>Ga0187871_10002065_pt1 | contig 16714 bp, 14 predicted proteins | sample June2016WEW_16_1_FD_132988 | JGI IMG/M metagenome (GOLD analysis project Ga0187871, IMG submission 132988) | Peatland microbial communities from SPRUCE experiment site at the Marcell Experimental Forest, Minnesota, USA - June2016WEW_16_10 | ecosystem: Environmental > Terrestrial > Soil >...
AGTCTACCAGCAACCCAGGCGTGCTCAGTAGCAGCGTGCCATCCGTTTTAGTGAACGCTTGGGTGCTTTCTCCGCGCGCCAACAGTTTACCATCAGCAGCACGCCGGACGAGGTACTGAAACTCCAACTTGGCGGCATCCGATTTGAGCAGGCGGGCGGTGACTTCCAACAGGTCGTTGTCGAGAGCCGGCGCTAGGAAATCAACGCCGACGTGGATGAGTGGAGCCTGGACATCGTGGCGGCGGATGTCCGCGTAATCGAGACCGTAGCGTTGGCCGAACGCGCGGCGCGCGTCCTCGAAGTAACTGAGATAGTGGCCATGCCAGACGATGCGCATCGAGTCCACTTCTTGAAAACGGACGCGGATCGTGGTGCTCGCTTCGATGTAGGGCCGGGCAGGGGAAGACTTACGCATAAACTGTCAATTCTCCCGAGGCGATAAGTTGACCCTCGCAGATGATCATGCCAGAGACCAACCGCATTGGTCCGAGACGTTTGCGTTCCCGCACTTCGATTTTTAGATTCTCTCCGGCAGCGGGACGGGCCAGAATCTGGAAATCTGTAACCGCAGCAAGCATTCCCAATGCGGGGGGATTATCGCCGCGACAGCTGTGGGCGAGGCTGGCCGCTATTGTTTGCGCAACGCACTCAACGAGAGCCGCCTCCAGTACTAGATGGTTGCTGACCGCGAAGTCATCAGCGTTGAAACGTGCTGTGGCGTGCGTGCTGGCGTCATCGCAGTGCGTGAGGGCATGGATGAAGCACATGGGCGGACGATGAGGGATCAGGTTCTCCGCAGGGATGTTCATGGCTGCGGGGGGGGCTCCCAGAACGGGTAGAAATTGTACCATTGCAATGGATCGCGTTTGAGAATTGCTTCCAATTCTTCGGCGAAGCGTGCGGCGCATTCCCGCAGATAGGCGTCGCGTTGGTTGTGGGACGGCATATCAAGATAGCGGGGGGCTGACCCGAAAAAGTGGTAATGGCCGCGTGGCTCGCGGAGGCTAAACACGTGCACGAGTGGCGCCCCCGCGATGGCAGCCAACACATACGGGCCAACCGCGAACGCGGCGGTGCCCCCCAGAAACGGAACATGCGCAGACGGGCCGCCGTACGACCGATCGCCTAGCATCGCCACCACTTCGCCGCGGCGCAACGCGGCCACCAGCCGGATTGCGTCGGTCGGCGAACCGGTCAACGGCAGGATCCGGAACTTTGCCCGGGAGGCCTGGTTAAGGAGGGAGCGGATTTCGGGGGGCTCCTGGTCGAAGCCGGTGACATTGACCGGGACTTCCAAACGCGTCAACAATTGACCGGCGGCTTCCCAATTGCCGAGGTGCGCCGTCAGCAACAGGACGCCGTGTCCTTCGGCTAGGGCGCGGTGTACGTGGTGTTCGCCATCGAAGGAGAACGAGAATTGCCGTGTTTGGCCCGCTAGAATGGCCGTGCGGTCAATGATCGCCCGGCCAAACGACAGGAAGTGTCGAAACACCAGCCAGCGCCGTTTCCACCACGGCACCCGGCCAACAACTCGGCGGTGGTAATCCATCGTGGCCGGCACATCGGGCGAAACGAAAGAAAAGTACACCGCCGGCGGCACTAGCAACGCGTAAGTGACACGCAGTCCCAATACCCGCAGCGACGTGATAAAAAACCAGATACCCCATCGCCCGCCGCGCAGCTGACCGGAGCCGGACCAATGAACTGATTGGGAATTGTGCGCAACCATGTCAGGTGTACGCGCCGCCGTTGATGTTGAGCACGGCCCCGGTAATGTACGCGGCAGACTCGGAGCATAGGAACACCGTGGCCGCCGCGACTTCCTCCGGTTTGCCGAAGCGGCCGGCAGGAATCATCGGGAGAATTTGTTCGCGCGGAAGATCGCCGGTCATATCGGTCTCGATGAAGCCGGGGGCGAGTACATTGACGGTGACGTTGCGTTTGGCGACTTCGTGGGCGAGCGACCTAGACGCGCCGATGAGGCCGGCTTTGGCGGCGGAGTAATTGACTTGGCCTGCCACACCGGTTTGACCGGAGGTGGATGCCACGGTCACGATACGGCCCCAGCGGTTCAGGACCATCTGTTTCACCACGGGCCGGGTCAGGTTGTAAAAGCTGGGCAGATTTGTGGCAATGACTCCCCCCCATTGTTCAGGTGTCATGAACACCAACAGCGCATCCTGCCGAACGCCAGCGTTATTGACGAGGATATCAATGCGACCGTGTGCGTGGAGGGCACTGGCGATGGCCCGCTCGCACGCAGCCGCGTCCGCCACATCAAATGCTTGCAGTTCACCCGTGCCGCCGTGGCGCTGTATTTGGTCCAGCGTTTCCGCGGCGTCTTCCTGCCGGGTTCGGTAATTGACGAGAACGTGGCAGCCGTTATTGGCGAGCGCCACCGCGGTCGCCCGCCCAATCCCCCGGCTCGCCCCAGTAACCAAAGCAAATCTCTTCTCCATGAGCCTCGCTGTTGATCTGCAATTCGGTGATGTTATCACGCAATCTTGCTATGTCAACGTAACGAGTCGGCACAATGAGAGGCTGGGTATGAAGCGATCCATTCCATTGCTATTGTTGACGGCTGAGGTGTTGACCGCAGGATGCGCATCGGTAGGGCACATGCGGGCTCCATAAACGGGGCGGTGGACATCAGCAAACTGGACACAGAAGCCGTCGGCAATGCAAGACGTTTTTTGGGGCGGTTACAACGTCAATGCGGTCCCGTAAGCGGAAGGGGCGCATAATGCGCGTGGCCCAGCGCTACCCGAGCACAGCCGATTTCTGGTGCGTGAAAACGGCTAGAAGCGATGATCGCCCCATTTGATGGCGACGATCACGCCGTCGAAGTTGGTCAGCAAACGGTTTAATTTGCCGTTGGGACCTTCCGTCGCATTCATCGCGCGCAGAATTGTAGGGTCGTTGGTTAATAGGAGGGCGTCAGCACCGCGCTCTTTGGCCTGGTTGCAGGCGTTGGCCAGACGAGTTTCATCTGTCCACAACCAAGACGGCAAAGTTTGGTCGCCTATCTTTGGCTCCGCGTCCACAACAAACCCAAGCACGCGATACGGTTTTGATGGCAACCCCAGATAGACAGGCAGAGCAAAGTTCACTTCCGTTAAAGAGCTTGAGGCCCGAGGCCAACTCACCTGGTTGCCATCAAATACAAGAAATCCGGTGAATCCTTTGGAGGTTGTAGTGTATGTGGTCGCGCATCCGGAGAGAACAGGGATCAGCATCCAAGCCACTAGGATGGATGGCCAAATGCGCTTCAGTCTCGTGGTTTTCAAGTTTTTGTCATGTAAAACTCAAGTTGTGTTTCGAAGAATCGCAACCTCCGGACTAGTGCTTCGCTGTGGCGTCTCGGTACATCTTGGGCAGTTTATTCTTCACGACGGACTTAATCGGCTTGAACCAGTAATTTCGAAAACCAGCTCCCCCCGCTGGCTCACACAATCGCTGCGACAAAACAACCTTGCGCGACCCAACGTCAAAGAACACAACGTAGAGGCAACCTGTCGACTGCGCCTTTGCCTGCGCCTTCACCAAGCGATCCATGATGAATACCAAACCCAGCCCTTTGTCGGTTTTTAGGCTATAGGAACGCACGGCTGAGGTGATATTGTCTTCGGTGATGTGCGTAGGGGTGACCTCCTCATCGCGTGTGCCGTCTTCGCGCTGAATCTGATTCGGACTCGCTTGTGCATTGCGGGCTTGAACGCCTCCGAGATCGCTTTGCACCGCCCCGGCGATCTTCTCAAGCTCGGGCAACATTTCTTTCATAAAGAGGCTGTTCCACTCCACCAAAAAGCCTGGGAAAATCTTGTCTGGGTCGCGGAAGTCCGCAGTGCCAATCATTTTGACCATGGAGTAATCCAAGCCGCACCACACCAATGTGGAAGATGACGAAGCTTCTTCGGCCCGGATCAGTCTCATGCCCGACAAGCTCAACAACAGCGTTGCGATAAGAATGTGTTTCATGATATTTGCCTCCTCGTTTGGATTATGACGAACATTTTACTGCACGGGAGTTTCTTCTTCAAGCAGTTTGTGGGAGAGGGGCCGTCGTATCCTCCCTGGCAGTGCCATCAAGTCCATTATTGCGGCACCACCCCCAATTGACACCGTCGCCACCCTTCTCTAACCACCGCGCAGACCGAAGAATTGTCTCAACACTACGGAGTGACCTTTAAGTCTATTTGTGGCCGCCGTGCTGGCGCAGCAACTCCGCCATGCCCTTTTGGCCTTTGTCCAATGCATATTGGAACGGTGTGAGGCCGTTGCCGTCCTCGGCGTTGACATTCGCTTGGCTGGCCAGAAGCAATTCCGCAATATCCTTGTGGCCCAGACCCGCCGCCATGTGTAATGGCGTATAGCCGTTGTTGGCTGCGGCATTGACCGCCGCCTTGTTGGCCAACAACAGTTCCACCATGTCTTTGAAGCCACTCTTCGCCGCTCAGTGCAAGGCTGTCAGGTTGCGTTTATCCTGGGCATTGACGTCCGCCTTATTGGCCAGCAGCAATTCCACCACGTCCTTGTGGCCATTGATCACCGCCAAGTGCAACGGCGTCCGACCGTTGCTGGATCTGGCATCGATCTCGGCCTTGTTGGCTAGCAGCAGTTCGACTACCTCCTTTTTGCCATTTTCCGCCGCCCACTGCAAGGCCGTCTGGCCGTTATGATCTTCGGCAGTGATAGAGGCTCGGACGCCCAGCAGCAATTCCGCAACATCCTTGAGGTGAGCGAACACTGGCAAATACCCGTCGTGATCCAGCAATAAATGCAGCTTGATCGCCCCTTTGGTGCGGCGAAATCGCGCCCAATCAAACATCGTCACGCACAATTCAATGACGGTGGCGTCCAGCAACAGCAGCTTGTTGTGAAACCGAAACTTGGTCCGTGACGGAGCGACCTGCTGGCACTGCTCCAGCAACTGATAGAACACCGCTTCGAACAGCTTCCAGGGGCGGTGGGCGTTGGCATAGCTCAGGGTGGCGCGTTTGGGGGCCTCCCGTACACCCAGATGTTGCAGCTTTCCTTCACAACAGAGTAGCCCTTGGACGATCTCGCGCAGGCTCTTGGCTTGGGCCAGTTGGCAAAACAGCATCGCGACAAACTGATCCCAACAACTAAAACCCTTGCTGCCCTTCTCGGCGTGAAAAGCTTTGGCGGCAGCGGCAAACTGATGACGATGGACTAAGGATAAGACTTGGCTGAACAGACTGGCACAGCGTAGCATCAGCTTGGCCTCCGTGGCTGGGTGTTGATGGTTCGATCATTTCCATCAACCGTTATCACCCGAAACGGAGGCCTCTTTCCACCGTCTTTCAAAAGTTATTTTGGACAGTTATGATTTCTGACTCCGGCGACATCGTTTCTGCCCGCAAACGGACTCACCAGCGAATTTTGACCGAGTATCAACACAATCGGTCTTCCGTCGCACTCCTGTTCCAACACTTTCGACTGGTGGTGGTCAACACATCAGTCTCAAAGCGACCCATCTGGCTGTCTCAAGGACGCCAACCCGTTTATCGTTCGTGACGCCTGCCGTACTCTGGCTGTTCTTGGCAATAAAGACGGGGTTCCGCCAATCGAACCACTGTTGAACCCCTCGGACAAGGCTGTCCGCAAGGACGCTCAGGATGCCATCCATAAGCCAAGCGCAAAGCCCTGACCCGTGTCACTTCACCAGTGGCTGCGGAAAACTCGTTGCGAACCTCTTCCCGTCGCGGTGACATAAAATCTGGATCACGTGCCGCCCGGAGTAGAGGCAGGGAGGCACACCCCCGCCTGGCGCCACCCATTGTCCGGCCATATAAAAGTTTTCCAGGCCGGGCAGGGTATTCCATATCTGCGTCCGCATTGCCTCGGGCGTGGGAAGCCAGCCCATGAAAGCGCCTTCGCGATTCAACGTGTAGCGCCACGTGGTGTAGGGTGTCGCCACGTCGGTCACCTGTACTTGTGAAGTGATGCCGGGAAAGTGCGGTTCCAGTCGCGCGAGAGCCTCCGCGGCGAGTTGTTTTTTGGCGGCGTCGTAGCGCGGGCGGTCTTTCTGTACGTCATTCCAGAAACTCCAATCGGTGTGCAACAAGGCTTGAACGACGGTTCTGCCGGGCGGCGCAAAGTGGGCACTATAGTTGAAGAGGCGCAATGGAAAGCCCGTGAGAGTCACGCCTCCAATCGTCATCGGGGTTTTCAGCAGCAGAAAGTTCAGCGGTGGTTCATCCGGAAACTCGCGCGCCACGCCGTAACTGATCGTGACGATGGGACTCAGTAGCTTCCAATGTTGATAGCGCTCCGTGATCTTCCGATCTAGATAGCGCCCACCGAGCAGATTGAAGATCGTGCTGTGGCCATCGCCGGCTGAGACGACTACGTCCGCCTGCACTTCACGACCATCCATAAGACGCACGCCGACCGCGCAGTGGTTCTCCACTAGAACCTCTTTGACAGTGGAATTATAGGTAACCGTTCCACCGAGGTTTTTGTAGCGCTCCTCCAGACTGGCGACGAAGTCCGTGCAACTTTCCGCGAGCAAGCCCAACTGCTGGTTTGCCAGTAGTCCAAGAAGGAGCAGCACGAACCACACGGGAACTTCCGGCAAAAAAAGATTGACCAGCATTCGCCGCAAGCCGTCGTCCTTGACGACGCGCGCGTACCGTTCCATCGGCTGGTTGAACGTGGGCCCGAAATACCGCAGCACCCGGCGCATACGCCAGAACTGCTTGAGCGGCCTCAGGAAACCCATCAATTCCTGTGGCATCTCCATCAATCCGAACAGATCGGCTTTCTGCATCGCGCGCGCTCCGGCAATAAATTCATCAATTATCCGCGTGTCCGCCGGAGCGAGATGTTTCAAATCGTTGCCTAGGCGATCCAAGTTGCTGCTAAAACTGACGCGGCTCGCGGTGATTTCATCGATGAAGTGGACAAAAGTGGTGAGATTTGGGTAGTGACGATTGTGCAGGATGCCGAGTTCCCGGTACAGATTGTAGCAGGACTGTCCGGGCCGGTGGCCCATCAAGTAATGAATGCCGCCGTCAATAACATAGCCGTTGTTCTTCCACGCCGTCGCCACACCGCCGGGTTCGCTGTGGTGCTCCAGAATTTGCGTCTGGTAACCGTTCATCTGTCCATAGCAACCCACAGACAACCCTGCCAATCCCGCCCCGATAATGATGATGGACCTTTCAGCCACGATTCTAAAGGCTCAACTGTGTCTGGTCGCTGTTCCGGTAGGAGGCGAATTTCAAAATTGCCGCGGTGGTGGTGTCCAGATCTTGCGCGCCGCCGAGCCATGCACGCTGACCGCCATCGTTGTCTCTAATGTTCAAAGGGATGCGAAGTTCTACAGTCCAGCGCTTGCCTATTCAAGCCGTTTGTTGTAGAAACACCACTCAAGTTACAGGCGACATGATCACGCTCAACGGACACAATCTCTCCATTGCTGAACTCTGGGAAGCCGCCGTGCTCCTGTCTCCATGCGCTTTGGCGGCAGAGGCCCGTCCGCAAATGCGGCGCAGCCGTCAACTCGTCGAAGAACTCGCCACTCAACCGCGCGCCATCTACGGCATCAACACCGGCTTTGGCCCACTGAGTGGTTTTCGCGTCTCGAACGAACAACTCGCACAACACCAGGTCAATCTGCTTTATCACCTGACGGTGGGGCAAGGGGCACTGTTTTCGGAGGTGGAAACGCGCGCGGTTATGTTGACGCGCGCGAACGCCTTGGCGCGCGGCTACTCCGGTATTCGCGAAGAACTGATTGATCTGCTGCTCGCGGCGTTGAATCGCGGCGTGCTGCCGGAGATTCCCAGTGAAGGCTCCGTCGGCGCGAGCGGTGATCTTGTGCCGCTCGCGCACATGGCCGGATTGCTCGTCGGCAGCGGCTACGCGCGGCTCAATGGTAAACGTCTCCCGTCCGTTGATGCGTTGAAGGATGTCGGCCTTGCACCCGCCGTACTGCAATGCAAGGAAGGTCTTGCGCTTGTCAACGGCACTTCGGTGATGACCGGTCTCGCCGCACTCGCCACGCATGAAGCCGATCGGTTGTTGCGTTGGATGGAATTGCTCACAGCGTGTTTGTTTCAAGCGCTCGGCGGCGAACCGGAAGCACTGTGCCAGCAGGCCCAGATGGCGCGCGGCTTTCGCGGGCAAGCGCTCGTGGCACGACGCATCAGTGATTCGCTGCACACGCACCCGGACTTTGCCCGGCGCATTGACGAGCATCAGTGGGGTTCGCATCCCAAGCCCGTGGATAGTGACGCGGAGATTCAAGACCCATATTCGCTGCGCTGCACGCCACAGATTCTTGGCGCCTTTCAGGAGGCGCAGTGGCACGTCGAACATGTTGTCACACGCGAACTTAACGCCAGCACGGACAACCCGCTGGTTTTTCCCGATACCGGCATGGTGATTCACTGCGGAAACTTTTACGGGCAGCAGATTGCGATGGTCAGCGACTATTTGCGGATCGGCTTGATCAAAATGGCGCTGCTCGCGGAACGACAAATCGAACGGCTGGTTAACTGGCGTTATAGCCGTGGCTTGCCACCGATGCTGGCGGGTGGCGCTCCAGGGGTGAACTCCGGCCTGGCTGGCGCCCAACTGCTGGCCACATCGCTCGCCGCCGAAGCGCGATTGCTTGGCTCGCCTGCTTCAATTCAAACTATTTCCACCAATGCCAACAATCAAGATGTCGTTAGCATGGGCTGCATCGCTGCGAAAATGACGCGCGCCTCGTTGCCGTTGTTGTGGAAACTGGTGGCAATCGAAGCCATCGCGCTCGCGCAATCGGCAGACGCGCGCGGCCGCGAAAAAGTCTTGGGCGGCGATTATCGCAAACTCTACGACTTGGTTCGCGGCGTGTCCCCAATGCTCGGAGCCGACCGGCCGCTCGCCGACGACATTCAACGCGTGGCCGCCTTGTTGCAATCCGAAGAGACCCAGCAGGAGTGTCTGGCTCCGGATAAATACGATGAAGGTGATTGAACCAGACGTGTTGATCATTGGCGCGGGCCCGGCGGGCTCAACCGCCGCCGCGTTGTTGCTACGCCAAGGGCTTCAGTTACTCGTTGTGGAGAAACAAGTCTTCCCGCGATTTGTTATTGGCGAAAGTTTATTGCCGCACTGCATGGATTTGTTGCAAGAGGCTGACCTTCTGGCGGCAGTTGATGTACGAGGATTCATGCACAAGAACGGCGCGGTCTTTTTGCGGGGTGATCAACAGTGCAATTTTGATTTTTCCGATCAATTCACCGCGGGTTGGAAATACACGTTCCAGGTTCCGCGTGCAGACTTTGACAAGACACTGGCCGATGCCGTGACTGCGCGCGGCGTTGAAATTCTTTACGGCCATGGTGTGACTGGAATCGAGTTTTCCAAATACCGCGCGACCGTGACGATCGAGCAACCGGATAAAACCACCTGCACGATTTCCGCCAAGTTTGTGCTGGATTGCAGCGGCTACGGACGTGTGTTACCAAGATTATTGGATTTGGAAACCCCAACGAGTGTTCCAACGCGCGAAGCTTTGTTCACCCACGTCACTGGTGACCAACGTCCGCCGGGGCGCGAGGGCGGGAAAATCTGGGTGTGCATTCATCCTGAGGGCGCATGGATTTGGATCATACCGTTTTCCAACGGCAGGACCAGCGTCGGCGTGGTGGCCGAGCCCGGGTTCTTTCAGCGGTATGTCAGCGAACCAGACGCGCAACTTCGTGCCATTTTGATGAGCGATCCAAATGTGGCGGCGCGTCTCGCTAAAATGCAATTTGTGTTTCCGACGCGGCGCATCAGTGGCTATGCGTGCGCGGTCAAAACACTTCACGGCTGCCACTTTGCGCTCGTCGGCAACGCGACGGAGTTTCTCGACCCGATTTTCAGTTCCGGCGTTACCCTTGCACTGGCTTCTGCAAATCGCGCGGCCAAAGTATTGACGCGTCATCTGCGCGGCGAAGCGGTGGACTGGCAACGCGAGTATGCCGATCACGTAATGCACGGCATCAACACGTTTCGCGCGTATGTGTCAGCTTGGTATGACGGTACGTTGATAGATGTATTCTTCGCCGCCAAATCGAACCCGGACATCATGCGGCAAATATGCTCCGTATTGGCGGGTTACGTCTGGGATAAGTCGAATCCGTATGTTTCCCAGCCGGAACGCGCATTGCCATTACTCTCACACATTGTTTCTCGAAACACACAACGGGTAGCACAACGAACTTGATCAGGGACGATCTGGAGACGGCTTGCGACGCAAAATCTGAGGCGCAACGGATCGCTTTCGGACCGGTGATGTTTCAGGCGTGCCGAATTCTACGTAATGCGGGAATTCTGGAACTGATTCAAAAGAGCCATTCGACAGGAATGACTTTGAATGAGGTTGTCTCAAAAATCAATTTGCCGCTTTCCGGACTCAAAGTGTTACTGGAATCGGGTTTGGGTGTCGGATTGTTTTGTTTGCGTGACGGTCGCTACAAGCTGACCAAGTTGGGTTACTTCATGTTCCGCGATCCGATGACGCGTTTGGACGTGGACTTCGTGCATGATATTTGTGACCGCGGTTTAGTTGATCTCGACAAATCTATTCAGGACCATAGGCCCGTCGGTCTAAGATCGCTGGGCAACAGGGAAACGTTTTACGAAGGCCTGTCCTCGGTGCCGTCGCCAGCACGGCTGGCTGGAGTTTGACCATTATTATTCCGACGCAGCCCTTCCTGCTGCACTGGCATTTGTGTTTGCGGACAAACCGAGAAATTTGCTCGACGTCGGTGGAAATACTGGCAACTGGGCAGTCGCGTGCGCCAAGTATGACGCTGGCGTGCAAATCACAATTGCGGATTTGCCTCAACAATTAGAGTTCGCCCGCAGAACCGTTCGCAAGAACAATTTGCAAAGTCAGATTGATTTTCTTGCAATCAATCTTCTGGATGAATCAAAACCGTTGCCCGAAGGTTGCGATGTGATTTGGATGTGCCAGTTCCTTGTTTGTTTCTCGGAGAGAGAAATTATATCAATTATGCAACGCGCGGCTCAAGCCATGGATTCCAATGGCACGCTGCATATTCTCGAACTGTTTTGGGATCGTCAGCCGAACGAGACCGCAGCATTCTGCTTGTAACAGACTTCACTTTATTCCACCTGCGTCGCAAATGGCAACAGCCAGATGTATCATTCGTCCGACCTGTTGCGCTGTCTGGAAGACAGCGGCCTCAACGTGACTGGTGATCGCGACCACGTGGGACTTGATCACACTTTGTTGAAATGCCGGAAGGCGTAAGTAAATTGGTTGTTACCCGATTGCCATCGCTTTCGGGTCTTCGTTTTTCAGTCCGTACTTAACGAGTAATCGCAGCAGCGACATGCTGTAAGGCGAGGTCGACGCTGCGCCGAGGAAAATGCGGCCCAAATGTTTGTTGATATGTGGAAATGCCAGCCGCATCAACAGTTTGTCGCGCAACTTCTGCCCAACATGAAATGAGGTGAACAGGCGTCCGTCGTAGAAGTAGCTCACGATCTCATGCCAGATTGTGAGATGATGCGTCACGTCGTTTTCGTAGTTGTGAAAAGCTTCCGTGGAGCCGTTGAGGATGGCGTCGGCCAAGGCGAACGCACTGTGCATCCCGATGAACAACCCGCTGGAAAACACCGGATCAATGAACCCCGCCGTGTCGCCCACCAACGCCCAGCCATCCCCAACCATCCGGCTGGAAACCAATTGATAATTCGTGTATTCCATCACCGGCGTCAAACGCTTCGCGTCCCCCGCGACTTGGCATAACCTGGAATCCTGCCGCAACAAATTGTCGTATCGCTCCTCTTTCGTCGTTCCGAACGGCGGCAAAAATTCCGAGCCGATGACGATGCCGAGTGAGACACGGTCTGGCAACGGAATCCGCCAGCTCCAACCATGATCCAGCCGCGTCGAATGGACATAGCCCTCGTGATACAACTTGGTGTTGTCCACGTGGGCGAACAAAGCGGTGTCCTTTCGTCCGCCTTCGCGGCTGGGTATGTCCAGCAGCTTGGGTAACAGCCGAGCGCGGCCCGTTGCGTCCACGATCAGGTGCGGTTGGTGCGGAAAAACATCGCCCAAGGCGTTCACTGTTTCACGGTTCAAACGAACCTGGTCAGCGCCTTCGACTCGTTCGACACCCGCACTTACATCGATCACCTTAGTGCCCGCTTTCTGTGCCGCGGCCAGCAACGTTTCTTCAAACCGGATGCGCGGCACGTTGTAAGCGTAAGGGGGAAACGATCCGCAAAAATCCTTGAACGCAAACGGAAAATCCCCTTGCTCACCGATGTTGAAACACGCGCCAGGTTTGTATCTACTGTAACTGGCAACTTCCTCTTCCACACCAAGTTTCCGCAGCATCAGGATGATGGCCGGCACGAGAGATTCACCCACCAACAACGGCGCGGTGCGGGGGCGATGTAACATCGCAACGCGCACTCCCGCGCGTGTCAGCAATGTGGCTAGCGTGCTCGCCACCGGTCCGGCCCCCAGGATGACAACTATGTGAATCTTGCCGTTGCGATGCGTGTTCATTTCTGGAAGATATCGCGACCGAGGATAGCGCGCCGCCCCAGAAAAGCAATCTTAGCGGTTACGCCCTGACGCTCCTCTTGCGTAAATCTCGGCAACCAACCCAGCGAAAGACCGGAAACACTATCAGTGTTGTGACAATCACTCCCGCCTCAGGCAGAAACAAGGATACCTGCCGTTAGCCGCTGGCCTGATTTCAGGATGGCCACCATGTGACTTCTGCCGGTGCGGGAGCCTTCATTTGTTTCCCTGCAGCACCATGCGGTGCAACGCGTGATGGTGTTTGATCTGAAAATCGTTCAGCCCTGCGTGTTCCGCCATTGCCCACAATTCGCGAGTTGTGAACGCAGCGCGACAGGAAAGCAATGCGTCATTACGGAAAATGGGGCTTCGTATCAGGGTGCGTGCGAATAATTCCGTTGACCAGATGGTCAGCCAATTGCGGCAAAGATCGCTCACGATGTAGCCACGGCGCGCTACCGCTTGGATGCGTCGCAGAATCGTGATGGCATCCAGAGAGTCAAAATGATGGAGCGCCAACGAACACAGCACCAGATCGAAACTTTCCCCCGCATACGGCAAGGCCCGCAGGTCGTGTCGCTCAAATCGGATCTCCGGCCAGCTTCGGCACGACTCCTGAGCAATTTGGAGAATATCAGGATTGTCGTCCACCGCCGTGATAATGATTGACATCTGACGTTGCCTCGCCCAAGTCACGATGGCACGTGGAATATCAGCCGCGCCCGTCCCCAGATCGAGGATGCTCAACGATGCCGACTCAGTCGAACCAACGAATCGTTTCATGTAGTGAAGCACTAGCCGATGTCCACCTAGTCGTTGGTTGAACCGTTCCAAAGTCTGCAATTCCTCCCGCAGCAACGCCCGATCCACCCCGGGTTGGTCCATCAGTTCCGGATGATTCGGGTCGAAGCGACGAGGTGGTACGAACAGGCTCATTCCGTAGTCGGACTTGAAGGTGCTACGCAATGGACAGTCGTTCGGGGGGCAATGAGCCACGACGCTCGACGGTTCGTTCATGTTTTCCAAAACGCACGCCTACGAACAATAATGTGCCGTCGCAAGAAAGACAATCCTTCGGGTTCCATGAGACGCTACTCTCGTGAACATGTGACGGTGGCGCTCACAATCGATCAATCAAACTTTGTGCGAGCATTTCGGAGCCTGTTCGGGGAGAAACCAGTCCCAAGGGAGTTGTCGTTGAACGAGTCCGCCAACTCCTGACCAGATGGCGTGATAGTGAAATCGTGAAGGAGCGTCGTGACTCTGCGTTGCCTACTAAGACAGACTTCATCGTGCACCTGAAAGTTGGTTGCGTTATCCGTCCGCTCGCCAAGCTAAAAAGATTGATTTACTGAGGTGGGATCCACTGATGGACTCTGGCTAGTCGGAAATCTTCGGAGCTTCGAAGATCAGTTGCGTGTGCCCCGGCGTATAGGCACTGGACAGCCGCAGGAGCAAATTGTGGCCGACCTTGTCGTCCCAGTTGAAATTATTGCAGAGCACCACAACCGCTACAGAGGTCTTTTCATTCAGCCCGATGTAAGCGGTATGACCGTTCATCACGCCGTGGATGTAATAGAGCAAGTGATCGTCAATGCGATTTGTTCGCCAGCCGAGAGCAATTCCTTCGTCCGGAAGTTCAAACTGCACCTTGCGGCAGGCATCCATCGTGGTGGCTACAGGATTCTCGATCATGCCCAATTCGGCCTTGGCCAGAATCAGCAGATCATCAACCGTCGACCACATGCCCCCCGCACCGCGCATGACTTCCCCCAAGTCCCAGATCGGTTGTGGAATGTTCCGCGGCATAAAGAGGGGTTCGTCACCCGAGTGGCCGACGGCGCGGCGCTCCCGACGTTCGTCATTGAGATAGAAGACAGTATCTGAGAGTCCCAGGGGAATGGTAACTTTTTCTGCGACGAGATTCGGCAGTGACATTCCGGTCTTGAGTTCGAGTAAGTTCCCCAACAGTCCGCCGCCGACATTGGAATATTCATACCTCCGCAGTTTGGCCGGTGGCAGATGGCACTCATTCAGGTAGTGATACAGATAGTCCCTGGTCAGATAATCGTAGACGTTTTGTCCCGTAAAAAGGTACCGGACCAGATGCAAAAATGATTCCAAGTTGGCTGGCTCACGCTTGAGGCCGGAAGTGTGAGTCACTAGTTGATAGAGGGTCGTTTCCCCGACCGACTTCGACAAGGGAATAGACGGCGGCACGATGGAGCGCACTGTATCTTCATAACGCACGGCACCTTCCTCGACCAGTCTAGCCAACGTCGCCGCCACAAGCATTTTCGTCACCGATCCCACCGCGAATAGCGTATTGGTCGTGGGGGGGGTCGGGTCGTAGGCAGCTCGCTGACCATAACTGAAGACTTGAGTCTTTCCGTCGGGCGTCAGCACACCCACGACGATGCCAACAGACTCGTGCTTCTCGATCAGCGGTTTTGCCAAAGCATCAACTTCCGTCTCGATCGTCCCGTTACGCCGCAGTCGTTCAACGGCGGGGGTCGGATCGTAAATAATCCTGTGGGACAGGGTAGTATGGCAGGCAGAAGCCAGCCCGCCGACCACTGCCACCACACCGATTTTCAGCAATCGGGAAAATGGGCCGCGACGTATACTCAGCCGGTATTTCCCATATGGCGTACGCCTCGCGACTCGCGCGCGCCATTCAGTCTCATTGACTCGCATAACATCCTGACACTGCCAAAAAAGTCGGCAGCCCGTCGAGCTTCACTTTCACATCGTCGGAATGGACAAACCCAGAACCCCGGCTCAGAATCAATGTCCCCCTACTAGCACAAACGCTAACTTGCAAAAAGTGGTCCGGTTAGTAGCGCGCTGACTTGCCTGCGCGTTTCCCGGCAATGGCTGTGCGGTGTCATGCCGCCGTACTTCAAAACGCTCTCGGGCTTACGGCGCCACGGGCAGCGAGATGGTCGAGGTGTTCACGGCGTCGCGATAGATGGTCACGGTGGGTTGATTGAGGTTGGGGAGGAAGAAGGGATAATCGCGGCTGGCAACCCGGAACCAAATCTCACTGCCAGCTGGGAATGTATGGTTCATCGTGAAAGTCGAGAAATCGATCGCGTGGGGGGTAGACGGGTTGGCGGTGTGGTCCTTGAAAGCGCCGCGGGTAACGAGTTGGGTCTTGCCCTTGGGCGTATGTTCGAGGATCTGCACGTAGTACCAAGCGTTCGATTGGCCAGCAGAGACAATCAAATGGCACATCGGAGTCCCGACCACGTTGAGGTTCGTGGATAAAGTGGCGCTGGCGAACTGGGCGTGATTCGCGCCGCCGTCGGCTTTCGTGAAGATTTTCGTGTCGAGAATGCTGGTCGCGCCCGAGTTGAGGATGGCGTTCACCGAAAAAATGTCTTGGAGCAGCGTGGTGTCGTTGGCCGCGCCGACGGCATTCAGGAGCGGACGCAGCACGAACAGGAAACCGGTCGTGGGCGGCACTTTCTTGACTTTGGCGTTCGCGAGAGGGCTGATCGTGGAGAGCGTCGACACGTTGAGGAAGTACGTGTTCGTGACCGTCCCCGACAACGGCAGGCTGCCGACCTCTATCAAGGCGCTGCTGGACCAGTTCGTCGTGTTCTCCGGGGCCAACGTGATCGGCGGCTCGTTCGTAATGCCGTTGTCGATCCCCTTGAGCCAGAGGTCGAACCACCGGACGGCCTGGGCCCGCAAATACACGCCTTCTTTGCCCGTGATGCTGAGCGAAGCGGGTGGGTGCCCGAGCCCGCCGATGTAGAGTTTCAGGAACGGAATGGAATTATTGGTTTGGGTGAGCTGGAGGGCCTGTTCAGCGGGGAACAAATCGTCATCCCATCCCTGAATCACGAAGGCCGGGACGGTCAGCTCCGCGGGATTGAAGATCACGGAGCGCCAATCGATATTGCTTTCGGGATCGCCCTGGCGTGTCTGCTCGGGCGTGCCATTGAGGATATCGCGGAGCCAATCGAACATCACGGGTGCATAGTTGGGATTCTCGAAATTGAAGCCCGTCGCGAACAGACCGAGCGAATAGGTCAGCTTGGGAAGGTCGTTGGGCGCGAGGGCCTGATACAGGTCCGTCCAACCGATGATCGGGATGACGGCGGTCAAGCCGGCCACGTGTGTCCGCATGATCTCGAA
>Ga0187871_10002067_pt1 | contig 16697 bp, 13 predicted proteins | sample June2016WEW_16_1_FD_132988 | JGI IMG/M metagenome (GOLD analysis project Ga0187871, IMG submission 132988) | Peatland microbial communities from SPRUCE experiment site at the Marcell Experimental Forest, Minnesota, USA - June2016WEW_16_10 | ecosystem: Environmental > Terrestrial > Soil >...
CTGGCGCGATTCCCATCGGCAAGACCGCAACGCCCGAGTTCGGCGCGTGGGCCTACACCGCGAGTCCGCTCCTCGGCGTCACGCGAAATCCGTGGGACCTCGCTCGAACACCCGGCGGCTCCAGCGGAGGGTCCGCCGCGGCCGTGTCGAACGGCATGGTCCCCTTCGCCACCGCCAGCGACGGCGGCGGCTCGATTCGCACGCCCGCGAGCTTCACCGGACTCGTCGGTCTCAAATGCACCTACGGCCGAATACCCACCTTCGGCGACACACACCTCGCGCAGAACTCGGTCGTCGGCAGCCTCACGACGAACGTCCTCGACTGCGCACTGTTGCTCGACGTCATGGCCGGACCGGACGACCGGGACCGCACGTCACTGCCGTCGCCGACGACGTCGTACGTCGAGGCGATCGACGCAGTCGGTCTCTCCGGGTGTCGCGTCGCGTGGTCGAACGACCTCGGCTTCGCCGTCGTCGACTCGCGAGTCGGCGCGCTCTGTCATGACGCCGCCAAGGATTTCGTGGCCTCCATCGGAGCGACGTTCGTCGAACGACCGATCGACCTTGATGACTACATCGGGACGTACGTGGCGATCGAGGGCGTCGACAAGTTCGTCGGCGTCGACCGCGACCTCTGGGAGAACCACCTCGACGAACTCGACCCGAGATCGGCGCCAGGCTGGGCGTCGCTGCGCGAACGAACACTCCCGTGGGCCGCCCACGTCGAATGGCAGCGGCGCCAACTCGTTCACGAGGTAGCCGCGATATTGCGTGACGTCGACCTCATCGTGACCCCGATGTCATCGATGCCCCCGTTCGCCGCCGAAGGTCCGATGCCCACCGAGATCGAAGGCGTCGAGGTTCACGGCGGGATGTCGGTCGTCCTCGCCATGCTCGCGAACCTGGCCAACCTGCCCGCGATCAGCCTCCCGGCGGGACTCGTCGACGGCGTTCCCGTCGGTCTGCAAGTGATCGCGCCGCGATTCCGCGAGGACCTCCTCCTCGCCGCGGCCGCTCGCTACGAGTCCCGTCGCCCCTGGCCCCGGCATCGCGCGCTCGAACACCGGAACTCCGGGAACCACTGAGATGACCAACGAGATCGACCTACGACTGGATCCACGCGTTCGCGCGTTCAACCTTGCCCACCCCGAGGTCGCGTACCCTGACGTCGTCAACCGGGAGGAGTTGCTCGCCGAGGCCTCGTCACCGGCGGGACGCGCGAGCATCGCCGCCGACGCCGCCTTCCGGGAGTCCGGTGACAGTGAGGAGGTCGCGCCGTCACGGGGGCTCCGCTTCGATTCACTCGACATCGTCTCGTCGCCCGACGACAACGTCATCACGTTGCACGTAGTCCGACCGGACGACGACGAGATCCGGCCGTGCGTCTACTACATCCACGGCGGCGGAATGGCCTCGCTCTCGTGCACCTACGGCACCTATCGCTCGTGGGGTCGACTCATTGCGGCGAGCGGCGTCGTCGTGGTGATGGTGGAATTCCGCAACGCCGTCTCCCCGTCGACGGTGAACGAGGTCGCGCCCTATCCGGCCGGACTCAACGACTGCGTCTCTGGGCTGCGCTACGTCCACGACCACGCCGCGTCACTCGGCGTCGACCGCACGCGGATTGTCGTCTCCGGCGAGAGTGGCGGCGGCAACCTGACCCTCGCGACGGCCCTGCGACTCAAGCGCGACGGCGACCTCGACATCGTCAGGGGCCTCTACGCCTTCTGCCCGTTCATCAACGGCGCGTGGCCCGACGCGCGCTACCCCTCGTCCCGCACGTTCAGCGCACTGCTAAGCGACGTGCAGAACAACCGCGGACGCATCGGCTACGGCATCGAAGCCTTCGACGCTCGTGATCCGCTCGCCTGGCCGGGCTTCGCGAGCCGTGAGGACGTCGTCGGACTTCCGCCCACGGTCATCAGTGTGAACGAGTGCGACCCCCTCCGTGACGAGGGCGTGGCGTTCTATCGTCTACTGCTCTCGGCCGGGGTCGCGGCCCGGGCCGTCGAAGTGTTGGGCACGATGCACGCGACCGAGATGTTCCCGACGATCTGTCCGGAGATCAGTCGCGAGAGCGCACGCGCAGTGGCCGACTTCGCGACGACGTAGGCCCGCGAAGAATAGGTCCAGCAGCACGGACTATGTGGCGGGCGTTTCTGGAAATGTTGGACGGCCTACGGAGACGACTAGTCCCTTACCCTCGCACGATCTCGTCGACCGGCACCCATCGCCGCTCGACCGCCGAAAGCTCCATCGCCGCGCAGACCGCAGCGACGTTGGCGCCGACCGTGAAATCGGGACTCCACGCACGTGCCTCCCAGGTCGCCGCCAGGTCCGCGACTTGATTGATCAGACTGGCGTCGTAGCCAACGCCCTGGCCGATGGGCCACCATCCGGCCGTCTCGGGCTGCGTCGGGTGTTCGGCGCGGACGCGTCGCAGTCCGTAGAGACGGGCGTCATCGTCGGTGCTGCCCACCCATAACTCGTTCAGCTGCGCGTAGGAGAACATCACGGTCCCCTTGCTCCCGTTCACCTCGATCGTGAAGTCACAGGGACGCCGCGGTGCGGCGCGCGCGACCTCCATCGTGCCGTGCGCGCCCGAGGAGAACCGTGCGAGCGCCGACGACGCGTCCTCGACCTCCACGGTTCGCGCGCTTCCGGCGTCGTCGCGACTCCCGATGAACGTCGAGGACATCGCCGTGACCTCTTCAATCGGTCCGAGCATCCACGTCGCCATGTCGATGAGATGACTCCCGAGGTCGCCGATGGTGCTGCCGCCCATGGAGGACTCGAAGCGCCAATCGAATGCGATGTCGGGATCGACAAACTCGTCCGAGAGCCAGGTGCCGCGCCACAGGTGGACCTCACCCAACTCGCCGTTCGCGATCATCTCGGCCATCAACGACACGGCCGGCAGTCGACGGTAGTTGAACCCGATGGCGTGACGGACCCCGGACGTCTCGGCGGCATCGAGCGCCGATCGGGCGTCGGCGTAGTTCGTCGCGAGGGGCTTCTCGCAGAAGACGTCCTTGCCGGCGCGCGCCGCGGCTTCGATGATCGCGGCGTGCGTGCCCGGCGGCGTGCAGACGTCGACGACGTCGACGTCGTCGCGTTCCACGAGCTGACACCAATCGGTCACCCACGCGTCGATGCCGCAGTCCCGTGCGACCTTCGCCACCGCGTGGGCGTTGCGCCCCGACATGACGACCGGCGTGAAGGTGACCGACGACGGTCGGATAAGCGGGGCCGCGCGGTAGGCGTAGGCGTGGGCCCGACCCATCACGCCGTACCCGACGATGCCGACGCGAAGATTCTTGGTCGACACGGTTCAGCGGCTCGCGGCCAATTGGCCGGCGGCGCGGGCGGCGGCCTCGAGCGCGGCGATCGCGTCCTCGACGCTCGCTCCCCGACACGGTCCACCCCTCGCGTACTCCGCGAAGGACTGCGCCTGGAGGACCAGCGCCTCGAGCTGCGCCCGTTCACCGTCGTCGGGATCCAAGAACACGGAGTGCATGTGGTCCTTTGATCCGAATACTTCGATGCTCGCCATGTCGCCGCCGTCGTAGTGACGACCGAGGGAGACGAACACGGTGGCGCCGGAGGTCGTCGCACAGAGGACCTGCGCGCTGTCCGGGTCGTCCGAGACGTCGGGATCACTGATGGCCGGTGAGGCGACGGCCGCCATCGAGGTGAAGTCGCTGCCGGTGAGCCAGCGGGCCTGATCGAATTCGTGGACGCCCATGTCGATGAACACGCCGCCACTACGCGATCGAAAGGCCGACGACGGAGGCGCGCCGTCCCACTGGAGACACGACAGCGACAACACGTCGCCGAAGTGTCCACTCTCGATCCCTTCGCGCAGCAGCTCGAGCGTGGGAACGAAGCGGCGCCAGTAACCGATCTGCAGCGCGACGCCCGCGTCGCGCACGATCTTCTGCGCGCGGCGAGTGTCGTCGGCCGACACGCCACACGGCTTCTCACAGAGGATCGGCAGACCGGCCGCGGCGACGAGCGCGATCACGTCGACGTGACTGTCACTCGGGGTCACGATCAAGACGCCGTCGATGCCGCCGGAGGCGAGCATGTCCGACAGCGACGAGTAGCCGGCGACGTCGAAGGCGGCGACCGCCTCGTCACGGAGGGCGTCGAGCGGTTCGGCGACCGCCACGATCCCCACGTCCGAAGATTCACGCAGCGCCCGCAGGTGTGTCCGGCCCATGCGCCCGGCGCCGACTAGCCCCAATCGGAACATCGCCTACACCTGGTGGTCGGCGAGGAATCGGCGGTTCTTCTTCTGGTCGTCGATCGCCTGGGCGAAACGCTCCGAGGTCTGCGGGAAGATGTCCTGCTCCACGACCAGCCAGCCCTCGTAGTCGACGTCCTTCAGGGCCGCGAGCACGCCGGCGACGTTCGCGTCACCGTCGCCGAAGGCGGGGAAGGCCTCACGCGTCCAGATGTTCATCGCCGGCACGTGATCGGCGACGATGCCGTCGATCACCGACTGCAGGGCGTCCTTCACGTGCACGTGATTGATGCGGTCGGACCATTCGTGGATCGCCACGACCGGGTCGCCCCCGCCGACGAAGAAGTGTCCGGTGTCCAGACAGAGCCCGACGTCCGAGATGTCCAACACGCGCTGGACCTCCCAGGGCGCTTCGACGTAGGTACCGGTCTCGAGGTGGAACGTCGGCTCGTAGCCTCGGGCGCGACAGCGCTCGACGACCGCCGCCAGTCCCACCTTCATGCGGTCCCACCCGTCGTCGTCCAGTCCCCACGAGCGATCCCCGTGACTGCGACCGGGGTTGTTTCGTCGACGCTCGCTGCCCGAGTCGGCGATTGTCGGATGCGGGACGGGACCGGGCACGACCGAGCGCACCGCGTCGAAGGTGTCGAGCATGGCGTCGAGCTCGGGGTAGAGCGCGGGCAGTGCGTCGTGGTCGGTGAAGGGGAACTCCAGGTAGGCCCCGGCCAGGCCGAGTTGACGGCTGGCGAGGCGCTCGGCCAACACCGGACCGTCCCCGAGGTACCCGACCGGTCCGAGGTCGATGCCGGCGTAGCCCGCGTCGCGGACCTCGTTGAGGATCGCTTCGCCGTCGGGGACGTTCGGGTCGATGCCCACGGTGAGCTCGAACGCCCCGTAGCTGATGGGCGCATTGGCCACTGTGATCTTCATTGCTGGTCTTCCTTCTTTTCCTTCGACGACGCGTCGATGACTGCGAAACTGGTGGTGGTCGCGCCGGTTGGGGCGGCGTCCATTATCCCTTGACACCCCCGCCGAGCACGAATCCTTCGCGGAAGAGCCGCGACGAGACGGCGTAGAGGATGAAGACGGGAAGACAGAACACCAATGAGTAGGCCGCGATGTTGCCGAACTCGGCCTTGGGCAACGTGAGGAACGTGTAGATGGCGATCGGCGCCGGTTGCTGGCTCGAGGGACTGATCAAGATCAGCGGGACGATGAAGGATCCCCACGCGTTCACGAATCCGAAGATCGACGCGGCCGCGATTCCCGGCATCGCGAGCGGGATGACCACTCGGCGCAGCACCTGGAACGTGCTGGCGCGCTCCATGCGCGCGGCCTCTTCGAGGTCGGTCGGCACGGCGTCGATGAAGTTCTTCATCAGGTACACCTCGAAGGGCAGCGAGGTCACCGACAAGAAGACCGCGGTCGGCAGGATCGAGAGGAACCCGAACCTCGAGAAGATCTCGTAGACCGGGATCACCATGATCGCCAACGGCACGCCCGAGGAGAAGATGATGAAGAGGAGCAGAGGACCCTTGAAGGGGATCTTTCGCCGAGAGAGCGAATAGGCGGCGAACACGCCGGTCACCGACGCGATCGTCGTCGAGATCACGGCCAGCACGACGCTGTTCCAGAGCGAGTGCAGGAGGCTTCCGGTGAGCACGTGTCGGAAGTTGATGAGCGAGAAGTGGGGCCACTCGATGCCCCACGACGCGTTCTTATCGATCGAGGCGAGGAAGAGCCAGAGCATCGGTGCCAGGAAGAGGACCCCGAGGGCGCCGAGGATCAAGTGGAGCGTCACGCTCCGGGCCTTCGTCCGCTGGGTCTCACGGTTCTCCGGCGGCATGACCGGGATCGCCGGGGTGGTGTCGTCCACCGTGGTCACGGTCTCTTCGACGATCTCGCTCACAGCCGCCTCGCGGTGATGCGAACGTAGAAGACCCCGAAGATGGTGGCGATGACGACCATGACGTTGCCGATCAACGCGCCGTAGGCGAGGTTGTTGTAGGTGAAGGCCTGTTGATAGGAGTACAGCGGCAAGATGTTCGTCGCGTTGCCCGGTCCGCCCTGGGTCATGATGTAGATCAACGAGAAGTTCGCCAGTGCCAAGAGCCCGGTGAGCAGGACGATGGCGGTCATCGTGGGCCGCAACAACGGCAGGATGATCATCCGAAAGCGCTGCCACGTGGAGGCGTTCTCGACCGTGGCCGCCTCAATGGCCTCACTTGGGATGTTGCGAAGGGCGGCACCCATGACGAGCATCGAGAACCCCGTCATCGACCAGACACTCGCCAGGGTCACGATCAGTAGGGGATCGTTGTCGAGGAAGTTCGAGTTGGGCATCCCGATCAACGTCGAGAACGCACCCCCGCCGGTCGTCGAGGCGTACCACGTCATGCCGGCCGTGACCGCGGGCATCATCCACGCGACGACGACGATGCCGCCGACGATCATGCGCATCCACGGCCGCGCGCGCATCAGCAGTGACGCCAAGACGTAGCCCAGGACCACGACGCCGGCGATCGAACCCACGATGAAGATGCCGGTCACCCAGAGCGAACTCCAGAACGTCGTGTCGGCCTTCAACCGCTCGAGGTTCTGCATCCCGGTGAAGCCCCACTTCAGGGCCGTCGGGCCCACCAGCGTCAGATTGGTGAGTCCCAAATAGACCGCGAAGCCCATCGGGACGAGAAAGAGGATGACCAACAACCCGAAGGCCGGGGTCAACAGACCCAGGCTGCTCCACTGGAATCGCGACTTGTCGTGTCGCGTCTTCCAGAGTTCGGACATGGAAGGTCCGGTGATGGTGTCTGCGATTGGGAGCGACGCCATCACCGGGCCTTTCTCACGTCTTGTAGTACCTTTCCGAGTCCTCCGCTATTTCAGCGTCGCTACTTCACTCGGGCCTAACTGGTTCGTAACGAAGGCCTTCATCGTGGCCATTGCCGTGGCGCCCGAGGTGGAGGGCGTCTGGGCGAGCGTGCCGCTGGCCTCTTCGATTCCCTGGACCCACACCGAGTAGTTGGCACTCGTCGGTAGTTCGGACGAGTACGGCAGCAACTTGCCGAACTCCTCGTTGAACGGAGCGGCGAACTGCGTGTACAGCGGAACGGTCCAGTCGGACTGGACGGGCGGTACCCATCCGGCCCAGTTACCGGCGTCGATGAGGTTCTTCTGTTCCTGCGCGACGTTCATGAAGTTGAATGCCGCGGTCGCTTGGGCGCTCGAGGCCCCCGAGGACATGCCGAAGTCCCAGCCGCTCAACGTCGAGGCGTAGCCGCCGCCGTTGATCTTCGGTAGACCGGCGACACCCATCGCCGTCGAGGCCTTCGACCAGTACGGGAAGCTCACCTGCTTGGTCCAGTTACCACCGATGAAGTTCGCGGCGACGGCGATTCCCAAGGTGCCCTTGAAGAAGTCCGCCGACGGAATGTTGGGTGAGTTGTTCGGACTGAACAGCTGTGACGTCGGCGCTCCGAGGCCGTCGGCGAAGACGGTGTGATAGAAGTCCAGCGTCTGGAGCAGTCCCGGGCTGTCGACCACCATCTTGCCCGACGACGTCTGGATCGTCGGAGTGGTCGAACCGGCCAACAGGTTCAAGATCCCGTACCCGGCGCCGTTCGGACCGGCGCTCGTGCCGGCGTCGACCCACAGGGGGATGACCTTCGGTTCGGCGGCCTTGATCTTCTTGGCGGCGGCGATGATCTGCGCCCAGTTCGTCGGCTGCCACGGCAGCGGAATCCCCGCCTTTTGCAGGATCGCCTTGTCGTAGTACAGACCGACGTTGTTCTCTCCCGTGCTGACGGCATAGATCTGGCCGTTGATCAGGCCTTCATCTTGGATGACCTTCGGGTACTGGGCGAACCAGGACGAGGTCTTCAAGAAGGGACTCAACGACTTCAGATAGCCCGTCGACTGGTACAACGCAATCTCGGTCGACGGGAACTGCGCCAATGTCGGGGCCGTCGATGTCGAGTGGTACAGCAGGGCCAACTTCGTCAGGAAGTCGGGCTCACCACCGTTCACCGCAATGAGGTTCACCTTGACGTTGGGATACTGCGTTTCGAACTCCTTCTTCACGCTCGTCCACCAGGTGAGACCCAGTGGCGTGGTGTCAAAGGTCGTGTTCGCGGCGTACGCCACCGAGATCGTGACCTTGGACGCCGCCCCCGCTTGCGACACGGCGCCCGTTGCCAGGGTCGTGATCGACATCGCGATGATGGCCGAACCGGCGATCACTCTCGGTAGTACACCCTTCCTAAATGCTCTCATTTCTCTCCCCTCATTTCCTTTCCTTAACTTTTAAGAACTCTGCGCCTCGACGACCGGCTCCGAACCAACCGAGATTCGCTCTCGTTGCCCCTCACGTCCGAGCAAACTCTCGTGCGAGGTGACGTCGAAGAGGTGAAGTCGCTCTTTGTTGAAGGAGACATCGATCGCCTGGCCGGCTTCGGGCATCGGTGAGCGCGGCAGTCGCGCGATCAGCTTCGTCGTACCCAACTCGACCGTCGCGAAGATCTCGGTTCCGGTGTGCTCACAGATGTCGATGAGGACTTGTACGGCCGGACCGTCGCTCGGGGCTTCGCCCTTCATATGAAGGTCGTGCGGTCGAATCCCTACCAAGACCGGTCCGTTGGTCGTCGACGGACCGAGTCGTCCGGCAAACTCGTTGCTCACGTCGCAGCGGACGCCGAGGCACTCGACGAATATCTGACCGCCCGACACCTCCAGCGTGCCCGGGACCACGTTCATCTTGGGTGAACCGATGAATTCGCCCACGAAGACCGACTCGGGGTACTCGTAGAGGTCATTGGCCGTGTCGACCTGCAGGAGCACACCGTCTTTCAGGACCGCCACGCGGTCCCCCATGGTGAGCGCCTCGACTTGGTCGTGCGTCACGTAGACCGTCGTCGTGCTCTCGAGCCGTTGGTGCAAGCGGATCAACTCCGCTCGCATCTGAACCCGCAACGCAGCGTCGAGGTTCGAGAGAGGCTCATCCATCAAGAAGACGTGCGGTTCGCGGATGAGCGCTCGTCCGAGGGCGACTCGCTGTCGCTGCCCGCCGGACAGAGCGGCGGGCGAACGGTCGAGGAGGTGACGGATCCCCAGCATGTCGGCCACTTCGTGAATGCGCTGCTGAAGCGTGGCGCGGGGCTCCTTGCGGACCTTTGGTCCGAAGGCGAGGTTCTTGTACACGTTCATATTCGGATAGAGCGCGTAGCTCTGGAAGACCATTGAAATGTCGCGCTGTCCGGTCGGAATGTCGGTCACGTCCTGATCGCCCATCCAGATCCGTCCGTGACTCGGGCGCTCCAGTCCGGCGAGCATCCTCAAGGAGGTGGTCTTGCCGCAACCGGAGGGACCGACGAGGACTAAGAACTCGCCCTCGCGAATCCCCAGGTTCAAATCGGAGACCACGGCGTTTCCCTCGAACATCTTCCAGACGTGTTCGAATCGGATTTCGTTCACGCGCGCGACCTCGTCGTCGTCGACGTCATGGACTCGTGGGACGTCACGTTCCGTTCGCGTGCTCCGGTGTTACTCAGCGCCCCCACTGTCCCCCAAACCCGCTGTGTTGAATTCGTCCCTGTCCGCACTGGTCTCGTGCACTCGATAGGTCAAATCTCTTGTTTCCGGCTGCTCTGCGAGCGACCGTAGTTCATATCCCTACGCTTGTCAATAACTACTATCAAATACGGTCAGACCCGCTGGTCGCCGGTCGCCTCCCCGATCGTGACCGAACTCATCAGTGCGTATCGAGAGGCACGGTACACGTGTTGCCCGAATTCGATGGCTCGACCACTGACGTCGTACGTGGTTCGCTCCATCGTCAAGAGTGCGGTACCCCGCGGCTCATCGAGGAGCGATGACTCGTTCGTGGTCGAGTTCTTGGCCGAGATCCGCTGGGTGGCGTGGTCGGGAAAGACGCCCGCCGCCCGCAAGAGCTCGTAGAAACCGTGCTGTTCCAGCATCTCGTTGCTCATCGTCACGAGTGACGTGGGGATGAAGTTGTGCATCAGGGCGATCGGTTCGCCGTCGCCGAACCGCAGGCGCTCTAGGTAGATCACGAACTGGTCATCGGCCAGCTCTAACGACCTCTTCACCAGGTCCGATGCTTTCACGACCTCGTTATGGAGCACCCGAGTCGTCGGGCTCTTCCCGGCCTCTGCGAGGTCGTCGAAGAGGCTGGTCAACTTCACCGAACGACTGACTTTGCCCTTCGTGACCACGGTTCCTTGGCCCCGTCGGCGCAGCACTAGACCTTTGTCCACCAAGTAGCTGAACGCCGCTCGAACCGTCGGACGAGAGAGACCGAGCTCGTCGGCGATCTTGACTTCGTTTTCGAGTCGATCGCCCGGGACCAGGTTGCCCGAACGGATTTCGTTCTCGATGTGTTGCGCCAACTGGAAGTAGAGCGGGACGGGGCTGGACCGATCGAGGACGATGGTCCTCAGGGGGTTGTAGGCCAGGACTGCTTGACGAGCCATTGGGATCCTTCGCGAGGTACGGTGGCGAAAGTCTAGGTCGCAAAACTGCTCGTAGTGCTATTGTCCTTACATATGGTCTCTTTGGGGTCTTTTCGTGCGCCGGCGCACGGATCGCCGATGATGCCTCTGCGTCCGAGTCGAAGGACAGCGTGACCCCGGCGATCGATTGCGCGCATCGGGGTTCACGCGGAGAGTCACGATGAGTGGCGCGTTCGACGTCATCACCATCGGACGCTGCGGCGTTGACTTCTACCCGACCGAAAACGGCAGCCTGGTCGACGTCAAGCACTTCGACAAGTTCCTGGGCGGTAGTCCCGCGAATGTCGCGGTCGCCGCGGCCCGGTTCGGCCAGCGAAGTGCCCTTATCAGTCGAACCGGTCCCGACCCCTTCGGGGCGTACGTGCACGAGGCACTTCGAAGTTTCGGCGTCGACGATCGCTACGTCACCGAGTGCGTCGGATTCCAGACGCCGGTCACGTTTTGCGAGACCTATCCGCCAGACCACTTTCCCATCTACTTCTATCGAGAGCCCAAGGCGCCGGACCTAGAGATCTACCCCGAGGAGTTGGACTACGCCGCGATCAAGACGGCACGACTGTTTTGGGCTTCGTTGGGTGGGTTGTCGAAGGAGCCGAGTCGCTCCGCGACGATCGCGGCGCTCGAAGCACGCGAACGTGTACACCCGACCGTCTTAGACCTCGACTACCGACCTTCGTTCTGGACGTCGCGCGACGAGGCACACCAGTGTGCGACCGAGGCACTCCCACTCGTCACCGTCGCCGTGGGCAACCTCGCTGAGGTCGAGGTGGCGGTCGGCGTCAGCGGCCCCGACGTGGCCGCCGACCGTCTGCTCGAGCTCGGATGCGAGATCGCGGTCGTGAAGCTCGGTCCCGACGGCGTCGTGGCCAAGACGCGCACCCAACGGTTCGAAGTACCGGCAATCCCGATCGAGGTCGTCAACGGCCTCGGCGCCGGCGACGGTTTTGGCGGCGCGCTGTGCCACGGAGTGTTATCGGACTGGACCCTGGACGAGACGCTTCGGTACGCGAGTGCCGCCGGCGCGATCGTCGCTTCACGTCTGTCGTGTTCCGAGGCCATGCCCACTGACGCCGAGGTACGAAAACTCTTGGAAGGGGAACACCCATGAACGATGCGTCACGGCAGCAACTCTTGGAGACCAGGTTCACGCGGCCTCACGCCATAGCGGCCGCGGCCAAGAATCGTCTCGGTCATGAGCCGACGAGCGACGAAGGTCGAATCTTGATCATCGCCGCGGACCACACCGCGCGCGGCATGCTCGACGTCGGTTCGAATCCGAGCGCGATGTCGAACCGTTACGACCTATTGGACCGACTCGTGACGGCACTCGCCATTCCCGGGGTCAGTGGCGTCCTGGGAACGCCTGACATCGTCGAGGACCTGTTCCTCCTGGGTGCCCTGGAACGCAAGTACGTGTTCGGCTCGATGAATCGAGGGGGACTGCCCGGCGCCGTCTTCGAGATGGACGACCGATTCACTTCGTACACCACCGAATCGATCGTGGAGCACCGGCTGGACGGCGGCAAGATGCTGCTGCGAATCAACTTGGACGATCCCGGGACCGCCAACGTGTTGGAATCGAGCGCGAAGGCGGTCTCCCAACTCGCGTCCAACGACAAGATCGCCATGATCGAACCGTTCATGAGCAGCCGCGTCGACGGCCGGATACAACACGACCTTTCGACGAACGGCGTCATGCAGTCGATGGCGATCGCCAGCGCGCTCGGTGCGACGTCGTCGCACACGTGGCTGAAGGTGCCGGTGGTGGACGACATGGAGCGCGTGGCCGAGGCGACGACCATGCCCGTCGTCCTCCTCGGAGGACCCCGAAACGACCGGCCGGACGAAATGTTCGAACGATGGGAGAAGACGCTGCGACTGCCGGGCGTACGCGGACTGGTCGTGGGACGAAACCTCCTCTACCCGTCCGACGACGACGTGACGTCGGCCGTCAAGACCGCCGTCAGTCTCCTATGAACCAACCGCATTACCTGCCGGCACGCGAGCCGGGGGCCGACGGGTACGGCATGACGATCTCCCCGGCCGACGCCGGTTGGCGCTACTCCTCGCTGCGCGTGCTCACGGTGAAGCCGGGCGAGCAGTCGACGTGGAACACCGGCGACTCGGAGTGGATCGTCCTGCCGCTCGCGGGGTCTTCTGTCGTGACCTGTGGCGACGCGTCCTTCGTCCTCGAAGGTCGTGCGAGCGTCTTTGATCGCGTCACCGATTTCGCCTACGTGCCACGCGACGCGACGGCGACGATATTCAGTTCGCTCGGTGGCCGCTTTGCCCTGCTCGGCGCGGTCTGCGACAACGTCCTGCCCGCCCGATACGGGAACGCCGATGACGTCGCGGTGGAGCTGCGAGGCGCCGGTGTGGCCAGTCGCCAGTGCAACAACTTCGCGTCACCTGAGGGGTTCGAGACCGATCGGCTCGTGGCCGTCGAGGTTCTCGTTCCCGGGGGGAACTGGGCCTCGTACCCTCCGCACAAGCACGACCAGGCGCGACCGGGCGAAGCGGTGCTGGAAGAGATCTACTACTTCGAGGTACGGGGCGGGGCGGGGGCGGGGCAACCCGGCCCCGGCGCCTACCAGCGCGTCTACAGTTCCGGCCCCGATCGCCAGATCGACGTGCTCGCCGAGGTGTCGACGGGTGACGCGATATTGATCCCGTACGGATACCACGGACCGACGATGGCGGCTCCCGGCTACGACCTGTACTTTGTCAACGTGCTCGCCGGACCCGCACCCGAGCGGACGATGGCCTTCTGCGACGATCCCACGCACGATTGGGTGCGGGGGTCGTGGCGCGATCAGGTCATGGATCCGCGACTGCCGATGACCACGTCGAAGGGGGTCCGATGAGGCTCACCGTGGCCCAGGCGCTCGTACGATTCTTGCGAGCGCAGTCCGTCCAATTGGACGACGAGCAGCACCGATTCTTCGCCGGATGCTTCGGCATCTTCGGCCACGGCAACGTGGCCGGCCTCGGCCAGGCACTCTTGGAGTCTGGTGACGAATTCCCGTATTACTTAGCGCGCAACGAACAGGCGATGGTGCACACGGCCGTGGGCTACGCCCGCATGTCGAATCGTCTGCGAACGTTCGCCTGTACGTCGTCGGTGGGCCCGGGCGCCACCAACATGGTCACCGGCGCGGCCGTCGCGACGACCAATCGGATCCCGGTGCTGCTCTTGCCGGGCGACGTCTTCGCCACGCGACGTGCCAATCCCGTCCTCCAAGAGCTCGAGGACCCAACCTCTCTCGACGTCTCGGTGAACGACGCACTGCGACCGGTGTCGAGGTACTTCGACCGGGTGTGGCGGCCGGCACAGCTGCCCGAGGCGATGTTGCACGCGATGCGAGTCCTCACCGACCCCGCCGAAACCGGAGCCGTGACTCTGGCCCTTCCCCAAGACGTGCAGACCGAAGCGTGGGACTTTCCGGAGTCGCTCTTCGAGCAACGCGTATGGAGGATTCGGCGACCACCACCGGAACCACAACTCATTGAACGTCTCGCGACGAAGGTGCGTTCGGCCACGCGTCCGCTCATCGTCGCGGGCGGCGGCGTCATCTACAGTGCGGCGACGAAGACGCTCGGTGACCTGGCCGCGGCGACCGGTATCCCCGTCGCCGAAACACAGGCGGGCAAGGGCTCACTACGATTCGATCACCCGCAGAGCGTCGGTGCGTTGGGTGCGACGGGCACGACCGCCGCCAACGAGGTCGCGCGTGGCGCCGACCTGGTGATCGGTATCGGCACGCGTTGGAGCGACTTCACCACCGCCTCACATTCGGCCTTCCAGAACCCCTCCGTCGAGTTCGTCAACATCAACGTGACGCCCGCGGACACGGCCAAGCTGTCGGCGCTCGCCGTCGTGGCCGACGCCCGAGTGGCCATCGACGCACTCAGCACCCACCTCGATGGCTGGCGTGCGTCGAAGGAGTACGAGGACGAGTACCACCTGCTCGCCACGCAGTGGAACGAATCCGTCGAGTCGGCGTATCACTCCAACCACTCGCCCGTGCCGTCACAGAGCGAGGTCGTCGGCGCCGTCGAGGAGTCGAGCGCGGACAGCGACGTCGTCGTCGGCGCCGCCGGCAGTCTGCCCGGTGACCTCCACAAGCTCTGGCGCACTCGTGATCCGAAGGGCTATCACGTCGAGTACGCGTTCTCGTGCATGGGATATGAGATCGCCGCGGGGATCGGCGTGAAGATGGCCGCCCCCGAGCGCGAGGTCTACGTCATGGTCGGCGACGGGTCGTACCTCATGCTCAACTCCGAACTGGTCACCGCGCTGCAAGAGGGCATCAAGATCATCGTGGTGCTCGTGGTCAACCATGGTTTTCAGTCCATCGGCGCACTCTCGGAGTCGGTCGGCGTGGAGCGCTTCGGCACCAACTATCGGCTCCGCGACGCTTCCGGACAACTGGCCGGTGCGAAACTGCCCATCGACCTCGCGGCGAACGCGGCCAGCCTCGGCGCCACCGTTCTGCGCGCCTCATCCATCGATGAACTTCGTGATGCGTTGAAGGTCGCGCGCGCGAACGCCAAGACGACCGTCGTCCACATCGAAACCGATCCGATGGTCGCCGCGCCGGACTCGGCGTCGTGGTGGGACGTGCCGGTAGCCGAAGTGGCGACCCGCGACTCGACGCGCAGCGCGCTGGAGCGCTACGAGTCCGAGCGAACGATCCAGCGCGAGTACTTTCGTCCAACGACGTGACGCCACCGAAGGCGTGATGATCCTTTGACGTCGGACTCCTCCAACGGTTCGGGTCCCGCGTCGACGGAGGTGACGTTCCGCACACTCGCCATCGCCAGCGCGACGATCGACCTCCTCGTCTTCGGGATGATCACGTCGCTCTTCGGACCACTGCTGGTCACGTTGGCGCATCGATTCCATCTGTCACTCCCGGCGGCCGGCGTCGTGTTGAGCGTCTACTACGTGGGCGCGTTCCTGGGAGTCCCCATCGGCTGGATTGCGATGAGGCGATTCACCGGCGCCGCGGTGCTGTCGGCGACACTCGTGATCACCGCGCTCGGTGCGTGCGGCGCCGCGCTCGCGACGCAGTGGGCGCTGTTCCTCGCCTCGGTCTTCTTTCTCGGGTTGGGATTCGGTGGTGTCGATTTCTCGTTGATCTCACTACTCGTTCGAACGAGGACGACGGGTCGGGGCCGTCGCCTCAGCGTCACCAACGCCGGCTACGGTCTCGGCGCGGTCGTCGGACCACTGCTGGTCGTCGTTGTCCGTCCCCACGACTATCGCCTGCTCTACGTGGGAATCGCCATCGCGATCGTCGTGCTCACCCTGGGCAATCGTGGACTCATCGCGCCACCGCTGTCGCGCGAACATCGACATGACGATCTCGTCATGAATCGCGCCCGGCGCAAGTCCATCCTGGCCACGTTCATCGTCGCCTACATCTTCTACGTCGCGACCGAGACCACGACCGCCGAATGGATCGCGTCGAGTCTCCACCGCCTCGGTTACTCCACGTCGATCGGCAGCGTCGTCACGGCGGGATTCTGGCTCGGCCTCGCCTTCGGTCGGACGCTCGCCGGACCGGTCGGCCGTCGACATTCGGATCATCGACTCGTCCTCGCGGGACTCGCCGCGGCGACCGTCCTCTGTGCCCTGGCGCTGGTGAGCGCTGCGGCACCGTACGTCTATCCGTTGGTCGGGCTCTCCATCGCCCTGGTCTATCCATTCGCGCTCGTCTGGTACTCGACGCTCTGTCCCCACGACGACGACGGCGTCGCCCTCTTGATCTTGTGCATGATGGTCGGGGGCGTGATCGGACCGGCGATTCAGAGTCTGATGGTGTCGTCCTTCGGCATCCGCGCGGTACCGCTCGTCCTCGCCACCTTCGCCGCGATCGCCTTGGTGACCTTCGCCAGTGCTCTCCGTTTCTCCGAGCCCC
>Ga0187871_10002068_pt1 | contig 16695 bp, 15 predicted proteins | sample June2016WEW_16_1_FD_132988 | JGI IMG/M metagenome (GOLD analysis project Ga0187871, IMG submission 132988) | Peatland microbial communities from SPRUCE experiment site at the Marcell Experimental Forest, Minnesota, USA - June2016WEW_16_10 | ecosystem: Environmental > Terrestrial > Soil >...
ACTCGGATCGTGAATATCTACGGCAACCTGGCGGAAGACAAGACGGTGTCGAGCGCGGGCAGCAATTCGGCCACCGCAACCAACAGCGGCGGTAACTGGGTCATGCAAATGGCCACCTTCAAACAATAACTAATGAAGTCAAACGTTGATATTGCAAGCATCGATCACGTAGGCGATTTGCCACAAGACCGGAATTCTCCCAATCAGGCGATTCAGGTTCCCGGCGAAACTTCCGTCCTTACACCGGCTCGCATAGGCTTGCTCCTGGGTGTCGCGACAATCATTGGCGCGGTGCTGCGCCTGCACCTGCTTGCCGCACGGAGCTTGTGGATCGATGAGGCAGCGAGCGTGAGCTTCGCGACTCTATCAGGGAAGGCTTTCCTCAAGACGCTCTGGGGCTATCAGGGCAACATGGCGCTCTACTATACCGTCCTGCATGGATGGATCCATTTGGGTGACAGTGAGTTCGCGGTGCGCAGCTTGTCGGTGCTCTGCGGCGTTCTCACAATTCCCGCGATATATCTGTTGGGAGCGCGTCTTTTCGACCGGGTCACCGGGCTAACCGCCGCCGCGCTATTAAGCGTCCACAGCTTCCACATCCACTGGTCGCAGGAAACTCGAGCTTACAGCTTATTGATTCTCCTGCTCGTGGTGACGAGCTATGTTCTTGTCTTAGCCATGGAATCGCCCCGGAAGATGCGCTATTGGATGGTATTCTCGGTGCTCGCTGCGCTCTGTGTCTACGCCCACGTGTTTGCCGTACTGGTGCTCGCAGCGCTGGCCCTGGCGATCATTTTTCCTGGACCATTTCGAGTTGACGTGCCGACCGTTGTCGCAAGCGCCGCTGTATTCGGATTGCTTTGCGAACCTATGGCTGCGTTCGTGGTGGTGCAACATGCGGACCAGCTTGACTGGATTCCACGGCCGTCGCTGGCCGGCATTTACGAATTCCTGAAGCTGCTAACTGGCCAGGGCGGTGTGTTGTTGATCGTGGCTTACTTCGCGCTGTGCGGTTTGGCGTTGCTTGATCCTCCAGGAATTAAGCGGTCGAAAAAAGAGAACTGGGCGCTGCGGTTGCTGGTGTTATGGCTATTTTTGCTTCCTGTAGTGACACTCGCAGCCACTCCAATCAAGCCCTTGTTCTACCCGCGGTACATGGTGATTTGTGTGCCGGCACTGGTCCTTCTGGCGGCGCGTGGCATAACTAACTTGTATCGTTTGCCCACAGTAAAGCACTGGCCCGCGGTGGCAGCGTTTTTTCTGGTGATCACCTTATCTGCGTGGGGAACGCACGAGTATTTCGTCAACCTTGCAAACGAAACCAGCGATTGGCGCTCGGCGGTTAACTACATTCTGGAACATCAGCAGCCAGGCGATGGCGCCGTTTTCTTCCTGCCCAACGCGTATTGCTATCGTTATTATGTGCACCGCGCCGAGAGCCAGCACGCTGTGTCAACAGCGCCGGACGTCCTGTATCCGCCTGCCGTGGTCCGCAGCCAACTTGCTGACGATCTCCGACAACTGACTGCGGGACGCCAACGTGTATGGTTTATTCTGCACATCGAAGTCATAGATCCCCAGGCGGCAGCCATTATCCAATCGACACTAGCTGAGAGATTTCAGGTCGTGGAACGGCACAAATTTCCGGGAGAAGACCTGATTACCGTCGCACTGTACAGCCGTCCGTCTGCCGAGCATTGACCGGACAGTTTTTTTCAAAGAAAGGTGCCGGGGCAACAGCAAAATCGAAGCCAGTGGGACTTCCGCAGGAACAGGAACCAGATTACTACTTCTTCTGTGCAATCAAATGCGCATCCTCCGGCGCGACCGCGAATGTAAAATTCTGATAACAAACTATTTAGCACGAACCCCCTGTGGGCTCTTACTTGCTACCATCTTTTCGCTGCCCACCTGACTCCCAGGAAGACGTCAGTAAATTTGGACGCGTAACCAAGATGCTTTTTAGATATAACCTGCCGAACTGGCACTTGCGCCTGTTGCAACCCGTCGGCAGGAAAAATTCCACAACGAGGTCAACTCTGTGAAGGTGAATCTGTTAACACGTTTCCGTTTTCTGCTCCCGTCGCTTCTTCTATTGTCGCTCCTGCTGCCGGCTCTTGCAGCCGCGCAGCTGAACTTAGTCCAGCTGACTACCAACGGCGGAGTTTCCTACCAAAGCGTGGTCCAAGTGCCGTATGCGGGGCAAACCGCCGGCGATCTTAACGTGGTAGTCGTGGGATGGAATGACCTATCCTCCACGGTCGACTCCGTTACAGACACCGCCGGCAACACGTATGTCTTGGCCGCAGGTACTGTGTCCACACCCCTTCCGACCGGCGGCGCTGCGCCGGCAGGCTCCTCGCAGGCTATTTATTATGCCAAGAACATCGTTGGCGGGGCCAACACGGTTATTGTGACTTTCAATTCGTACACTACGGCGCAGGACGTCCGCATCCTGGAGTATGGCGTTAACGGGGGCGGCGGATTCGACCCTAATTTCCCTCTGGATACTTCCGTCGGAGCCTCGGCCACTGCGAGTCCTGCCAGTAGCGGCATCGCGACTACGTTTTCGGCCAACGACTTGATCTTCGGTTCCGGATCCACCACGGGAGCATTTTCGGGGCCCGTCCAGTCATGCGGAACAGGCTGCAAAATGTATGGAGAGCCGAACGGAATCGGCGTGAATCAGTTTGGAGATATCGTCGAGGATGCATTAGTAACGGCGGCAGGACCCTACCAGGCGGCTGCCAATTTCCCCGACGGCGTCGCAGTCATGCAAATGGTAGCTTTCAGGTTGGCCGGACAGACCTCAACCCCTTACCCCATAACCGTCGCATCGGTTGCGCCGGCCACGAGTCCGGAGGCAGGTGGAGTTGCAATTACAATTACAGGGACTGGCTTTGTACAAGGGGCCACGGTAGTTTTTAACAGCGTCAACGGCGCCACAACTACTAGTGCGTCTGCGGTGAATTGCATTGTTGCGTCAGGCACCACGATCAATTGCCTTTCGCCTTCTTTTACCACTACCGGCACCACGACGGTGGTTGTGACCAATGTGGATGGCAGCGCTGCGGCGCTTCCCTTTACTTACACACCTAGTACTCCTTTCAGCACTGCAGGAACCGGCACCATCTACGAGAACGGAGGTTCCACCAACGGTGGAAACTTTGTGACCATCACTGGCAGTGACTTTGCTGCCGGCGCAACGGTGCTTGTTGGAGGAGTTCCTGCCTCCAAGGTCCAGGTGGTGGACAGCCAAACCATTCAGGGCCTCATGCCGGCAGGTTCTGCTGAGCCCCAGACTGTACTTGTTATTAATCCCAGCGGCGCGAACGGTTCGGTACCCGGCGGCTACGATTACGGCACGGGCGCGGGCATCAACTTCATCCAGGCAAATACCGCGACGACCCACGCTGCTACCGCGCCGGCGGTTACTTTCAACTTGCCGCAGACTGCGGGCGACCTGAACGTTGTCGTCGCCGGCTGGGGCGATACAGTTGCCACGGTCGAGTCGGTTACAGACTCCGCCGGAAATACCTACGCGGTGGCGGCTCCCGTTGTTCAAGGCACGGGGCTAAGCCAGGTGATCTACTATGCCAAGAACATCAACGCTTCGAACTCCAACACGGTCACGGTGAAGTTCAGTCAATCCGCCATGTTCCCCGATATCCGAATCGCCGAATATAACGGTCTTGACCCTGTGAATCCGCTGGATGCGAGCGGGGGGGCGTTTGGAACCTCGGGCACGTTGGACAGCGGTCCCGTAACCCTGACCAGCGCAGGCGACCTGTTTATTGGTGCTGGCGATGTTGCTGGAGTGATTAGCGCTCCTGGTAACGGCTTCGCGACTGTGATCCTTAGCGGCTACGGCAACAACATCGAGCATGAGTTCCCCAACGGGGCAGGCACGTTCGATGCAACCGCGACGCAGGACATAGATACTGGCGCCTGGGTCATGCAGGGAGTCGGCTTCCGGCAGCCTGCAGGGGTTGTCCCCGGCTTCGGCGTCGGTGCCACCGCGCTCTCACCAGCGTCGGTAGCGCCTGGAGGCTCCACCACTTCAACCGTCACAATCACTCCGTCGGGCGGCTTCACTAACGCGGTGACGCTGACTTGCTCGGGTCTGCCAACCGGAGCGACCTGCTTGTTCGCAACCAATCCGGTTACTCCGGGCGCTTCTGCGGTTACCTCGGCTCTCACGATCAACACCACCGCGTCCACTGCGGCGGGTACGTCCACGGTGACCATCTCTGGAGCTTCAGGTTCCGTGATCGAAACCACGACGGTCTCGCTCGTAGTCGGAAGCGCCACCGGTCCGACCTTCTCGGTTGCGGCGGCTAATCCTACTACTGGCTCGGTGGCTCCCGGAGCTTCAACTACCTCCGTGATCACCGTCAATGGAAGCGGCGGCTTTGCTGGCACAGTGAACCTGACTTGCAGCGTCGCCCCACTGAACTCCCCGGCGCCGGTTTGCTCACTGCCCGCCTCGGTGAGTCTCAGCGCAACCACTACTTCAGCCACGGCAACGCTGACCATCAGCACCACGGCCGCAACCGCAGCACTACGGCACTCGAGCAGCATCTTCTATGCGATGTTGCTTCCGATTGGCGGAATAACGCTGCTCGGAGTGAGCTTTGGCTCGCGCCGGAAGAAGGTACTGGGCCTGTTGCTCGTGTTCCTGATGGCGTCGGGCATGCTGTTCCTGGCGTCCTGCAGCAGCAGCGGCAACTCAGGCGGGGGGGGCGGCGGAGGAGGCCAATCCGGAACACCGGCTGGAACCTATACCGTCACGGTCACTGCGACCTCTGGGTCGACGTCCGTGACCACACCGTTCACTCTAACCGTTCAGTAAATTGCAAGAGGCTGGTGCCCGCCGCGAGGCGGGCACCAGCTCTCAAGCTTATCTAAGCGTCGAACTCAAGGTTCTCCTCGTTATCCTTTGTTCCTCTTTCCCACTGCATCGCTCCGCCCCATACAATGGAGATCCGGGCTACTGCCCAGCCGTGGCGGCGGTGTGAGCAACAGCAACTGGCCTGTCGCCCTGCCGCAACACTGTTCTCTGCATTTGAGGTGTTTTCCATGAAGTCCATCACGCGCTGCAGGGCATCATCGATCAGTAGTCTGCTGGTATTGTTCGCGGCTTCCATGCTGGGCCAGGATGCAGGCCCCAGCACCGCTCCTCTGGCTCCAGTCAAGAGCGCCGAACCCGCCCCGGTAAAGACCGTCACCGCCACGCCCAGCACTGTCGACGTCAAGGATCTTTCCCGGCAGCAAAGTCCCGCCGTTCCGGCTGCGGGCCCGGTTACAGTTTCGGAGATGGTGATCGGCCCCGGCGATTTGTTGAAGGTCAGCGTTCTTGGCGCTCAGGATTTTGATCAGGAATTGCGAGTCTCCAGTGGCGGCGACGTTTCTCTGGCCTTGATCGGCCCGGTTCATGTCGCTGGCTCAACCACGGAGCAGGCGGGCCAACTCATACGCAAGCGCCTGATGGATGGGGGATTCTTTTCCGACCCCCAGGTTGCGATTTTTGAAAAGGAATATGCCACGCAAGGCGTATCGGTTTTGGGCGAGGTAACGAGGCCCGGGGTTTATCCGCTCATCGGTCCTCACCGTCTGTTCGACGTCCTATCGCAAGCCGGAGGGACCACTCCCAAAGCAGGCATGCAGGTCACAATAACCCGCCAGAACGATCAGATGTCGCCACAGGTTGTGATGATGGCAAGCGATCCCTTGAAGAACAATGAAGCCAATGTCGAGGTACGTCCCGGCGACACCGTGGTGGTCTCCAAGGCAGGCATCATCTACGTCGCGGGGGACGTGCATAGGCCGAGCGGCTTCGTGATGGAAAATAACGGCATGACGGTGCTGCAAGCGCTCGCCATGGCGGAAGGGCCTAACGGAACCGCGGCCTTGAATAATTCAAAGATCATTCGCCGAGGTCCCACCGGCCCAACCGAGGTGCACGTTGATCTTAAGAAGATGCTGGCATCGAAGGCCCCAGATCTGAAACTTCAGGCCGAGGACATTCTGTTCGTCCCGCGCAGTGCAGCGAAGAACGCGGGTGCCCAAACTTTGGATGCTATTGTTCGTGTCGCTACTGGACTGGCCGTCTACCACGTCCCCTAATCATTTTCTTGTTCCTGCAGATTCTCACTATCATGCCAGCAGATTTGCAATCCGAGGTTAATGCCTGCGTGCCGGCAATCCCCGAACGTCCAGAGGCGCGCAAGAGTACCGTCTTCGTCGAAGTCAAGAGATTCATCATCGTGGGATTTGTCAATACCGTACTCGATCTGGCAGTACTGAATCTTCTCATTTTTCTTACGCACAGGGGCCGCAACGGAGTTTGGTTTAGTCTCTTCAAATCCGTTTCTTTTCTGGTCGCGGTAGCCAACAGCTATTTTATTAACCACAGCTGGACGTTCAATGGCAGGTCGGGCCGGACCAGCGTGTCGCAGGCAACCCAATTCCTCGCGGTCAGCCTGTTTGGCGCTTTGATTAATGTAAGCAGCGCCTCCTACGTCGCAACCTTCATTCCCGCGATTTACGGCATGGAAGTTTATTGGCCTTCGATTGCAGCTCTGGCCGGAACCGCCTGTGGCCTGGCCTCCAATTTTCTCGGCTACAAGCACCTTGTGTTCGTGGAGGCTCAGTCTACCCGCGGCGATGGAACCCCTTGACTGCATGGACCCGTTCGCAGCTTCGTAATCGGTTGCCTATACTTTAAATTGCCCTATAATAGGGCAGTTTTTCATGATGGTATTTTTCAGGCAGACGCAGGCTCCAAGGGCTGGGCGAGTGGCACGCCTGCTGCAAGAGGGGAAGCGTAGCTATTTCGCGAGACTTGGGTACTGCAAAGATCTAATCAAGGTTCGAAGCGCCGAGGGCGAGAGCAGCAGCAGGCTAAGTCTTTGCGTTGTAGTGACTTACGGCAACTTATGCTTTTAACTGAGAGGGCGGAGCTTTGCATGAAAATGTGGAACTCTATTTCCAACTATACGCAAAGTGGAATGGCGCTTCGCCGAACTCGCATAGCGCTTTGGTCCTCAAAGATCAGATCTAACGGCCGCCCGGCTATGGGTGGTCATTATTGTCAAGCTCATGGCAGCGTGCCAGTGACTGTCGGTTGAACACTGGATGCAAACGATGTACTCCCCAAAAAGTTAAGAGCTAAGAGCCTGCAACGAGCTTCCCCCACTCGGCAGAAATAATCCTTCAGAGTCTCACTGAGGTCGATAGTGCAGAATTCATATATTCCATTCCACCTGCCGTCAATTGGCGAGGAAGAGATTGCAGCGGTTGACATTGAGGTAAATGGCATCACCCAGGTTGTATCAAGAGACTGCAAGGGAAAGACCGCTGTGGTATGACCTGCACAGTCGAATTGCCTTGCGGCGCGGACTCGATGAACGACACAGTCTATTTGAGCCCTTGGAACCGATCTCGAGGCAAGCGGCTGTTCGATCTGCTCCTAGCGCTGATAGTGCTAATGCTGAGCTCGCCCGTGTTACTGGTAACAGCACTGTCCGTTCTGGTTTCTTCGAAAGGGCCAATCATTTATAGGCAATGGCGGACTGGCAAGGATGGAAAAGAATTCCGACTTTTAAAGTTTCGAACAATGGTTGATACACCGCAGCAGTCGGGCCCAAACCTCACGCGAGCAGGGGACCCCAGGATTACTGCAGTAGGCCGTTTGCTCCGCAAGTGGAAACTGGATGAATTGCCACAATTGTTCAATGTGATTCGCGGAGATATGTCCTTTGTAGGCCCGCGTCCCGATGTGTCCAGGTACCTGGTCGCCCTGAATCCTGCGCAAAAGCAGATCCTTTGCCTTTACCCGGGACTGACAGGACAGGCAACCCTCCGCTATCGCAACGAAGAGCAAGTTCTTGCTGGAGTACCCTACGAGCAACTGGAACATTTTTATTGCAATAAGCTCCTTCCAGAAAAAGTACGAATTGATCTCGAATATGCACGAACTGCGCGATTCTCAAGCGATCTTGCAATCTTGTTCCTGACAGCGAGGGCTATATTGAGGTAGAGGTAGAAGCCGATAATTCGCTGCGACAATGGAATCCTACGCAGCACATTCTCACCTCAGTTTTCTTTCCGCCGCGTCGCCGTAATTGCCGGTTCCGGTTTCTGATTGGCTGGCGAAAGCGGTGCTCGCATTAGGGTAGAAACCATCGTCTCAGTGATCGCGGAAATTCTGTAGGATTTGCCGAGCCTACGGGTGAAAGCGGCATACCAGGCAATGCGACCACGAAGTGCCTCCTAAATATGCGACGCGTGCTTTTGATTGCTTTCGTCTATCCACCGGTGGAGAACATCGGCGCGGTGCGACCCGCAGCACTTGCGAAGTACTTACCTCGGTTCGGCTGGGAAGTTCTGGTCTTGACCGCGAAAGTACAAGAAGTCTCACGACAATCGAAAGGGGTAATGGAAACCGAGTATCGGGATGTGCTGGAGGATTGGAAGGCCAGACTGAATCTTGACCAAAAAGCTAGTGCGCACGAGCAGTTCGGCCTTCCCTTTGCGAAAAAGCCTGGAGCGGTGCTTCCTCATACTCGCGTAATTAATTTCGCGAAGGATCTCTTAACCTATCCTCATCCTACGAAGGGATGGATTCCGTTCGCCTTGGCAGCAATACAAGGGCTTCACCAACAAGGTTGCCGGTTTGATGCCGTGATTTCGACGTCCCCCCCGATCACGAACCACCTCGTCGCGCGTCAGGCGAAACGAATGCTTGGTTGTCCATGGATCGCAGACCTCCGTGACCTGTGGACACAAAATTTCACCCCCAACGTGAGTTCGATTCAATTGTGGCAAACCGGACTGGAAAAAAGAACGCTAAGCCAGGCTAACGCACTCGTGACTGTGTCCGAACCTTGGGCCGACAGGCTACGGCAGCGCTATTCAACCAAGCCAATTTATGCGATTACAAACGGTTTTGACCCCGAGGATTTCGCTTCTCGGCCGCCCGTGACGCGCTCGTTCTCTATTACGCATCCGGGGTTCCTTTATGAAGGGCTGCGAGATCCTACCCTTCTGTTTGAGGTCGTTCGTGACCTGATCAAGTCGGGGGAGATGTGCGCCGACGACATTCGCATACGCTTCTACGGACCGAAAGAACCGTGGCTCACTCCGCTGGTTCTGCGGCACGGACTGGAACAGGTAGTTGAGGTCTTTGGCTCAGTACCACGAGAGCAGATTCTACAGCGCGAGATGGAATCACAGGTTCTTCTTCTGCTCGGCTGGAATAATCCCCGAGAGATGGGGCTTCACAACGGCAAGCTGTTCGAGTATCTCGGTGCTGGGAGGCCAATTCTAGCGCTGTTCGGAAGTCCAGGGGTTATGACTGAAGTTTTGGAGGAAACGCGGGCTGGTGCTCATATCCAGAACAGAGAAGAGCTTCGCCGATTCTTGATCAGTGCATATTCGGAGTACAAGCGTTGTGGCGTGGTGTCCTACGCCGGGGATTCCTCGGCGATTGCGCGCTATAGTCATTCAGAAATGGCGAGCAGGTTTGCCGATGTGTTGGACGGAGTGAGTGGAACCGGAGAGACCCACCAGCATGCTCGAGCAACAGGAATAGATGTTGAACATGACCTCTCTGACCAAACACTGTGATTTGCACAGGAGTCCATCGTTCGGGCCGAGATATCGCTGGCCACTCACAGCGTTTTCTTCTAACGTGCTCAGCGGGAGCATAGCCATCTGCCATCAGCCGCTTCAGTCGCCGTTCTCCTTGCGCACCTGCGCAGCTGGCGCAACTCACGCGGCTCATTTACTCGGCTCTGCGCCCTATAGTAGGGCCGGCAAAGTTTCTGTCACTGTGATCCCAGATTCCGAACCCGGGGCCCACGCCTACATCAAGGTGTGCTTTAGTCGAACAACTATATATGCATGAGGCCATGTTAAGGCAGCGAATGCGCCTCCTGGTAATTCTTGAAGGCGCGACGGTCAGCGGTCCAGCCAAGAATCTTCTCGAGTTCTGTCGCATATCGAAGGGCATCGAGACGAACCCTTCTGTGACGACTTCGTTCGCGATCTTCGTTCGCGGGAACGATAAAGGGCCAGGGGGCGAGACCCTGTCAAATGATCTTCTTGAGGCGGTGAAAGTCACCGGTGCCGAGGTGCACTGCATCCATGAGCGCTTCCCGTTCGACCCGCAAGTGATCCCCCGTCTGCGCCATTTGGTTAAGCTCTTAGCCCCCGATATCATTCAAACTCATTTTGTGAAATCGCATTTTCTCGTGCGTCTTTCAGGCGTTTGGCGGCTTCGTCCATGGATCGCATTTCACCACGGATACACCGCAGATGCGAGAAGAACCGTTGCTTATAACCAACTCGATCGATGGTCTCTGCGAGCACCGTCTCGAATCGTCGCTGTCTGCCAAGCGTTCGAACGACAGCTAACATCCCGGGGTGTGCCATCATCGCGCATTTCAGTTTTGCACAATGGCATTTCCTCGGATTGGCTATCTAAGGATTGGCTATCTAACCGTGAGGAGATCGTTGATGATCAGCGGACCCTTATGGCGCATAAGGATGCGGCCGGGGGACGCGGGCGCGAGCTGGTTGTGCTCGCTGTCGGCCGTCTCTCCAAGGAGAAGGCGTTTGTCGACCTCATCGTTGGAATGAGCAAACTGCGCCAATCGCGGCCTGACCTGCTTGTTCGGCTTTTGATCGTGGGGGAGGGGCCGGAAAAGACGCGAATCGAACGAGCTGTATATGGTTGCAGAATGCAAGACCGGGTTCGGATGGTAGGACATGTTCGAGACGTCCGTCCTTACTATAGGATGGCGGACGCTTTGGCTATTTCCTCGGTGAGTGAGGGTTCTCCTAATGTCCTGTTAGAGGCGATGGCCGCAGGTGTTCCGATCGTCGCAACCTCGGTGGGAGGAATCCCGGAAATTGTAACTGATAGAAAAACAGGTCTACTGATACAGCCGGGCAGCCCAGATGACATGGCTGCCGCACTAGCCCTCCTGTTATCGGATCCGCGGTTATCAGAGAGCTTGGTTTCTAATGCACGAGAACTAATCACGAACCGGTATTCGCCCCAATCGCGCACTCAGTCTCTTGTCAAGTTATATGAACAAGTAATGGCGCGACCTACCCTCAACATCGCGCGCGCGAGCTGATTCTCATGTGGTTTGATACTCCAGCATATATCCTTTTCCTGATCCTGGTCGTGGCGATCTATTGGCGACTGGGGCGAAGACGGCAGAACATGTTTCTGCTCGCAGCAAGCTATCTTTTCTATGGATGGTGGGATTACCGCTTCCTGCTGTTGATGATCGGTAGTACAACCATTGATTTTTTCATCGCGCGCGCGATCGGGAGGACGACGAACCAGCCTGTGCGGCGGTCCCTCTTGATTGCCTCGCTTATTATAAATTTTGCCATTCTCGGCGTATTCAAATACTTCAATTTCTTTGTCGATTCGTCAACGCACGTATTCAGCGCATTGGGGCTCAACGTTTCGAAGCATTTTCTCCGTATTATCCTGCCCCCGGGCATTTCGTTTTATACCTTCCAGGAAGTCGCCTACATTGTCGACGTATATAAAGGAAAAATACGGGCGTCGGAATCATTCATCGACTACGCCCTATTCATTAGCCTGTTTCCTCATCTGATTGCCGGCCCAATCCAGCGGCCCAGTCACTTGCTTCCGCAGGTGCAAAACGACCGAACCTTCGAGGAGCAAAAAGTCTTCGATGGAATCATGTTGATTCTCTTGGGACTGTTTCGCAAGTGCGTGATTGCCGACAACTGCGCGTTGCTTGCGAATGGGGCCTTTTCAGGCAATTTGGGAGCCCCTAATCTGTCCGTCCTGGCGATTGGTACCTATGCCTTTGCATGGCAGATTTACGGAGATTTCAGCGGTTACAGCGACATCGCGCGTGGCAGCGCTCAACTCTTGGGCTTTCATTTCATGGTCAATTTCCGCCAACCATACCTCGCGACCTCCCTGCAGGATTTCTGGCGGAGATGGCATATAAGCTTGAGCACCTGGCTACGCGACTACCTATACATACCTTTGGGTGGAAGCTCAGAGCCGGGATACAAGACGTATCGTAATTTACTCCTGACCATGCTATTAGGAGGTCTGTGGCACGGTGCGAACTGGACCTTTGTGGTCTGGGGCGGGCTACACGGAGTCGCGCTAAGCATCGAACGATATGCCCGAAGTTTATGGAACGGAATTGAGTCCTTGACGAAACTGCCGGGAGTGGGGGTCTCAGGCGTCTGGGTGAAGCGAGTCCTGCTTTTCCATCTGGTGTGTTTGAGTTGGATCTTCTTTCGCGCGGACTCGGTTAGCGCCGCCGCCGATCTATTGCGCGGACTTGGCCAGGTTCATTGGCAGCCCGAGTACCTCGTCGCCTTCAAGCTTCTTGCTTTGTTCAGCATACCATTGTTCATCGTGGACCTTTGTCTTGAAAACAGCGGAGAGGAGTACCTTTTGCAGCAGAGCGCCCCTATGACCCGCGTGGCGGTTGCACTTAGCATGTTGACGTTGATTACCTTCTTTTCGGCAAACCAGGCGAATGCATTCATTTACTTTCAATTCTAAGACCCCGACCAGGGCCCACATTGCGCTCGTGCTCATCTTATGCGCAGTTTTCTGCGCGTCTGTTGAATTGGTCACGTCACACTTTTTTGGCCGCGTCAGTCGCATAGAAAAACGGAGGGAGACGGAATACCGCGCTGCCGTCGCGGTGCGATCTGCCAAAACACAACACAAGACTTCCGTCGTGGTAGCCGGAAACTCCCTCTTGCTCCACGGAATTGATTTTCCACAGTTACAGCAAGACGTCGGAGGAGAGATCGAGCTCCATCGCACGGTTTTTGAGAACACGTACTTTTTGGACTGGTATTACGGATTTCAAAAGATGTTCAGAGCCGGTGCTCGACCCGATGTTATGGTCTTAGTGCTCTCCCCGGCACAGCTTACATCTGATATGAACGACAGCGACTATGGTGTGCATATGCTGGTGGATCCGCATGATATCATCCGGTTCGCAAAAGACATGCACACCGACCGCAATCGGATGAGCGTGCTCGTCCTCGATAACTTTAGCTTTTTCTTTGGCGCACGCGCTGAAATACGGACATGGATTCTGGGTAAGATTCTGCCTGATCTGCCGCTGCTTACCAGCTCTTTCGGTCGTTATTACAAGTTTGCCCCTCCGGACAAGAACACGGTCCTTGAAGTTTCCGCAAAACGGCTACAACAATTACGGAACCTGTGCGGACAGTACGGAACTGAATTCGTGCTTGTAGTTCCACCCACTCTTCAAGATTCTGGTACCAGCGAGGTGTTGGAAGCCGGAGCGTCGCAAGGTGTCCCGGTTCTGATTCCTCTCCGCCCGGGTGTCCTTTCCTCGGAGAATTACTCTGATGAGGTTCATCTCAATTCTCAAGGAGCCGGGGAATTCACGCTGGCACTGGCGTCGAACTTGAAAAAAGTCATGGCGCAAAATGCGATTCAGACCGAGACCGCTTCAGTACTGCCGGAGCACCCAGCTAATCGCCCGTTGCACAAAACGGCAATCGACGTCGTCCAGCCAAACGCACCGACGACTGCTGCGTTGATAAGCAAATAGCGGGCCGAGTTGTGGCGCGTCCCACCTCAACGCCCGCGGGAAAATGGAGGCGAATTCCTTGCTTCCTTCGACTACCGTTTGCGCAACAGCTTGTTCCGGACCGAATCGAGAGGCCTGCTCTCGTACCCGTAAGTCATTGATGCACAGTGGCTTGCTAGCTTTAGGCTTTGGCACGCATAATGCAGGCAAGAGGTTGCGGGCGAGCTTCCTTCTCCCGCTATTAACCTGCTTTTTGCCAGGACATGATGTGAATCGGTGAGTGATTGACGGAAATCAAAGGAAAATTTTCGGTTGTCGTTCCGGTACTCAATTCGAAGCAGCACCTCCGTGCTTGTCTGAACTCGATTCTGGCGGCGATCGAGCAGTATGGGAACGCCGAACTGATTGTGCTCGACAATGGCTCGGAGGATGGCTCGTATGAGATTCTGCTGAATGAGTACGGCGGCCGAGCTCACGTGCAGCAGATCCGGAATATTGCAGTCGGTGCGCTGCGCAATCGCGGAGCGGCATTGGCCGACGGGGAGTTCTTAGCATTCGTCGATTCCGACTGCGTCATCGTACCTGACTATTTTGAGCAGTCCGTGAGGGCACTACAACGTTCCGGTGCTGATGCGACCGGTTCGGAATATGCACTGGAAGACTTCTCTAACTGGATCGAGACGACATGGTATGTGATCCACATACCCTCTCATGACGGCTTGGTGAAATTCATTACTGCAGGAAATTTCGTAGTGAGGCGGCAAGCTTTCCTTGCGGTCAATGGCTTTGACGAAACCATGATCAGCGTTGAAGACATGGACCTGGGAGTTCGGCTAAACAAAGCTGGCTTCAAGATTTATCAAGCCCATGCGGTGCGCGCGTTTCATCCTGGGGGCGACAAAAACCTGCGAACTTTTTTTCTGAAGAATACGTGGCGAAGCATAGGAATGTTCGGGATGTTGAAGAATACCTTGCTGTTCAAGCCCATCATTACCGTGGTTGCGCATGCGTCGCTGATGATCCTGGCGGTGGGGATTCTTTTCGTTCCTCACCTCTCTTTGATTATGCGCGTTGCACTCTCGGGTTTGTTCTTCAATCTGGCACCGCTGCTGACAATTCTTTATCGAGCTTTGCAGGTGAAGCGTGTTTATAAGCCTTTTCAGTCGATGCTGCTCTATCACCTTAATTTTCTCGCACAGCTTTATGCGATGTGGAATATTGCACTGTCCCTGGGGGCCACACCCGAGGTTAAGCACGCCATGAGTGTACGCCTGTATCGTTCGGCAAAGGCCCAGCAGTAGCCTAGCTAAGATAAGGAAGGGTTATCAGGAGCGAGATGAATACGGTGATTCAGAAGTTACCGAATGGCGACGCCGGGCCGGAGCAATTGGAAGTGAACGACATGGGACTTGGCACCGATATTGAAAATTGCGTTTCAATTGATGTCGAAGGCTTTGTCGAGTCTAACCTCGAAAGTTTCCGCGTGCCCTCTAAGTATGTAGACAGAGCACGAGAGAACTATGAGATAGAAAAAAACACAGAAGCCTTTATGGGTCTTCTCGATGAGCGGAACATCCATGCGACATTTTTCATTGTCGGACGCATCGCTCGCGACATACCACAAATGGTGCGGCAAGTGGCTAGTCGTGGGCACGAGATTGGATGCCACAGCTTTGAGCATTTGAGGATCTTTAATCTCCAGCGCCAAGAGTTCAGGGAGGGCTTACGTGGTGCAAAAAAACGCCTTGAAGACGTCTCTGGTACGAGGGTGTATGGTTTTCGAGCGCCTGATTTTTCCATCACTAAATCATCGATTTGGGCGCTGGACGAGCTAAGCGAAGCCGGGTTCCTCTATGACTCAAGTATCTATCCCATCCGGATCCACGACGTTTATGGAATCGATGATGCTCGCACAGGTATTCACAAGATGTCGAACGGTCTGATCGAGTGGCCTCTTGCCACTTTCGATCTTCTGGGAATGCGATTTCCTTTCGGCGGAGGTGGATACTTCCGCCTGTACCCGCTGAGCTTTACCAAGCGCTGCATTAGGGCAGTCAACAGGAGCGGGCATCCGTGCATGCTTTACATTCATCCTTACGAAGTTGGCCCGGTAATTCCCCGCATCCGCGAACTTTCGGCGTATCGCCGCTTCCGGCACTATCACAACTGCCACAACGGACAGAGTCGGCTAAGAAACATACTGCAGGCATTCACATTTTCAACTGCTATTCGAATTCTTGAACAGAAGGGACAAGCGAATTATGTCAGATAGCATCAATGTCAAGCAGTACTTTACGCGCGCGGCTGTGAGTTTCGACTCCCTCTATCTGGAGGACGAAGCCGGGGCGGTTTCCAGATTCATCAATCGCCGTTTTCGCCGCGACATCTATGAACGCTTCATGCTGAGCCTTAATCACGTCAGCAAATTCAATCTGGACAGCGTTCTGGATGTGGGATGCGGATCGGGTCGATACGCTGTGGCTTTGGCCCAGATGGGGGTCAAGCGGATTGTTGGTTTGGATATCAGCGACGGCATGATCGGGCTGGCGAAGAACCTGGCGGCGCAGAGTCATACCAACGGCACGATCGAATTTGTCTGCGGCGATTTCATGGACTATAAGAGCGCAAGCGTGTTTCAGATGGTGCTCGCGATGGGCCTCTTCGACTATGTCCGAGATCCGATTCCAACGTTGTCCCGCATGGCGTCGCTGGCCAACCACTCGGTGGTAGCGAGCTTTCCCAGCATATCGTGGTACCGAACACCCATACGTAAGGTGAGATACTTTGTTAAGCGCTGTCCAGTCTATTTTTACGAGCGCAACCAGATAGAGGAGTTAGGCAGAACACTTGGCTTTGCAAGGACCGATGTACATAAGATTGAAGGTGCAGGTCAAGATTACTTTGTGACGTTTTACAAACCGGGCGCCGTTCAGTCGCCTGAGGCTAACTAGCAACGAGAGAGAGACTTAACTTAGGTAGTGTGGTCGCTGTTTATTTGCGAGGAGTCTCTACTGCGCTATGGTTCACCGCGAAGGTGAATCTGAGAGTCTATGGCTAATCCACCGCTGGTCAGTATTATCGTACTGGTACGAAACGGTCATCG
>Ga0187871_10002069_pt1 | contig 16690 bp, 13 predicted proteins | sample June2016WEW_16_1_FD_132988 | JGI IMG/M metagenome (GOLD analysis project Ga0187871, IMG submission 132988) | Peatland microbial communities from SPRUCE experiment site at the Marcell Experimental Forest, Minnesota, USA - June2016WEW_16_10 | ecosystem: Environmental > Terrestrial > Soil >...
ACCGCGCCCGCCAGGCCGAGGGCTCCCGCGGTGACCGCGGTCAGCATGCGGCGGGTCCAGCCGCTGGCCCCGGTCGCGGCCAGGGTACGCAAGTCACCAGCGGTCTCGCTGCGGATGAGGCCGAGCGTCATGGCCAGGATGCCCAGCGCGAGCACGATTCCGAAGACGGTAGCCCAGCTGATGATCACCCGCACCGACGGGATGCTGTTCTTAGTTTCGATGGTCAGGCCGGCCGCGGCCGCGGCGAGCCTGGCGTTGGTGATCTGCGCGGCGGTCGGCGGGGCCGCCGTCTGGATGAGCCAGCCGTCCGCGGTCACGCTGGGCTGCAGGTGGAGTGTGCTGATGGCGTGCTCGGTGATCACGGTGTTGGGTGCCGACGTGCCGGACGGAAGCGCGCTGATCTCCTGGATCACCGGGTTGGCGAGGCACTGGTTCTTCGGGCACGGGAACGATTGCTGGCTGCCTGGGCCGTTGCCGCCGCCCGGGCCGATGTGGCCGCCTTGCCCGGCGCCGTAGATGAGTTGCATCTTGGTGATGCCGGACAGCCCGGGCCGCATGCTGAGAATGTCGGCGCGGGGACTGACCTGCGAGGCGGCGATGCCAAAGGCGCGGAGCAGTTGCGGGGTGGCGACATAGACCGGCCCGGACCACTGACGGCCCGCGGCGGCGTGGTTCAGCGAGGCACCGGCCGACTCAAGCTGGACGACCTCGTGCGAGCCGAGCGCGGCCGCAATGCCGTGCGCCGCCTTGGCCATCGACGCCAGCGTGCTCGCGGTCACCGGGCCGCTGGGCCCGCTGCCCGGACCTCCTCCACCGTACGGGCCGTTGGGCGTGTAGACGATGAGCTGGTCTGACGCCACATTGGGCCCGGCGTAGTCGAGAACGTTGCCGAAACGCTGGGCGGACAGCACGCTGACCAGCACGGCGATCAGCACTCCGAGGGTGATAGCGGCGAGAGCTGACCCTGAGCGGGCGCGGTACCGGGCCAGGTCGCGCAGGGCCAGCCGGGGCGCGATCGGGGCCCGGCGGCCGAGCCTGGCCAGCAGCGTGAGGCACGCCGGGGCCAGCAGGATCACCGCCGCGATCATGGCGACGAAGCCGAGGACGAGTGCGAGTGAGCCGGTCCCGTTGCCGTTGGTCGTGCCGGAGTAGGCGAACAGGACCGCGGCGCCGCCGAGCAGGAGCAGGCCGGGCAGCGCCGAGCGGTGGACCTGCCTGGGTGGCGCGGGGCGCCCGGACAGGGCGGTCACGACCGGGATCCTGGTGATCGCCCGGGCTGGCCGGGAGGCGGCGAAATAGGTGGCGATCACCGCGAGAGCCATGGCCACGCCGATCACGGTCCAGGGCAGCTGGAAGGCGCGGATCGAGTGGTGCGCATCCGTCTCGACGCTGGGCCGATAGGCCAGCCATGCGGCCAGGCCGAGCACGAACCCGGCCACGGCGCCGAGGATGCCCACCAGCACACCGTTGGCCCGGACGACGAGGCGGATGTTCGTGCCGGTGGCACCCTGCGCGGCCAGCAGCCCCATGGATCGCAGCCGGCGCTGCGCGAGGACCGTGAAGCCGCCGATCCCCACCAGGGCGATAAGCAGCATGCCGATCGTGGCCAGGGCGAGCACGATCGTCTCCGGGTTCAGCACGTTGCCCGACGACGCCGAGTGCGGCGTGGACACGTTCGGCCCGATCTTGTGCGGGGGCACCCCGTGCGCGTCGAACAGGACAGTGACCTGACTTGGCGCGGTGACCCGGCCCGGGACGACAAGGGCGAACTCGTCCACCAGATTCTGCGGGTTGATCACGATGCCAGTGACCCGCCGGGCTGCGCCACCGCTGCGCCAGAGGTCACCGATCTTGAGGTGGAAGGTCGCGGCCAGGTCGCTGGTCACCGCCACTTGGCCCGGACCAGCCGGGTAGTATCCGCTGGCCAGGGAGAGCATCGGCTGGCCGTACGGGCCGCGCGGGTTCTGCGCGCGCAGGTCGTAGGTGCTGATCGAGCCCGGGATGGTGGCGGCCTCGTTCTCGATCACGTCGACCCGGCCGAAGCGGTGCCGCAACGCCGCGATCTGGCTCGCCAGGTGGGGGTCCGGGGCCTGGTACGTGGCCTGGTCCTGGGCGGTGCCGAAACCCGCGTTGGCCGCCGGGGGGGTGGTGGTGGCCACCGCCGCCCCGACGATGGTGGCCGCCACCGCGACCGTGACGAGCCCGAGGATCAGCAGCTGCTGACGCCACTCGCGGCGTAGCAGCCGCCAGGCCCAGCGGATGACCGCGCGCCGGGCGGGAGCGCCCCCGTTACCCGTGGCTCCCGCTGGCGCGGGGCGTTCCCGCAGCGCTGTGGTCATGGAGTCTGGCCCGGCGTGAGCAGGGACTCGGGGCCGGGCAGCGGGGCGGTCTGGTCCACGACGCGGCCGTCACGCAGGAACACCACCCGGTCCGCCCAGGACGCCAGCTGCGCGTCGTGGGTCACCACGACGGCAGCCACGCCGCGCTTGCACGCCTCGTGGATCAGCCGCATGACCGCTTCCGCGTTCACCGAGTCCAGCGCCCCGGACGGCTCGTCGGCCAGCAGCAGGCGGCGGTCCCCCACCACCGCGCGGGCGATCGCAACCCGCTGACGCTCACCGCCAGACAGCTCGCTGGGGAACCGGGACGCCCTGTCCCGCAGGCCGAGGCCGTCCAGCGCTTGCTCGGCCGCCCTGCGCGCCTTGCGGGCGCCCATGCCGTCCAGCTCCAGCGGCAGGGCCACGTTCTCGGCCACGGTGAGCCCGGGCAGCAGGTTGAAGTCCTGGAACACGTACCCGACCGTGCGCCGCCTCAGCCGGGCCTTGTCGTTGCGGGACATCCTGGACAGCGGCGCCCCGTCGATCAGCACCTCCCCCGTGCTTGGCTCCTCCAGGCTGCCGGCGATCGTCAGCAGCGTGGACTTGCCCGAGCCGCTCGGGCCCATCACCGCCACCATGCCGCCTGCCGCGACGGTCAGGCTCACCTCGTGGAGGGCCTCCACCCGGGCAGCACCCTGCCCGTAGGCCTTGGACACGTCCCTCAGTTCCAGCACGGTCATTGCCCCGTCTTCCGTTCGTGGGTCGAGTGTTCAGTGCTCATGACCGCGTCCCCACCCGCCGCCGCAGCCTGGGCAGGGCCATGGACGCGGGCGGGGGCGGGTCGGCGGCGGCGCGCTTGAGCCGCCCCTCGGCCGCGTCCAGCCACCGGATCACCGCATCGAGCCGGAACAGCTCGGCGTCGACCACCAGGCCCAGACTCAGATCGGACTCGGCTTCCGCCTCCTTGATGCGGGTCCACTGCTGCATCAGCTGCACCAGGTAGCGCCGGTGAACCTGGATCACCTCGCGTACGTCGGTACCGGGAATCCGCAAGGCCACCAGCACCTTCATCACCAGCTCGTCGCGCGGCGGTGAGGCGAGGTCCGGCGGCGTCCGCAGCCAGTGGGCCAGCTCCGTCGCACCGCCGGGCGTGATCCGGAACCCCTTCTGCGGGCCGGCGTCCCCGTCGTCGTCGTCGTCCGACTCGACCAGGCCGTCGCGTTCGAGCCGCTGCAGCGTGGTGTAGACCTGGCCGACGTTGAGCGGCCAGACCTCCCCGGTCCGCGCCTCGAACTCCTCGCGCAGTTGCAGCCCGTACTTGGGCCCCTCGCTCAGCAGGGCCAGCAGGGCGTGCCGGACGCTCATGACGTCGCGTAATCCAGTAGCATGCCGAGAATAATACTGGGTATACACGCTGGCGCCAAGGATTTCGGCGACATGGCTGAGCCCAGTTTCGCGACAGCCCCGCAGCGGTCAGATCGGGGCAGGCCGCGTCCGTACTGGTCACGCGACCGCTCTGTCCCGGGGACGCGGGACCCGGGTCAGGGTCAGGGTCAGGGTCAGGGTCAGCTGAACTCGATCAGCTTCTCCCGGACTGCGATCATCACGGCTTCCATCCGCGAGTGGATCTGGAGTTTCTCCAGGATGTTCCGCACGTGGTTCTTGACCGTGTTCTCCGAGATGAACAGTTCCTTGGCGATGTCCCGGTTGTTCATCCCCTTGGCCACCAGTTTCAGGACCTGCATCTCCCGGTCGGTGAGCTTGGGCGCCGGGACCTGCTGCTCGGCCCGCTCCTCCCCGTCCCGCTTGGCTAGCGCCGCGAACTCGGTGAGCAGCTTGGCGGCCATGGACGGGTTGATCAGCGACTGGCCGCCGTGCACGGCCCGGACCACGTCCGCGACCTCGTCCAGCGGGATGTCCTTGAGCAGGTAACCGCTGGCGCCGGCGCGGATCGCCTCGAAGAGATCCTCTTCCTCATCGCTGATCGTCAGCATGACGATCTTCGAGCTAGGAGCCACTTCCTTCATCGCACGGCAGGCCTCGATGCCGCTGCTCTTGGGCATCCGGATGTCCATCAGGACCACGTCGGGGAGCGCCTCTCCCGCCTTCTCCACCGCCTCGGCCCCGTCGCTGGCCTCACCGACCAGTTCGATATCGTCCTCGGCGGCCAGGACCATCTCTAGTCCCCGGCGGAACAGCGCGTGGTCATCGACAATAAGGGCGCGGATCGGATCGGATCTCGGGGAATCCGCTGAACCGGCGCTGGCCTGGAGATCGGTGCCGGCCCTGGCAACAGTTGCTGCCGCGGGATCTCCGCCCATGGCGCCTCCTCTCTGACCCTGCGTCAAGGCGTGATGCTCTCGCCGTGCCCACTACCCGGGGCTTGTGGGTACTGCCGCGCTGGGAACCGCGCGGGCCTTCTCCGGTACCGCGGCCGGCTGGAAAGGCCCTGCGTGGTGCCCCCACCGCGTCAAACTCTGGCGCAGCGGGGGGACACGCGCAAACCGGGGCTCGCCAAACCGGCATTTCGGCGGGCCGCCGACGGCAGAGCAGCCTCACCAGCACATCGGTTCTCTTCTGCCTCCTGGTTCAATCCACCGGCACGCGCCGGTAGGGCGTGCGGGCGGGCCGGGGGACCACTTCCTCGACCAGCCGGATCACCCCGTAGTGGTAGCCCCGCCTGCGATAGACCACGCTCGGCAGCTGACACGTCTCGTCCCGGAACAGGAAGAAGTCGTGTCCCACCAGTTCCATTTCGAACAGTGCACGGTCGATGGTCATCGGCGTCGCGGAATGGAATTTCTCCCGGACCACGAGCGGGCCGTCGCCCTCCATCGCGATCGGGACGAGCCCGTCGATCTGGAGCTCGGCATCTGGCCAGTCCGCTTCCTCCATCCCCCGTCCGGCGTCCCCGTCGGCCGCCGCGGTCCGGGCCGCAGGCACCGCGGGCCCGGCGCCGGGCGCTGTCGCCGCGGCGTCCCGGGGCTCCGGACCCGGGGCGTCGATCACCTCGATGTTCCCGGGCACGCCGGAAGGCCCCACGGGCAGCACCTCCAGCGGTGAGACGTGCGCCGAATTCCGGGCCTTACGCCGCTCGCCGGCCCGCCGCATGTGCGTCTCTAGCTTGGCCATCGCCTGGTCGAGGGCCTGGAAGCGATCGTCAGCGGCTGCTTCCGCCCGGACCACCGGGCCCCGCGAGAACAGCGTCAGCTCGACACGTTCGCGCTGGGCGGACTGGCGGGGGTTAGGTTCCAGGGTTACTTCCACATCGATGCTGATGGTCTTCTGGTCGAGCTTCACAAGCCTGCCTAGTTTGGCCGTGGCGTAATCGCGGAAGCGCTCCGGGATACCGGTGCGCCGCCCATGGAAGATGATGTCCACGTGGGAAACCCCCTTCGACCGTCTCGTGTGGAATGACACCCGCCCGGCCGACCTGGTCTTCGTCCCCACATCCGCCTGCTGAGGGATTCGCGGCCTGTTGCCACTACCGCCCTTCTCCCGGTCCGGGGGATATCTGATCTCCCGGGGGGGCAGGACTTACCTCTAAGCCGCACCGTGATCGGTCGACGACAAGTCGCCTTACGTGGGCCGTTTCGCCTGCGGCTGGCATCGGCTTGCCTAGCCGGGCTCCCCGCAGCGGGCGGGGAACCCTGCACAGCGCAACCACGGACCCGGGCGGGTGCCATAGACCCGACGCTAGCCTGCCCGGGCCCAGATGTCAGGAGCCGGGAGTGTCTTCTTCGACACGCCCGGTACCTGGGCGTATGCCGTACCGGGAGCAAGCTGACACCAGGGTGCATTTCCAGCACGGAAGCGATTGCGGGCACATCGTCAGCCCGGGTAGGTCACGGCGCGGCCCTCCGCGAACTGGTCCCACAGCTCGCCCAGGCCCACGGACCTGGCCAGGTGCCCGGTCTCCAGGCCGACGAACAGGCTGTTATGCGGGCCCGCCGCAGCGATCGACGTCATGTCCGGCTCGTTGCCCTGGTAGGAGGATCGGTCCCCGTCCACCGGCACCTCCTCCAGCTGGGGTCCGGAGGCAGCCTGGTTCACGACCAGCAGGTGGTCCGCGTCGTACCAGCTCAGCGCGCTGGGCCGGGTCAGGTCCGCGCCGATCTGCCCAGCACTGGACATCATCACCACCTGCTCCGTCGTCCGCACGATGGCGCCCAGCAGCACCTCCGTCTCCGGACTGCTGCCGCCGCTCGCGCCAGTGCCGACGCTGGCGATCATGGCGAACCGCACACCGTCCGGCGCGACACGCAGCGCCGTCACCGACCGGATGTGCGGCGGCAGGCCCACGCTGAGCGGCTGGCCATCGGTTGCGTTCAGCACCCAGACCCGGGGCTTGCCGCCGGACGAGCCCGCGGCCCATAGGTTGTCCTGGCGATCCCAGCTCAGTGACGTGATCGAGGCGCCGCTCATCCGGATCTTCAGCGACTGCGCAGAGGCGCTGGCGTGCGGCTTCGCCGCAGCGTACAGGGAACTCGTGTAGAGCGTCGTCGCGCCCGCCGGCCCCCCGATGCCCGCCAGATAACGCTGATCCCGTGAGACGGCGATGCCGGTCAGCGCGACCTGGCCGGTTCCCGCCTGGCCCGGTACCGCGCTGCTGCCCTGCCGGGCGCCGAGCACGCGCGCGGCGCCCTGGGTGCTGAGGAAGTACAGGTTCTCGCCAGCCGACGGCTCGAGCGCGGGCTGCGGGTAGTCGCTGCGGGTCAGCACCGCGCTGCTGGCTCCCGGCGGGGTCCACACCCGGCCATTGACCTCCAGCTTCACCGCCTGGATGGCTGCGGATCCGTACGACGAACCGGTCAGCGTCCAGACCAGCTGCGACGCCATCCCGGCCAGCGACGCCGGGCTGGTCGCGGATTTGGGCAAGCTCAGATCGACCACCGCGGTCTTGCTGCCTGGCAGGATCTGCACCGGGCGGAGCAGTACGGCCGCGGGCGGGAACGCGGACAGGACCGCACCCCCCAGCCAGCCCGCCGGGCTGACCAGCAGGGCCCGGACCAGATCGGCGGCGGGTTCCGCGGAATCGTTCGGGACGAAGACCGGGTCGGGCACCAGGCCCGTACCCGTAGGGTCCAGGTAGTAGAGGTCTCGTGGCTGGTAGGCCAGCTGGAACAGGTCCTTGGTGAGCAGGAGTTCGCTGGACGTCTGGTTCACCCCGCCGGAGGGCAGGCTGGCAATCCGCCATTGCCGGTTCACCCGCTCCAGGGTGAACCCCTGGTTCAGCTGCGATCCGCCGCGGTCCGCCGGGATGTACTGGCCGCTGGCGCTGACCTTGCCCAGCTCCTGGGCGCTGATCTCCACGACCGCGGTGTTCTGCGACCCGAACGGCCGCCGGGCGGACATGATCGTGGGCGGCTGCGCGATCACGGTGACCGCCGGCCCCGGCCCTGGCTGCCAGGACCGGCTGGCCGCCCCGGTCAGGTACTCGCGGGCTATCGCGTGGTGGTCACCGAAGTCGGCGCTGGCCAGCAGGAAGCTCTGGACTATCTGCGACGGGCTCCAGCCGGGAGCGGGCGGGCTCATGATCAGTCCGCAGCAGTTCGTGCCCTGCTGGCCGCCCCCGCCGCCCGCCGGCAGCGCGGTGTGCTGCAGCAGCCCACTGGTCGGCACGTCCGCACAGCCCGCCGCCAGGATCATGCCGGCCAGCGCGGCCGCGAACCAGCGCAGCAGCGACCCCGTCTTAGTCACTGACCGCGCCCGGCGGTGCCGGGCTCACCCGGAGCGGCACTGGCGAATGGGCGAGTTCCGGGCCCGGCTCGGCCCCGTCCGGCCCGAGCGGCAGCGGCGAGCCGGCCAGCTCCTGCCCGGCCGCCCGGGGCACCGTCAGCCGGAAGACTGAGCCCTTCCCGCACTCCCCCCAGGCCTGCAGCCAGCCGTTGTGCAGCCGGGCGTCCTCCAGCGCGATGGCCAGGCCGAGCCCGGTCCCGCCGGTGGTGCGCGCCCGCGCGGGGTCCGCCCTCCAGAATCGGTCGAACACCTTCTGCGCCTCAGCGGTCCCGAAGCCCACCCCGTGGTCGCGGACGGCCACCGCTACCGCGTCCCGGTCGCCTGCGACGGTGACCACGACGTCCCGGCCCTCGCCGTGCTCGACCGCGTTGTCCAGCAGGTTGCGGAGGATGCGCTCGACCCGGCGCCGGTCCACCTCGGCGACGCACGGCTCGGGGGGCAGCCGGAAATCGATCCGGGTTCCCCGCCGGGCGGCCAGCTGCTCGGCGTCCGCGGCGGCCCGCCGGACCAGGTCGCACACGTCGGCGGACTCCGCGTCCAGCGTCGCCGCGTTCGCGTCGTAACGGCTGATCTCGAGCAGGTCGGCCAGCAGCGACTCGAAACGCTCGAGCTGCCCTTCCAGCAGTTCCGCGGACCGGGCCGGAGCCGGCATCAGCTGCTCCCGGGCCGCGAACAGCACGTCCGCCGCGATCCTGATCGTGGTGAGCGGAGTGCGCAGCTCATGCGACACGTCGGAAACGAACTGCCGCTGCACCTTGGACAGCTCCTGCAGCTCGTGCAGCTTCTCCTGGAGGCTCGCCCCCATGTCATTGAACGACGTGGCCAGTGCGGCCAGGTCATCGGTACCTCGGACCGGCATCCGCTCGTCCAGCTGGCCGTCGGACAGCCGCTGGGCCGCCCCGGCCGCCTCCCGGATGGGGAGCACCACCCAGCGGGTGACCAGGGAGATGATGCCGGCTAGCAGCGCGACCAGGACCAAACCGCCGAAGAGCATCGCATGCTGGACGAGGCTCAGCGTGGCCTGCTGCTGGTCCAGCGGGAACAGGTAGTAGAGCTGGTAGCGCGCGTTGATCACGCCGCCGATCGCCAGCCCTGGAGCCGGCGATCGGCCGTGCAGGTAACGCATGAGGGTCGGGGTGGACCATAGGTCGTCTGTGCGGCCCTGCTGCTGCTCCCCGCTCACCTTGCGGGTCAGCGAGTCCGGGACACTCTCCGGGCTGAGATTCTGGTTGCCGTAGGTGCCGGCGAAGGCGGAATCCCCGGCCGGCTGGGCGAGGATGACCACATCGAAGTTGTCGCCGGGCCCGCTCAGCGCCTGCAGCGTTGAGGCCAGCGAGAGCAGGGACTTGACCCGGTCCCCGGCCGACCCATTCAGCCCCGTCTCGTCCCTGGCCACGTCCAGGCCCTCGCCAAGCTGGTGCGCGCCTGAGGTCCGCGCGCTGTTCAGCAGCCCGCTCTCGATCTGCTGGACCAGGAAGAACCCGAGAACCGTGACGACCACCACGGAAATCACCAGGGTGGTGGCGACCACGCGAAGCTGGAGTGAACGATGCCAGCGCCGGCGCATCCGCCCCGCGACCACCCGGAACCGCCGGTCGAGGGTCCGCAGTGCGCGGCGTGCCCGGGGCGGCAGGCGGCGGCCGGCCCGCCGGACCAGTGGCGCTATCCGGGAGCCGCCGGCACGCCGGCCCAGGCGGGGAAGCGCCGCGCCGGGGTCCGGGGGCGCACTTCCGGGCAGGGTCACACCGCCCGCGGCAAGCCCGCCCGCCGGTATCCCGCCTACGGGTAGGCCGCTACCAGGCAGTCCGCTGCCGCGCGGCCCGCGCCGCGCCTCGCCGCTGCTCGCTGCCCCCTCCATTGCCCTTCTTCACGCTGATCGGGACACTGCCCGGCCATGTGGCCCGCCCTGCTGACTGGCCGGGGCCGGCTCCGTGATCAGGCCGGTCCTGCCTTGTAACCCACGCCACGCACGGTCACCACGATCTCCGGGTGCTCCGGGTCCATCTCGATCTTGGCCCGGAGCCGCTGCACATGAACGTTCACCAGGCGCGTGTCCGCGGCGTGCCGGTAACCCCAGACCTGCTCGAGCAGGACCTCACGGGTGAACACCTGGCGCGGCTTGCGGGCCAGGGCCACCAGCAGGTCGAACTCCAGCGGGGTCAGGCTGACCGGCCGGCCGTTGCGCTTGACGGAGTGGCCGGCCACGTCGATCTCGACGTCCACGATCTGGAGCATCTCGGGCGCCGGGTCATCGGTCCGGCGCAGCCGGGCCCGGACGCGCGCGATCAGCTCCTTCGACTTGAACGGCTTGACGATGTAGTCATCCGCGCCGGATTCCAGTCCCAGGACCACGTCGACAGTGTCGCTCTTGGCCGTGAGCATGACGATAGGCACACCAGATTCGGTGCGGATCTGCCGGCAGACATCGATCCCGTCGATTCCCGGCAGCATCAGGTCGAGCAGCACGAGGTCGGGATGAGTGTCCCGGAACACCTCCAGCGCCTTGTCCCCGTCCGAGACGAAGGTGGGTTCAAACCCTTCGCCACGGAGCATGATCCCGAGCATCTCGGACAGGGCAGCGTCGTCATCGACGACGAGTACACGACCTTTCATGGGCCTCATAGTTCCACGGAAACATCGGTGAGGGCACTCTTCCGGTGAGCCGGGGGAGTGCATAGCAGACGTAGGTTACCTGCAGTAACAGGCTGCGTGACACCACGCTCCGTTACTAGCGCGCTGACCAGGGCGGCTGGCGTGACGTCGAACGCCGGGTTATACGCTGCGCTGCCCAGGGGCGCGATCACCTGGCCACCCAGGGTGGTCACCTCCCGGGCATCACGGTGCTCCACGACGATCTCACTACCGGTAGCCGTACCGAAGTCGATCGTGGACACCGGGGCCACCACCACCAGCGGGACGGCGTGGTACTGGGCGAGCACCGCGAGACTGTAGGTGCCGACTTTGTTGGCCACGCTGCCGTCCGCGGCGATCCGGTCCGCGCCGGTGAGCACCACGTCCACCGCGCCGCTGGCCAGCAGCCCCGCCGCGGCGGAGTCCGGCAGCACCGCGTAGTCGATGCCTGCCCGCTGTGCTTCGTAGGCGGTGAGCCGGGCTCCCTGCAGCAGGGGACGGGTCTCACCCACCCAGAGCCGGGCCAGCCGCCCGGCCCGGTGCGCAGCCAGGACCACCGCGAACGCGGTCCCGCCGCCCGCGGACACCAGCGCCCCCGTGTTGCAATGCGTGAGGACCCGGGCGTCTTCCGGTATCAGGGTGAGGCCATGCTGGGCCATCGCCGCGCTGGCGGAGGCGTCATCAGCCGCGATGGCCCGCGCCTCATCCAGGGCGGCACCCGCTGCGAGCCGTTGGGGATCCTGGTTGTGGTTGTGCGGCTCCGGGGCGGCGCTGCGGGCGGCCTGGTAAGCGGCCAGCGCGCGGCGGGTGCCCCAGGCCAGGTTGACCGCGGTGGGCCGGGCCTCGCAGAGCAGCCGGGCCGCGGCGGCCACGTCGTCACCCCGCCAGGCGGCCAGCGCTACGCCGAACGCACCAGCTACCCCGAGCGCCGGCGCGCCCCGGATCACCAGGCGGCGGATCGCGTCCACCAGCTCGGGGACGTGTTGGCAGGTGACGACCTTCTCCTCGGCCGGGAGCCGGGTCTGGTCGAGCAGGGCGACGGCCGGCCCGCGCGGCGGGTCGAGCCATTGCAACGTGGGCACGCTCATGATCTGAGTCTGCCCCCTGGCCAGAGTCAGGTCGACGGGACGGGCGCCCGGCCCGCGGAGGCCAGGCCCGGTCCCCGCGCGGTTCGGCTGGCTGGACTTCATGACCCCCCCGCTTCGTGCGAGTATGGGCGCCAGCGGGGACGCGGGGGCAAGCCCGGCTATCGGCGAGCAGTTCGGCGGCCGCGTGCCGCGAAGGAGAACCATGACAGACAGTCCGTCGTCGGACGCGCCAGGGGACGGGCACACCCAGCGGCCCCAGCCATGGTTCCCGCCCGGCGGCGGGTATGGCCCGGGCAGCCCGGCGCCCGGGCAGGCTCCGGCCGGCCAGCCCGGGACGGACCAGCCTGGGTATGGCCCGCCTGGAACCGGCCAGCCGGATCCGCCCGGCTGGCCCGGCTTTGGCCGGCCCGGGTACGGGCAGCCTGGCCACGGGCAGCCCGGCTATGGCCAGAGCGGCTACGGCCAGAGCGGCTACGGCCAGCACGGGTACGGGCCGGCCGGCCCGGGGCAGCAGGGGTACGGGCAGCCACCCCCCGGCCAGTGGCCGCGTTACGACGAGGCCGCTCCCAAGCCCGGCGTGATCCCGCTCCGCCCGCTGGGCGTCAGCGAGATCCTCGACGGGGCCTTCGCCTCCATCCGCCGCAACCCCAAGGCCATCCTGGGCCTGGCCGCCGTCGTCATGACGATCTCGGCGGTCATCTCCGCCACGATCACCCGGACCCTGCTCAACCCGGGCAGCCTCAACCTGCCCAGCCCTGGCCAGCATCTGACGACGGCCCAAGCCACCCACCTGGTGGGCCGGGTCGTCGCGGTAGCGGTGCCCGCGCTCGGGCTGACCGTGCTGCTGACCTTCATCGTGCAGGCCGTCCTGGCCGGGCTGCTCGCCCCGATCATTGCCCGCGCAGTCGGCGGCCAGCAGATCAGCGCGGGGGACGCCTGGCGGGTCACCCGCCCGCGGCTGCCCAGCCTGCTGCTGGCCGCTCTGCTGGTGCTGCTGACCGGGCTCGGGCCGTTGCTGATCCTGGGCCTCATCGTGGCCATCGCCGCCGTGGCCGGTGCACCGCCGGCCGTCTATGCGGTGCTGGTCCTGCTCGGGCTCGTGGCGCTGGTGCTGACCATCTGGTTCTCGACCATGCTCAGCCTGGTCACGCCGGTCGTGGTGCTCGAGAACGAGAGGCCGGCCCGCGCCCTGGCGCGGTCCTGGCGGCTGGTGACCGGGAGTTTCTGGCGGGTGTTCGGCATCACACTGCTGGCCGGGATCATCGTCGCCATCGCGGGCGCCATCCTGCAGCTCCCGTTCACTGTCCTCGGCGGGCTGTCTGGCAGCGGCATGGCCGAGACCGTGATCATCGTCATCGGCGCCATCGCGGCAGGCACCGTGACCCGGCCGATCACCGCCGGGGTGACCGTCCTGCTCTACGTGGACATGCGGATGCGCAAGGAAGGCCTGGACCTGGCGTTGCGGACCGCATCCGGGACTGGCCAGCCTGGCTCCGGGGCACCCGGCACTGGACAGCCCGGCACTGGACAGCCCGGCCCCGGGCCCGCAGGCGGCGACCCGCTCGGGGACGACTTTGCGACCGTGTGGCGGCCGCCATCGGCCGCCCCGGCCCCGGGCACACCTCCCACGGCCACGGGGGCCCCGCCGCCGTGGTGACCTCCGGGGGGCCGATCGGCTCCCTGACCGGCCGCGCGGCCGGGCAGCGACTGGCCCGCGCCGAGCTGTCCAAGGCCATCTACCATCCGCACGAACCACTGACCCAGCGGATCCTGGATGCGATCACGGACCTGCTGAACGACCTGTCCAAAGCCGGCCAGGCGTTCCCTGGCGGCTGGTGGGCAGCGGTCGCGCTGGCCGCCCTGCTGGCCACGCTCATCACCGTGGTGCTGAGCCGGACCGGGCCGCTCGCCCGGTCCCGCCGGGCCGCGGGCCAGCTGATGGCCGGCTCCGGCATGCTCCGTGCGGCCGATCACCGGCTGCGCGCCGGGCGCCTGGCCGCCACCGGCGACTACGCCGGGGCCGTTGTGGAACGTGTCCGTGCGATCGCCTGCGACCTTGACGAACGGGCCGTCCTCACCCCGCGGGCCGGGCGCACCGCGGACGAGATGGCCGAGGAGGCCGCCGCCGCGCTTCCCGCGGAGACGGCCGCGCTGCGCGATGCGGCCGTCCTGTTCGACGACATCTGCTACGGCGGGCGACCGGGCACCCAGGAGGCGTACGCGCTGATCAGCGAGCTGGATACACGGATCGGCGCGGCCACCCCGAAGCCCGGCGCCATCCTGGCGGGGGCGGGGGCGGGGGCCGGTCCTGGGACGGGTACCGGCGGAACGGGGACGGGTACGGGCGGAACCGGGACGGGTACCGGCGGAACCGGGACGCGCGCGGGCGGAGTGAGATGACCGGACCGGCGCCGGTCCTGACCAGGCCAGGCCCAGGTCCGGCTGCACCCGGGGCCGCGGACCCGGCCACGTCCGGGCCGGCGAGCCAGGGCGGCCCAGGGTCCGCCGGACCGGCCGCCCCGCCACCGCGCGGCACGCTGCGCCGCTGGCGTGGACCTCTCACCGTGCTGGCGCTGGTCCTGCTGGGCGGGATCGTGATCGCGCTGCTGAGACCGTCCCCGCCCACCACCGGCTACCTCGATCCCGGCAATCCCGGATCGCAGGGCACCCGGGCGCTGGCCTCCCTCCTGGCCCAGCGTGGGCAGCCGGTGATCCGGGCGGTCAGCGTGACCGCGGCCCTCGCCGCAGCCCGTGGCGGGGGCCCCGGCCCGGATTCAGGGCCCGCCCGGACGGCCCGGGCGGGCCGCACCCCGGCGCTGGTCATCACCAGTCCCTACTTGCTCAGCCTGCGCCAGCTGGGCGAGCTGGTCCGGCGGCCCGGGAACCTGATGGTGGTGGAGCCGGACAGCGCCGTCCTCGTCGCGCTGAACGGGCAGCACCCGCGAGCCCCTGGAAGCACCCGGCCCTCCGGAAGCACCCGGCCCTCCGGGAGCACCCGCCCCTCCGGGAGCACAGGCGTGCCGCGGGTCTCGGTGGCGGGCGCCGACGAGGTCCGCCCGGTCCGTCCTGGCTGCACCCTCGCCGCGGCGGCCGCGGCCGGGGACGCCGCCATGGGCGGGGTGCTGATGCGGGTCCGCGACAGCGCCACCGGCATGGGCAGCGCCACCGGCATGGGCAGCGCCACGGGCGGCGACACGGCGACCGGCGCGGGGGGCGACACGGCCCGCACCGGAGATGCGGGCGCCGGGCAGTGCTACCCGGTGGACGGCCACCCCAGCCTGGTCCGCTACCTGTCCGGGGGCCGGATGGTCACCCTGCTCGGTAGCGGCGTGCCGCTGACGAACGGGGCCCTGGCTCAGCGCGGCAACGCGGCCCTGGCGCTGAACCTGCTGCGCGGCAGCCCGCGGATCGTGTGGCTGGTGCCCAGCCCGCCGACCGTGACCTCGGCGGGGCAGAAATCCCTGTTCCAGGAGATCCCCGGGCCGGCCTACCTGGTCGCGGTCCAACTGTTCATCGCGGCCGGGCTCGCCGCGCTGTGGCGCACCCGGCGGCTCGGCCCGCTGGTCGCCGAGCCGCTTCCCGTGGTGGTCCGGGCGTCGGAGACCGTGGAGGGACACGGCAGGCTATACAGGTCCCGGCGGTCCCGTGGCCGGGCCGCCGAGGTGCTGCGCGATGCGGCCCGGCACCGGATCACCGCCCGGCTGGCGCTGCCGGGCGGTGCGGACGCCGGCGCGGTATGCGCGGCGGTGGCCGCGCTGACCGGGCGCGAGCCCGGCGCGGTACGGGGCATCCTGTACGGGCCGGCGCCCCGCGACGATGCGGCACTCGTCGCTCTAGGGCAGGATATTGACGCTCTCGAGGGAGAGGTACGCACGCAGTGACCGCCGAATACCAGGCCCCGGAATACCAGGCCCTGGACGCCGACGCACGGAGCGCGCTCGAAGCGGTCCGCACCGAGGTCGGCAAGGCCATCATCGGCCAGGACCCGGTGCTGACCGGCCTGGTGATCTGCCTGCTCTGCCGGGGTCATGTGCTGCTCGAAGGCGTGCCGGGGGTGGCCAAGACCCTGCTGGTGCGCTCGCTGGCCGCCGCGCTGTCGCTGCGCAGCACCCGGATCCAGTTCACCCCGGACCTGATGCCGGGCGACGTCACCGGCTCGCTGGTGTACGACGCGAAGACCGCCCTGTTCCAGTTCCGTGAGGGCCCGGTGTTCACCAACCTGCTGCTGGCCGACGAGATCAACCGGACGCCGCCGAAGACGCAGGCCGCCCTGCTCGAAGCGATGGAGGAGCGGCAGGTGTCGGTGGAGGGCGAGCCCCGGCGGCTGCCTGAGCCGTTCCTGGTGGCCGCGACCCAGAACCCTGTGGAGTACGAGGGGACGTACCCCCTGCCCGAAGCGCAGCTGGACCGCTTCCTGGTCAAGCTCACCGTCGAGCTGCCCGGCCGGGACGACGAGATCGGCATCCTGGCCCGGCACGCGGCGGGGTTCGACCCTGGCAACCTCGCGGCGACGGGGATCAAGCCGGTCGCCGGGCCGGCCGAGCTCGCCGCGGCGTCCGCCGCGGTCCGCGAGGTCCGGGTGGCCGCGGACGTGGCCGGCTACATCGTGGACCTCTGCCGTGCCACCCGGACCTCGCCGTCGCTGCGCCTCGGGGTGTCCCCGCGCGGGGCCACCGCACTGCAGGCCACCAGCCGGGCCTGGGCCTGGCTGGCCGGCCGCGACTACGTCACGCCGGACGACGTGAAGGCGCTGGCCCGGCCGACGCTGCGGCACCGGATCCAGCTCCGGCCCGAGGCCGAGATCGAGGGCGCCTCGGCGGACGGGGTGCTGCAGGCGGTGCTCGCGTCCGTCCCCGTACCCCGGTGACTGTCTGATGGGCCCCGGGACTGACCGATGGCGCTGACCGGCCGCGC
>Ga0187871_10002071_pt1 | contig 16666 bp, 14 predicted proteins | sample June2016WEW_16_1_FD_132988 | JGI IMG/M metagenome (GOLD analysis project Ga0187871, IMG submission 132988) | Peatland microbial communities from SPRUCE experiment site at the Marcell Experimental Forest, Minnesota, USA - June2016WEW_16_10 | ecosystem: Environmental > Terrestrial > Soil >...
CTGGGCCTTCGCGAGCTTCAGCGCCATGATCGAAATCTGGCCGGCAATCCTGGTTTCCGGCGTCACCTTCTCCGCCACGCAATACCTGATGGCCGCTTATTCGAACCCTTCCCTCATCGCCATCGTCGCCGCCGCATCCACCATCGTCGCGCTTCTCCTCTTTCTCCGCTTCTGGCAGCCGCGCCGCACGCTCAGCGTTGATCTCAAGGACATCACAGGCGAGGCTCGCCTCCATCATGGCCACAGCGGTGCAGTGATCTTCAAGGCATGGCTTCCGTGGCTCGTATTGAGCCTTGTCGTTCTCCTCTGGGGCCTGCCCCAAATCTCAAGCTGGATGGACGCACACACCACCGTCAAATTCGCCGTCGCCGGTCTCAACAAAGCCATTCAACGGGTACCGCCGGTCGTTCCCGCGCCCACCGCTGAAGCCGCTGTCTTCAATCTCAACTGGCTTTCCGCCACCGGCACTGGAATCTTTTTCGCCTCCATCCTCGCCGGGCTCCTCATGGGCCTCGGCCCGCGCTCTCTCACCGCCGCTTTCGCGCGCACTGTCTTTAACATCCGCTACACCATCGTCACCATCGCCGCCATGATGGCACTCGGCTACATCACGCGTTATTGCGGGCTCGACGCCGCGCTCGGCCTTGCCTTCGCGCGCACCGGCCCGCTCTATCCGTTCTTTGGAACCCTCATCGGATGGCTCGGCACCGCCAGCAGCGGCTCCGACACCGCTTCCAATGTTCTTTTCGGAAGCCTGCAAACTCTCACTGCCCGCCAGATCGGCGTCTCGCCCACGCTCATGGCCTCAGCCAATGCAGCCGGCGGTGTCATGGGCAAAATGATCGCAGCTCCCAGCATCGTCGTCGCCAGCACAGCCACGCAAAACTACGGTCAGGAAGGCTCCATCCTCCGCTTCGTCTTTTTTCACTCCCTCGCGCTCGCCGCCCTCGCCGGAATCGCCGTCACCCTCCTCGCCTACGTTCCGCTATTGGCCGCCCTGGTCGCGCATTGAGCCTCGCACCCATCACTTCGAATCACGATTCGCGATCCACGACGCGCGATTTCCTCACTTCCCTGCCCGACAGATTAAAATTGTTTCGCATTTGAAAAGGACCCCATGACCCTCTTCAATCCCCAGCGCCGCGATCTTCTCCGCGTCGGCAGCCTCGGCGTTGCCGGCGCTGCCATTCCCGCCATCTCCTTCGCCGCCTCCAAGGCCGGCGACGCTCCCGATACCCGCAGCGCTTCGGCGCCCGGCAACGGTGTCTTCTTCAACGTCCACGCATACGGCGCTACCGGCGACGGCAAAACTGTCGACTCGCCCGCCATCAATCGCGCCATCGATGCCGCAGCCGCAGTCGGCGGAGGCATGGTCCTCTTTCCCGCGGGCATCTATCTTTGTTTCTCCATCCGCCTCAAGAGCAACGTGCATCTTCATCTCGAACAGGGCGCGACCATCCTCGCCGCCGACTCGCCGAAGCCTGGCGAAACCACCGGCTACAACGGCGGCGCCTACGATGCCGCGGAGCCCAACGATCCTTGGGAGCCCTATCAGGATTATGGTCACAACCACTGGCACAACTCGCTCATCTGGGGAGTGGACCTCCACGACATCTCCATTACTGGCACCGGCCTCATTTACGGAAAAGGATTGAGCTTCGGCGCCGGCCCTGGCCGCGCCCAGTCAACTGAAGTGCGCGGCTTCTTTACCGAGCCAGTGGGCCGCTCCGCCGCCAACGGTCAGTCCACGCCCGCTGCGTCGGGAACTCCGCCCGCTCAACCCGAGCGTCATTTCAATCCGCGCGGCGACTACCCGATGTTCCAGGCCGAGCAGCCCGGCGTGGGCAACAAGGCCGTCGCCCTCAAGAACTGCCACAACGTCGAGCTGCGCGATTTCTCCATCCTCAAGGGCGGCCACTTCGGCTTGCTGCTCACCGGTGTCGACAACCTCATCATCGACAACCTCACCATCGACACCGATCGCGATGGCATGGATATCGACTGCTGTCAGAACGTCCGAGTCTCCAACTGCACTGTTAACTCGCCCTGGGACGACGGCATTTGTCCCAAATCGAGTTACGCGCTCGGCTATGCGCGTGCCACGCGCAACGTGACCATTGCGAATTGTTTCGTCACCGGTTGCTATCAGCTCGGCACGGTGCTCGACGGCACGTGGAAGAAATTCCCTGAAGGCGGACGCCCTTACGGCACCGGCCGCATCAAGTGCGGTACCGAGTCCAATGGCGGCTTCATCAACATCACCATCACCGGCTGCGTCTTCGAAGGATGCCAGGGCTACGCTCTGGAAACTGTCGATGGCGCGCTTCTCGAAGACATCACCATCTCCAACACCACCATGCGCGACATCATCTCGGGGCCGCTGTTCATGCGTCTCGGCGTCCGCCTCCGCGGACCCAAAGACACCACCAAGGTTGGCACGCTCAAGCGCATCCTCGTCAATAATCTCAACTGCCACAACGCGCCCATGCGCATCAGCTCCGTCCTCAGCGGAATTCCCTCGAACGTCATCGAAGACGTCAAACTCTCGAACATTTTTGTCGAAACCGTCGGTGGCGCTACTTCCGACGCCGCCCAGCTTGTGCCTCCCGAAAAGGAAGACGCCTATCCCGAGCCCAGCATGTTTGGCCAGATGCCGTCTTCGGGATTCTTCTTGCGTCACATTCGCAATCTCGAAATGTCCCACGTCGAAATTGCCAACGCCACGCCCGACGCCCGCCCCGCGTTTTACCTCCAGAATGTCGATCGTGCAGACTTCTTCGCCATCACCGCGCCGCGCACTTCAGACGGAGCCTTCGCTCTCCACAACGTCAGCGATTTCCGCATCGGCTGGAGCCGCGCCGCCACCGACGTAATCCTCCCCACCGCTGACAACAAAACGCTCTGATCGACCAGCATCCGGGTGCCCCATGTCCCGACTCTGGGACATGGGGTACCACTTATCTCGGTCCAGCACGAAAAACTGTCCCCTGTTCCCTAATCCCTGTTCCCTGCCTCTGTGGCCTCCGTCACATTCGCACGAATCCGAAAATCGTACTATTGTCTTGTGGCCCCTCGATGAAGAACCCATCCAACCCGGTCCCGCGGTTCCCAGTCCCGGAGTCCCGGAGTCCCGGAGTCCCGGCTCCTTCACCCCGCCTGCTCTCCCTCTTTGACGACGCTGCCGGCAATCTCCGCAGCAAAGTCGTTGGCGTCTACGGTCTGCTCTTCGTCTTCAACGCCGGCGCCTGGCTCTGGGCCGTCATCGCCTTCCGCCACTATCCCCTCCTGCTCGGCACCGCCCTACTCGCCTATAGCTTCGGCCTTCGCCACGCAGTCGACGCTGACCACATCGCCGCCATCGACAACGTCACGCGCAAGCTCATGCAGGAAGGCAAGCGCCCCGTCGCTGTCGGCCTCATGTTCTCGCTCGGCCACTCCACCATCGTCGTCATCGGCTCGGTCCTCATCGCCGCCGCCGCGCTCGCCCTTCAGCACCGCATGGACGCAGCGCGCGACATCGGCGGCCTCATCGGCACTCTCGTGTCTTCGCTCTTCCTCTTCGCCATCGCCATCGTCAACATCGTCGTCCTCGCTTCCATCTATCGAGCCTTCACCCGTGTCCGCGCCGGCGAGCCCTATATAGTTGAAGACTTCGATCTCCTTCTCGCCAACCGCGGATTCCTGGCCCGCATCTTCCGGCCCATGTTCGCGCTCATCCGCCGCAGTTGGCACATGTACCCGCTCGGCGTCCTCTTCGGCCTCGGCTTTGACACTGCAACCGAAATCGGTCTTCTGGGCATCTCCGCCGCCGAAGCCTCACGCGGACTTCCGCTCGGCTCCATCCTCGTCTTCCCTGTCCTCTTCGCCGCCGGCATGTCGCTCATTGACACCACCGACAACATCCTTATGCTCGGCGCTTACGGCTGGGCCTTCATCAAGCCTGTGCGCAAGCTCTACTACAACCTCACCATCACCTTCGTCTCCGTCGTCGTCGCTCTCGTCGTCGGCGGCATCGAGGCCCTCGGACTCCTGGCCAACCAACTCCATCTCACTGGCAGCTTCTTCGCTGCCATCCTCCGCCTCAACTCCAGCTTTGGAACCCTCGGCTACTTCATCGTCGGCCTCTTCGCTCTCAGCTGGATCGTCTCCATCGCCATCTACAAATGGCGTCGCTTCGACGACCTCGAATTCGGCGACTAGGTACGGCCCCCTTTTCACTCCTTCACTTTTTCACTCTTTCACTTCTTCACTCCTTCACTAATTCACTCTTTCAATCATTCATTCGTTCCCTACGTCCCTAATCCCTAGTCCCTCAGTCCCGCAGCCCCGTAGTCTCGTAGTCCCCCAGTCCCTAATCCCCTGTCCCTGTCTTATCAACAGTGGTTCAATGTGCTCAGACATCCGCCTGAGTCACTCCTAGGATCATGGGTAGAGAAGAAGTGGGGCAGTCGCTACAAGGACGAGTCCCGTTCCTCTTGCAACGGAGGTTTCATCATGGAAACAGTCTTGATCGTTCTGCTGGTGCTTTTTCTACTCGGTGGTGGTGGTTGGGGATACTCGCGGTGGCGGGGTTAACGCGACTGCCGAATCAACAATTGCCCGCACCCCTTTGCGGCGCACTCACAGGAGCATCGGCGCCGAACTCGATACGCTAACTCACTGTTCTATTCTTCGTTCAACGAAGGGTCGTTTCATGAAGAAAACAAGCCGGATCGAGATGGCCAGGGACATTGTTGCCTATGTAAGAAAAGAGATGGATAGGCCGCGGCTGACGGAGTCTGTCCGCTCCCTCCGCAGCGGCACGGACACACCGGCCTTCGAGAAGCCTTCCTCCATCTCTGCGCAAGAGTAAATCTCTGTCCGCTGCGTGCCCGCGACCTTCAGCTGCAATTGGCTCAATGATGCACGTGCTTCGCGCGCCTCGCAGGTTTCGGTCGAGCCCGTGCAGCGCCCGAAGAAGCGACAATGGCCGACGAATGAAGTCTCTCGGGATGAATCTCGGGTAATCGTTGAAGCAGGACCGCATTCAAGAGCGACTTATGAACCTTGATGCGCCCGTTGTATTCAATAAACCCGAGCTTACGAAAGCGGTTCATGAAGAAGCTGACACGGGACCTGGTAGTGCCAATCATCTCTGCCAGGGTCTCTTGCGAGATCTTGGGAATGTATTGCTCCGGGTCCCCCGTCTTGCCGAATTCCGCCATTAATAGGAGTATCCGTGCCAGGCGCTTTTCACTGGAGTTGAAAAGCTGATCGACCAGGTCGGCCTGAACGCGCATGCTGCGCTCCAGCAGGAACTTCAAAAAGAAGTCTGTGAAACGATGCTCCTCGTGCATCACGTAGATCATCTCTTCTCGGCTGATTTCAAGAGCGATGCAAGCGGTAATGGCATTGGCGGTAGCCAAACGCAACCCGGGCATCGCCGCGAGTGCCTCTTCTCCTACAAAATCGCCTGCGGAGACCAGCGCGATGGTAGCTTCTTTCCCACTGGTGGAAACAACCGCGACTTTTGCACGGCCCTCCTGAAGATAAAAGACCGAGTCCGCGGGATCTCCTTGTGAAAAGAAGGCTTGCTTTGGCGCCAGTTGGATGATTCTTCTCCCCAATCCGGCCCTGGCAAGAAAAGCGACGGTATCGAATCCTGGCTCTTCAAGCTGAACCACGGAGAGGCCTCCTTTAGGTGGGGCCATCGCAGGATGACCGCTGGAGGGGCACGCGCCTAATTGGCGTCAGTCTAACAGAGCCGATGGGTGATAAGTAAAGATTGCCTGCCGCAGTGAGAGCCCGAGATGCCGGATCTTCTCCCTTCGACCAAGCACCCGCTGCATCCCGCGCGTTTCCACACTTCAATCAGACCTCACCATGGGATTCCGCCGGCGGCGTCCGATCCGTTCAAGTTTGCTCATCTTTCCAGAGTTCTCTCAAGTAATCTTGAATCGCATGGTGGCCCACTGAGGAGGATGAATCCCGCCGGGAAGCTCATTACAGAAGCCATCGTAATGCCAGCGTCGTAGCGATAAGTGCGTTACGCTCAATGGATAGCCGTAGAGCTTAAGGAGAGAACAGAACCGATGCTTCCTCCAGATAAGACGCGTGAATTGGCCCGCAGCCTCGTTGCTTCGGAAGCCGATCAAGTTAAGTCCTCCCTTCTCACCGAGCCTGCAACAGTGCGGGTCTATGAGAGGCTGCGCCGGCAACTCGGCGCACCGGTAGGTAGTGAGGGCTTTCATGCGCTCGCTTCTCGCGCCCTGGCCCTCGCCAAATCGGAATCTCCTCGACTCAGCGCCGTGCAGGTAACGCCGAACGGTGATTTGCGCGGTCTTGGCGGAGTCGAATCCCAGAGGCCCGCGGATGAGGGCGGCGAGGCTGGAATCGTTCTAATTGCCCAACTTCTCGGGCTATTTCTTACCTTCCTTGGCGAGGCCACAACCCTTCGTTTGATTGAAGACCTACGCCTTCAAGCCGACATGAGCAAAGTGTCGGGACCATCCAATGCGGACACGACGGACTCGGCGGCCGATGGACCGGCAATGGCTGCGGCTTTCGAAGACCTTCTTCTGGAAATTGACCGGCTGAGGAGTGTGAGTGAGCGTATTGAGACCCTGGCGGACAGACATCCCGGCATGGAAGATGGACTCGCCGTTGTTGCGGGAAACATTCGCAGTATTGCCACTGTCTTAGACATTTTTACGCTGGTCCGAAGCAAGGGAGGCGGCTCGCAGGAAGACGGACCCAACCCGGAAAAGAATCTTTACATGAATTGAGTCCGCCGGTGCTCGATCCAGAGCGGCTCTGGATGTTGAACACTCGACCACGGAAGCGCTTCAAGAAGAGACGGAATCGTCGCACTCGCCCCAACGAATGGCGTAACGGCTGTCGAAATCTGCTTCGTGGAACAATGCAGGTTTGAACATGACGACTTCCCCAGAAATGCGAGATTTGGCTCAGCGTCTGCTCGATTACGAAGCCTTTACGGAAAAGACGTCCGAGCCTGCGGGGTCCGCAACCCTGCGCGTCTATGAGAAGCTGCGCCATGAACTTGGTGAGTTTGCTGGAGTTGCCGGTTTTCAGTCGCTCGCTTCTCGCGCTTTGGTGCTAGCCAAAACAGAAGCCCCAAGCCTTAGTGTGGTGCGGGTTGGCGCCGATGGATCTTTGCAGGGCCTTGGTGAGATTGAACATCAATTTGACATCGACAAGATTCGGGCTGGCGAGTTTCCGGCTGGCGAAGGGGGAATCATCCTCATCGCCCGCTTACTCAGCCTGCTTCATCTGCTCCTTGGCGAAGCCTTAACGTTGAGGCTGCTGCGCGCTACGTGGCACTGTGGAGTCTTCGACGATCGCAATTCGGAACACGGGAGAAACGCGTGAGCACTCAAGACAAAGTAAAGATCAACAAACTACCCACCGGAGTTCCCGGCCTTGACGAAATCGTCGGCGGCGGCCTCCCCGAATTCTCGTTCAACATCATCGCGGGTGCCCCTGGAAGCGGCAAGACGACGCTGGCTCACCAGTTCATCTTTGCCAATGCGAGCCCGGAGCGTCCAGCCCTCTACTTCACTGTCCTCGGCGAATCCGCCATAAAAATGTTGCGCTACCAGCAGCAGTACACATTTTTCGACCCGGCTAAGCTGCCCGACGCAATTCGCTTTATCAACCTGAGCCAGGTTGTTCTCGAGAAGGACCTGGGCGCGGTCTTGGAGGCAATCACCAAAGAGGTTGAAAAGGCTAACCCCTCCGTCGTCGTTGTTGACTCGTTCCGTACCATGGTGCGCAAGCCAAATAGTGATATGGACCTGCAATCGTTCATTCAGCGGTTAGCCCTGTTTCTGGCGAGTTGGCAAGCTACAACTTTCCTGATCGGTGAATATGCAGAGGAAGAGTTGCGCGACAATCCCGTCTTTACCGTCGCCGATGGGCTGTTCTGGTTGCGCCAAACTGCGGAGCGAAATTCCATTGTCCGCAAGTTGCAGATCATAAAACTGCGCGGTCAGGATTCCGTGCCGGGGCTGCATACGTTCCGCATAACCGATGCCGGAGTGCAAGCCTTCTCGCGTACGTTTGGGTTGACTGCGCGCAAGAGAAATCCCCCCGGCGATCGGCGCCTTTCCTTCGGCGTTCCGGAGTTGGACAAGATGCTCGATGGTGGCGTGCGCGAAGGCGATAGCGTCCTCGTGGCAGGGTCTTCGGGAACCGGGAAATCTGTCCTGGCAACCCAATTCATTGCCGAAGGCATACGCCACGGGGAACCGGGAATTGTGGCTGTCTTTGAAGAACGCCCGGTAGCCTACGCGGAGCGCGCCACAAGCTTGGGTTTGGACCTGGAAACGCCCCAGAAAGATGGGAAGCTCACAATTCTTTATCTCCGTCCGCTCGATCTGTCGGTGGATGAAACCATGCAGTCGATTCTCGACGCAGTGCAGAAGATCGGCGCCAAGCGGCTGGTAATCGATTCCCTGGCGGGCTTTGAGATGGCTCTTTCGCCCGGCTTCCGCGCGGACTTTCGCGAATCGCTCTATCGCATGATCTTCGCTCTCACTGGAATCGGGGTAACGATTCTGAGTACCGTAGAAGTGGATGAATCTTTCACCGAATTTCCGTTCAGCACCTACTCCATATCATTCCTTTGCGATGACATCATCCGTCTTCGGTACGTATCGATCGATGGAAAACTTCGCAAAATTATGGTGGTGATCAAGATGCGCGGCGGAAACCACGCCAAGGATATTCGCGAATATGAAATCACGTCCGGTGGCGTGGTCATTCTCGGCGAACGTCTCACAAATTATCAGGCTCTTATCAGCGGCATTCCCGAGCATTCGGCCCCAGCAGGCTCGAAGGAAGAGCTCTCACGAGAGCCAACGATCGGGCGCAGGAGCTAAGCGAACATCCCACGCCCTAGCGCAAGGCCGGGCCGAAAATGAAATGAACATCCGTATTCACGCGGGCCTTGCATCGAGAACGCTCGGGCGGTCGGGGCAACTTCCAATCGGTCAAACTGCAAAAGCCCGAAAGGGATGCCGTGTGCAGGCACTCCACAAGGGACACGACCGCCCCAGTAAAACCCATCTTACTTTCCGCGCTTCCCGCATTGGGCGCCGGCCCACTGTCTCCTGTTCGCGTTCCCTCATTCCCTCAGTCCCTGAGGCCCTTCGTCCCTGGGTCCCTGTGTCCCGAGTCACTGTCCTTTTGCTCCCCCGCCTTGGTATAACAATCTGTCATGCCTTCATCCTCTCGTTCCGTCGCCTCTCCGCACGTTGTCTGCATCGGAGATCTCCGAGCCATCGCCCAGCGGCGTGTACCCAAGTCCGTATTCGACTACCTTGATGGCGGCGCCGATGGTGAGGTGACCCTCCGCGAGAATTGCCGCGTCTATGAGGACGTCACCTTCCGTCCTCGTCATGCGGTCGCCTACGCTGATTGCCCCTTGCGCACTCGCGTTCTCGGCTTCGATCTCGCTGTCCCATTCCTGCTGGCTCCCGTTGGATACAGCCGCCTCATGCACCCCGTGGGAGAAGTGGGCGCAGCCCGCGCCGCCGGTAAGGCTGGCACCGCGTACATTCTCTCCACCATCTCCGGACACAAACTCGAAAACGAAAGGCTGCATCCACCGGCCCCGTCTTCTATCAGCTTTATCTGATGGGTGGCCGCGCCGCCGCCGAAGCCGCGATTGATCGCGCCCGCGCCGCCGGCTTTTCCGCGCTCGTCGTCACCATCGATACCACCGTCTCCGGCATGCGCGAACGCGATTTCCGCAACGGCATGAAGGAGTTGGTCAGCGGCAGTCCCTTCCAGAAAATTCCTTATCTTCCGCAAATCCTCTCGCGCCCCGGCTGGGTCATCGGCTTTTTGCGCGACGGAGGCATCCAGCCGCTCCCCAACGTCGTCATCCCGGGCAAAGGCCCCATGCCGCTCATCGATGTCGCCGTTGCCCTCGCCGAATCCGCCGTCACATGGAGCGATCTCGCCTGGATTCGCGAGCACTGGGGCGGTCCCATCGTCGTCAAAGGCGTCTTGACCGCCGACGACGCGCGCCGCGCCGTCGATGAAGGCGCCGCAGCCATCTCCGTCTCCAACCACGGCGGCCGCCAGCTCGATTGCACTCCCTCTGCCCTGCGCGTCTTGCCCGAAGTCGTCGCGGCCGTCCACGGCCAAACTGAAATCCTCATGGACGGCGGCATTCGCCGCGGCGCCGACATCGTCAAAGCTCTCTGCCTCGGCGCGCGCGCCGTGCTTTGCGGTCGCGCCTATGCTTACGGTCTAGCCGCTGCCGGAGAGCCCGGCGTCAATCGCGCCATCGAAATTCTGCGCGCCGACGTCGACCGCACGTTGCGGCTCCTCGGTTGCCCGTCCGTCTCCGACCTCGATCGCTCCTATATCAATGTCCCAAAATCCTGGGACGCAAACTGACCGCGCCCCATTTTGGCTGTCATCCTGAGCGGAGCGTTTCCCAGCGAAGCCGAAGGACCTGCTTTTGCTTTTCGTGACCTTCACCCACCACAAACGAACGGGCGCCCCATGCTAGCTCCTCTAGGGTGGGATAGTACGAAACCGCGACCACTGACCACTGCCTTTCTGTCCCCTGTTCCCCGCTTATCCGATTCATCGCGCAAGAAAGACACAGATAATTTCAAATCTTCATCGCGCGCCAATGGCTTTTGAGCTTAGAATGCCTCGTAGCAACTCCCCCGCAAAAATCGCGTCTCATCGTGTATTCGATCCGATTTTGGGCCTGGCCTGAAAAGAAGAAGTGCGCTCTGGCGAGGGTGTTTCATGCTTGCTCTGGCATTTCCGGGCAGATAATCCACAGATCTGGCATGGACGCCGTCGACGCCTGCAAAAAAGCGAGACTTGGAGCCGGCAGTGATGATTACGGATGAACAGATCGCGGCGGAGATTGCGAATCTCACCTCCGAGGCAAATCGTTGGGTTAACTCGGCCAAAGCGCTTTTCATCGAAGCCGCCAAGCTCAGAGCACAGGCGGATCATTTCCGGCGTCTTCTTGAATTGCGGTCACAAGCGGAGTACCACCCGGCGCTGTCCTCCTATGTCCTGCTGGGCCTCGCCCGCGAGAACGACGAGCCCCCGACACCCTTTTGCGCCATCACATGGAAGGGTTTAACTGCGGCGCCGCGAGACGTTCGCGTCCTCCTCACCTCCAATTGGACCAGGGCTTTAGCCGGTGACACTTTTACCTATTTCAATGAACTGTTGGAAGACTGGGGGAAGATGCTGCAAACCCAGCCGGAAACCGTGCTAGCCATGGTCGCGGACCTCTCTTCCGGTCCCATTCGCACCGTCGATCAGGGCACCATGAACGAAGCGCGAGTTTCACTTCTCATTCAGCAGAAGCTCGGCGAGGTCGTGCGCTTTCCCTCCAGCCCCACTCAAATTCGATAAAACCGGTTGCATGAATGATGGTTTGAAAGGGCGCGAGTTCATAAGCCGGGTTCCCCAAAGACAGGGCCCCAAGAAGCGGCCATCCGGTTCTTGGGTGGAAAGACAGGCCTTCGTCTTTGGGGTGAAAGCCTGCCCTCAGCGAATTCGAAGGGCGCCGCAAACCGCCCACACATTTTTCGAGTAATAATCGTCGCGGCGCAGCCGCGATTAAACCGTCGCGCCCGCCGACACCCGCGGTGTCATCCTGAGCGGAGCGTTTTTCAGCGGAGCCGAAAGCCCGCCCTGAGCGAAGATCGCGATAGCGATCGGAGTCGAACGGGGATGTGCTTTCGCCTTCCGCAAACTTCACCCACCACAAAAGAATGGGCGCCCCAACCGAACCAGCCAAACCTGAATTTGAACTCATATTCGAGCGTGTCTTTTCAAACGTCACACCAGCTCGAGACAGCGATCCGAGTCAGGGCCGCACAGAATCCTGTCCGGCCCTGGACTACGTTTGTTATTTCAAGCCATCTATTGAACGGTCAGTGAATACGTAGCACTTTGGGTGAGTGAGCCAGACGTCACAGTCACCTGGATCGGATAAGTTCCTTTGGGCGTTTTAGGCCCACTGCCGCCGCAGCCGCTCATTCCGATCAGCGCGATTACAGCGAACATGATCGCGCAGCTCATGGCGAGCAGGAGGCGCCGGACCTTTCGATTGTTCGCGCCGAAGAGCGGGAACAGCAGGAATGCGACCAGCGCGCCCGCAAGGGCAATCGGACCTTGGAAAGGCGAGCGCGCAGGTGTCGACCGCGAGTTCTCTGATCGAAGAGTCGCGGAGCTTGCCTTCACGTCCGTTGCAATCGTAAGCGTTGAGGTTGCCGACCCTGAGACGGTTGGCGCAATGCTGTTGGATGAAAAGGTGCAAGTGGTGTTCTGCGGAAGGCTGCCGCACGCCAGGCCGGCGGCGGAATTGAAGCCATTGACTGACGTGACGGTCACGGTGATCACCGCCGAAGTACCAGCCGCGAAACTGCCACTCGACGGAGAGAGCGTGACGGTGTATGCGGCCGGTCCCGACCAAACCGAGACGGCAACCGCGGAGGAGATGGAAGCGACGTTGTTTATGTCGCCTGCGTAACTGGCAGTCACGCTATGGGAACCCGCGGCGAGCGCCGAAGAGCTGTACGTTGCTACGCCCGAGCCGTTCAGCGTCCCGGTGCCTAGAGTGGTCGTACCGTCTATGAACGTGACGGTCCCGGTGGGGGCCGGAACGCCCGTGGATCCGGTCACCGTCGCCGTGAAGGTGACGCTTGATCCCACCACTATGGAATCTGAGGAAGCGGTCAACGCAGTCTTCGTCGATCCCGTCGTCACGTTCACGGTAAGGGCGTTCGAGGTCGAGCCCATGTTCCGGGCGTCGCCTGCGTAGACTGCCGTGATGCTATGCGACGCCAACGCAAGCGAAGAGGTCGAGTAGGTCGCCACACCCGACCCATTCAGCGTGCCGGTGCCTAGCGTGTTTGCACCATCCATAAACGTCACTGCTCCGGTTGGCGTGGGAGTGCCCGTTGTCGGCGTGACGGTGGCAGTAAAGGTCACGCTTGTTCCCACAGCGACCGAAGTCGCTGAAGCGGTCAGCACGGTTGTTGTTGAGGTTGGGACGGGAGCAGTGCCGGTCCCGGTTAGATTGACGACCTCTGGACTATCCGAGGCATTGTCCGCAAATGTCAGAGTGGCCGATTCGCTGTTTGTCGTGCTGGGATCGAATTCGACACTCACGGTGCAGGTTTTTCCGGCCGATACAGTCGCATCGGCGCAGGTGTCTGTTCCGACGATGAAGTCTGCCATGTTCGCTCCGCCCGGCGTTACGGTCGTGATCGCCAAATTGGTCGTGCCGGTGTTTGTCACCGTTAGCGTCATCGCGTTGCTGGTTGTTCCCTGTGTCTGGTTTCCGAAAGCAAGCGGGCTTGGCGAGGCGGAGAATGCCGGGCCGGCGGCCGCTCCACTGATCGCGAAGACGCTGTTAGGAGCGGCCATGTAGGCGTAATTCGTGGTTGTGTTCAACGCGCCCAACAACACTCCGGAGGTTCCAGTTACGGTGGTCGCGGTCCCGGTTGCCCCGTCGAAGACCGCCACGGGGCTTCCTGGTTGCCAGATCTTGTTGGTTACGCTGTTCACGAGCAACGAACCGTAACCGCTCAGATAAGATGGATCGGAGAAGTTGCCGGTTATGGTGTTCGTGCTTCCATCCATGGCGGACAGAAAAGTGCCGTTGCTATTGGAGTTGTAGGCATAAACTGTATTCGTAACCGGGTTAACTGCCAGCCCGTAATCGTAAAGACTGTTCGGCCACGGAACGGTGGCTGTTATTGAGAGCGTGGCTCCGTCGATGACGTAGATCTGGCTGCCGTGCGCGTCGGGCACGTAGATAGTATTCGTCGTTTCGTTCAATGAGAATCCCGCGTCTTGATAGCCCACCGGGACCGTCCCCGTGACGGCGTTGGTGGTCCCACTAATCGCGATTAAGGTATCGTCGGCCAGACCGGGGTTATACATTACGTAGATCACATTTCTGACCGTGTCCACGGCGAAGTTACCGCCCCCCTGAAGAGGTATGTTGGCGGTGATGGTGTTTGTGGCCCCGTTAATGACCGCCACGCCGATCGCGGCGCCGTTGCCGATTTCGCTCTCTGTTTCGACGTATATCTGATTCGTTCCAGGATTCACCGCGATTCTATTGGCAGCGCTGGCAGCGCTATGGTGGCGCTTATCGCACTGGTGGCACCGTTGATGACGGCGATGCTTCCAGGGGTAACCACGGTGCCTCCGAGGGTACTGGTCTGGGAGCCGCCATTCAGCGCGTAAATTGTGTTTGTGGTGGGGTTCACTGCCACGCCTGCGAGAGGCCCGCCGGCTGGTATCGCGGCGGCGGTGTTGGTGGCGCCGTTAATTACCAAGAGAGTACTGATGGTATCGTCGGCAACATACACCATGTTTGTGGTCGGATTCACGGCCACGGCAACGGGGCCGGCACCAGAGGGGATGGTGGCGACGAGGGACTGCGCCCTCGCAAGTCCGCACGTCATTGCCAGTGCCATGGCGGCGAGGACACTCAATCGCGCCCAAAGATCCCCATGATGGCGAGGTAGTTTCCGGAGATCTGCGCAGGCTTGGTTTCGAAGCTCGGCCGCGAACCGCCTGGCACGGGTCGTTCGGGTTGTATCCGATTGCTGGGGATGCATGGCTTGGGCAGATGGGCTCATTGGGTAGTGACCTCCTGGAGTTCGCGCGCGGGAGTTCGAGGATGGCAGGGGCCTCCTGGTTCCTCAATGCATTTCATGCAAATTCCACGGAATGCGCCCCTATTCTTCTCATTGATTGGGGGGCGAAGCCAAGATTCATCAAGGGTCAACTCGGGTCATTTCAGGTTTTTGGGTGAATCGGGACTTACTGGACACACGGATTTGGCGGACGTATGATCTTGCAAACGGCCCCCAACCCCCGACCGGCCCCCCTTGCTCGATTGGAAGTGGCCATGGCTTCTCCTCGAATTGAAAATGCGGATCAGGCGCGGACGCTTGTCTCGTGGAAAGAGATTGCTGTCTGTCTGGATCGTTCCGAGAGTACGGTCAAGCGATGGGAACGGGAACGTGGTCTTCCAGTGCATCGCGTTCCCGGCGGGGACCGCGGAGGGGTGTTTGCCTATTCGGACGAACTGGCGGATTGGCTGAAGGGCAAAGGCAGTCAATTGGACGCCGACGACTCGGCCAGCCGGGATCGGGAGACAGCCGGCGGCACTGAGACTGGAGCCTCCAGGCCTGAAGCCGCGAGCCAGGGCAAGGTTGACCTGCGGGCAGGTGAGATTGCCGGCCGAGCCGGCAGGCTGGGAAACGCACGCCAGGTAAGGCTTGCTGTAATTGGAATGGCAGCGGCGCTCGCCGGAGCCGGAATCTACGCCAGTTTTGCTCATCCATTCGGTAATCGGGTCCAGCGGCGCTTGCGTGCTATCGCCGGAATTGGGCCGGCAAACTCAATTCGGCAAGTGGTTACTCCGGTTTCAGACGCCGAAGGAAGCCTGGCTCACGACCTCTACCTCAAAGGCCGATTTGAGTGGAACCAAAGAACCCCCAACAGCCTGAATCATGCGCTCGACGACTTTACGCAGGCAGTCGTTCACAATCCGAACGACGCCCTTGCCTATGCCGGCCTGGCTGACACCTACGAGATGCTCTTCATCTACGGGAGCCGGCAGGAGGACGACGCTCGCGACAGAGCCATGGTGGCGGCCAGAAAAGCCGCGGAACTGGACGGCTCCTTGTCAGAGGCGCATCGGGCGCTGGGATATGCGTTGTGGAGAGCCCGCAACTTTGGCGAAGCAGAAAAGGAACTCAATCTGGCGATCCAGCTTGATCCCAAGGATCCCCTGGCGCACTTATGGCTCTCCAACGTTCTTGCGAGTCAGGGTAAGTACGCCGAGTGCCTTTCGGAGATTGCCAACGCACAGGAGCTTGATCCTGCTTCAGCTTCTATTCTGGCAGCCAAGGGCGATAGGCTTTTCTTGACCGGAAAAAAAGAAGAGGGAATCGCACTCCAGAAAGATGCGATACGCTCCGAACCACGGCTCAGCATAGCGCACTTGTATCTGGCGATGGCTGAATTTGATGAGCGAAACTATCTGACCTATTTGAAGGAATCGCAGGCGGCGGCCGAGCTTCGAAATGATCCATGGCTCAAGGACGTTACGGCAAAGCTGTCCGCCGCTTATGCCCGAGATGGTGAGCGCGGCCTTTTGAATGCAGAGTTTGCGGTCCAGGAGAGTTGCAGTCCGCCCGTGTATCCGGTTTTTCGGCTTTCCAAAACCCAGAAAGCCATTGAATGTTTGAACCAGGATAGGGGACCCGAGGCGCTGCAGCTTCTCCAGGAAGCCAAGGCGAATCGGGAAAAGGAATTTGGGGACTTCAAGGCTGCGTTCACTTCCGGTCCTTCCCAAGATGTGCACAGGCTTGCCTCGAAACTGGCCGATGACCCGCGGTTTCAGGCACTGATGAAACAGAACGCCGATCTTCCAAAGCAGGCGAAACTCCCGGTTTCTCCTGGTTCTGGCACCCTGTGAGCTAACTTCGCGCCACAGCCCGCGAGGCTCATCAATCCGCGCGCCGCTGGGTGAGAATCGATGTTCATTTTCGCCATGAAACCGACGCGCTCATTCACCCCCGAATGTGCCCGGGGTTTGAGACTGAGGCGAATCAGTAATGAGAAACGTTAGGTCCCTATCGGGACTGTC
>Ga0187871_10002072_pt1 | contig 16654 bp, 11 predicted proteins | sample June2016WEW_16_1_FD_132988 | JGI IMG/M metagenome (GOLD analysis project Ga0187871, IMG submission 132988) | Peatland microbial communities from SPRUCE experiment site at the Marcell Experimental Forest, Minnesota, USA - June2016WEW_16_10 | ecosystem: Environmental > Terrestrial > Soil >...
CAGCATGCTCGGACGCCGTGACCTGGCCGATCGCGCCGGCCCGCATGACCGCGCCAAGCTCTACGGCCGGGATGTAGGAGGCGCCGGCGTTCATCCATCCGCGCATCGCGGGATCGATGGACAGATGCGAGATCGCCACGACGAAAAGCCCCGAGCCCGCCGTCGGCGCCGGCTCACTCGTCACCTCCCAGTCGGAGGCCTTGGGCAGCCCCGATGGGCGGGCGGCGAGCCGGACCTGATGGTTGATCGAGGTCACTCGGCGGCTCCCAGGCGAGGACTCCAGGTGTGCTATCGGAAGGTAACGCCGCCGGACCGGCAACGCAAACAGGCCGCCGGACCGGCAACGCAGGTAGCCGGACGGGCAACGCAGGTAGCCGGACCGGCAACGCAGGTAGCCGGACCGGCAACGCAGATGGACGGAGCATGATCGCGGCGGCTGTCGCGGATGCCGGGCCTGCGCCGTCCGGCAGTCACCGCTCGGCGTGCTCGCCGAAGTGGTAACGGCCAGGCCGCGAGGATCGATGGCGCTTACTGTCTGTCTATACCAACAGTCTCTGGGCCATCGACCTCTGTGATGGCGGGCCCAGCCGGAGAAAATGAGTGAGGACGATGAACAGGAGCGTGCGGACACTGACCGTGACCGTAGCGGCGGCTGCGGCCGCGGGTTGTGCCGCACTCGCTGCAAATCCCGCGGTCAGGCAGGAGGTTCGGCGGGCCGGCCGATTTGCCCGGCCGCTGCGGCGCAGTGTGGCACTGCCGCCGGTGCCGCCCTGCCTGCCACCCGGCCGGGTGATCAACCTGCCGGGCCGCGGCGAGGTGTTCGTCCGCGATTCCGGCGGCACGCCCGCGGATCCCGCTGTTCTGCTCCTGCACGGCTGGACCGCCAGCGCTGACCTCAATTTCTTCCCGGTCTACGCCCGGCTCGCCGAGTCCTACCGGGTGATCGCGCTGGACTTGCGCGGGCACGGACGCGGGATGCGGTCAACCGAGCAGTTCAGCCTCGAGGACTGCGCCGACGACGCCGCCGCGCTCCTCGGGCAGCTTGGGGCCGAACACGTGATCGTGGTCGGATACTCGATGGGCGGCCCGGTCGGGCTGCTGCTGGCCCGGCGGCACCCTGGCAGGGTAGCGGCTCTGGTCATGCAAGCCACGGCGCTGGACTGGCACCGCACCGCCCGCGAGCGGATCGTCTGGCACCTCCTGTCGGTGCTTGAACTTGGTCTGCGGCTCGGTACCGGCGCCGGCTTTGTCGAACGGGTTCTTCGCGAGGCGATAGAGGAGCACCCCGAACTCGACGCCTGCCGGCCCTGGCTCGCCGCGGAGTTCCGCCGCGGGCTGGCGACCGAACTCGCCGACGCGGGACACGCGCTGAGCCGCTATGACGCTCAGTCGTGGGCGGGTCAACTGGGTCTGCCCGCGGCCATGCTCATAACGGCCCGCGACCGGCTGGTGCGCCCTTCCAGGCAGCGGGAACTGGCTGAAGCGTTGCACGCACACGTGATCGAGATTGACGCAGACCATGACCTCCCGCTGACCAAGGGCGCCGAGTATGCGCGCCTGACCAGGCTCGCCGTCGACACAGCCGCCGCGGCCGCCGGGCTCAAGACCGCCTAAGCCCGCCTAAGCCCGGCGGCCTGGCGACATCAACGGCGATGCCGTCCGCCGCAAGGCGAGGTTCTCCGGCGGGGCGGTCGTCTTCACCCGGGGGGGCGGGCTGGTTCCTTTACCGGTCGGCGGGGCTACTGAGTGATCCGGGCCATCGCCGATGCCGTCGTGAAGTGCGCGGCCCGCTGCGCGATCTCCGGTGCGTGTGCCGCGACGATCTGCTGCACCCGGAGCTCCGCAAGCGGCCCGAGGCTGTCGTAAGCCCGGATGAATATCCCCCGTGACCGGTGGCGCGGCCATCGATCCGGCAGCGCGCCGGACGGAAGCTCTGGATCGAGGTTCGGGAACCGCCGCCAGGTATCCATCACGGCCGTCCGAGCCACGAGCGCTTCGGCCGCGGTGACCTGTCCGAGCCGCACCCGCTCCAGGAGCGGCGCGAATTCCTCGACGAACTGCTCGTAGGTGTCGCGCAGCTCGTCCAGGTTCCAGGCCGATAGCGGATGACCAGCGCCGCTGGCTGAGGGATAGACGGCTGTCGAGCGGAGCACGGTCGCCGTTTCCACGCCGAGACCCGACACGATCAACTCCACGGCTTCATCATCACTACGCGGCGAGACCCAGACGCCGTCGTAGAGCGGCACGAAACCCTGCCAGCGCAGCCGGGAGCGGAGCGCATGCCGGACGTCACGCTGCTCCTCCGGCACGGAGAACGCCACCACCAGCCAGGTGCCATCCCAGGATTCGCCGGACTCCGCCCCGAAGGCGAGAATGCGGCCGAGCCCTTCGCTGAGCACTCGCTTGGCGAGGGGCGTCAGTCCGTAGAAGGTGCGGCGGCCGGACTTCGATGACCGCAGCAGCCCGCGCCGGGTCAGCCGGCTGAGCGCGGCGCGGGCGCTGGTGGCGGAGATGCCGAACTCGGCCAGCAAATCCACGAGTCCTGCCGACGGAATCTGCTCCGTGTGGTCGAACCAGTAGTCACCAAGCAGGGTGATCAGCAGGTGCTGCGGCTGCGCGCCGATCTGCGAGCGCGGCATGACCGCCTCGTCCAGCTCGGCAACACCCGGCACCGCAAGCGTCATGTCGCGTGACCCTCCCGTGGCCGCTGCCCACGTTACTGGCAGCTTGTTGTCGGCAGAAGCATAGTCGGCCGGTCTGTGATAGTCGCTTAAGGATGCATCGCTGCCCGAACATTTAACCCGAAATTAATGACAGTTATGATCGTGACCGCGCAAGACTACGCATAGTATCCTGCGAGCAAGCTGCACAGCCAACCCCTGCTGGCGGAACCGGAGGTCATGGTGGCGCACGGAACACTGGCCACGCAGCGAGATGGCGCCGGCCCAGGCCTGCAGCCACTGTTCCAGCCGCGGAGCATCGCGGTCGTGGGGGCGTCGGCATCGCCGGGCAAGGCGGGGAATGCGGTGCTGGCCTCGCTCGCAGCCTTTGCCGGCCCGGTCTACCCGGTTAACCCGCGCGCGCGTGAGATCGCTGGTTATCCCTGCACTGCGACGGTTGGCGAGATCGCGGACCCGCCTGATCTCGCCATCCTGACTGTGCCGGCCGAAGCAGTCCCCGCCGCGCTTGAGGACTGCGGCCGGGCCGGCGTCCGGGCGGCCCTCGTCTGCGCAGGGGGTTTTGCCGAGTCACCGGCGGGCGCACCACTGCAGGAGCTGGCGGCCCGGACCGCGCGGCGGTATGCGATCAGGCTGCTCGGGCCCAACACCTCCGGCTTCGTCAGCCCGGCCGACGGAACCTTTGCCACCTTCGTCAGCTCGGTAACCGGCCTGCTGCCCGGCCGGGTGTCGATCGTGGCGCGCAGCGGCGGAGTCAACCTGGCTTGCTGCTTCCTCGCCTCCAACTCCGGCACCGGCATCAGGCTCGGCGTGGGAATGGGAAACGGCGCTGACGTCAGCATTCCCGAGGTCCTCGACTTCCTGGCTGACGACGACGCGACTGCGGCCGTCGGCCTGCACCTGGAGGGCATCGCAGACGGCCGGCTGCTCTGCGAGGCCGTCACGCGGCTGGCCGGGCGCAAGCCAGTCGTCGCACTCAAGGTGGGCCGGGCCCCCGTCGATGACTTCGCGCAGTCGCATACGGGCGCGCTGCTTGGCGACTACGAGCTGGCAGTTGCCGCGCTGGCGCAATCGGGCGCTGTCGTGGTTGAGGATCTGGGCGAGCTCGTGGACGCGCTGCGCACGCTCAGCGCGCGAAGGCTGCCGCCCAAGCCGGTGCCGGGGGTCGCGATCGTGACGGGGCAGGCCGGGCCGGGGCTGATCATGGCCGACTCGCTGGCCACCGCCGGCGTTGCCGTGCCCGAGCTGACCGAGCCCACGATCAACGCAGTGAGCCAGCTGCTGCCCCCGCTCACCTGGATCCGCAATCCGGTCGACACCGGCCGCCCGGCCGGCACGTTTCCGCGACTGCTCGCGCACGTGGCGGAGGACCCGCGCATCGACGTCATCGCCCTCTACGTGCTGCACGAGCCCGACGCCCTGCAGCCCGCCACGATCCTGGCGGAGTCCGGCGTGCTGACCGGTGTTCCCGTTGTCTTCGGCACTAGTGGTCCCGCCGAAGCCATCGCGGCCAGCGATGAGGCCCTGACCAGGCTCGGCGTGCCCACGTTCGCCGAGCCCAGGCGCGCGGCGCGGGCTGCGCGCGCGCTTGCCGCCGATGCGCAGGCGACCTGGCGGCTGTCCGCGGACGCCCCGCAGCGCGAGGACTTGACCGGGCCGTCGGTTACCCAGACGCTCGACGAGCACCAGGCGAAAGAGCTGTTCGAGACCCTGGGCGTCCGCGCCACCCGGCGGCGGCTTTGCCGGGACCGGGCCGCGGCGCTGCGCGCGTTCAGCGAGCTGGGCCCGCCAGCGGTCGCCAAGATCGTCAGCCCGCAGGTCCAGCATAAGTCGGATGTGGGCGGCGTCCGCCCGAATCTGCGCACCCGGGACCAGCTGGCGGCCGCCCTCAACGCCATCGACGCGATAGAGGTACCCGGGCCAGTCAGCTACCTCATCGAGGCGCAGGCCGCGGAAGGGCCTGAGCTGCTGGTCGGTGGGATCAGGGACCCGTCCTTCGGTCCCGTGGTGGCGCTCAGCCTCGGCGGCGTGGACGTGGAGCTACTTGGCAACGCGGTGCTGCGGCTCGCGCCGGTCTCGCCGGGCGACGCCGCCGCCATGGTCGACTCGCTTCCTCAGGCGCTCCTCGACGGGCACCGCGGCGCCGCCGCCCTCGACCGGCGCGGCCTCGCTCTGATCATCCTTGCCGTCAGCCGGATCCTGATGACGTCGCCCGCCGTCAGCCAGATCGACCTGAATCCGGTCCGGATGACCCCAGACGGGTTCGTCCTGCTGGACGCGCTAGTAATCTGCGACTGAAGGCTCGGCCAGCTGCTCGGTGGCTGGCTGCTTGATGTGGGGCTGCTGGCCGGCCCGGGTGCCGCAACGGCCGCCTGCCGGGCATTCCGGGCGGGCAGTGTCCGCAGGGTCAGTAAATGGCCTCGGTGCCGCGCTCTGCGGCCCTGGGACCGTAGGGAGATGAGTCCAGCCAGCTGCCCGCCCGCTGGCCGATGATCGCGGCGCTGGCAGCCGCGCGGCGCTTCCACCTGGTTGCGATCGAATCGGCCTGCATGTGCGCCAGCGCTAGGCCCGCAGCCTCCCGGTTATAGGCCGCCGCGGCTTTGCGCCGCTCCGCGAATGCATCGATCGCGCCGGCCGCCTCGGCGGGGATGGCGGTCCGCAGGGCCGCGCTGATCGCGGCGGCTGCCTCTGCCGCATCGGGCACGCCGGAGTTCAGCCCGCGGGCGCCGAACGGGGCGAACAGGTGCGCCGCCTCACCCACTAGCAGCACCCGGCGGTGCGCGTCCGTGAAGGACGAGGCGATGACCTGGAGGAACCGGTAGGTCGAGATCCATGAGATCCGGTCAGCGTACTTTTCGGGCAGGACACGGGCGACCCACCGGGCCACGGCCGCGGGCTCATTGAACCGATCGGCGTCATCATCGGGCCGCAGCTGCAGATCGGCCCGCCAGCCGCCCGCGAAGGGCACGAGCAGCACGTTCCGCCGCCCGACGGCCGGGTGCTCGTAGTAGTACACCCGCTCGGGGCGCAGCGGCCGTTCGGCGTCCTCCAGTACGTCCACGATGATGAACGAGTTAGCGGACCGGTTACCCTCCAGCGTCATCCCGGCCGCCTCCCGCACGACCGACCGCGCGCCATCAGCCGCCACGACATACTGCGCACGCCGGTCGGTACCGTCAGCGGTGGTCACGACGACTTCGTCCGGGCCCGCAGACACACCAGCAACCTCGGCGCTCCAGACGAATTCGACGCCCGCCTGCTTGCACGCCTCGAACATCAGCCGCTCGGCGTCGACCTGCGCCAGGTTGGTCGAGTGCGGCAGCTCCGTGACCACTTGCGGCTGATACGTGCGCTCGTACACCTGCCGCTCACCCCAGAAGGTACGCTTCGTGTTCCAGACGAGGCCCGCATCGCTGATCCGCCACCCCAGGCCCGGGCGCATCGCCTCCCAGTGCTGCAGCGTCTGGCGGTGATCAAAGATCGCCCGGCTGCCCGGGCGCTCCCGGCCGTCCGGACCGGCCTCCAGCACCGTAACCGGCAGGCCCTCGGCGCGCAGCGCCAGCGCCGATGTCATGCCCACCGGCCCTGCGCCTATCACTAGCACCGGTAGTACGCCGGGACGAATGCTCATCTGAACCGCCATTGAGTGACTGTATCCATCTCGTTCGACATGGATACTGTAGAACGAGATGGATCACAAAGTCTACCTTCCGGATTCAAACGGGGCCGCTGGCGACGGCAGTCGGCGCGGATAGCGCACTCTGCAGCCTGAAGCAGGATTCACAGCGCCCGGCCTGATTGCCGGGTTCAGACCCAGCCAGGTGACATCATGCGGTAGCCGTGCGCATGCCGTAGCCGGCCGCCTGCCGTAGCCACCCGCATGCCCTGGCCACCTGGCCGGCCGCTCCGCCCGCACCTGCGGCGATGGTCGGATTGCGACCGCTTCGCGGCCAAGCCCGGCGACCCGGCCCCGGTCCGCCGCACCGGCGAGAGCCGCGCGACAGTGCGCAACGACGGCCGCCCGGGGTGACGCAGTCGCCCAGGCGGTGTCGGGAGAGCCCGCAGCGCTGCTAGCGTGGCTCATCGATCCCAGCCGAGGAGCGGGCTTTGGGTCAGCGCCCATGTCCTGTGCTGTCGGCATGTCCTGTGCTGTCGGCACGGCTCTGGCCCCGCTCCGCGCAGCCGTCCGCCGTGGCAAATATACGACAGTTCCTTGACGTTCGTCACAGAATTGCCGTATATTATAGCTTATGCCGTGCCAATGACGGCGGTCATCTTGAGGCGTGCATGGAGATCTGGCGCTAACCCTGAAAGGATCTCCACATTACTAATGCCGACCCCGCGCCGGGCACGCCAGCGGGCTGAAGGGAGCCGTTCATGAGCACTAAGAGCACCGTCGACGGGCTGACCAGCCTGGTCGGCAGCGAGCTGGGGGTCAGCGACTGGCTTGAGATCAGCCAGGAGCGGATTCAGACGTTCGCGGACGCGACCGATGACCAGCAGTGGATTCACGTTGATCCCGAGCGCGCCGCCGCGGGCCCGTTCGGCGCCCCGATCGCGCATGGCTACCTGACACTGTCCCTGCTCGTCCCGCTGTTCGCCCAGGTCTTCACGGTTACCGATGCCGTCATGGGGGTGAACTACGGCCTGAACAAGGCGCGTTTCCCTTCCCCCGTCCCCGTGGGGTCAAGGATCCGGCTGCGGGCCGCGGTGGCGGGTGCCGAGGAGGTGGCAGGCGGGGTTCAGGTGAGCGTCGACTGCACCGTCGAGATAGAGGGCGCGGCCAAGCCGGCCTGCGTGGCCCAGGCGATTTACCGGTGGTACCGCGGCTGACGGCAGCTACGATGCGGACCCGGACCCGGACCCGGCCGACCGCCGGGCCTGCATCGCACGGCCTGCAGCGACGCTAGCTAACCTCCGCGGCCAGAGTCCCGCGGAGGGCAGCTGCGGCTGTCCTGATCTCACTGGCTCCGGCGGCCACTGGGACTGCTAAGTGACATGGCCGCCGATCAGGGCGCCGACGCCGAACGTCACGCTGACGGCGAGGCCGCCCAGGAGGAGCTGGCGCAGTCCCGAGCGCAGTACCGGTCGGCCGGTGAGCCGCCCCACCACCATCCCGCCTGCGACGAGCGCCACCACGGTAATCCCCAGGGTGGCGGTCAACGCTGGCAGGCCAACCAGCCAGGGCAGCAGCGGCACGAGGGCCCCGACGGAGAACGAGAGCAGCGACGCCACCCCGGCCAGCACCGCAGACGGCAGCTCCTGCGGGTCGACGCCCAGCTCCTCGCGGGTATGCACGCGCAGCGCGATGTCCGGGTTCTTGGACACCGCGGCAGCCATCCGGGCCGCGGTGTCCAGGTCGGCACCGTAGCTGCGGAAATAGGTGGCAAGCTCAGCCTGCTCGATCGCGGGGAACCGGGCGTGCATGCTGCGTTCGAGCGCGACTTCGGCGTGCACCAGCTCGTTCTGGTTGGTCACCGACACATACTCCCCGGTACCCATCGAGAACGCGCCGGCCACTAGCGCGGCGAGGCCGGTCAGCACGACCGCCTGCGCGGACGCCTTGCCACCGGCGAGCCCGGCGATCAGCGACGCATTCGTCACCAGGCCGTCCACTGCCCCGAATACCGTGGGCCGCAACCACCCGCCAGACACGTTGCGATGCCGGTGCGACCACCGTGCCAGCGCTGCTGCGTCGGCCGCCGGCTGCGCCGGCCCGGGCATGTCCTCGCCTGCCACATGCCGGATTATCCTCCGCCGCGCAGCGCGGCCCGCCATCTGCCGGTAACTGCCGCGCCGGGGCGTCCCGGCCGCGGGCGCGCGGCACCGACGTCAACCTCAACGGCGGCCGATGGCACGAAGCTCACTGGCGGCGACACGCCTCGGGCGACCGTCGCCACAGCAGAGGCGCCCGGATCGGTGACCCGTGACATATGTCATGGCGCCTGCTGGCGGTAGCGCACTGCCGCCGGGCGCCAGCCGGATGGTCGTATGTGGATACCGACGGCCTGAGCCGACGGTGAACATCGAGACCCAGCTGGGGCCGAGCCGCACGGGTGCGCTCCAGCCGGGCGCCGTGGCAGCATGGAAAAGACGTAGGACGGTTGAGGTGAGGACGTGATGGTGGGCTCTGGCGAGCACACATCGGGCGCCCGGATATCCGGCAACGATCAGGCGTCCGGCGGCCGGGACACCCGGCGGCCGAGCATTACCTACAGCGGGATACGCGGCCAGCTGGCGCCCGGGCGGGGCGGCGGCCCGATGCGGTGGTTCTTCTCGGCGATCTGGCTCGTTTACCTTATCCAGCCGGTCTCCGGCCTGTTCGGTCACCACAATTCGGCGGCCTGGATCGCCGGAGGGCTCGCGATCACGGTGGCGTTCTGTGTCACCTACGTCGCGGTGGTCGGCACCTGGGATCGCGCTCCCCGGCTGGCGATATGGGGGCTTGGCGTCATCTCCGCGCTGGCCGTGCTGGCCTGCGTGGTGTACGGCTCGGACTGGCTGGCGTTCTGGATTTACGTGAGTGCGGCCATGGGCTGCGCCTTTCCCGGGCGGCGTGGCGCTATGCTGGCCGTCCTCGGCGTCAGCGCCTGCTATGCGGTGCTGGGGTGGCTGACCCATGCCACCACGGGCAACTTCCTCATCACCTTGCTGCCCGTGGTGCTAATCGGCTGGGCCATGATCGGTTTCCGGATGCAGATCATGCTGACGCGGGAGCTCAGCCAGGCGCGCGAGACCGTCGCGAAGCTGGCAGCCAACGAGGAACGGCTGCGGCTGGCCCGGGATATGCACGACCTGACCGGACAGTCGCTCTCCCTGATCACGCTCAAATCAGACCTCGTACGGAAGATGCTGGCCAGGCTGCCGCAGACGCGCGAGCGCGACGCGGCGCTGAGCGAGGTTGGCGATATCGGCCGGGTCAGCCGGCAGACCCTGCACGACATCAGGGAAGCGGTCACCGGATACCGGCGTCCGACGCTCGCCATCGAGATCATCACGGCGCGGGGCGCGCTGGAGTCGGCCGGCATACAGCTGGACGACGATCCGGCCCTGACGCTGCGATCCGGTTCTTTTGGCGCCGACGCGGAAGCGGCGCTGGCGTGGTGCCTGCGTGAGGCCGTCACCAACGTGATCCGCCATTCGGGCGCGAAGAACTGCCGGGTACAGCTGGCGCTACGGGACGGCGAGGTGTCCCTTGACGTCAGCGACGATGGCGTCGGGCTCGGCGGCCGGGAAAACCGGGCGGATGCCGATGGCCGCGGGCTCAGCGGCCGGGCAGACCGGGCAGACCGGGCGGATGCCGCTGGCCCGGAGCCGGCCGGGATGACTGCGGCCGGTAGCGGGCTGCGCGGCATGTCCGAGCGGCTGGCCGCGATGGGCGGCAGGCTGTCGCTCGGGACCAGCGACGCGGGCGGCCGCGGCTTCCGGGTCGTCGCGACCGTGCCCGATCCCTCGGCGCCGCCTCCCGACGACGACCAGGACGGCGCGGCTGCGCCCGGTCCACGGGCGGCAGTCGCCGACGGCAGTGATTCGCCGCCTGCGAACGTGGGGGTGCGGACGGCGTGACGCGATCCAACCAGCGTGCCGAAATGACAGGCCGGACGGAGCCCGGCGCCTCGTGCGTGCCTGCTGAGCCGGTTCAGCGCATCCGCGTGCTGCTGGCCGAAGATCAGGCCATGATCCGCCAGGCCCTCGCGGCGCTGCTGTCGTTCGAGGACGACATCGAGGTTGTCGTGCAGGTCGGCAGGGGAGACGAGGTCGTGCCCGCCGCGGCCAAGCACGAGGTCGATGTCGCGCTGCTGGACATCGAGATGCCCGGCATGGACGGCCTGGCTGCCGCGGCCGAGCTCCGGCGCGCGAAACCGGCAGTGAAGATCGTGATCCTGACGACGTTCGGGCGGCCCGGTTTCCTGCGCCGCGCGATGGAATCAGGCGTGTCAGGGTTCCTGGTCAAGGACTCCCCGGCGGACAAGCTTGCCGCGACGGTCCGGCGGGTGCTCGCCGGCGGCCGGGTCATCGACCCCGACCTCGCCGCGTCCGCGCTGGCCGAGGGGATCAACCCGCTGACGCAGCGGGAACGTGACGTGCTCACGGCGTCCGCCGACGGCTCGCTCATCTCGGAGATCGCGGCCAGCCTGTACCTGTCCGAGGGCACGGTGCGCAACTACCTCTCGGCCTGTATCCAGAAGACCGGCGCGCGTAACCGCGTCGAGGCACTGCGGATCGCCGATGAACGCGGCTGGCTCAGCTGGTCGTAACGCGCTGCGCGGATGCCCCGGCAGCGGCAGCGGCGGCATCGTGCGGATTGCGATGCTGGGTCAGCTGGAGGTCCGCGGCTCGCGACGGACTTCGCGGCCGGCCGGGGTCATGCTCGACGCCGGCGGTGACAGGCTGGCGGCCTCATCGTCGCCGAGCCCGTCCGGTCACCGAGCGACACAGCAGCATGACGATGGTCGTCACGATCACGCTCGAGTGACCGCTTACCGCGTTCCTTCCAGCTCGACGTTATAGACCCTGGCCTCGAAGGTGCCTGCGGCGTTATGTGGCAGCCTGGTGAACCAGACCAGCACGTAGCGGCCGTGTGCTGGCTTGGCGAGCCGCAGGTGAACCTGGCCGCCCGCGCCGGTCACGTGAGCTACCGTATGCAGGCCCGCCAGCGAGGCACGGGTCGCGCCGACGCGCAGCTGGAAGTTGGCACCGACAGTGCGGCCGAGACTGATCCTGGCGCTTGTGATCGTCACCGCACGGCCCATGTCAATGAGCAGGCCGGTGCCGGGTTTCAGGTTCCCGAACCTCGCGCTGGTGTACCAGTCAGTGTGCCAGGCCGTGCCCGGGCTTGCGTCGATGGCCAGCCGCGCAAGCCGGGAGTTCTGGCCGCTGCTGCCGAAGGGGTCGAAGGTCACGGCCCTGACCGGCTTGAGCTGCTGGGAGCGACTGGCGGAGCCCGCGGGCCGGGCTGCGGGGACCGTGCCGCTGACAGGAGCAGAGAGCCCGGCGTGGTGCCGTGCGGTGCCTGCGGGCTGGCCGATGAGCCAGCCGGCCACTGCGCAGACGGCGAGCGCCAGAATGACGATCGCTATGCGTAGCCGCTTGGCCACCGGTGCAGCCGGAGCTGATAGCCGGGGCAAGCTGTCCGGCCGCGGTAGCCGGCTGCTGATCTCCGCGCGGCTCCGTGCCGCGGTCCCGGCCAGCCTTGTCGCCAGAACGTGCAATTGTGGTCGCATCGAGGCCGGCGCAGCGGGCGGCGCTGGTCCCAAGACCGGCTCGGATTTCGGTGTCTCGGACTTCGGTGCCTGCGAGGTTGGCGCCTCGGCCGGGGAGCTCGCCGAAGAGCTCCGTGAGGCGAGCGGCGGGATAGGCACCGGCGCGGTAGCGGCTGTTTCGTCGGCGGCGGGCTCCGGTGGTGCAGGAGCAACTGGCCATTCGTCGGCGGCGGGCTCCGGTGGTGCGGGAGCGGCCGGCCATTTGTCGGCGGCGGGCTCCGGTGGTGCGGGAGCCGTTGGCCAGAGGTCAGGGTCCGGGGGTGCGGGAGCTGTTGGCCAGACGTCGTCGTCGTCCCATTGTGCGGGAGCGGCTGGCCAGGCGCTGGCTTGGTCTGGTGGTGCGGGAGCGGCCGGCCAGGTGCCGGCGTCGTCCGGTGGCTCCGGAGATGATGCCGGGGCGTCCGCCGACGGGGACGGCGGCAGCGTCCCCGGCCACACCAGGGTCGACGGCACCGGGCCGGCCGGTGCCGACTCGGCGGGCACCGCGGCAAACGGCTGTGTATATGACGGCTGTGTATGTGACGGCTGTGTATATGACGGCAGTGAGCCGAGCGGCTGGGTGTCCTCGCTCGGGTGCACGATAGCGCCGAGCGCGACGGCGAGTCCGGCCGGGCTGAGAATCGGCGGGCCGTAGCCGCTGGCCTCACCAAACAGCGCCCGGCAGGTTACCGCGTCGATGTCGCCGGACAGCCCGGTCCTGACCCGGCTGGGGCCGTCCGCCCGGCCGCCGGACCGCGGCGCCGGAGGCAGTCTGGTCGGCTCGTCGCCTGGCCAGTATCCGGTGAGCGCCGCATACAGGAGGCTGGCCAGGCCCCGGGTGTCGGCTGCCACCGGGCTGTCGCCGTGTGCGAGTTGCTCGGCCGCCCCGGTGAGCGCCGCCGCGGTCCCCAGCCCGCTGATCTTCACCTCGCCCCACTGGTTACACCACAGCGAGTCCGGGGTCAGGCACAGGTGCGCCAACCCGGCCGCATGCGCGACCGTCAGAGCGCCGGCCGCCTCCGCGATGAGTTCGGCGGCGCGCACGGGATCGACTGGACCGGCCGCGATGAGGTCGCTGAGCGGCTCACCGGACGGCCACTCGGTGACGATGTAGGGACGCTCGCCGCGATCGTCGGCGTCGAAGACCTGGACCAGCCGCGAATCGGTTAGCTGGGCTGCTGACCTGGCGGCCTGGACAGCGGCGGCGGTGCGGAGGGAGCCAGGGGCCAGGGTGCAGACGGTGACGGTGCGGACGAGGGACTCATCGGTCGCCCTCCAGGCCGATGATCCATCCTGCTCGCTGAGCCGCTGCTCCAGCCGGTACCGCCCGGCCAGCGGCCCGTCGCCGCCGCTCAGGAGTGCGTCAAGGGTTGTGGTGCCGGGTTCCTCCAGATCGTCCGGCCGGCCCCCGGACCTCGTTTCATGCCTTGAACTGCCGCTGGGACGGCGGCCCGCGTTACGGTGCGGGCGATGCCCGCCGGCCAGGCCGGACCTTGCGGATGAGCCCGCGTCCCCACCCGCTGATCCTCGTGCCATGACGTTCATCTCCCCGCACCGCTCGCAGCAAAACCGCCGACGCTGGCCGCAAGTGGAGCCATTGGTCCACGCGCCCGGCCTGCTAGCAGCCGATCACCTGCGGGCTTGCCGTGCCGCCGCATTGACCGGCCGCCTGGCGTTCTAGGGTTACATGGAGGCATGCGCCCTGGCTCTCCATGCAGTGTCGCTCGGTCCGTCCCGTCCGCCTGGTCTCTACCGACTTTAACCTGGCAGGAGGAGTAGCCCGTGCAGGTGAATAATCGGGCCGGGCAGCCGGCGGCCCAATCCGACCTCGTCGACGTCGCTGGGCTGGTGACCGCTTACTACGCGCAGCACCCGGATCCGGCCGAGCCTGCGCAGCAGGTGTCCTTCGGCACGTCCGGCCATCGAGGCTCGGCGCTGCGGGCCTCGTTCAACGATGACCACATCGCCGCGACAACGCAGGCGATCTGCGATTACCGCGCCAGCAGCGGCAGCACCGGCCCCTTGTTCCTTGGCCGCGACACGCATGCGCTGTCCGAGCCGGCCTTCGTCACCGCGCTGGAGGTGCTCGCCGCCAACGACGTCCGGGTACTGATCGACAGCAGGGACGGTTACACGCCGACGCCCGCGCTCTCGCGCGCGATTTTGCTCTATAACGAAGACCGCGCGGATGGCCTCGCCGACGGGATCGTGGTCACTCCGTCGCATAACCCGCCGGAAGATGGCGGCTTCAAGTACAACCCGCCCGACGGCGGCCCCGCTGGTACCCAGATCACCTCGGTGATCCAGGATCGGGCCAATGAACTGCTCCGCGACGGCCTGACGGCGGTCCGCAGGATGCATTACGCGCCGGCCAGGGCGGCCGCCGGACGGCACGACTTCCTCGATGAGTACGTATCGGGGCTGCCTGCCGTGGTCGAGCTCGACGCGGTGCGCGCCGCCGGAGTGCGGATCGGCGCTGATCCGCTGGGCGGGGCCAGCGTCGGCTACTGGGGCGAGATCGGCGACCGGTTCGGGCTTGACCTGACGGTGGTTAACCCGGCGGTGGATCCCACCTTCGGGTTCATGACCCTGGACTGGGACGGCCGGATCCGGATGGACTGCTCGTCGCCGTACGCGATGGCCTCGCTGATCGGCCGCCGGGCCGAGTTCGCCATCGCGACGGGTAACGACACCGACGCGGACAGGCACGGCATCGTGACCCCGGACGCGGGCCTGCTCAACCCCAACCACTACCTTGCCGCGGCCATCGACTACCTCTACCGGCATCGGGAGAACTGGCCGGGCGGCGCCGCCGTGGGCAAGACCATGGTCAGTTCCTCCATCATCGACCGGGTCGCCGAGGCGGCCGGGCGGCGGCTGCTCGAGGTGCCGGTCGGGTTCAAGTGGTTCGTGCCCGGCCTGCTGGACGGGACCGTTGCCTTCGGCGGCGAGGAGAGCGCGGGTGCGTCCTTCCTGCGCAGCGACGGGCGGGTCTGGACGACCGACAAGGACGGCATCATCCTGGCGCTGCTCGCCTCCGAGATCACCGCCGTCACCGGCAGCACGCCCGCCGAGCGCTACCGGGAACTGACCGCGAAGCTCGGCGACCCCGCCTACGCCCGGATTGACGCCCCGGCCACCCGCGAGCAGAAGGCGTCCCTGGCCAGGCTGGCCCCCGACCAGGTCAGCGCCGGTGAGCTTGGCGGTGAGCCGGTGCTGAGCCGGCTCACAAGGGCGCCGGGCAACGGCGAGCCGCTCGGCGGGCTGAAGGTGATCACCGCCTCCGGCTGGTTCGCCGCCCGGCCGTCAGGGACGGAGGACGTCTACAAGCTCTACGCCGAGTCGTTCCGCGGACCCGATCACCTCGCCCGCATCCAGGATGAGGCCAGGCAGATCCTCGAAACCGTACTCTGACCGCAACCGGCGGTGTCGCGGCGGGCCCGTTCCACGTCGATTGCCACCGGGGCAGCGTACGGGATGGCGGCTCAACCCGGGGAGACATCTTCCGGAATGTCCGCGCGCCCCGGAAGGGCACCTACCCTGGGAAGGCGTTAGGACATGAGATGGCCGCCCGGCCGGACAGCGCTTCTCGCTGACCGGCACCGTGACGGACCGACACTGGGAGGACCGGAACATGGTGCTGGCGACGTGGCACCTGGATACTGTCGTCCAGTACGCGCGCAGCAGCCTGCTCGAGGCGGTGCTGCTGGTTACCGGCACAATCCTGCTGACCCGCTTCGCGAACTGGGTGAGCGGCCGGATCACCTCGAGCATCGACGCCAAGGCCGACCAGAGCGATGCTCTGGTGAGCTCTGAGGCGCTGAAGTACCGGCACTCGGTTACGCAGGTGATCACCTGGACCCTGCTCGTCGTGATCTACTGCGTGGTGGGCGTCCTGGTGTTGCAAGCCCTGGGCGTCCCGCTATCCGGCTTCATCGCGCCGGGTGCGGTGGCCGCGGTAGCTATCGGCTTCGGCGCGCAGCGGGTGGTTCAGGACCTCCTGTCCGGCTTCCTGATCGTGACCGAGCGGCAGTACGGCTACGGCGACATCGTCCGGCTGACCGCCACGGGAGTCACGGCGGCCGCGACCGGCACGGTCGAGGAGGTGACGCTGCGCACCACCCGGATCCGCTCACTGAACGGCGAGGTGATCATCACGCCGAACGGGCAGATCGTGCAGGTGACGAACCTTTCCAGGGACTGGGCACGGGTGGTCGTCGACGTTCCGGTGCCAGTCAGCGTCGACCTCAACCACGTCACTGAGATCCTGCACCAGGTCTGCGACGAGGTTTTCAGTGACGAGGAGATGAAGCCGCTGCTGCTGGATCCGCCGAATGTGATGGGCGTGGAGAACCTGGAAGTGGATCACTTCAATCTGCGGGTGGTCGCCCGGACCCTGCCGGGCAAGCAATTCGATGTGGGGCGCGACCTCCGCGCCCGGATCACGCTGGTGTTCCTGCGCGAAGGGATCACCCTGCACGCCAGCCTCGACGTCGCCGACTCGACCAGCGAGAGGTGATACCCGATGCGCACCTGGCTACGCGAGCACCTGCCTGTCCGCACGTCGACGGCGGTGATCACGCTCTTCTTCGTCGCGGTTCTCGCGTTGTACCTCTCACCTGTCGGCTACCAGGCCCCGGCCCAGGGCGCAACACAAGTGTCGCCGACGCCAACCGAGTCGTCGCACCCGTCGCCGTCCCCGTCCCCGACCCGGAGCGTCACGCCGCAGGCCAG
>Ga0187871_10002074_pt1 | contig 16647 bp, 14 predicted proteins | sample June2016WEW_16_1_FD_132988 | JGI IMG/M metagenome (GOLD analysis project Ga0187871, IMG submission 132988) | Peatland microbial communities from SPRUCE experiment site at the Marcell Experimental Forest, Minnesota, USA - June2016WEW_16_10 | ecosystem: Environmental > Terrestrial > Soil >...
CCTGCGCGGCTGTGCCATTCGGGAAGGCCATCTGGCCATTGACGGCCATAAAGAAAGCGGGGCTCGAGTCGAGATACTTAAGCCATGCGGTAGGGCCATCCTGGGTCACGTCATGGGCGACGGTCTGCATAAACGCCCGCACAGCTCGATCGACGGCGGCGGCACGGTCCGGCGTCAGACGCTGTGATTCGCTTGCGCCGGCGACGCACATGACGCAGCCCGCAAGAATTATCGGGGCGAGCAGAAAAGCGATCCACAACTTCCGGCTAATGGAGGACAGAGAGACCGGGCGAATCGGAGGCCGCATATACCCTCCTATTGTCGTTGAGGTGAGCTATCGATCTATAGCAAAGCCGGTGAGCGCGGTCAATCCACATCGGACAATTAGGCCTTAGGGAGTCCTCTTCCCGCTTTGGAGAATTGTGGTTACTTTCGTTTCGCTGAGTGCACTTCTGCTCTGGAGCCTGATCGCGTTCGCTAGCTAAACTAAAGGAGCCGGGGCCAGTCTCCGGATTCGCCAGGTCCGAGCGCATCCCCTGTGTGGGCGTTGTGATCGCTGGCCGTGTGCGGTCTTTGAAAGGACGGTTCCCTACCACGCCGGTCGAGCCAGCGTATTCCGAATCTGCGCGTAAAGCTATGTCCACGAGTGGCTTGCAAGCATGTCCTTTAGAAGCAGGAGTTTACGGTGCTCGCAATAGGCGATTGAAAAGGCGAGGCTTAGGTCACCGGCAAGTGCTTTGTTTTGTATACTTTGATATAAAGCCTTTGGAATCAATACCAAAAAAAACAAAAAGGGTTAGGGGTATTCGATCAAAGATTCGGCAAGTTGGTTGGAATGAGAGCGGACAAGGGAGCTAAAGCGCGGCAGGAGTAGATCGAGCATGTATAGGAGAGGACATATTTTCGTATGTATTGTCTTGCTGATGGCAGTGGTAGTCAGTTGCAGCAAATCCACCGAAATCTCCAAGGCGATTAATGACCCGTCGGCAGCAGAGCCGCAGGCGCAGCCCGCTCATGCCGATGCCCAGCCTAGTCCTCAACAGCAATCATCGATTGCGCAACAGCCAGTCCATCCGCCTGCTCCAACCGGCCCACCCAAGATCCTGACCAAGGACCCCGAGTACAAGGTGCTGATTAAGCCTCCAGAAGGGGATGAGTTCTTAAAGCTGTACAGCACTGACTACAATGCCAAGGCGGCCGAGGTGGAAGCCAGCGTCGCTAAAATCAGCGACAAGGGACTGCAGGAGAAGGCACGGCTTAATGGATGGAAAAATGTTGACAAGAGTGCGTTTCGGCAGCAGGCAGTCGAAACCCATGCCACGAAGCTCCAGGCATACATGGCGAAGCACCGGGATGGGTGGATTGAGGTGGGCCATTGTGACTACGACACGTCAACGGAGATGTTTCGAGTTTATTCCATACCGGCCTCCCCTTTTCAAGGAACGAGTAAATTTGAGATGCATATAGATCTTGCGACGATAGACGCCGTCTATAACAAGTTTCGTTCGCTGGCGGACTCCAGAGTTATGGATAGAATAAACCAGGACGTTGTGGAGTATTTTGCAACCGAGGACTCCCCGGTTTACTCTCGCGACCAAGTTACTACGTTCCTGCGTCAGCAACGCTACAAAAACTACGAGTCGCGCATCCGGCTGGAGCAAATGGTTGTGATTGGCCGCGGTGACCTGGCGGACAAAGATGTCGAGCAGCTATCTATCGTTGATTATCCGACGGAGACGGTGCTGCTGGATCTTGATCCTCAGAGTTTCATAGCCAGTAAGCCAACTTGGTTGTATTAATCGAGTCAGCCGGCCGGGTGCCCACCAATTGCGGCTTTCGAATGAGTGGGAGAATGTAATTCAGCTCTGGCCGCCTAGAAAGGCCATAGAGGCTGATTCGGGGGCACATGAAGCCAGCCGAAGACTTGGTGCAGGACGTAAGCAATGTCGTACGGAAAGATGGACACGAGCGGCTTGCCAAGCCACGCCCACGGCCATGGAACAATGAGCCAAATACCGAATATCGCAGAGACCAGGCGGCCGTCCAGCGACTGCAGGAACCCGGGATTTAATAGCAGGTAGGCGGCTACCAGGGGAAAGCTGACAATCGAGAACACCCGCGTTTCATCGGCGACAAGCGGGAGCAACAGCAGTAATCCGGATAGTACAACCAGAAAAGGCAGAGCCGCCTTTCCCCGCTCGGCATATTTCGCTACGGCGATCCATGCAGCGCCAAACGCAGACCAGAGTACATATTGGAAGTGAAAATAAAAAAAGCCAACATACATTCTGTACCATTGCAGGAGATAGGCTCTGCCGGAGTTTACATAGATTCCAAAGTGGCTGAAGATAAGAACCAGAATAATCTTCCCCAGGACTACTCCCACCAGGCAAGCTATCGCCCACCGGATGGAGTAGTCGCTTCCAGTCTTCTGGATGAATGACAGGAGCAGGGCCAGCAGCAGCGCGCCGAATGCAACGAAACCCTGCTCGAAATGCTGCATTCCGAGTAAGACGCCGATAGGTAAGACAAGCCATAGATGCCTTCGGACCACGAGCAACAGCAACATGAGGAACAGAGTTACTGAGTCCATTCCTACCCAGAAGTAGGCTGTCGCTGACGCCGGAATGGCCAGAAAAAGCACCAGCGCGGTGCGCGCGTTCCGCTCTTCAAACTGCGTCCAGATCAAGGCAATGAAGGTACAGGTGAAAGCCGCCGAGAACAACAGATGAAAGTACAGGAAGGGCCGCTCGTTCTGGAGTCCCAGAACCCATGCCGCAAATGGGCTGAGCCAATTCCAGAAAAGATAATGGTTGTAAGGTTCAATGAAGGGATTACGAAATGGATTGACGGCGATCGCCCTCCAGCCGTCAAGGTTCGGCATGTACCAAATTCCGGTCTTGACAAACGACACGACTAGCAGCAGTGCGATGAAGCGGCTGGGCCTTGACTGATAGATGAGCTTTTCTATAATGTCGATGAATCGGATAGGTTTCCACAGCGTCAACCTGTTGGAGGCGGTTACATCAGGATATGCCGCGGGTTCTAGTGAGGGTTCCATCTTCGCATCCTGGTTGCCTGAAACTATACACCAACCCATCTCCTCGTCTTTTCTTATTGCTGAGGCGGCTGTTTTTGTGCTCCGGACGAAAATCGCGCCCCAGGCCAAAAGAAGGTCTAGAATGGAGCGCCCGGTCTTACCAAGGGACATCTCTGCTGAACTATGAGACAAAGCTTGAGCCAGCGACTACAAGATTTGGAACGCTGCAGACACTCCTACGGAAAGGGAGCTGCGGCGCAGGTTGACAAATTGCTGGGCACCTTTCGGAATACCAAATTTCCCGACGCCGATTCCCTGGTTCGCTTTCACGATCTGCTCCTATTTCTGCGGGCCTTTCCGCAAAGCGCCAAAGTAATCAAGCTGACGGAAAGGCTGCTGGCGGGCATCGGCCGCCAGGTGGGCCAACTTCGCGAACGCGACGCCGTCCTGGAGCTATTCGACAGCGAGCAATTTTCCGGAGTCGCTAATACCGTCGTCCGCGATACCTTCACCTACGAAGTGGCGCTCTGGCTGGCGAAGCAGCATCCGCAGCAGATCAGCGTCGAGTGGGACATCGACGAGCAGGGCCGGCAGATGTCGGTCAGCTTGCCATCGTTGTTGCCGCTGCTGGCCGATGATTGCCTGGTAGAAGCGGACACGCCCTACCTGGATTGGCTGGCCGGTGCGGCCGGCGGCGCGGATCACATTCTCCCTTGGCTGCTGCAACGCCTCGAAGGATTATCACTTTCTGTTCTACAGAAAACCGCCTGGTACGACGCTTTGCGGATCAACATCGTCTGGGAGCTGCGTGAATCGGCGGCGAGCCGCACGCATGCCCGTCGCAATCCACGACAAATGTTCTACCATCGCGAGCCGCTCATCCGGCGCAATCAGGTTTCGCTGGCGGACGAGCTGAGCTCCGGCGCATTGCCGATCCATAAGCTCTCCCGCAAGGACGCTGAGGACGTGCTGAACCTCGTGCGTGACGCGATCACGGTTCGCTATCGTGAACTTTGGGGCACCACGCGCGGCGATCCCGAGAGTGTGGTCGAGACTGAGGTGGGCCGGGGCGTGCAGATTTTCCTTTGGGGACTGCCGCCTGACCGGCGACTACCGCTGCGTGCCTATCACGCCGGGATGACGTTGAAGAATGGGGTGCCCATTAATTATATTGAGGGCATTTCGCTCTTCGAATGGATGGAGGTGGGGTTCAACACCTTCTACACCTATCGCGAGGGCGAGACCGCATGGATCTATTCCAAGGTCTTGCACCTGTTGCATCAGGTTGCCGGTGTCACCTGCTTCTCCGTATATCCGTATCAGCTCGGGCACGAAAATGAAGAGGCCATCAAGTCGGGCGCGTACTGGTTTTATCGCAAGCTGGGTTTTCGGCCGGGGCGTCCGGAGTTGCTGGCGCTCACCGAGCGAGAAGAGGCCAAGATGACGCGCGATGCGGCGCACCGGACCTCGGCAGCCGCGTTGCGGAAGCTGGCCGCCGGGCATGTGTTCTACGAATTCGGCGAGGGCGCGCGCGGGCAGTGGGATACGTTTTCGACGCGCAACATTGGCTTCGCGGTCGAGCGATGGATGGCAAGTCGATTCCAGGGCGATCCGGAGAAGATGTATGAGAGTACCATCGCAGCGATGTCGCAAATTCTCAACATCAGTGCTGAAACTTTGAATCTGCTCGAGCGCTCGGCGTTCAAAGATTTTGCGCCCGTGCTTTCGCTGGTTCCCGATCTCGAGCGCTGGAGCGGCGTAGAGAAAGAAGCAGTAATAGAGATCATCCGCGCGAAGGCAGCGGCAGATGAAGCCGATTATCTGCGATGCCTTCAGAGCCATGCCGCTCTCAGAAATGCGTTTCTGCGGCTAGGCTCGGCAAGGGATGCCGCAAATGCGCACGGGGCGAATACCTAGCGCCCTGACGATGCGGCCGCTCTTGTATCAAAATGGGAAAAATCGCAAGATTTTACACGGTTTCGCCGCCTCTCGCATTGACATTGCGCGGTCACGTGCTACGGTTGAATCGTTCAGCCGCCCCCGAAGAAGCGCATATTTTGTGGACGACCGACCCGCTCCTCATCGAGTGTGCTCGTAACGTACCTCTGAGCGCGGTATGTCCAAGTGACGAGCGTCTCCCAGTTGATCCCTCGCCGTCCTACCGCCTCACGCCAGTAACGTCGTCATCGTGCGTCGTTTCTTAGTGCAGAAGCCAAGTCACAGAAGGGGGCTGGCGGGCACGCACAGAACGACCCTGGCCCGGCCGAACCCAAGACACGTGGAGCGGGCTGCAGCCCACAATCCAAGAAATGAGGAATCCCCTATGAGAAGGATTGTGCTGCTTATCAGTATCGTCGCTGCCTTCGCGCTGTGCGCCGGCGCGCAAACCCTCATTGACTTTCACGACATGCCCTACGTCTATGTCCCTACTCAAATGCCGGATAACTACCCGCAGAGCATGGGCCTCTATTGGGACAACTTCTCCTATGTCACGCCGGGACTCTGGAGTGGAGCTGGACCGGGCTTCCGGGTCCATCCTTCGGGCAACTCCGTCGATGTGGCGTTCGCCGGCGGAGTGCTTTGCAACCTGACCGTCCCCTGCACCGGCATGATTAAGATGAACCAGCCCTCGGCGATGCAGAACAAGACGTTCACACCCCTGAACATCGCCTTGTCGGCAGGATGGCAGGCGAATAACGTCACCATCACGGCCTACAACAATGGAACCTATGTAGGCACGGTAGTCTGGAGGCTCACTACGACGCCGCAGACCTTTACTTTCCCGGCGGCATGGACGGTCACACAGCTGGCTTTCACCCCGGACTACCTAGGCAACAATGCAACAATTCCGGAAGGATCCGTCGTGATCTATACCTTCAGCGTTATGCTGAACAACTGATGCAATCGGGGTAGAAGAGGGCGGCGCGAACCGCCCTCTTTTTGTATGCAAATTTAGCGGGTTTGCGCAGGTTGGTCCGCGACACGCGTCTGATCGGTGATCCAGTTAACTTCCCAGGTCTTGCCGCCATCGTCCGAGAAGGACTGCTCGAAGTGAGGCGTGCCCGTCGTGAGGTTCGTCCAGTGGAACCGAATGAGGATAGTCTTGCCGTTGATGGTGTCCTGTGCAAAGAAGTCGCCAACGCCGTCCTTGAATTCGCCAACTTGCGGCGGATCGAGTATGCCGACCTTCTGATTGTCCCAATACAATCGCCACTGATGCGACGTGGGATTGTAGACGCGCAGAGTCAGGCCGACGATGCGGCTGCTCGGGCCATTCCACTCGCCCTGGTCAATTTGCGCGCCGTCGAATAGCTTGCGGCAGACGCCAGTGCCTTCGAATTCGACCCATTCGTTAGAGCCGGTCAGGGGATGCAGGCGCCGCTTCAGGTGATACTTCCATGAACCGAGAAGTGGATCAAAATCATGGGCGCCGTCGCGCACTTCAGTTGCGGGAGGTTTCGCCACGGTTGAATTGGTTTGGGCGAGCATGCGCGGCGAGCACGATAGCAGGATCAGAGCACAAAGTAAGAAGTAAGTTCGCTGCATTTACGGCCTCCTTGCTGTTGGTATTGACTTCCCCCTACGTTGTGCTGACCGGCTTGATTTAATTCGTGCGACGTTGGGCGAAAACCCACTTTACCAACTCCGGTTCGGTGTAGGCCCACTGCCAAACATTGTGATCGACGCCCGCGTACTCGGTGTAGAGAGGATGCCCGCCGGCCTTGCGCAGCGCGGCGATGCGCTCGCGTGACAAGCTGACCGGAACCGACTGGTCGGCGGCGCCGTGGAAGTTCCACAACGGAGTGCCCAACGACGCGGTCGGATTCTCCGCGGTTTGCGCTGCACAACAAGCCACAGCCGCCGCAAATAGCTTCGGGCGTTGCGCAGTCATGTGCCAGACGCCCGCGCCGCCCATCGATTGGCCGGTCACGTAGATGCGGTGCTCGTCGAGTGCAAACTCGCGCGACAATGAGGCCACAATTTCCAGAGCAAGCCGCGCTCCAGCGCCTAAGCCGGGAAGAAGCCCAACGATTCCCTTCTCCTCCTGCGAGAGATCGTAGTGTACCCATCCGCTGTCTGTCTGCGGCACTACCACGTAGCAGGGGAACTGCTTCTGGTTCTCCGGCAAGAGCCAGACCCGCGTGCCGAACACGTTGCCGAGCTCAAGCTGTTTCTGGTTGTCGTCGCCCAACCCGCCGCTTCCGTGCAGATACATAACCAGCGGCAGCTTACCCGTCGCCGTCGCCGCGGGCCGGAACAAGCGATAGGGCATGGTCAAATCGGCCTTGTAGACACACGCCTCGTACTGCTTCTCCAGCCCCGCCGATTTCTCCTTGAACGCTTCAATCAGCGCGACTCGCTCCGGAGACACAGGCGCCCCAGGCGCGAGCGGCGGAACGGGAACGTTCTCCTCTAACACCGATGGCGCTAGCGAAAGACTAAGGCCAGTCTGCGCCGCCGCAAACCACGTCGCAGCGGCGCCCGCTCCCAACAACCGCACTGCTTCTCGTCTGGTCATCATCGGCATATGCTCAACGTTGCTGGAGCGGATTACGCTGCGAGGCCGATCACTTCTGGCGGATCTCGGTCTCGTGGGTCAAGACGGATTTCCAGCCGCCGTCCCGCCAGACCAACACGTCCGTCTGGCGCTCGGCAACGTCGAAGCTCTTTCCCATTAAGTGTGCCCGAAGTTTTCAGCTTGGATGTGACGACTGCTGTGTTTCCGTAGAGGCGCACTCTGTAGTCCGACAGGTCCATGGTTTTGCGCGTGAACTGGCCCGACTTGATCACCTCGAGGAAGCCGTCCTTGTCCGCCATGCCGCCATAGGTACTAACGACGACCCAGTCTTCGGTCAATAGGCGGCCGACGGCATTCGCGTCGTTTGCCAGCAACGCACGCGCCACATCCTGTTCCGCAGCCAGCGCACTTTCCTCCGTCGGTCCGCCCGCAGCCCATGCGCTGCCGGCAGCGGACGTGATGAGTAAGCACCCCAGGACAAACCCAACGAGCCGATTCATGGTTGGCGCTCCTTTCCTATCTGAGCCGCGTCCGCCTGACCCGCTCAACAGCAGCGGATCGGCGAAAACGCGGACGATGCGTTCACATTGTCAAGCAGCAAAGGTTCGCATGCCTACTTGTTGATGTCCTCGTTGGCTTGCAGGCGCTTCACCAAGCTTTCCACGCCGGACTTCGCGGGATCGGGCGCGCTGGCGAGCGCGAGCTGCATCTGCTTTGTGGCCTCAGGGTAGTTCCCTTCCCCGACAGCGATGCGTGCCAGCCCGGCATGCGATAGCCAATTGTTCGGGTCCTTCTCCGCCGCTTGTTTGAAGATCGCGAAGGCCTCCTGCTGTTTCTTTTCGCGCTGGAGCTGGCGTCCGTAGCCATAGAGTTGCTGCGCGCTGGCTAGCGAGAGCGCCTTCTGTTTCGCCTGCTGCGATTCGGCGTTCTGACCGAGCGCCGCCAGGATGCGCGACTTCGTCATCTCATTCTCGAAGCGGTCTTCGTTCTGGATGGAGTTGTTCTCATACTTCAGCGCTTCGTTCAGGTCAATCTTGTTGTCGACCATGTATGTCGCGGCATCGTCCCAGCCATCCCATGTGTACTGCGAAAGTCCGCGGAGCTGGTTTTGAAGGCTGGCTTCAACTACCTGGTTCACCTTGACCGCGACCTTGAAGGGCACAGCCAGCTTGTCCCAGCTCATCACTACGATGGCGGAGTCGGGCTTGAGCTGATCGAAGTCGTAGCTCAGCGCGTTGTGAAAGTCGGCGGGCTGCGGCTTCACGGTGACTCGCAGCGCGTCTTCCGACTCCTTGTAGCTGAAGCTACCCCAGGCGTCATGCTGTTTGGAGAAGATGACCGTCCAGTCGCCCTCGGTGGGAATCATGTGCAGGCCGTAGGTACCGGCGGGCAGCGGCTTGCCCTCGATGGTGACATCGTTGGCAAAGGTGATGGTGGTGTTCTGATTTGCGCCGGCGCGCCAGACGTCCCCATAGGGCACCAGGCCGCCCCAAACCTTGCGGCCGTTCGCCAGCGGACGATGGTAGTTGATGGTGACGTCGGTGATGCCGATGGTTTGCGTGAGCTTCGCGCCCTGGCTCTGGAGCGGCAGATTCAACTGCGTGGACTGTGCCGCGCAGAATGTCGCGATCATCAACGTGCTCAGGATAGGCAGAAGGCGAAGCTTGGTTATGGTCATGGGAATAACCTCTCTTTGCAGGAGATAAATGACGCTGAGAGAATGTGGCTCGCCCCACAGGTTCTTTCGGGAAGGTTGGACTAGCCAAGTCGCGAGGGGTGAGCGGAACAGTGACGAATGTTGGATGGCTGTCGGAAACTTGCATTTTCCTGTGATCAGTAGCCGAGTGCAATGACTAGCCCTGCAGTTCGTCATCCCGCCGGCTGCACCCCGTCGTAGACGCGCACGAAAGCCGCGGAGTATAAGAGTATGTTCGAGACTCGGAGAGGTGTCATGTCCACGACGGTGCAAGGCCCGAAGGGGCTGGAAGGCATTACGGCTGCGAATTCGGGCATCTGCTACATCGACGGCGATCAGGGTGTGCTTGCCTATCGCGGCATCGACATTCACGAGCTGGCCGACCATTCAACGTTTGAGGAAGTCTGCTTCCTGCTGTGGTTCGGGCGGCTGCCGAACCGCGCGGAGCTTAACGAACTGAAGCTCAACCTGGCGCGCGAGCGCAAGCTGGACGCCTCCATCATCAGCCTGCTGCGGCAGGCGCCCAAGCACGCGTTGCCGATGGACGTGCTGCGCACCATCGTTTCAGCGCTGTCGTTTTACGATCCCGAAGAGAAGGTCAACGATCACGAAGCCAACGTGCGCAAGGCGATTCGCCTGACGGCGCAAATGGCGTACGTCGTCGCCGCCTATGATCGCATTCGCAAAGGCAAGCCGTTGGTTGAGCCTGACCGCTCGCTGTCTCATGCCGGCAATTTTTTATATCTGCTGAACGGCGAAGTTCCCAGCGAGACGGCGGAGCACGCGCTGGATGTCGCGCTCATCCTGCATGCGGATCACGAGCTCAACGCGTCGACCTTCGCGGCGCGGGTGGTGGCGGCGACGCTGAGCGACATGCATTCAGCGGTGACCGCGGCCATCGGCGCGCTGAAAGGCCCGTTGCATGGCGGCGCGAACGAAGCTGTGTTTCGCATTCTGGAGGCGATCGACGCTTCCGGCGCCGATCCGGTGGATTACATCAAGGGCATGCTGGCGCAGAAGCGGAAGGTACCCGGCTTCGGCCATCGCGTGTATCACACCGAGGACCCGCGGGCGACGCATCTGCGCAAGATGTCGGAGGAGCTGGGCAAGTCGAGCGGCAACGCCAAGTGGTTCGAAATTTCGCGCAAGATCGAGGAGTTTATCGTCGCCGATCGCAAGCTGAATGCGAATGTCGATTTCTATTCGGCATCAACCTATCACACGCTGGGCATCGACATCGATCTGTTCACGCCGGTGTTCGCGGTGTCGCGTGTGTCGGGCTGGACGGCGCACGTCATCGAGCAGTTGAATGACAATCGGCTGATTCGGCCGCGGGCGGATTACCACGGGCCGGCGTATCCGAATCATTACGTGTCGATGGAGAAGCGGTAACAGCGGGTACGGCCCTACGTACGCACGGCTAAGTGCTGATCGTATTAAGGCTCGCCGGCTTTCCCCTTATTTAGCCAGCTCTGCTTTTTCTCTAGCATAGAGCTGCGGTGGTCATTCCATGGCCACCGCAGCTCCGTTGTTTCCTACGTGCGAGGACTGGGACGCGACGCTAAAGCGCCGCTCTACCTTGTTCAGTTGCCGCCGGAAGCGGACATCGCGTTCGAGTCGAAGGTCACGCCAGTGTTGCTGTGCGCGAAATCGATTTCGCTAATGGTCAATGAGCCGTTACCGTCGTTCGTGACCAGTTGGGCACTGTCAGGCGAGTTGCTCAGTTGCTTGACCTGTCCAGTCGCGGAGGCCACTTCTTTTCCGTTCCTCAGGAATTTCACCTGGGCGGTCGAGCCGGTGGTTTCGCATTTCACGGTGTAGTCGCCGGCGCGAAGCGTTTTTCCGTTGAGTTGCGCGTCGTGATAAAGCGTGATGGTCTCCGACTTGGAGGCAGCGAAAGCGCTGATGGAAAGGGTGAGGGCGAAGACAAATAGGGTCAAACGAGCCAGTATCCGAGTCATTCTCAATCTCCTTGCTTGATGACAATCGTTCTGGCGGCCCACACGCGCGCCGGGGATCTGTAGCCCGACCGATCGGGAGACTTGCATTTCCCGCTGCGCGGCATAGAATGTGACTCCGGGGTTAAACAGCACGGGGACGCTTCCGCGCCTCCCAAAGATTGTCTCGCCTGGGCCGCCAAACCGCTGGCGAAACACTCTGTTTAGCCCCAAATTTGTTTCTGCACTTGAACTGCCATCGAGCACAGCCCGGGGTCAGTTCCCTGTACGCGTATACGTTCCACGCGATTGGAAAGTTCACAAGCTTGCGAACTTTCTTGCGATGTGGCTTGGACGAGCAGTCCACAAGCCCGTGAGCGCAGCTTAACTGCTTTTCACACTTCTTATCACTTATATTTAGATGGTTGCAGTGACTATTCGATTCACCGCCAAAACAGAGGGTGAGTGTCAATCTATGGTCATCAAAGAAAAAAAATATGTGTTCGTTCTTGAACAGATTCTTTCTTCGTCTTTGTGGCAAGAATTAGCTATACGTCACGTATAACTATGCAATAGTCCCATCAATAACGCCGTCAGTGCTGCGCCGAGGCAGCGCGCCGGTTCCAGCCCATGCGCTCGCGCAACGAGGTAATGTGCGCAAGATGATGGTTCGAGTGCCACGCGTACATAGCCAGCATCTGATCGAGCGTGAGCACGCCGCGTTCGGGATGGTACAGTGTGCGTCCGAAATCGGACGGCTGCATAGCTTGCAGCAGATCAACCCAGCGCGAATGTAACGCCGCCAGTAAGTGCAGCGAGACATCGACGGGTGTAATGTTGTTGTCCGGAAGCTTCGCCCACTCCCCTTCTTTATACGGCTTGATGTGCGGCTGCTCCTCGGTGAGCGCCAGCTTGAAGCGGATATAGGCATTCATGTGACTCTCGGGCACATGATGCACAACCTGACGCACGGTCCATCCCTCGGGGCGGTACGGCGTCTCGAGCTGCTGCGGCTGCAAGTCCTGCACTGCCGCTCGCATCTGCCCTGGTGATTTGGCAATTATGTCGATATAGCCGACGCGGTCTTTCGCGGCCTGCTGTTCCGACTCCGGCGCGGTCCATTGAAACTGTCCAATGGGATATCGCAGATCTGACATGGCAAACTCCTGGCCATCAATTTTCTCGCAATCACTCAGGTTATTCCAGCGCGCGCAACTGCGCCGACGGAATTAATTCCAGAGTACATGCTGCGGGAGCGGTTGTCCCACAATGTACGACGGCGCGCCGCACGACATGGGCTTGCGCATTCGGGGGAAACTTCATGCCGACATCGGTCTTCTGGAGCACGTCTGCCAGGCCCTTTAGATTGTCGTCCCCCTTGATGAACTTCACCTGCTCGACTTTGCGCGGCGAAATCAGCAGATAGAATTCGGCTGAACCTTTCTCCGATTTGTTCAACGGCACGATGCGGTCGCGCGCTAATTCCGTACGCACTTTCGCACTCTTATCGTCGATCTCGGTGACCGCCAGAGCGGCGAGATGCGATCGCCCGTCGACGGCTGGCGGTTCGGCCGCTAGCGACAACAGGTAATAGTGAACCGCGGCATCATGCTGGCCGCGCTTTTCCGCGATCTCCCCCAGATGTTCCGCCGTGTCCCCCGAGCCGCTGGCCGCCCACGCGGGCGTGATGAATTGCTCAGCCGTGTCCGCATTGCCGCGTTTGAATTCAATCCAGCCCTTCGTGTCCCAGAGCGCAAACAGCAGTTGGACCGAGCCCAAATCCTGCATCGTCAGTTTGTCCAAACTGAGGTCGCGCAACTGCGTTTCAACGGCCTGGATGGCGGTGTCCGCATATTGAGTGGCGCGGTCCAGTTGCACGTTCTGCTCGGAAAGCGCGTAGGCGATGTTGTTCCACACCAGCGGAGTCGCGGAAATATTGATGGCCTTCTCAAAAGCCTCCATACCCTTATCGGTTTGATTGGTTGCGATGTAAGCCCGCCCGAGATTGATTTCCAACAGAGCATTCTTGGGTTGAAGCTCAACCGCCTTTTCCAACTCGGGCGCGGCTTCGGCAAATTTCTTCTGATTCAGATACAGTGCCCCGAGGTTCGCGTGGGCATACGGATCGAGCGGATTCACCTCAATCTGTTTTTGGAACTGCTGAGCGGCCAACTCGTACTTGGCCTCCCGCAGATAGGCCTCGCCCAGATTGTTGTAGGCCCATTGATCGTAAGGATTGATTTCGATTTGTTTTTGGAACGCGGCAACCGCCGGCTCCCACTGGCCGAGCCCCAGGTAAGCGCCTCCCAGGCTGTTCCACGCGGACTTGTGCTTCGGCTCCAGCTTCACTACCTGCTTAAACAGATCAATCGCCAGGGCATAATTCTGGTTCTTCAGCGCTTCCAGGCCGGCCTGCTGCAGTTCGTCGGCCGACTGACCCTCGGGCGCACTGCCGGCAGCTCCCGGCGACTCGTTCTGCAGTGTGATCTGCTGCGCCTTGTCGGCCTCGATCACGCGACGAAAGGCAGCGTAGTCCTCGGCGCGGCTGCGAGGAATCTCCAGCATCAGGAGCTTCAACGTACGCGTGCAGCTCAACTGGCCGCCATCGAACTTGTAGGTGGACCGGTATTCCGCGTAATCGCGTTTCACATCGACGCCGATCGGCAGATGCAGCTTGTACTTGGGGGGGAACTTCAGGTCCTGCTCTTCGCTGAACTCTTCCGGCGCGCCCAGCTTGATGGGTTCGTTCGACTCCGCGTCGCTTTCGTCTTCTGCAGCGGGCAGTCCGACGATCGCCATGGGCAGCGAGAACTTGGATTCCGCGGCCGACCAGTCGAAGTAATTGTTGTCGCTGACATCGAAGCTGACCTGCAGCGGAGCGTCGGTCGCGCTCGGGTCGCTGGCTTGCAGGTTGGTGATCTCCGCGCCGTGCAGGCTGGAGCGCTGCAGCACGCGCTCGAAGATGTCTTTCCAGTGATTGCTGGGCAGGCGGCGCATGGCGTAACGCAGCATCAGCTCGGAGTCGCCGCGTCCGCTCATGCTGATGTGTCCGGTGAGCTTGCCGGTGTCGCTCAGCACACCGTCAATGCGGCTGCGATCGTAGGCGGCGAAGGGCAAATCGGTGGGCGTCCACACCAGATCGGCGATGCCCGTGGGAGGAATGGCGAGCGCTTCTTTGCCGCGCAGGCCGGAGGACAACATGCGAAACGGCGCCACCCCGGGCGTGCTGTCCAGCCAAATGTCTTTGCCGCCCACCGGCACGCGCGTTATCACATGGTCGAACTGCGAAGGCGAAGGCACGTCGGGATCGAGCTTCATGTGCGAGCCGATCAGCACCGACGTCGAATGAAAGCCCTCGGCGTCGAGCAGCGCCGCCAGCAATGTGTTTTTATCCTTGCAGTCGCCGTAGCCGTTGGCCAGCACTTCGCTGGCGGCATGCGGCTGATATCGACCCAGGCCAAACGACAGGCTGACATAACGAATGTTGAGCGAGACGTACTCGTAGAGTGCGTTGACCTTGGCCATGTCATCGTTCTTGCCCTTGACCAGGGTCGCGGCCTCGGCCTTCACTGTGTCGTCGGGCACGCGACGGTCGCGCTCCAGCCCGCCGTACCAGGCGCCCAGTTCCTCCCAGCTCTTATACGTGGTGAGTTGAACGGAGGGGATTTCGTCTTCCGGATTGCTGGCTTTCTTCTTCTTGGCCTTGGCATCCTGATCGTCGTCTTTCAGGTGTGAGTGCGTCCAGCGATAGATACGGCGGTCGCCCTCTTCCGTGATCTTGGGATCGTAGCCGGGCTTAGTCTTCAGCTTGATCTGCCGGTCCTTGGGCACATTGATCTCGAGCTCTTCGTCGAGCACGATGCCCTTTTCGGCGAAATTGAAGCTGGTCCAGAATTGTCCCGGCGAAAGCGGACTGGCGATGGTGCGAACGAAGCGGTACTCCAGCACGTCGCCGGGCCGCAGCGCCGGCACGCTGATGTGCTTCTCGTGATAGTCGGTATAAACCGGCGCGTCGGGGAAGGTGAGGTCCTGTATCGCGGACTCCTGCGCCACGACTACGGTGCCATCAGGCTTGTGTACGCGAACGTACTGGATGTCCAGCTTGTCGCTGAGCGCGCTGTAGCCGACTTTGAGTTGGCCCAGCGCCTGCACTCCGCTCTCGCTGACGATCTTAATTTGCGCGTCCGTCTGAATGACGCCGCTACCGTCGTTCTCGAAGCGCATCGACTCGCTGTAATGCTCCACGACGTAGGCTTCCTGCGAGTAGTCGGGAGGCGCGGGCGCCTGCGCGGGCCCGCCTTGCGGCGTGTCTTTGCCGGAGGTTTGTGGCGGCGGGGTGGTCGGAGTTGGCGGCGTTGCGCCGGAAGCGGGCAGTTGCGCGCCAGTTTTCGCGGAAGCAGATGGCGGGCCGCTCTTGCCCGGGGCATCTTGCGCCAGAAGCGTCGAGAACTGGAATAGAACAACGAAGATTGCGGCGAGGGCCTGATTCATGAGGCGCTGCTGGACGAACAACCATGTTACGCGAGTCACAGGTGAACGCCAAGCCAGCGAGCGCCGCGGTAGTCGTCGGTTTGAATTTCAGAGGATCACAGATCGCGTGACATAAAACACAAAAGCCACGAGCACAAACGTCATCCCGAGAACGATCTGTATCGTGCCATGACCAGATTTTCCCCGCTTGAAATTGAGGACTCCGATCACAAGCCCCGCCAGTCCGAAAACCGCCATAAAGAAGAGCAGCCCCATGACTAAGCAGAGATAGCCGGTAACAACCAGCCGGTTTTCAGGGGAGACCGATCCGAATGTCCTGTTTGCAGTTTCCACCTATCGTTCCATTACTGCGCCAAGAATACGATTTCTTCTAAACTCCGAATGCGATCGAAGACACCGGCAGCATTCGCCGGCTTCATACGCGCATTTTGTTGAATTCTGGCGAAATTGTAATCCAGGGTAGGAACCGCGGCTATAACCAAGTGATTGCCAAACTGACCGATAGTAACCATGCGGGGCGTTCCTGATCGGGCTGTGCGCTTGCCTCCGGCCACAGCCTGTGCGAGATTGACCCGTGGCTCGCTTCACCTTCTTCGTTGGCAAGGGCGGCGTCGGCAAGACTACCGTCTCGTCGGCCTACGCGCTGCATCGCGCAGTCGCGGAGCCGCGAAAACGATTGCTCCTATTGTCGAGCGATCCGGCGCATTCGCTAGGGGACGTGCTGCAGGCCAAAGTTGGCGATCGGGCCACGCGGTTGCGCAGCGCGGGGCAGCTGTGGGCGCGGCAACTCGATGCCGAGCGGCAGATCAAGAAATTCCTGGCAGCCGAGCGCACCGACCTTCTCGCGCTGCTTAGCAAAGGCAGCCTCTTCACGGCTGATGAGCTGGAGCCGCTGCTCGATGCCAGCTTGCCCGGCATGGCTGAGGTAGCCGCGCTGCTTGCGCTCGACGACCTGCTCGCCAGC
>Ga0187871_10002077_pt1 | contig 16638 bp, 15 predicted proteins | sample June2016WEW_16_1_FD_132988 | JGI IMG/M metagenome (GOLD analysis project Ga0187871, IMG submission 132988) | Peatland microbial communities from SPRUCE experiment site at the Marcell Experimental Forest, Minnesota, USA - June2016WEW_16_10 | ecosystem: Environmental > Terrestrial > Soil >...
GAACTCTACTTCGTCTTCGGAGAGAGGTCTTCCTTAAGCTGTTTCACGACGCGCCCGGCGGTGTGATCCAACTCGTGCGGGCTGGTGTTCCTGGGCTTCTCGAAAACCGACCAGAGCACCTGGCGGGATTTCACGTCGACCAGGAAAATCGTTCCGCGGCTGTGGCCCCCGGCGCCCATGCCGCCGGCCTTATCCGTTTTGTTGACGGGATCCCCGAGCGCGGTTAACAGTCCGCCGCGGGCCGGAGATGTCTCCACCTTCTCTTTTTCCTTTTCCTTGGGCGCTTCCTTGGCCGGTGCCGGCGGGGGATACAACTCGTTCAACTTATCCTCCAGCGGCGCGCCAACCTCGTCCGTGATGATGGTTTCCGCCTTGGCCGGATCGGTCACCACCTGCAGCACATGCATACGGGTGAGGCGGTTGGCGATGAACTGATCGAGACTGTGGCCCATGGGCAGCAGAAACACGGTGCGGCCCTCGGCCAGTTCCGCGGCGGCAGCCACGCTCCAGCAATTCAGGCAACAGAGTAGCGATAGGGCCAATTTCATTTTCATTCACCATCATAGCAGCGCGCTTTGGCGTTTTTGAGACTTCTTCCCATGTACTAGGATAGGCTTGAAGATGGCGCAAGAGCCGAACGGCACGCTGCAGCGAGAGTTGGATTACCACGAGCGGTTGTACGCGGGCTTCGCGCAATCTCACTTCGCGCGCGCGGCGGTGCGGGCACTGCGCCGGCACATGGTGTCGCGAATCGCCGGACTGCTGGGCGCGAACAGTAAGTCGGTGGTCCTGAGCCTGGGCTGCGGAGTCGGCGACACGGAACTGCTGCTGGCTCCGCGCGTGAGCCGGGTCGTGGGGATCGATCTGTCACCGAGCGGCGTACGGCAAGCCAGGGCGGACGCGGCGCGCATGGGTATCGGCAACGCCGAATTTCTAGTGGGCGCGTTTGAGGATATCGAGGGCCTGCCTCCGGCGGATGGGGTGATGGCCATATTCTTTCTGCACCACCTGCCGGATGCGGTGCTGGCGGAGCTACCGGAACGGATAAAACCGCTGCTGAAGCCGGGCGGTGTTTTCTATTCGCTCGATCCCAGCCGGCAGCGTCTCTCGGGAAAAGTGGGGCGCCTGCTCATCCCGGGCCTAATGAAGCGCTACCAGACCGAAGATGAGCGCGAACTGGATCCGGCCGCGACGGCGGATCTTTTCCGGAAAGCGGGCTTCGAGGCGCGCAGCGATTTTTACGACTTCGTGTCGTCCCCGCTGGCCGGCCTGTTTCCCGGCTGGCGGCTGGGCTATAGCGCGGCGCGCGCGATAGACGATACCATTCTAAGGATTCCAGGGCTGCGCAAGTTCGGCAGTAACCTCGAAATCATCGCTCGCAGATAATGTACAAAGGCGACACGATCACGGTTATCATCCCTTGCCTGAACGAGGAGCAGGGCATCGAACAGGTGCTGCGCAGCATGCCGGAATTCGTCGATCAGGTGATCGTGGTGGATAATGGATCGACGGACCGCACGTCTCACGTGGCGGCCTCGCTGGGCGCGCAAGTGATCCGCGAAGATGTGCGCGGCTACGGCCGCAGTTACAAGCGCGGATTTGCGGATGCCACCAGCGATCTGATCGTCACGCTGGACGGCGACCATAGCTATCCGGTGGACGCGCTGTCCTATTTGCTGGAGGCTTTCCGCCACTTCGAGGTCGACTTCCTGAATGCATCGCGCTTTCCGGTGCGCGACCGGCAGGCTATGAGCTTCAAACATCATTTCGGCAACCTGGTGCTTTCACTGGCCATGTCGATTTTGTACTTTCGCTGGGTACGCGACTCGCAATCGGGCATGTGGGTGTTCCGGCGCTCGATTCTCGAAGACATGCAGCTTGAGTCCGATGGCATGGCATTCTCGGAGGAGATCAAAATCGAAGCGTTGAAGAATCCGCGGGTGCGCTTCGGGGAAATCTCCATCATGTATACGTCGCGGATCGGGGAGAAGAAACTGAATCCGTGGCGAGACGGCCTGCACAACCTGATGTTCCTGATCCGGAAGCGGCTGCCGCGCCGGAGAAAATAGCCGGCGAACGCGGGTAAGCTATATGCGCATGGAGCCCATCACCATCGTGGTGCCTGTTTGGAACCGGCGCGACCTGTTGGAGCGCTTGCTGTGTGGTTTGCGCGCACAGACACGCGAGATCGCTGAAATTTTGGTGGTGGACGATGGCTCTGAGGACGGGTCGGCGGATCTCGCGGAGCGCATGGGCGCCAGGATCATTCGCATGGGCTCGCATGGCGGATTCGCCAAGACGGTGAACCGCGGAATTCGCGAGTGCCGCACGCCCCTGGCGGCGATCGTCAACAACGACGTGGAATTGGCGCCGGACTGGTTGGAGAGGCTGGTGGATGGGCTCGAACCGGGCGCCTGGTTTGCAACGGGCCGCATCTTCCAGGCCGGCGACCGGGGCCGCATCGATGCAACCTACGATGCGCTCTGCCGCGGCGGGACGGCGTGCCGGGTCGGGCATGGGCGCCCGGACGGGCCGTTGTTTCGAGAAGCACGGGAGATCCAGTTCCCGCCGTTTACGGCGGCCCTGTTTCGCGCCGAACTTTTCGCCAGGGCCGGGTGGCTCGACGAGCGCTTCGAATCCTATCTGGAGGATGTGGATTTCGGACTGCGCTGTGCCCTGGCCGGATTCACCGGGCGGTACGTGCCGGAAGCGGTCGCCTGGCATGCCGGCAGTGCCACTTTGGGACTCTGGCACGCCGGGACCACCCGGCTGATTTCGCGGAATCAGGTCTTTCTGATCGCCAAGCATTATCCGCGGCGGATGCTGGCGCGATACGGGTGGCCCATTTTGGTGGCGCAGGGGTTGTGGGGAATGGTCGCGTTGCGCCACGGCAGGGGCTGGGCCTGGTTGCGGGGCAAGTGGGAAGGGCTACGCCGGTTTGGCGAACTAAGGGAGCCACAACCGCCGGGTAACGGCCTCGCCGGCGTGCTCGGGGAAGGCGAACGGGAGATGCGCCGCATCCAGGGCGAATCCGCACGCGATCTGTACTGGAATCTGTACTTTCTGCTCACCGCGGGTGGGGCAAAGTGACGGCTGTTGAGGCGTTATGACACATGCGTGAGGCGGGCATCGTGGTGGTGACACACGAATCGGAGGCCGAGATCGGGGATTGCCTGGACCGGGCTCTTCGCACCGGCGCCGAAATCGTAGTGGTGGATAATGCCTCAACCGACCATACCTGCCGGGAAGTGGCCGCGCGCGGCGTACGGATCATCGCCAATCCGGAAAACCGCGGATTTGCCGCCGCCGTGAACCAGGGCATACGCGCCCTGGACACGCCCTTCGTGCTGCTATTAAACCCGGACGCGCGCCTGGAGACGGATATCGAGGCGCTGATCGCGTGCTGCCGCCAGCCGGGGGTTGCCGGCGCGGGCGGCAAACTGGTGGACTGCTTCGGGATCCCACAAGCCGGTTTTGCGGTGCGCAGCCTGCCGTCGCCCACGGCTTTGATCTGCGAAGTTCTGCTGCTGAATCGGATGTGGGCGCGCAATCCGGTGAATTGGCACTACCGTTGCTTAGGATTTGACTTCTCTACGGCTCGCGACGTGGAACAGCCGGCGGGCGCCTTTCTGATGATCCGCCGGGAGGTCTGGCGGGAACTGGACGGATTTGACGAGCGATTCTATCCGCTTTGGTTCGAAGATGTGGATTTCTGCTGGAGGTCGCGGCAGGCAGGATACCGGATGCGCTACACCCCCGACGCTGTAGCTAAACATACGGGCGGCCATTCTCTGGCAAAGATTTCGCTGGAGAACCGGCAGCTTTATTGGTATCGTAGTCTACTAGGGTTCGCAGCCAAGCATTATTGTTCCAGTACAGCTAGAATAGTTTGTGCGGCTGTCTTCCTTGGTTCCATACCCAGGATGTTTTGGGGTATGGCGGCATTTCGAAGCCTGACGCCCATCGGAGTATGTGGCAAAGTGATGGCGCTGGCCGGTAGAAGATTGATGCGGCCAGCCGGGTGAGTACCGTTTTTTGTCTTAGTCCCGCGGTCTGGGGTGAACGGATGTACCAATGATCGGCGTTAATTCAGGTTCGAGTTCATGTCGCATAACGACTTCGTATCCGTCACAATCGTAACGTATAACAGCGGCCGTTTTATCAAGAGATGCCTGGAATCGGTGCTCGAACAGCGCTACCCGAATAAGGAAGTCATTGTAATCGACAACGCCTCGACCGACGGCACCATCGACATCCTGGAACAGTTCGAAGACCGCTGCCAGATCATTTACAACGAGGAAAACGTCGGCTTCGCCGCCGCGCAGAACCAGGCCATCGGGCTGTCTAGCGGCTACTGGGTTCTGACGCTGAATCCGGACGTGCTGCTGCTGCCGAATTTCATTCAGGCGCTGGCGGACGCGGGTAACTTCGATCCGAACATCGGTACCGTCTGCGGGAAACTGCTGACCATGTCGGCCACTTTCGAGATCCCCGCCAAGCCCGTGGTGGACTCTACCGGCATTTACTTCAACCCCATGCTGCGGCACCTCGACCGCGGCAGCCAGGAAGTGGACAACGGCCACTATCTGCAATATGAGTTCGTCTTCGGCGCTACCGCGGCGGCCGCGTTGTACCGCCGTGAAATGATCGACGACATCTCCCTCGAGGGGGAGTTCTTCGACTCCGATTTCTTCGTTTACCGGGAAGACGCGGACGTGGCCTGGCGCGCGCAGTTAATGGGCTGGAAATGTATTTATGTGCCGTACGCGCGCGGCTATCACGTGCGCAAAGTGCTGCCGGGGAATCGCGGCGCGCTGCCCCCCGAAATCAACATGCACTCGGTGAAAAACCGGTTCCTGATGCGGATCAAGAATATTTCGCCGGACCTGTACCGGCGGAACATCTTCTCGATTACGCTGCGGGATATTACGGTGGTGATGTGCTGCCTGATGTGGGAGCATTCGTCTCTGCGGGCCTTCTGGTTCCTGGGGCGCAACTGGCGGCGGGTGATGGCGAAGCGCGCGGAGATCCAGAGAAGGCGCCGCGTGGATCATGCCTACATCGCCAGTTGGTTCAAATACGAACCGGTAAGCGTGAAGGCGCCCAAGAAAGCGCCGCGGCTGGTGTCCCGTTCGCAAGCGGCTAAGACATAGGTTCGCCAGGCGGTTTTGGGTGCTGGGTAACACCCGACCCGGAGTGTGATTGCCAGAACCTAAGACCCAGAACCCAGCACCTTCCCTGCGCATTGCCATCCTCGGCACGCGCGGTATTCCGGCACAGTATGGCGGATTCGAAACCTTCGCGGAAGAGCTTTCCACACGGCTCGCGGCTCGCGGTCATCAGGTGGTCGTCTACTGCCGCGAGCGCCCGGCGGCAGACGTTTATCGCGGCGTGCGCCTGCGGTATCTCCCCACCGTCCGGCACAAATACCTGGACACGATCGCGCATACGTTTATTTCGACGCTCCACCTGCTCGCGCACCGCGCCGACGTAGTTCTCTACTGCAACGGCGCGAACGCGATCTTCACCGCCTTTCCGCGACTCTTCGGCATGCCGGTGGCGCTGAACGTGGATGGCCTGGAGCGCAAGCGCAAGAAGTGGAATCGCGCCGCGAAAGCCTGGTACCTGGTTTCCGAACGCCTGGCAACGTTTCTGCCGAGCGAAGTGGTGACGGATGCGCGCGCCATTCAGGACTACTACCGGCAGCGTTATCGAAAGCGCACCCAATTCATTCCGTATGGCGCGGAGACCGGCAAGGTGGCCACCACGGCGGCCTTGACGACGCTGGGGTTGGAGCCGGGGCGCTACTTTCTGTATGTGAGCCGGATGGAGCCGGAGAATCACGCATTGCAGGTGCGGCAGGCATTCGAGCGGGTGCGCACGGATATGAAGCTGGCCCTGATCGGAGACGCGCCCTACGCGCGCGATTACATCCGGCAAGTGCGCGAGACGGGGGACGCGCGCATCGTGATCCCGGGAGCGATTTATGGGCAGGGCTACCATGAACTGGACTCCCACTGCTTCGCCTATATTCACGCCACCGAGGTAGGCGGCACGCATCCGGCGTTGATCGAAGCCATGGGGCGGGGCGCGCTGGTGCTCTACCGCGATACGCCGGAGAATGCCGAGGTCGCTGGAGATGCCGGCATTCCATTCGGCGACGACCTGGCCGAGAAACTCCAGCAGGCCCTGGCGATGAGCGAGGCGGACCGGGCAGCCTTGCGCCGGCGCGCGTTCGAGCGGGTGGCGCGCGACTACTGCTGGGATGCGGTGGCGACGGCTTACGAAAACCTGTTCCAATCGATAATGAAATGATGCCGCCGCCCTATCGCTCCTACGTGTTGGTCTCGCTCGATCGGATTGCCCGCAACTATCGAAATGTGCGCGCGGCGGTGGGCACCGGCGTCGAAGTAATGGCGGTCGTGAAAGCGGACGCTTACGGGCACGGGGCGCTGGCGGTTTCGCGCCGCCTCATCCGCGAGGGCGCCAAATGGCTGGCCGTCAGCTCGGTGGACGAAGGAGTGACGCTGCGCCTGGCCGGAGTCCCGGCGCGCATCCTGGTGATGGCCGGGTTTCTGCCGCAGGAGAGGGACGCGGTGGTGGAGTACGATCTCACGCCCACGGCGCACTCGCTGGCGGACATCGCGGAATTGGATCGCATGGCGGCGCGCGCCGGGCAACCGCTGGTCTTTCACTTAAAGATCGACAGCGGCATGGGAAGGCTGGGCACGCGCGCGCAGCCGGAGGAAATCGTCGCCACGCTAAGCGCTTTGCGGCATGCGCGCATCGAGGGACTGATGACGCATTTCGCATCGGCGGCGGATTTCACATCGCACCAGACCGACCAGCAGGTAGCCCGGTTCGAGGCCTGTCTGGCGGCCGTGCGGGACGCCGGCATCCAAGTGGATTGTGTGCACACGTCCAGCACCAATGCCATCGGCTATGGGCGGAAAGATGCGTGGCACAACATGGTGCGTGCCGGTCACGCTTTATACGGGTACGTTTCGCCCCCGCGTGGAGCGGGGCCCGCGCAGATCCTGGACGTGCAGCCGGCGCTCACCTGGAAGGCGAAGATTCTGGCCGTGAAAGACATTCCAGAGGGAACGCTGGTGGGCTACGGCGGGACATTCCGCGCGCCGGCGGCCATGCGCATCGCGATTTTGGGCGCCGGCTACGCGGACGGGGTGTTCCACAGGCTCTCGAATCGCGGGAAGGCGATCGCGGCGGGACAGATCGTCCCGATCGTGGGCACCATCTCGATGGACTTGACCACCATCGATATCAGCGGCACGCCCGAATTGCAGTCCGGAGACGATGTGACGCTGTTGGGGGTCGAGGGCGAGGCGCGGCTCGACGCGCAGCAGATCGCGCGGGTGGCAGGCACGATTTCATACAACATCCTGTCGAGCATTAGCGCGCGCGTGCGGCGCGTGTACGTGTGAGATGTGATAACTTGCGAAACGGGAGAAGCGATTCCGATGCAAAGATCTATTGTTCTGGCGGGCGCCGTGGCGGCGATGGTTGTCGCCGCGCTGGCAGAGTCCGGTAGCGGCCCTTACAAGGTGTTGAAGAACGTCAAAGTGGGCGGCGCCGGCGGTTACGACTACGTCTACGCGGATGTCGACGGACGGCGGTTGTACATCCCGCGCCCGGGCGCGGCCGACGTTGCCCGGATCTCGGTCTTCGATCTGGATTCGCTGGCCGCGGTTGGGGAGATTCCCAAGGCCAACGCGCGGGGCGTAGCGGTCGATCCGAAGTCGCATCATGGCTTCGGAAGTAGTAAACCGATCGTGATGTGGGATACAAAGACGCTGGCCGTAATCAAGACAATCGACGTGGAGGGCCGGCCGGACGGCATTATGTTCGATCCGTTCAACGAGCGCGTGTGGGTCTTCAGCCACGCCGCGCCGAACGCCACCGTGATCGACGCGAAGGAAGGATCGGTGGTGGGAACGGTCGATCTGGGCGGAGCCCCGGAGCAGGCGGTCAGCGACGGCAAGGGTCATATCTGGGTCGATATTGAGGATAAGGACAACGTCGCCGCGGTGGACGCCAAGACGCTGAAGGTGACGGCGCACTACGAACTGGCCGGCAAAGGTAAAGGGCCTGGGGGGCTGGCGCTGGACGAGAAGCACCATGTTCTGTTTGTGGCCTGCCACGAGCCGCCGGTCATGGTGATCCTGAATGCCACCGATGGCCAGATCGTGACGACCCTGCCGATCGGTACCGGAGTGGATGGCGCGGGTTTCAATGCGAAGACCGGGGAGGCGTTCAGCTCGCAGGGCGATGGCACGCTGACCGTGATCAAGGCCACCGGGCCAGCCAGCTTCGCGGTGGAGCAAACGGTAACCACGAAAGCCGGGGCGCGGACCATGACCATCGACACCAAAACGGACCGGGTCTTTTCGATCACCGGGGATTTTGCTCCCCCGCAACCCGGACAGCGGCGCGGACCGATGGCGCCGGATTCGTTCTCCATCATCGAGATCGGAAAGTAAGCGACCGCCGCCCGTGGCGCACGCTTTTAGCGTGCCGGCGGGACTTTTAAGTCCCGCTCGTTCGCCGATTTCAGCCAAAAGTAATCAGCCGGTGGTCCTTCAGGATGCAGCGATCCATGACCACCATCAAGCCGGCGGCTGCGGCTTTCTGCGCGGCTTCCGGGTGCTCGATGCCTTCCTGCATCCAAACGGCGCGCGCGCCGATACGGATGGCCGCGTCCACTATCTCAGGCACGAATTCCGCGCGACGAAAAATATCGACGATGTCTACCCGTCCGGCGATGCTGTCGAGGTCCGGATAACATTTCTCGCCGAGCACCTCCCGCTCGAATGGATTCACGGGAATGATGCGATAACCGTTGCGCTGCATGTACTGCGCGACACCGAAGCTGGGACGGAATCGTTTGTTCGAGAGCCCCACCACGGCGATAGTGCGGCTGGTTTTCAACAATTCGGGGATGGTCATCGCTTCGCCTGTTTGGTGGCCGCTTTGCGAAAGCGTTCCACTTCTTCGGCAGTGAGGTAGCGGAATTCACCAGGCTTGAGCCGCCCCAACTCCAGGAACCCGATGCGGACGCGCTTCAGCTTTTCGACCAGGCGGCCGAAATGCTTGAACATCTCCCTGATTTGATTCTTACGGCCCTCGGTCAGACGCACTTCATACCAGGGGTTCTGCGCGCGATACATCAGCTTCAGACCGGCCGGCGCCGTGCGCCGCCCGCCCAGCGGCACGCCCTCGCGGAATTGCTGCTCCTGCTCGGGCGTCAGCAAACCGTTGACCTTCACCAGGTAGGTTTTTGGGATGTGCGTGGAAGCGGAAGTGATGGCGTTGGCCAGTTCGCCATCGTTGGTGAGCAGCAGGAGCCCCTCGCTGGCATAATCCAGACGGCCCACCGGATACACGCGCTCCTTAATGCCGCGCACCAGATCCATCACGGTGGGACGGCCTTCGGGGTCGGAGACGGTGGTCATGACCCCGTGCGGTTTATGAAGTGCGATCGAAATCAGGTGTTTGGGCTGGCGCAGCAGTTTTCCGTCCACCTTGATGTGATCGCGATCGAGATCCGCCTTGCTGCCGAGCTCGGTAATAATTGCGCCGTTGACCGTGACGCGGCCTTCCGTAATGATCTCCTCCGCCTTTCGGCGGGAAGCGATACCCGCGCGCGAGAGAATCTTCTGGAGTCTTTCCTCCGGCATCAGCTCGGGTCCAGTGGCGGCCCGGGGGTGGGCGCCGGCTCAGGCACGTCCGCCGTGTCGCCGTCGATGGCCATGCGGCGGATTTCCTCAAATTCCTTTAGCGACGGCAGTTCGGTCAAATCCTTCAGCCCGAATTGCACCAGGAAGTCACGGGTGGTCTTATAGAGGATGGGTTTGCCGATTACGTTTTTCCGTCCCGCGGCGGCGATCAGTTTGCGATCCAACAGGGTTTTCAGCACGCCCGCGCCCTGCACGCCGCGGATTTCCATAATCTCCGGTGCGGTCACCGGCTGCTTGTAAGCGATCACAGCCAGCGTCTCCAGCGCCGGTAGCGACAGCTTGAGCGGCGGCTTCAGGCTGCGGACGAAATTGCGGACCGTTTCATGGTGTTCCGGCTTGGTCGTCATCTTGTAGCCGCCGGCCACCTCGCGCATGGTTACGCCATGTTCGGGCTTGTCGTATTCCGCTACCAACTCGTCCAGAAGGGTCTGCACCCGCTCACGGGGCTGGTTGAGGGCCGCCGCAATCTGTACCAGGGAAAGAGGCTCTTCGGTGATGTAAACCACGGCCTCCAGCAGGGCCTTGAGATGCGAATCTTCGGACGAAGCCGCACTGGGCGCTTCCACCCCGGCCAGCAAATCGTCCGTAGCCACGGACTCCGGTCCGCCGGACTCCGCGCCGGCGCCGGTCCCTACCGTGGCGCCATCGCTCTCTACAGCGCCGCCTTCCGGATCGTTGCCCTCGGGTTCGCCGCCGGGAATCACCTCAATCTCTGCGCCCGCTGCGTCGCTCTCAACTTCGGAACCAGGCACCGCTTCCCCTTCGGGCGTCTCCGTATCTTTCTCCAACTGCAACTCTTCCATCGCTACCGGTATTCCCTCTCGATTGCAATCGCCGGCTGATCCGCCGCAAACACCTCGTCGAACATGCGGTGTCTGCGCAGCACGATCTCGCCGAATAAATCCGTTTGCGCCACCAAAACAGCCTGCTGTTTCACCATCTCCAGGACCGCCAGGAACAACGTAATCATGGCCCTCCGGGTGCGCTGCTCCGCGAAAACCCGCATGATGTAAACGGGCTCATTCTCGCCCGCCTCCACGAACAGCGATTTCAGCCGCAGAATCATTTTTCCTACGCTGGTCTCTTCCTCGGATACCTCATAGACCGGCCGGTTCTTGGCACGTTCCAGCAGTTCGCCGAAGGCCTTCACCAGGTCGAAAAGCGTAATCGCCAGCCCCGGGTCTTCGTCGTCGGAAGCGAACTTCGCGATCTGCGGATTGGACCAGACGTTCTCCTCCAACATGCGTTTCTGCTGCAGCATCTCCGCGGCATTTTTGAACTTTTCATGCTCCAGGAGCTTTTCGACCAGTTCCTGGCGCGGGTCCTCCTCCGGGTTATCCTTGGCCAGCTCCGGATCGCGCGGCAGCAACATGCGCGACTTGATGTGGATCAGGGTGGCCGCCATGTACACGAATTCCGCACCCAGGTCGATATCTAACTCGCGCGCTTTGTCCATGTACGCCAGGTACTGCGATGTGATGGTAGCAATGGGGATATCTTTAATTTCGATCTGCTGCTTGCGGATCAAATCCAGCAACAGATCGAGAGGTCCGTCATAGCGTTCCAGGTGGACGTTTAAAGGCGAAGACACCGTACTTCACGATATCACGGATGGGGGTCCTGCCCGCTGCCGCGCCGGTCTTACCGGCATCGGCGCTATTACTTTCGCCGCGGCTGTTCCAGTACTTTCAGACGCGCCGCGCCTAAGGAATATGTTATGAAACGCGCACATGCGGAGGTATAATAAAGCACATGTTTTTCGGCCCGCGGAGGGGCTGTGGATGGTGATTGCCGGGAACAGGCCAACGTTCGGAGTGTGTTTTGCTCTCGCGCTGATATGCGCAGCCCACCTGACGGCTGCAACTACCACGGTGACCCTGAATGCCGCGACCGGTCCCACTGCCGCGGACCCGAGTTTCACGGATGTCTCCGTAATCGGCCACGGGTTTCCCAGCGGCACCATCCTGCCCGCTAGTGTAACGGTGACCTTGACCCCGGCTACCCCAGGCAGCGGACCTTCGGGAACCGCCACGCCAAACAGGGTGACAGTGCTCGGAGGCAGCACGGAAGGGATTGCGTTCCGCGTACCCCGGACCATCGGAGTTACGGCGCCCACGTCTTATCAGGTGTCGATTGCCGGCAGCAGTTCGACCGGCGTGCAATTTCAAAGCGGCAATACGGCGGCGCTGACTGTGAACGCACCCATTGCAATCGGCGCTGTGTCGCCTCTTCCCGCCGGCACCGTGGGCGTCAACTACACCCAAACCCTGACTGCCACAGGGGGAAGCGGGCAATATACCTGGTCTGTCAGCAGCGGCGCGCTGCCCGGGGGCCTTTCGCTGAATTCCGCTACCGGCGCGATCGGCGGGCTGCCCACTACGCCGGCCACCGCCAGCTTTACGATCCTGGTAACGGACAGTCTCCAGGGCACCGCCAGCGGGCCATTCAGCCTGACTATCAACCCAGCGCCCCAGCTCCAGAGCCTGTCTCCCAATTCGGCGCACGCGGGGCTTTCGCTGCAGGTAAGTATCATCGGCGTGGGCACGCACTTCGTGCAGGGGACCACGCAGGCCAATTTTGGAGCGGGCATTTCGGTGGGCGGCGGGGCGGCCTCCGGCCAACCCGGTCCGGTTACGGTGAACAGCCCCACCAGCGCTACCGCCCAGATCTCCATAGGCGCGTCGGCGGCCACCGGACCACGGACCGTAACCGTGACCACGGGATCCGAGCAGGTCTCGCTAACCGGCGGCTTCACCACGGAAGCATCCGTCCCGTACGTCACCATAGACACTGCCCTCACAACGCCATTGGCGCCGGGATTCAGCGGCTTCGCCGACGAGTATCTGCTGAGCGCCGTGGAATGCTGGGACCCCAAATTCCTGGCCATGGTGCAGCCCATGAAACCTGGCTTTATCCGGTTTCCAGGCGGCATGCCGAGCATGGCTTTCGACTGGCAGGCAGGTTTCGACAACCTGTCGTGGATCAACCAATTGGAGCCGCTGCTGAATAATAGTTATGCCGACAGCGGCCTCACGAATGGCCAGCAAACCACGCAGGGCAAGGGCGGCGCCTGCTTCGTGGGTGGCACTTGCGTTTCGGATTACGCCACGTTTCTCCGGACCGTAGGAGCCAATGCCGTGATCGACTTCAACTCTTATACGGACACGAATCCGAACTCGATGGGCCTGATGGCGGCTGCCGCGCAGTCCGCCGGCATCAACGTGACGGGATGGGAACTGGGCGACGCGCCGTTTGTCTTTCCAGACGTTTTCGCCTCGCCGGCCGCCTATGCCGACGCCATGTACAATCCGTATTTTCTGGACCTGATCTCCGCCGATCCGAATGCCGTTGCCGCGGTTTTCTACCAGGGACCCTGGACCTGGCGGCAGGGCGACTATCAGGCATGGGATACGGGGATGTCCGCGTACCCCAACCCATATTGGACTGGTGTGACGTTCCATATGTATGCGATTTCGAAACCGAAAATGGATACCCTAACCGAGGAGAGGACGCTGAACGGCATCCTGGCGCATGGCAGCACCGACTTCTTCAATTCGTACATCGTGCCGCTGATCGGCACGAAGCTGCCGTTCTTCATGACCGAGATGAACACCGACGGCTTTGCCACGATGGCTTTCGAATCATACATTTACAACGGTATTTTCCTGGCTGAGTACATAGCGCGCATGTCCACGATTCCGCAGATCAAAGGCATTTCGATCGAGGCGCTGTACTTTGGAAATGAATTTAACCAGGGACTCATCCGCGCGGTCGACGATTATCAGAATTACCTGAAGACTCAGGTCCAGGCTAACCCCAACTTCTCCACCGATACTTCGACTAACCCGGCGACCCAGTTCCAATTCTATTACTCCACTTCGGCTCTGGCCATGGCGGTTGCCAACCAGGCGATCAACAGCAGCAATGCCACCTGGGCCACCACGGTACACGGCGGCCCGAGTGTTCCGATTGACGGATACGACGGCAAACCGGTACCGGCCGTCTATGCGCAGGGATACCAGGGCACCGACGGGACGCATTATGTGTTGATCACCAACAAGTCGGGATCTTCCGTGCCTATGGCCATAGTGGCGGGCGGCGACCTGGTGGAGAACCCATTGACGGTATCGTATATATCGAGCCCCAGCGATACGGCGGAGAACACGGCCACCGAACAGACCAACGTGCAGATTGTAACCGCCAGTTCGCCAAATCCGATCACGGTCGGCCCGTACAGCGTAACCCGCGTTCAGTGGTAGCCCTCGTGACGCACGCTTGAGCGTGCCGGCGGGACTTTTAAGTCCCGCTTACGGCGAACCGAAGTTCGCCGCAGCACGCTGAAGCGTGCGCCACGGGCTGCGGCCAGTAATCACGAGAAATGTCCACCGGAACTCCCCTGCATGCTCCCGGCACAGTACACTGTAAGTCTGATGGACCGCATCGGACGCTACAAGATTGTGCGCGAGTTGGGCCGGGGCGCCATGGGCGTCGTGTACCTGGCTACCGACCCGACCATCGGGCGTCCGGTGGCCATTAAGACCATCCGTTTGGGCGAAGTCAGCAACGCCGAGGAGCGCGCCAGGCTGCGGGAGCGGCTATTCCGGGAGGCGCGATCGGCCGGGGTGCTGTCGCATCCGGGCATCGTGACCATTTACGACATGGAGGCGCAGGACGACCTGGCGTACATCGCCATGGAGTACGTGAACGGTCCGACTCTGGATCAACTGATCTCCGGCCAGCCGCTGCCGGCCGACCGCATGTTCGCGATCCTTGGCCAGGCGGCGGTGGCCCTCGATTATGCGCACCAGAAGGGCATCGTGCATCGCGACATCAAACCCGCGAATATCATGGTCACCGAGGACGGTTCGGCCAAGATCACGGATTTCGGCATCGCCAAAATCAGCACCAACGAGCAGTTCACCATGACCGGCGCCATCGTGGGCACGCCACATTACATGGCGCCCGAGCAGGTGCAGGGACTGGCGGTCGACGGCCGCGCCGACCAGTTCTCGCTAGCCGTCATCGCGTACGAAATGCTCACCGGCGAGAAGCCCTTCACCGGCGAGCAACTCACTACCGTGGTCTACAAAATCGTAGCGGAGGAGCCGGTTCCGGCGCACCGCTTGAACTCCACGCTCAACCAGCAGATCACCAACGTGCTGCGCCGGGCGCTGGCCAAGAAACCGGATGCGCGTTACGCCAATTGTCAGAAGTTCGTGGATGCGCTCGAAGCGGCCTGCGCGGCGGCCAAGGCCTGGAAGCCGCTGCCGCGTGGGGGCAGCCTGAATTTGCCAACCGCCGCCGAGGCGCCCCGCCCGGCCAGTGTCTCGCTATCGCAGAGCACTGAAGAGACCAAGCCCCGCGAGCGCCGCAAGATGGGGGTCCTGCCGGTGGTTTTCGCAATCCTGGTGGCGGCCGGACTGGTGATCCTGATCGCCTGGCAGGCAGCGCCCTGGCTGAGCGGTCCGAGCGACTCCGGCGCGAAGGTGCCCGCGGCACAGGCCCAGCCGCCGGCTCCCCAGACGCCCGCGCCATCCCCGCCGGCGCCCGAGGAGAAGAAGCCCAGCCCCATGCCTCCCGCGGAACGTCCGCGGGAGGCGGCGGGAGATCGCGATAAAGCCGAGGCCGCGAACTCTTCGGGCGATGCCAAGGGTTCAGCCAAGACCGAATCGGGAGGCGCGGTACCGGATCGTGGCCCCATTCCCGCGCCCGCCACGGATGAAGACCACGCGCGTCCCGCACGCCAAAGCGCGGTCCGCCAGCCGGCGGCGGACGTAGCGTCGAGCCCCTACACCAAAGTATCCGTGGCTACCATCCCCGCGGACGCCACCGCCATGCTGGACGACCGCCCGGACAGCGCCTGCACCACTCCCTGCGCGCTGGATGCGACGCCCGGACAACACATGGTCACCATCAGCCGCCAGGGCTACCAGACCGAGCATCGGCCGATCACGGTGGCCAACAGCGCGCTGGAACTGCCCACGGTCGCGTTGCGCGTTCCCGGGGGAATCCTGATGCTGGCCAGCATCCCCAGTGGCGCGCGCGTCTTCGTGAACGGCACGGCCGCGGACCAGGTTACGCCCGCGAAACTGGTGCTGCGTCCCGGCAAGTACACGATCGCGATAGAGAAGGATGGCCGGCGGTCGTCGAAGCAGGTAGAGATACAAAACGGCACCACGCATTACGAGAAAATCCTGATGGAGCCGTAAATTAGGGTATTAATATACTTGATGGCACAACTGTATCCGATGGCCGGTTCATGGCCGGGAAAAATATTGGATGGCAGCGTTATGGAATGCGCTTGGCCGTGCGGCCCCGACAACCGGTGAACGCCTTTCACGCGACTCTAGGACAGTACCCCATGCTTCCCGCCCGGAGTTTTGGTACACTGGTTGTTTCACCGGCGGAGCGCGGAAAGTAGAGTTGCGTCGCCGCAAGTTTGGACGGGTGGCCGAGCGGCTAATGGCAACAGACTGTAAATCTGTCGCCCCTTGCGGGCTACGGAGGTTCGAATCCTCCCCCGTCCACCAGTGTTGCCGCCCGTGCGGCGCAAGAGTTTAGGCGCAGGTTTTAAAGAGTTTAGTTGGGCCGTTGTAGCTCAGTTGGTAGAGCGCGTCCTTGGTAAGGACGAGGTCACCAGTTCAATCCTGGTCAACGGCTCCAGGTTTTCGAACGCTTGTTTGGGTGCACCGGCACTGAACAAGGGCGTTTCGGCTCCAGTAAGTTCCTGTAGCGAATCCGTACAGAAGGCGAACTCAAAATGGCAAAGGAAAAATTCGATCGCAGCAAGCCGCACGTCAACATTGGCACGATCGGGCACATCGATCACGGCAAGACCACGCTGACGGCGGCGATCACCAAGGTTTTGGGGAAGAACAACCCC
>Ga0187871_10002079_pt1 | contig 16626 bp, 18 predicted proteins | sample June2016WEW_16_1_FD_132988 | JGI IMG/M metagenome (GOLD analysis project Ga0187871, IMG submission 132988) | Peatland microbial communities from SPRUCE experiment site at the Marcell Experimental Forest, Minnesota, USA - June2016WEW_16_10 | ecosystem: Environmental > Terrestrial > Soil >...
AGCAAACAACGATATCAGACGATCCGACATCCTAGCCTCTCTTCCCGGTTGCAGATAGTCTAGTTGACAGAAGCCGAGTTTTCCCCCAAAGTGTGTGGTGCTTATGGGTTTACCCCTGTCCCCAATGAAAAAAGGCGTGCTGGTGGCTGTCGCCGTGCTACTGGCACCGGTGTGGTTGGTGGGGGTGGCCGCGTTTGCGGCGGAAGACTGGCGGCCGGTTGGGGCTACTGCCGACGGAGATCAGGTTTTGGTGAGTTCGGTCACGGCTCATAAGAATGGATTGCGCACTGCATGGGTCCGGGTGGAGTATAAGGAGCCCACGAAACTGCTACAGGGTGGTCCGTTTGTGGAATTGCGGGCGCGAGTTCATTTCAACTGTGCCAGCGGCACGGCTGTGTCGAACTCGGAATGGTTTTACTCCCGCGATCATAGTGGCAAACTGGTCGTCAGCAAGAAGTCGGGGCGCGACGATCAGTTCGGGCAGATCTCGGAGGGAAACTTCCGGGAAATGGCTCGGGACTTTGTTTGCGGGCAGAAATAAATGCGGGTGCCGCTGCAAAGCTCAAGCATCACCGTCTCGGATTTCCACAGGCTAACACCTCGGTAACTCTACAACCACTTCCACCCGCGACTCTTCCGGCATATTCTGATAACGGAAAGCAGCCGCTTTCCTCACCTTGAGTATGGATTCATTTCGTCTCTATTCAGCTGTGGTTGTGGGTAGCGCCATCGCTCTGGGCGCGTACACTTTCTTGCGGCGCAAACCCAAGAGCGCCGCTGATCTCGAACGCGAACGCCGCACCTGGCTGGATGGTGTCGGTCGCATAACCGATGGCACGGTCATCGATGTGCAGGAGTTGGTGCCCAACGACGGCAATCACGCCGCCGTGTTTCTCATCTACAAATATGACGTTGCCGGGGTGTCTTACGAATGTTCTCAGGATGTTACCTATCTTCGGCAGTGGATCAACCTGCATTCTTGCCGGTTGGGGCTGCCTACCTCGGTGAAATACGATCCGCATAATCCAGGCAATTCACTGGTGGTGTCGGAAAGCTGGATGGGGTTAAGGCAGTGAGCGGCGGCAAGTGAACGAAGGAGGCGAGCCCAACCCGCGAGTATTGCGTCGCAAAGAACGCGACTCGCGCGACTCGCCCGGATTCCTCGCTGCGCAAAAGGCGCTGGCTCGGAATGACAATTCAAACTGCCGCTCAGATCTGATAGTCCTGGTAGTCATCCTGGAAAAGCTCTTGGGGAGAGATGTTCGGGGTCGAGGTTTCTTCGTCGATGGCGAGGCAAGGCTCGGCGCCCAGCACCTCGTGAGAGTGTTGCTGAAAGCGCTCGCGCAATTCGTGGACTTCCGTGGCCAGCTTGATGATTACATCGGAGAGCGGGTCGCGGATATCTTTGGGGTCGGTGATGACGACGCGTTTGCCGTCCCGCAGGACGATGTGTCCCGGTACCCCGACGATCGTCGAATTTGCCGGTACATTGCGCAGCACAACTGAGCCTGCACCTACGCGGCAGTTGTCTCCGATGACGATATTGCCCAGCAGCTTCGCTCCGGAACCGATTGAGATGTTATTGCCGAGGGTGGGATGGCGTTTGCCCTTCTCCTTGCCGGTGCCGCCTAGCGTTACTCCCTGATAGAGCGTGACATCGTCGCCGACTATTGCGGTTTCACCGATCACCGTGCCCATACCGTGATCGATGAAAAGACGGCGCCCGATCTCCGCGCCAGGATGGATCTCGATCCCGGTAAGGAAGCGGGCTACCTGCGAGACGAATCTTGCCAGCAAGCGCATGCCATGGCGCCAAAGCCAGTGGCTCAAGTGATGGAACCACACCGCATGCAGACCGGGATAGCATGTGAGCACCTCGAAGTAGGAACGAGCGGCGGGGTCCGACTCGAAAACAGCGGCAACATCCTCGCGCACGGAGTGGAAGAAGCTGATCATCGGGCAGTTCTCAGTTCTCGCTTCTCAGTTGCACTCTGCCGGTCGCCATGCGGTTTTGCTGAGCACCCAGAATGAGAACTCTTTTTTCGTCCTAAGGAACGTTAGCTGAGCAACGATAAGAGTGCAAGAGTAAGGCTCAAGGTGGGGGGAGAAGACACTGGAACTGAGAACTGGTTCCTCTAGCTGCCGGTCTGGAAGACGCCGCTGTGGGCGACGGTAATACGTAGGTATTTGTAAGGATTGACCGGAGTGTCGTTGATGCGAACCTCGTAGTGAAGGTGGGGGCCAGTGGAACGTCCGCTGAGGCCGACGTAGCCGATGGTGTCGCCGCGATGGACGTGCTGCCCGGGTGTCACCGCGAAACCGGAAAGATGACCGTAACGGGTGGAGATGCCATGGCCGTGATCCATCATGATGGCTTTGCCGTATCCGCCCATGAAATCTGCGAATGTAACTACCCCGTCAGCGGGAGCGAGGACTGCGTGGCCGTAATTGCTGCTGATATCCACGCCGCTGTGGAATGCGCCTTCACCGTTGAATGGGTCGATACGCTCACCGAAGCTTCCCGTGACTTGACCTTCAACCGGCCAAAGGTTGGGAAGGGAGTTGGCCCGAGTCCAGTCGGCGGTGGTGGCGTTGCGAGTCATTCCCAGGCTGATGCCCACGGTGGCGTCGCCGGTAAGAGCGGAAGTCCGGAGAGCTCCAAGTTGGTCCAGCGAAGAAGTGACGTCGGCGTCGTGAATTTGCTGCTGCGTAGCCGTCACCAGGATGGGCTGCGATTTCAATCCGTAAAGAGCTGAGACCTCACTGGCAATTGAGCCCAGGGATGCGACCTGCACATCGCGCTCTTTGGCGACTTCTTCCAGTTTTGAATAACGATCTTTCAGCTGTTCCTTCTCGGTGCGCAGTTGGTTGTAGCGGGATACCTTCAGGAGCATGCGGGTATAAGAACTGGCGATGCCGGTGAGGCTGAGGAATCCGATGGCGGCCCCGACAACGAATACATACAAGTAATGGACTGGAATGGAGATCTTGCGTAATTGGCCGTCGTCTCCCCGGGCCACGAAAAGTATGTAAAAGCGTTTTTGCAAATGCCGTCCTTCTTTCAATTTGAATGATCAGGGCCGGAACTCCAAGCGAAGTTCTGAGGTTGCAGAGCGCCTGTTCGGACAACCTGATCGTCCCGGGCCACGCGTTTCCCATCTTGGGAATGGAGACTTTCTAACGTGCCCCGTCGCCTACCGGAACCGATGGCCAAAGCCTCAAATCAAACTCTCATCTGCAATTCCTAAGGAATGCAGAACTTAGCTCGACCCGAGATCTTTATGAATGACTGGTAAAAGGTAACAAACTGGGTTCCCCCTGTCAACGGGAGCGGACTGCATTCATCGTTACTTAAGGGGGGTAATCGCAGGACATCCAAGGACGGATTACCTGGCGAGGCCCCGAGGGACACTACTGCCCAGGGGCCATCTGGTAGGGCCAGCGCCGAAGCGTTTCGAATTCCCTTATATTGGTTCTCTTGATGATTGCCGAAAAAGCGCTGATTGCGCAAATCCGCCGTCTGGCGAAGTCCAAGGGTAACCCCGCGGTATTGACCGGAATTGGCGATGACTGCGCCGTTCTGCGCCTGCAGGCCGCGGGCAAGGGACCGGATACTCTAGTCACTACAGACCTCTCGCTCGAGGGAGTGCACTTCCGGCGGGAATGGCACTCGCCCGAATCGGTTGGCCACCGGTGCCTTACGCGGGGGCTGAGCGATATCGCCGCTATGGGCGGGAAGCCGGTTGCGGCATTTCTCTCTCTGGCTTTACCGCGAGCTTTGCCTTCGGCGTGGGTGACCCGCTTCGTCCAGGGTTTGATCAGCTTGGCGAAGAAACACCACGTCACGCTCGCAGGCGGCGACACTGCCGAATCGCCGAACGGAATTCTTGCGGACATTGTTCTCGTGGGGACGATGCCCAAGGGTAAAGCGGTGCTGCGCTCGGGAGCTCACGCCGGAGATCGTATCTATGTGAGCGGGGAACTCGGCGGGTCGGCGGCTGCGGTCTGGCAAATGCGAAAGAAGCCCAAGCGGAAGCTGAATCCGCGTGATTATCCCCACCATTTTTTCCCGCAGCCGCGCGTCGAACTCGGCCAAGTGCTTTGCCAGAAAGACCTGGTTTCCGCGATGATTGATACGAGCGATGGCCTTTCCACCGATCTTGCCCACATCTGTGAAGAGAGTGAAGTTGGGGCTGAAATTCAGGCAGAAGCCCTTCCCCTGGCCAGCGTTGGCAAGCCTTCGCGGGAGGTCGATCTCGAACTGGCCCTCCATGGCGGAGAAGACTACGAGTTGTTATTCACTGCTCCCCGCAGCCTGCGCTTACCATCCCACATCGCCGGAGTGCCTATAACGCAGATTGGGCATGTCACACAATTGCGGAAGAGAATTTTGATGATCCGGGGCGGCGTGGGCCTCGAACTGCAACCGCGAGGCTGGGAACACTTCCGGAAGTAGTGGGTACCTTCGTCACCGGGTCATCATGGGTGTATATATCCTCTCGCACAAAACGGTACTAGAGTAGGGACATGTCGTTCTCCCGAGTGGTCTCCCGTCGAGTTTTGCTTGTCGTGCTGGCGATGGTTGCTGCGTCAGCCCCTCTCTCTGCTGCGAAGAAGCAGCCTACTCCTCCGCCCCCGGCGCGTGCCACGTCCCCTGTGCCTGCTGTGACCGATGAGTATGTGCACAAAGAATTTGGGGACAACTGCTCGGTGCTGGGAGGGCCTCCGCAGTTTGTCGGTGATCTGGATGGCGACGGCGTGGACGATCTGGTCATTGCCGCCCGCTGCAAGAATCCCATGGCCGACCAGGCTGAATACGGCTTCCGCGTGACCGACCCCTACGACAGTTTTCTCGGCTTCGGCGATGTCAAAGTCACATCTACCTTCGCCTCGGACGTGCCAGATCGCAAGGGTGTTTGTCTGCTGATTGTGCACGGCGTGGGTCCCGAAGCCTGGCGTTCCGATAAACCAAAACCGAAGTTCCTGCTGATCAATCTGCCCTTCAAAACGCTTACCGTGAAAAGGCTGGCCCTGAAAAAGAAAACCGTCCTTGGGGTTTACATGGAAGAGCAAGGGGAAGGCGAGGCGACTTCTTCGGTCATCTTCTGGGACGGGAAGAAGTATCGGTATCAGGTGCTGGGCTCGGATTTAGAATAGCTCCCTCGAAGATAGCTGCACCGGTCTGCCAGCTGTTAACGCCATCTGGTTGTCAGTTCCACCCATAAGCTTCCAGCCGCCTCTCCCGTGCAATGAACTACCTCACACCCACCTGCCCATCTACCCGCTATAATCCTCCCGCCATGAATCTCGAAGAAAAAATTGCAGAACTCAAAAAACGCAACCAGCTTGCGGAAGAAGGTGGAGGCGCGAAGCGGCGAGAGCGCCAGCACCAGGAAGGCAAGATGTCGGCGCGCGAGCGCATAGAGTTCCTGCTCGACGAAGGCACCTTCGAAGAGACCGACAAGCTGGTCACGCACCGCTGCAGCGACTTCGGTATGGCCGAGCAAAAGCCTTACGGCGATGGATTTGTCACCGGCTATGGCCGCATCGAAGGGCGGCTAGTCTACGTGTTCGCGCAGGACTTCACTGTGTTCGGCGGATCGCTCTCAGAGACGAATGCCGGGAAGATCGTCAAGATCATGGATCTGGCCGCGAAGATGGGCGCGCCCGTCATTGGGTTGAACGATTCCGGAGGCGCGCGCATTCAGGAAGGCGTGATGTCGCTCGCCGGGTATGCGGACATTTTTCTGCGCAACACTTTATACAGCGGAGTGGTGCCGCAGATTTCCGCCATCATGGGCCCATGCGCCGGTGGCGCCGTTTATTCGCCGGCGATCACTGACTTCGTTCTCATGGTCGACAAAACTTCCTACATGTTCATCACCGGGCCGGACGTGATCAAAACCGTTACCCACGAAGATGTCACCAAAGACCAGCTTGGCGGCGCCATGACGCACAACGAGACCTCCGGCGTGGCCCACTTCCTGGCGCATGACGATGCCGAATGTTTGTCGATGGTGCGCGAGCTGCTGAGCTTCGTGCCATCGAATAATCTGGACGAGCCGCCGCGGAAACCTTGCCATGATCCGGTCGACCGTGCCGATGCCGCGCTCGACAAGATCGTGCCCGCGCAATCGAATTTGCCCTATGACATGAAGGCTGTGATTCACGCTGTTGCGGACGACGCCTACTTCTTCGAAGTGCAGGAGCACTATGCCAAAAACATCGTCGTCGGCTTCGCGCGGCTGGACGGCCGCTCTGTGGGCATCGTCGCCAATCAGCCGGCAATGCTCGCCGGCACGCTCGATATCAATGCCTCGGTCAAAGGCGCGCGCTTCGTCCGCTTCTGCGATTGCTTCAACATTCCGCTGGTCACGTTCGAAGATGTCCCCGGATTCTTGCCCGGCACTGCGCAGGAGTACGGTGGCATCATCAAGCACGGCGCGAAGTTGCTCTATGCTTTCGCCGAAGCCACGGTGCCCAAGGTCACGGTGATCACGCGCAAGGCTTACGGTGGAGCTTATTGCGTGATGGCTTCCAAGCACATTCGCACCGATGTGAACTACGCCTGGCCGACGGCGGAGATCGCGGTCATGGGCCCTGAGGGTGCGGTGGACATCGTCTACAAACACGAGCTCGACGGCGCGGAAAATCGCGAGGCGGCTCGGCAAAAGAAGATCGAAGAATTCCGCGACCGCTTCGCCAGTCCCTACGTCGCCGCCGACCGCGGCTTCGTCGACGCCATCATCCAGCCAAGGGAGACGCGGAAGAAAGTCATCCAGGCGCTAGCGATGCTGGAAACCAAGCGCGACAAGAATCCGCCCAAGAAGCACGGGAATATCCCGCTTTAAATTTGGCTGAATGTCTTGGAGAATGTAACGGGCGGGCACAAAACAATTAAGAGTTCCGAGGTGGTGTTGGGTCCATTCGTCTCGGCCAGTAGCTCGCTTTTAGACCCTTGCTTGACCTGCTACGCTGCTTCCCTTGCGGGATGCTGCGCGCGATCTTCGCTCGGGCTCCGGGCTTACCGCCAACCGGAAAAACCTACCCAACGCCTCGGAACTCTATCCTGCCTTCGACGTTTCTTCCTGTTCTCCTCGCCCAGCGCATTGCTATAGACCCTTGCCTGCCCTCCCTGTTCATTTGCATGAAGAGGGTGACTGCGCTTGAGTCCCGGACGCCGCACCAACCGGAAAAACTTTAGAAGCTGTCAAAGAACGATTATGTTTCTACTCCTTTTGTTTTTTGAGTCAATGAAAAGTTGGCGTTTGTAACTCGCGTATTTTCAGCGGAGTGCAGGCTGTCCACAGGCGGGTGACCGGAATTGGTGCAGGTGGTCAATTAACTTTGCGGAGAAGCCGCACCAGACGCGGCTTTTCACAGCTGGAAAGGAGAGCGGGGAAGCCCCAGCGTTTGCCAGCGATGTTTCACTGCTTGTGAAAATCGCGCACAAACCTTGCCGGACCAGCAATTTCCAGCGGCTGATGGCGCGACGGCGTTCAGGCGATTTCAACTTGTTCGTCCACGAGTCGCTTATCAGTCTCGTCGGAGCCGGCGAGTTCAAACGAGTTGGTGATGGCAGCTTTCCCCTTGTCCACGCTCGTGATGACGTAGGAGCATCCGATCCAGTGAGCTTCGGCATGATCGGTCGGTGACCAGTGGGCGGGATGATCGGGATGGGAATGGTAGAAGCCAACGATGTCCTCACCACGCTCGCGGCCCTCGCGCTGGATGCGCACCAGTTGGCGCGGATCGATGTTGTAGCGGTTCTGCGGCGAATCGGTGCGGGTGTTGCCGCAGCGCGTGGTCGAAGTCACGATACGCGTGCCGTTGTCGTCCACGCGGCCGAGCAGCACGCCGCAGCATTCGTGCGGGTAGGTTTCCTCGCCGTGCCGGCGGAAGGCTTCGTAATCTTTGCGCGGAATCTTCAACATGAATGGATGGCAGAAGTCAGAAGCCAAAACGCAGAATTAATCGTAACCACCCCCTAATCTTACTTCTGACTGTTCGCCTTTGAGACCCTTTGGTTCATCCCTCCGTCCAGAATCTCTCGCTCAAATATTTTTCGCCGGAGTCGCAGAGGATGGTAACGATTACGGCCTGCTGTTCTTTTCTTAGTTGGAGTTGCTCAGAGACTCTGAGGCTGCCTGCGATTCCGGCTGCGGCGGAGATCCCGATCAGGAGGCCGCAGTCGCGGCTCATACGGCGCGCCATGGCGTAGGCGTCTTCGGTCGCGATCCCGAGATTTTCATCCGCTAGTGTGGGATCGTAGATTTTGGGAACAATGGCGGTGGCCATGTGCTTGGCGCCTTCGATGCCATGAAACGAAGAATCGGGCTGGAGCGAGATGCAGCGGACCAAGGGATTCAGTTCCTTTAGGCGGCGAGTTGTGCCCATGAAAGTGCCGCTGGTTCCGAGCATAGCGACAAAGTGAGTGATGCGCCCTTCCGTCTGTTGCCAGATTTCGTTTGCCGTTCCCTGGTAATGCGCCTGCCAGTTCGCGTCGTTGGAGTATTGATCGGCGTAGAAATATAAGTCCGGATGTTTTGCGGCAAGCTCGCGCGCCATGCGAATGGCGCCGTCCGATCCTTCGCCGGGATCGGTGTAGAGAATATTGGCGCCATAGGCTTGCAAGATCTTCTTGCGTTCTACCGAGACATTGGTCGGCATGCACAGCGTGACTGGAAATTTCTCCGCCGCGCCCAGCATGGCATAGGCAATCCCGGTGTTTCCGCTGGTAGCATCGAGAAGGATTTTGCCGGAAGCGAATTTACCGCTGCGGCGCCCTTCGGCAACGATGTTGGCGGCGGCGCGGTCTTTCACAGAGCCTCCGGGGTTGTACCATTCGGCCTTGCCCAAAAGTGTGACGCCGGGTAAGGGGGCGGTCAACCGATCGAAGCGCAACAGCGGAGTGTTGCCGATTCGGTCGAGCAGACTCTGGCCAGGGCGCGCCATCTCGCGTCCGGGCGCTTGCTGCGCCGGAACGGCTGCGTCCAGCTTGATTGAGCTCTGTCCCATATTCGAACTATTTCTCGGTGACCATCGTAATATGCAAGAACTAGCGAAACACGCTATGTAGTATGGTGTGCTTAGATGATTCAGATTGCAAGTCTGATGCAGCGGTAAATAAGTGTCGCGCATTTTGCGGAGAGGCTGCATCTAAATGAAAGAAGCGAGCGATAATGTCCAAAACGATTGAGGCACGAACGTACGACGAAGCGTTGGCGTGGCTGCGCGACCACGGGTTCGATGTGACCGAAGCGCCGGGAACGAACGGGCGCGTGTTCCTCAGGAAATATAATGTGTCGGCCGCGATTCAGAAGACGGACGACGATGGCGTGAAGATTTTTGCGTATCCCGGGTACCTGATCAGCAGCGAGATCTCGAAACTGGTGAACCGTGGGTACCAGCAGTTCTTGAAAACTTCGAAGACGGAAGTACCGGCAACTGCGGACCATCTGAAAGCTCTGCAGTTGTTTGCCGAAGAGCTGAAAGTTGGCCTTGGGTTGCCGAGCCTTTACAACGAATCACTGGGGACGGTGAGCGATTCTTACCACTACGATCGCCTTAAGGACGACGACAAAGCGCCTGTGGATCGACCCAAGCGTCCTTGGGAAGTTGCCGGGAAAGCGGTAGCAAGCAAGGCGGCCGCGGCCAAGAAGGGCCGCGCGTAAGTCTTTCGACTCGGTTCGAAATCCTCCTATCAAATCTGACTTCTTGTGCGAAACTGAGGCGCTCTGGTTCGCCCAGATCTGAGGTCTGCATGAGGAAGCCGTTCGTCTGCTGCTTCGTTTTCTTCTTACCAATCATTTTGCACACAACCGCCGATCAAGCCCAGGTCGCGTCAGGCGGCGCGAAGGCTGAGATCGAGCACGTGTTGCGCGTGCAGCAGGAGGCGTGGAATCGGCACGATCTCGATGGCTTCATGGCGGGCTACTGGAACTCCCCGGAGCTTACATTTTTTTCTGGCGCGAAAGAGAATGACGGATGGCAGGCCGCGATGGGCCGCTATCGCTCGGCGTATGCGAGTCCGGGGCACGAGATGGGAAATCTGGGCTTCTCCGGTTTGCGCATCGAGATGCTGGGTGCGGATGCGGCTTTCGTGCGCGGTGCCTGGCGGCTGACGATGTCCGACGGTAAGACGCCGCACGGGCTATTCACGCCGGTGTTTCGCAAGTTTCCTGACGGATGGCAGATTGTGCACGACCAAACTTCGGCAGAATAGCTTCTTGCTTCTATAAGGTTCTAGCTTGCGCTTACCTCTTCGCGCGGACTTGTACTCTCGTCCCTTCCGGGAGCCCGCCGGTCGTTAGTTCCACGACGCCGTTGCGGATTACGCCTTCCAGTTCTCTGGCTTCGTTGCTTCCGGCATTCGCGGGCGTGGGCGTCCGCGCCACACTTCGCCCCATGCCTTTGTCCATGGCTTCGTTGGCCAGGCGGTCGGCTTCGGTGTTTTGTTCGCGGAGAGCGTGGCCGATGGAGAACCAGTCGAGTTGCGCGATTAACTCCTTGGCACGGCCGTGGAGATGTTGCAGGGTCGTGTTTTTGACTTTGTAGATGCCTTTGATCTGACGGACCAGCAATTCGGAATCGCTGATCAGCTTCAAGGCCTTGGGGCCGTGCTGAAGAGCGTATTCAAGGGCGGCGATGAGGCCTTGATACTCGGCAAAATTGTTGGTCTGGTGGCCGAGGTACTCGCTGAGCTGGGCGATTTTCTTGCCGGACTGATCCTGGATTACGACTCCGTAGCCGGCGGGTCCGGGATTGCCGCGCGCGCCGCCGTCGCTGTGAGCGATCAGGTAGTGCTCGGGAGGATTCTCGCGGGAGAAATTCTCGCGCTGCGAAAAAAGAGGGCGAGTTCGGCTGTTGGGCATGTGAGACGAGTTTACAACGACGGCGGAGTGCAGGGTTGGGGTGGCGGACACGCGGCGGCGAGGCGGCGCTGATGAAAGGGATGCTTCGACTCCGCCGAACGATCCACTTTCGCGAATCATCTCGCTTGCTCAGGATGACAAACCTTCTCAGCGACCGGCAGCGAGGCGAGTCGCTAAGCGGGCGGGCAGGTTGGCGGCGAAGATGCGGTCTTGCGCGGACTTCAGGTTGTAGGGTGTGCGATGAAAATTGACCACTTGGGACTCGGTATCGAACAGGCCAAAGGCGGCCCGCCAATCTCCGTCGCGGGGCTGTCCGACGGAACCGGGATTGATCATGTAACGGGTGGAGGCTTTCAGTTGCAGAGCGACCGATTCAGGCTTGCCGACGCTGCGATATTCGGGACGGAAGCCGTCGGCACTGGAACCGTTGGCGAAGAATCCACCTTGCAGGTGAGTATGGCCGAAGAAAGTGACGGGCGTGGCATCGGTGATGAGCGGGACCAGTGCATCGCCGATTGAGACCACGTACGCGTCTTCATCCCCAGGCGAGCCGTGCACCAGTTGGACGTGCGGATAATCGCGTAACGGAATTGGCCCTTGCGGCAGAGTGCGCAGCCATTCGAGATGTGCGGAACTGAGCTGATCACGGGTCCAGATGGCAGCAGCCGCGGCCATGGGATTGAAGTCATCGAGTTCGAGCAGGCCGGTGACGGCCTTATCGTGATTGCCCCGAACGAAAACTTTGCCCAAGTCGCGGGAGCGTTCGACCACTTCGTTGGGAGAGGCTCCGTACCCGACCAGGTCGCCGAGGTTGGCGACGAAATCGAAGGGCGGAGCTGCGGCGAGGCAGGCCTCCAAGGCTTCCAGGTTTGCGTGAATGTCGCTAAGCAGCAGTATGCGCAATGAACACCAGACGGACGGCGATTATAGACCGAGCGTGACGAACGAGGATACACGGGCGGGTTTTATTCCGCCATCGCTATTTTGAACGGACGACCGGGCAGCGGGCCCAATGTCCGGGCGCGACTTCTTCCAGTGCAGGGAATGCGCGGGCGCAGTCGGAGACGCGGAATCCGCAGCGCGGCTCGAAGGCACAGCCGACGGGCATGGCGTGCAGGGGAGGGACTGTGCCTTCGATGGTTTCAAGCGGCTGGGCGCGATTCGTCTTCACATCGGGCACTGAGTGCAAAAGTCCGCGAGTATAGGGATGTGCAGGAGCGTGAAAGATTTCCCGTTTGGTTCCCAGCTCTACGACGCTCCCGGCATACATCACGGCCACACGGTCGGCAACCTGCGAGACTACCGCGAGATCATGCGAGATGAAGAGCATGGCCAGTCCGAACTTGGAACGGAGGTCAGCCAGCAAGGCGAGGATCTGGGCCTGAATCGTGACGTCGAGCGCGGTGGTGGGTTCGTCGGCAATGAGCAACTGGGGCCTGTTCACGATGGCCATGGCGATCATGATGCGCTGGCGCATGCCGCCAGACAGCTGATGGGGATAATCGCGGGCGCGGCGATCGGGCTGGGGGATGGCGACGTCGTTCATGGCTTGAACGGCGCGCTGCCACGCTTGGTGTTTCGTTACGTGGTTGTGCGCCAAGACCGCTTCCGCGATCTGGTCGCCGACGCGCATGACAGGATTGAGGGCGGTCATCGGCTCCTGGAAGATCATGGCGATGCGCGAGCCGCGGAGCTGGCGCATGGAGTCGTCAGGGAGGGTGGCGAGATTGCGGAGCGAACCATTTTCGGTGAAGAGGACTTCGCCGGAGACCCTCGCTTGCTGCGGAAGGAGGCGCATGACGGCAAGAGATGTGATCGATTTGCCGGAGCCGGATTCGCCGACCAGGCCGAGGACTTCGCCGGGAGCGATGGAGAAGCTAAGGTCGCGGACGGCAAGCAAGGTTCGGGTGGGAGCAGTCGCCCCTTCGACAGGCTCAGGGCAGGCTCTCGGTCGTCCAGTAGAGAACTCTATGTTCAGGTGGCGGACGTCGAGCAAGCTTGGCACGCAGTCATGCTAGCACCTGCGGCGGGTCGGCGAATTCTAGCGCTGGCGACTGCGAATTCACGTGTTTCTCGAGCCGCTCCAGCGGCCAAACGATTTTCCGGCTAAGAGGCGACACCTTTTGATATTCCGTGCCCGCTTCAGCATCGCTGCCTGATCTCTTCAGCCGGACCACCTGTTCGACAACTGCGTGCATCGGGGCATGAACTGATTCCAAATTCCTCATCTCGGGCCGCTCCCCGTACTTCCGCAGACCGTCGGAATAGAGCCATTGACCAAGCGCACACTCCCGGGGCGAAACCGCCTCATCCCGGTTGATCTCCACGTTAGCCTGCAGATATCCCCGCCAGGTAGGCGCCGGGGATTGGTGCTGCAGTCGGGCTTTGGTGAAATCAAGATCCATGGGCCTTTGCTACAGGATTGACAGGAATGTCCGGCAAGTGATCCATCGGCAAGGCGATGCGAATCCTTGCGTTGTGGCCTAGACTCGCTGATCGAGTTCTACTGTCCCAAAATGAGCGGTAGCCCGTTTTTGTTGTTACCGATGACCACGACTTTCGAGTTCGCGCTCTTGGCTAGGTTCTCGGTGGCTTCGATTCCTTTCCATTCCAGAAGGGAGGGCGTGATGCCTTGGGCGACGATCTGCTGGAAGTCGCGGACGCCGGCGGCTTCGATGCGCTTGCGCTGGGCTTCCTGCGTTTCTTTTTGCAGACGGAAGTTCATGGCCAACGATTCCTGCTCGGCTTGCTGCTTGGCTTCGATGGCGGCTTTCAACGTAGCGGGGAGTTGGATGTCGCGCAACAGAACGTTCTCCACGGTGAGGCCGCGTTGATTGAGCTGTGCGCTGACCTGGTCGTAAATCTGTTTGCCGACCATTTCCCGTTCGCCGGTGTAGAGAGCGTTGGCGGTGTGCGATGCCGTAGCCTCGCGGATGGCGGAGCGGAGGGTCGGTTCGACAACGACGTTTTCGTAGTCGGCGCCAATCTTCTGGAAAACCTCAGAAGCCCGGTCGGGGTTGAGGTGGTAGATCAGCGACGTGTCCAGGCTCATCATCAGCCCTTCGCTGGATGGCACGTTGGCCGATTCTTTTAGCGTCTGCGTCTGGATGGAAAGTTCGTTGTTGGTCTTTAGTGGACTGATGAGGTGAATGCCTTCGCCCAAAGTCTCGCCGGTGACTTTTCCGAACAGTGTGAGCACGCCGACGTGGCCGGTGCCGACTCGGCTCACGCAACTGAACAACAGAATTACCAGTAGAAATGCGGCGAGGCCAATTCCGATCAGGCGCACGAGGCCTCCGCTGCCGTGACCACCAGCATCAATCACTTTGCCGCGAGCTGAATCAAAAATGGTCATTCGGCGTTCTCCTGTGAAGATGTTAGGGCGGGTGGGGACGGGGCGTAAGTGACTGCTCTGGGACCGAACTCGAACCGGGATGAATCTTCCCAATCGGCCGCGGCATCTTTTATGCTTAGACCATGAGCAAGATTCACGTCCCTACGCCATTGCGGCAGTATGTTGGAAAACAATCTACGGTAGAAGTGAAGGGCACGACCGTGGGCGAAGCCATGAGCGACTTGCTGGTTCAGCATCCCGATCTGCGACGGCATCTTTATGCGGACGATGGTAAGCTGCGAGCGTTCGTCAATTTGTATGTGAACGACGAGGACATTCGCTATCTGCAGAAAGAGGCGACCGCGGTAAAGGAAGGTGATAACATTTCCATTGTGCCTTCCATTGCCGGAGGTGCTGTGTGATCGGGATTTCGCCGAGATCAGGAGTTCGAGAGTTGAAACCTTCCTTCACAAGCCGCTGCGGTTGTTGTCCTTCGTGTTGGTAGCACTCGTCTGACGCCCCCAAAAATTTAGGTTTTCGATCGAGGACTTTATGGCCACGACCACCAGCGAAATTCCAGTCACCTTGAGCAAGGACGAAATCCTGCGCTACTCGCGGCATTTGATCATGCCGGAAGTGGGCATGGAGGGGCAGCAGAAGTTGAAGGCGGCGCGGGTACTATGTATTGGCACAGGAGGCTTGGGGTCGCCGTTGGCTCTGTATCTGGCGGCAGCAGGCGTAGGTACGTTAGGGATCGTCGATTTCGACGTGGTGGACTACACGAATTTGCAGCGGCAGATCATCCATTCCACCGCGGATGTGGGGAGAAAGAAGCTGGATTCCGCGGCGGAGAAATTGACGGCCATCAATCCATTTCTGAATGTGCGGAAGTTCGACATGCGCCTGAGCAGCGAGAATGCACTGGAACTCTTTCGCGACTTCGACATCATTGCCGACGGCACGGACAATTTCCCCACGCGCTATCTGGTGAACGACGCGTGCGTGCTCACCGGTAAGCCGAACGTCTATGGCTCGATTTTTCGCTTCGAGGGGCAGGCCAGCGTGTTTGCTACGGAAGATGGGCCGTGCTATCGCTGCCTCTATCCCGAGCCGCCCCCGCCGGGTCTGGTTCCGTCCTGCGCCGAGGGTGGGGTGCTGGGCATTCTGCCCGGACTAGTCGGCGTGATGCAGGCCACCGAAGTGATCAAGTTGATCTTGGGTATTGGCGAGTCGCTAAATGGCCGGCTACTGCTGATCGACGCGCTGGGCATGAAGTTCCGTGAACTCAAGCTGCGAAAAAATCCCGATTGCCCGGTTTGCGGGACGCATCCGACGGTGACGAAGCTGATAGACTACAACGAGTTTTGCGGCATTCGCGGGGAGGAAAAACCGGTGTCGAATGGAGTTCCGGAAATTCAGGTGGAAGAATTGAAGCGGCGTCTGGATGCGAAAGAGGATCTCTTCGTGCTCGATGTGCGGGAGCCGCATGAGTATCAGATCTGCAATATCGGCGGACATCTTATTCCGCTGAACGATCTGCCGAAGCGCGTGAACGAACTCGATTCCGGCCGCGAGATTGTTGTTCATTGCAAGATGGGCGGGCGAAGCGCAAAGGCAGTGGCGTTCCTGCAGCAGTCGGGATTCACCAGGGTGCACAATCTGGCGGGTGGGATTACCGCTTGGGCGGAGAGAGTGGATCCGAAGGTGCCGAAGTACTAGAGGTAGTGGTTCATCGCCAGTTTCAAAAGGGGAGCGCTTCGCAAACACCTTGGTGCGGTGGGTGAATGAGAATGCCTTCGTCTCCATAGTTCAGACTCGACCTTGCCCCACCTTTGGCAGACCGGTTCATCCTTGGGCGTCTCCCCATCGATTACGGCTCGGTATTTCTCCTCATGCCCTTACAGATTCCATCTTGCGATACTCACTTGATGGACACCCTGCCCTCCGGAGTACGGCGAGCGGTGGCTTTAGGTTCGTCTTGGCTGTATCCAGCTTTCGCTTTCGTGCCCGGTTGGACGTCTCCATAACCTTCCACTTTCTCCGGCCAGCGAGGCATTACCCCCGCTCTTGGATATGACGCCCCCCATTCGAGCGCCAGAGGGACTCTAACCCTCCTGAACAACGTACTGCTCAGCACAAACTGCGCCCTCTGCTGACTTCTGCGGCACGGTCAGAATGAATCGCTTCATCCTCAGTCACCATTCCCTGACCTGCCGCAGATCTCCCGAGGTAAGTTCGACCGCCTTCGAGGCGCCACCGCCGGATTTACCACCCGTGCACGGGATGGAAATGGGCTTCGCAATCCTTGGCTCGCTCGCCCGTCACCGTAGGCCTCATATCCGGTTCTGGTTCATCGGCTCGCGTCTTTGAAGTTACGGGCGAAAGCAGCGTGCGACTGAACGCAGAGCTGGAGAAAAT
>Ga0187871_10002080_pt1 | contig 16608 bp, 14 predicted proteins | sample June2016WEW_16_1_FD_132988 | JGI IMG/M metagenome (GOLD analysis project Ga0187871, IMG submission 132988) | Peatland microbial communities from SPRUCE experiment site at the Marcell Experimental Forest, Minnesota, USA - June2016WEW_16_10 | ecosystem: Environmental > Terrestrial > Soil >...
ACTCTTACGCGGCCGCCCGCGGCCTGCCCGCGTGGGGCGCGGTGATGCGGGATGTGCGGCCGGCGTAGTCCCGTTGGGATCACTCCACGCGCAACGCCACCACCGGTTCGATAGCCGTGGCGCGGCGGGCGGGGATGTAGCTGGCGAGCAACGCGGCGGCAGCCAGGACCAGGGACACCGCACCGTACGTTACAGGATCGAGCGGGCTTACTTCGAACAATAAGGCAGTCATCAGGCGCGTCAGCCCAGCGGCGGCAGCCACACCGCACGCCACGCCAATAGCCGTCAGGATCAGCCCCTCCCGCACGAACATGCGGCGCACCGATTGCTGTGGCGCGCCGAGCGCGATGCGGATGCCGATTTCCCGCGTGCGCTGCGAAACGGCATAAGCGATGACGCCGTAGATGCCCACGATACCGAGCAGCAACGCCATGCCCGCCGCGATACTCAGCATTACCAGTGTGAAGGCGGTGCGGGCCATGGAGCCATCGTAGATTTCCCGCACGGTGCGCACGCCCGCGATCGGGAGGTCCGGATTCACGGTCCACACGGCTCGCCGGACTTCGTTCAGGAGGCTTGCGGAGCCGGTGCGGGTACTGCGGATGGCGAAGGCCTGCCCGCGCTGCGCGACCAGCGGCTGGCCCCAAAAACCCCTAACCAGCATGGGCCAGTATACGATGGTGGTGGCTTTCTGGTCCGCGCCATCGTCGCGCTCGCTGCCCACTACCCCGACCACTTCGCGCCAGCCCGATTTGGGGTTTTCGCGAATCCGCTTGCCCAGCGCGGAGACCGGATCGCGCCAGAGTTCGCGCGCCAGGGCTTCGGAGACGAGCACCACCGGACGAGTCTCGTAGATATCCGTCCAGGTGAGATCGCGGCCTGCCAGCAGCGGGTTCCCCATAGCCTTGAAGTAGCCGGGAGAAATGAATTTGTACCGGCGCAGGGCCGGCACCTGCCCATCGGCATAGGATTTATCCGCCGCGAAGACCGGATCGTTGCCGGTATTGCCATCCATGGTGATCGAATTGGTCAGGCCGGCAGCTGTGACGCCCGGGATGGCGGAGATCTTGTCGAGGATGTTGTTGTAAGCGCGGATCGCCTGTTCGGGTTTAGGCACTTCCGCGTCCGGGATGGAAACGCGCAGCGTAAGGATGCGATCGGGCTGGGTGAAGCCGGGAGGCACCTGCTTCAAGGCCCGGACGGTGCGAATCATCAGACCGGAACCGATCAGGAGAACCAGCGCCAGGGCCACCTGCACGACCACCAGCACGCTACGCGCACGATGCCGTTCGCGGCCAGCGCTCGAATTGCGCCCGCCCTGGCGCAAAGTGTTGGCCAGGCGCGGGCCGGCATATTTGAACACGGGAATCAGGCCGAACAGCAGGCCGGCCAGGAGCGAAATGGCGAGCGTAAACAAGAGCACCGCCGGATCGATCGCGATCTCTTCGAGGCGCGGCAGGTTGGCGGGGCCAATGGCCACCAGGAGCTTGAGCCCGGCATAGGCGAGAGCTACACCGAGAACTCCGCCGGCTACTCCCAGGGCGACGCTTTCGAGCAGCAGTTCGCGGGCAATGCGCGACCAGCCCGCGCCCAGGGCGGCGCGAATGGCGAGTTCCTGCTGGCGCCCCTCGGCGCGCACCAGCATCAGGTTGGCGACGTTGGCGCAGGCGATGAACAGCACCACGCCGATGGTCGCCATCAAGACCCACAACACTTTGCCGATGTCGCCGACGACATCAACTTTGAGGGGGCGCACCAGCGGCCCGAAGCGCGCTTCCTGGAACATCTTGAGACTGATGCCGGGCGCGGGCGGGAACTTGTCGAGCATCATGGGGAGCATGCGGGCGACGTCGGCATTGGCCTGGGCCAGGGTCACTCCGGGCTTCAGCCGCGCCACTGCCCGATAGCTGAAATTCCCAACGAAGACTTTGCCGCGATCGAGTTGCATAGGTTCGATCAGCGCGGCGTGGGCGTTCAGGAAGCGGAAGTTGGGAGGCAGGATACCGATGATCTCGGTGGCATCGCCATCGGCCACAATGCGCCGTCCGATGACGGACGGGTCGCCGCCGAATCTGCGTTGCCAGTAGCCGTAGGATATGACCGCGGTCTTAGGGCTGCCGGGCAGATCGTCTTTGCGGCTGAACCAGCGGCCGCGGATGGGTTGCTCGCCCAGCATGGGAAGGAGGCCATCGGTCACGTCCGCCGCATCCACCTGTTCGGGCTCGCCGGTTCCCGTGACATTAACCGAATCGTTGCGCCACAAACCAATGTCCTGGAAGGTCCGGCTCTCCTCGCGGAAGGTGAAGTAGGTGGCGGGAGAGGCATTCACTTCCGCCATACCCTGCAGATGCGCCGTTTCCCAAACGCCCACGAGGCGGCCGGCATCGGGATAAGGGAGCGGCTTCAGCAGAACGCCGTTCAGGACGCTGAATATGGCGGTGTTGGCGCCGATACCGATGGCTAAAGTGGCCAGGATGATCACCCCAAACATCGGCGTACGGGCAAGGCGGCGAAGGATGGGTTTCATAAGGGCCTCACAAATCCATACGCGGGAAGCGCCGCATAGTTCCGAAATCTTGGCTGGCGGGCCGTCCCATCCGGGATCACGCGCATGATTCAAGGCGAACAGCTACGCCGATTCGTCGGTCAACATGAACATCGGCGAGTCTTTCAACGAGCGGCAAGCCCGGATTTCTACCCTTGATGCAGTGATCGGCAAGCTGGGCAAAGAGGAAAAGGGCCGGTTCGGGAAGCTCCGTGATGAACTCCGGGATGAGGCGGAACCCGATCAGTCGTCGTGAACTTGCCGTCACGGTTGTTCCCGGTGAACCGGCTTCGGCAGCCGGCGGTCTTCGGTGCCGTCATTCAGCAGAAACGCCTTGTCGGTTTCATGCTTCAGTCCGGCAGCGAACTCGAAAAGTCTTGGCCGGTGACGGCCATTCAATCCTTCAGTTTTTACCATGCTCGCGGAAGCACGCCCGTCGGGAAGCCGTATAATGAAGGCGATGGAAAAGCACGTACGAGCCGGCGGGGTTCCACAATAGCGCACAAGGTCGAACGACGGAACGATATCGCCCATTTTGAGGCCGAGGTGATGCACAAGGCCAGCGATGGGAAAACTATAGCGTATGCAATAAAGAAGGCGTCCGGCAAGGACATCGCCAAGACGGTGTTCGTTCCAATAAAGTCGAAAGCGAAATTGGGCGTGACAATAGAACCCATCATCGAAAGAATCGTCGAGGGCATCGGTAACCGGGAGCAACCTATGCGGTGGCTGGGAACTCCGGTGCGAGCGCTCGACTTCGCCACGCCGATCTCAATGCTCGGCGCAACGGAAGGCGTGGAGAAAGTCATGGATGTCCTCGGCCAGATGGAGCACGGGGTCTGGTAATTGATCGTCCGGATTTGCAAGGCAGCATTTCCGGCGAACGATGGCGAAGTCAACAGCGCACTTCATCCCGCGGACAGGGTCATCATCGAGGCCCACATCCCGCCCAGAGTTCCGATGGAAGAAATCGATATCGCCTCTCTACCGCCTGATTGGAAAAGTCCTGTCCCAACGAATTCGACGAAAGACATTGGGACCGACTGGGCGAAGCGGATGGACACAGCCGTGTTGTCGGTTCCTTCCGCGGTCGTGGACCGTGAGCGAAACTTCCTGCTCAATCCGCTCCATCGCGACTTTCAACTCATCAAATTCGATCCTCCCGAGGCGTTCGACTTCGATCCGAGGCTGAAGTAGACATCCCAACCAGATTTGACAAGCCTTCTCATGCCTATTTAGAATAATGGTTTACACGCTCATCCGATCTGGTTGTGCGCGTCCTTCAATGACAACCGTGTTTGTCTTGTCTGGAATCAAACTATGATCAAAGTACAGGGCTTGACGAAGCGATACGCCCGCACTGTCGCCGTCGACAATATTTCCTTCGAGGTAGAGAAGGGGCAAATCGTCGGCTTTCTGGGGCCTAACGGCGCCGGCAAGACCACTACCATGCGGGTGCTCACGTGCTTTCTCCCGCCGACCGCGGGCACCGCGACGGTGGCCGGGTTCGACGTTCTGGAGAATCCCCACGAAGTCAAGAAACACATTGGATATCTGCCGGAAACGCCGCCGCTCTACCCTGAAATGGAGGTTTCCGAGTACCTGACCTTCGTGGGCAGGCTCAAGGGCATCTCCAGTGCCGATATCGGACGCCGGGTCGGCGAAGTGACCGAGCGTTGCGCGGTGGGGGACGTGCGCGACAAGCTGATCGGCAAGCTTTCCAAAGGCTACCGCCAGCGCGTCGGGTTGGCGCAGGCCATCATTCATAACCCCGACGTACTGATTCTCGACGAACCCACCTCCGGCCTCGACCCCAAGCAAATTATCGAAACCCGCGATCTGATCCGCCAACTGGCCGGCGATCACACCATCATTTTGAGCACCCACATCCTCCCGGAAGTCGAACATTCGTGTGATCGCGTTGTCATTATCAATCAAGGCAAACTGGTGGCCACGGATTCCGTGGAGAACCTGACCAACCGCCTGCGCGGCGCCGAAGCCGTGGCATTGGAGGTCGCTTCCGCGAACGGACCGCTCGATCCGGCCGTGGTCCAGCAGCAGCTGGAGCAGGTGGCCGGCGTGAGCCGGGTGCTGCCCCGGGAAGCCAAGGACGGACGCCTGGCGTTCGAGGTTGAGAGCCTGCAGGGCCGCCACATTCGCGCCGACCTGGCCCGCGCCGTGGTGCACGCCGGATGGAATTTGAACGAGCTGCGCGCGGTTGGGCTCAGCCTGGAAGACATCTTCCTGCAATTGACCGGCGCCGAAAAGACCCCGGCGCCCGACACCCACAAACCCACAGAAGGATAACCATGAAGAACGTTTGGATTATCTGCCGGAAAGAACTTAAGAGTTACTTCGCCTCGCCGATCGCGTATCTGCTGATGGCGTTTTTCGCGTTGATCTTCGGATTCGGCTTTTTCACCGCAACGCGCGACTTCGTGCGCTTCGGTTTCGTGGCCCAGATGCAGGGGCAGAATACGCCGATGAACGTGAACGAGCAAGTGATCCGGCCGCTGCTGGGCTTTGCCAGCACGGTGGCGCTTTTCCTGATTCCCATGATCACGATGCGGCTTTTTGCCGAGGAAAAGAAGACCGGCACCATCGAGCTATTGATGACCTCGCCCATTTACGACTGGGAAATCATTCTGGGCAAGTGGCTGGGCGCGCTGCTGCTTTACTTGTGCGTGCTGGGGATGTCGGCCATCAACATCGCGGTGCTCTTCGCCTTTGGCAAGCCGGATTGGAAGCCGATTTTGATCGGCTATCTGGGCTTGATCCTGCAAGGCGGGACGCTGCTGGCCATCGGGGCGTTTATCTCCACCACCACCAAGAACCAGATCATCGCCGGCGGTGTCACTTTTTTTGTGTGTCTGCTGTTGTGGCTGTTGAGCTGGTTTACGGCCTTCGACAGCAGCGGCTATGGCCAGGTGGTGAATTATCTGTCCATCGTGACGCACTTTGAAGGATTCGCCAAGGGGGTACTCGACTCGAAGGACGTGATCTTCTACCTCTCCATGATCTTCTTCTCGCTATTCATCACGTCCCGTTCCATGGAGTCGCTGCGCTGGAGAGCCTAAATGAAAGCAGACTGGATGAAAGCAAGACAAACGAAGTATTCGGCCTACATCACCGTCTATGTCCTGGTGATCCTGGCCGTGCTGGGCGTGGTTAACTTCCTGGCCAATCGCTACGACAAATCCTGGGACTCCACCGCCAACAAGCAGTTCAGCCTTTCCGAGCAGACTGTGAAGGCCGTGAAAGGCTTGCAGAAGAACGTCTCCGTTACCTATTTCGGCGAGACCACGCAGTTCCCGCAAGCCCGCGATCTGCTGGGCCGGTACGCCAGCCTCTCGCCAAGACTGAAGGTGGATTACATCGATCCGGTGAAGAAGCCGCAGTTGGCGCGCGCCGCCGGCGTCCGGCAGTTGGGCACCATCGTGGTGGATTCGGGGGAGCGCAAGGAAGACGCCAAGAGCCTTTCGGAAGAAGAAATCACCGGCGCGCTGATCCGTGCGGTGAAGGGCGGCGAGCGCACGGCATGCTTCCTTTCCGGGAGCGGCGAACACGGCCTGGACGACACCAACGGCGCGGGCTTTTCCACCTTTAAGGATGCCCTGGAGCACAACAATTACAAGACTCGCACGGTGGACGTGGCAAAACCGGCCGCGCCATTGGCGCCCGGCGCGGCACCCGTGATTGGCCAGGCGCCGCAGGCTAGCGTGGAGATCCCCAAGGATTGCACCGTGGTGGTGTCCGGCGGTCCGAAGCTGGCCTATACGCCCGCGGAAGCCGCCGCGATCAAAGCATTCGTGGAAGGCGGAGGCAGCGCGCTGTTCATGATGGATACGCCCCTGCGCATCGGCGGAGAGGCCGGTATAGAGAATCCCGAAGTAGTCAAGATGCTGGCCGATTGGGGCGTCACGATGAACAACGATCTGGCGCTCGATACCAGCGGCGTAGGCCAGATTTTCGGCCTTGGGCCGGAAGTCGCCATGGTCACCAGTTATGAATCGCAGCCCATCGTGCGCGATTTCAAAGAAGAAGTGCCTACCGCGATTCCTTTATCCCGCACGCTGACGATTGCGGGCAATCCAAAGGTGACCGTCGAGAAACTGCTGTCCACGACTGTGAACAGCTTTGCCACATCCAGCGTCGAAGGGGGTCACGTCGATCCCAAGAAAGGCGTCAAAGGACCGCTGGTGCTGGCGGCGGCGGGAACCTATACTACCGGTAAGCCGGGCGGAGCGGGCCGCTTTGTGGTCTTCGGCTCGTCGCAATGGGCCGTAAACAGCTTCCTCGGCTCGCGTTCGGTGGCCAATCGCGACCTGGCCCTGAATAGCGTCAACTGGCTCACGGCGGACGAAGACCTCATTTCCATCCGGCCGAAAGAGCCCGAAGACCGGCGGCTGAACATCAGCGGCAATCGCATGAGCCTGATCTTCTGGTGGAGCGTCGTGCTGCTGCCTCTGAGCGTAGTCGGCGCCGGGCTGATGGTTTGGTGGCGCAGGAGGTAGCCGATGAAACCACGCGGACTGCTTGCGGCGGTGATTGTGCTGGCGGCCTTGGGTGGCGCGCTCTACTGGTCCAACCGGAAACAAAAGGCCGAAGCGGCCAAGCCGGCCACCGATACAGCCACTAAGATCCTCAGCGTTCCCGAGGATCAAATCAAAGAAGTCACGCTTAAAAAGACCGGCGCGGAACCTACCGTGCTGCGGAAGGGCGCCGACGGGAAGTGGCAAATCGCCGCACCGAAGCCGGAACGCGCCGATCAGGACACGGCCAAGACGCTGGTCAGTTCGCTGGCCACGCTGAACGCCGACAAAGTGGTGGAAGACAAGGCCACGGATCTGTCGGCATATGGCCTGAACACGCCCACGCTGGACGTCACGGTAACCAAGAAGGACGGCAAATCGCAGGAGCTCCTGGTGGGCGACGAGACGCCTACCAGCGGCGGCACCTACGCGAAGCTGGCCGGCGACCCGCATGTCTACACCATTGCCGGCTACGTGAAGACCAGCATCGACAAGACTCCCAACGACCTGCGCGACAAACGCCTGCTGACCTTCGATCAGGACAAGCTGACGCGCGTGGATCTGCAGCCGGCCAAAGGCGAGACTATCGAATTCGGCAAGAACAACCAGAACGACTGGGAGATCCTGAAGCCCAAGCCGATGCGCGCCGATGGCTCCCAGGTGGAGGAACTGATCCGCAAGTTGAAAGACGCGAAGATGGATGCCACCGTCTCCGATGAGGACGCCAAGAAGGCGGCGGCCGCGTACGCCTCGGGGACCAAGGTGGCCGTGGCGAGCGTCACGGATTCGAATGGCGCCGAACAACTCGAAATCCGCAAAGATAAAGACAAGAACTACTACGCCAAGAGCAGCGCGCTGGCTGGCACGGATGGTGGCATCTATAAGGTTACCGCCGATCTCGGCGACGGCCTCGACAAGAAGGTCGACGATTTCCGCAACAAGAAGCTTTTCGATTTCGGCTGGACCGATCCCAACAAGGTGGAAGTCGGCAAGGTTGCGCTGGAAAAAAGCGGCGATAAGTGGATGAGCGGCGCCAAGCAGATGGATGCGTCCTCGGTGCAGAACCTGGTGGATAAGCTGCGCGATCTGGCCGCCACGCAGTTTCCCGAAGCCGGCGGCGGCTCTCCGGTGCTGGATATCACCGTCAGTTCCAACGGCGGAAAGCGCGTAGAAAAGGTCTCCATTACGAAGCAGGGCGATACATATTTCGCGAAGCGCGAGAACGAGCCAAGCATCTATCAATTAGACGGCAAGGCGGTAGAGGATCTGCAGAAGGCTGCGAACGAAGTGAAGGAATCTCCGCCGCCCAAGAAGAAGTAAGGCGCCAGACGCTCCGCCCGTGCGGCAGCTTCGATTGAATCGAGTGACTTCGTGAATGGCCTTCTAACGGACCTCTATGAACTGACCATGGCCGCCGGCTATTACGCGGCCGGCAAGGTCCAGCAGAAGGCCACCTTCGAGCTCACCATCCGCCGGCTGCCGGCGCATCGCAATTTCGTGATCGCGGCGGGTCTCGCGCAAGCCGTCGATTATCTTCTGAATCTCAACTTCGGCGACGAGGAAGTCGATTACCTGCGGTCTTTGCCTGCCTTCGCCAACGCTTCCGCCGGGTTCTTCGATTATCTGCGGGACTTTCGTTTCACGGGCGATGTCTTTGCGGTGCCCGAAGGCACCCCGCTGTTCGCGGGCGAGCCGATGATGATCGTGCGCGCACCGATCGTCGAGGCGCAGATCCCGGAAACGTACCTGCTTTCCGCCCTGACCTTTCAGACCCTGATCGCCAGCAAGGCGGCGCGTATGGTGGAGGCCGCCGAGGGCCGCCCCGTAGTGGAATTCGGTACGCGGCGGGCCCACACTCCCGAAGCCGGCGTGCTGGCCGGACGTGCGGCATATCTGGGCGGCTGCCTGGGCACAAGCAATACGCTGGCCGGATTCCGTTACGGAGTGCCGGTATATGGTACGGCGGCGCATTCGTGGGTACTTTCATTCTGCGGCGAGACGGAGGCCTACCGGAAGTTACAACAGATGCTGGGCGCGTCCACGGTGCAGCTCGTGGACACTTACGATACGCTCGAGGGCGTCAGGAAAGTCGCGGCCCTGGGGCAGCCATTGTGGGGTATTCGACTCGACAGCGGCGACTTCCAGAATCTCTCGCGGGAGGCGCGCGGCATTCTCGACCAGGCTGGTTTGCCGGGCGCCAAGATCATGCTGAGCGGCGATCTGGACGAATACGCCATTCGCGACCTGGTGGCCAACGGTGCACCCGTGGACTCCTTCGGCGTCGGCACGCAACTGGCAACTTCCGCGGACGCACCCGCGATGAGCGCGATTTATAAACTCGTCGAACTTGACGTCGGCTGCGGCATCAAGCGGTTCACGGCTAAGCTGAGCGAGGATAAAGCCACGCTTCCCGGCGCCAAACAACTCTTCCGCTTCGAGGGTCACGATATCCTGGCCCGTTCGGGCGAATGCAGCAACGGCCAGGCGATGCTGCGTCCGGTGTTGTTAGGCGGCAAGCTGGTTGAGCCTCTGCCGGACTTGAACGCCGCGCGGGCGCGTGCCGCACAATCGCTCGCCAAACTACCTGCGCCGCTGCGCAGCCTGGACCCGGCGGAGCCTTGGCCCGTGCGGCATAGCAAGGATTTAGCGGCGCTGATCGAGCGGACCCGGAGCAACCACAAATGAAGACCGTATTCGTGGATGTGGACACGCAGATCGATTTTCTATTTCCGGCGGGCGCATTGTATGTGCCGGGCGCGGAACGTCTGCTGCCCGCCATCGCCCACTTGAACCAGTTTGCCGCGGCGCAAGGCATCCCACTGATCTCCACCACCGATGCCCACAGCGAAGACGATCCGGAATTTCGCCAGTGGCCGCCGCACTGCGTGGCCGGCACCACGGGCCAGTTGAAGCCGCGCGAGACGCTGGCCGCCAATCAAATCATCGTCGAAAAGCAGGTGTTGGACGTGTTCGCGAATCCCGGCTTTCCTGCCCTGCTGGAGAGCCTCGGAGCCGACCGCTACGTGGTTTATGGCGTGGCCACCGAGTATTGCGTGCGCTGTGCCGTCACGGGTTTGTTGGGCACGGGGAAACAGGTCGCTTTGGTTACGGATGCTATTGCCGCCGTCAACGCGGCGGATGGCGCCCGCACGCTAGAGGAATTCACGGCGCGCGGCGGCACATTGACGACGGTTGCCGAGGCGACGAAGGAAGCAGGGCGAACTGAAGTTCACCCCGGCACGCTAAACGGTGCGCCACGGGCTACCTGAGTTCCACCTTGCGGATTGGCTTGGCTATGTTTTGGACGGTGAAGCTGAACCCGATTGGCGGCGCCGGGATGCCGTCCCGCACCGGGATGGAGACGCTCCCTGGCGATGTCAGGGCGGCGTTTTCGGGCAAGGAGCGGACATCCAACGCCAAGGTGACATCGCCCTCCCGCACATTATAGAAAGTAAAGCTGCCATCCGCGCCGGTCGTGGTGTATCGGCCGGTGGGGGCCATGCGGATCACGATACCATCCCGCGTCACGCCCACCGGTGCATGCACCACGCCGGCCACAGTCATCAGCGGCAGCACTTCGAAATCCGCGCGCGCGGTGTGGCGCGCCTGAACCGTCACGCGCGCCTTTTGGGCGTCTCCCGGATCGAAATCCGCAGGCAGTTCCGAGAGGCGCAGGCCCACGTCGTGCGCGCCCTCGGGCACGCTATCGAAAACGTAGCGTCCATCGGCGTCGCTGATCGCGGTCCGCGATCCGTCCAGGCTCACCGATATGCCCGCGGCGCTCCGGGACGATTCCGAAGTCTTCACCAGGACCACGCCCTCCACTGTCCCCGTCAGTGCCGCTACCGGGGTGTTCAGCCGGTCCGGGCTCTCGGACGGCAGGCCTGCGCCCCAGCGGAGCTGCTTCGAAAGCCGGAAATAGAGGCTCCATTGGCGGGTTGCGCTGAGGGTTGCGCCCAGTGGACTGATGCCCGCCATGGCGGGGCTGTTTTGCAGAAGGAAAATGGTTTCCGGATTCAACGTGAGGTTCAGGGAGTTGCGGAACATCTCGCTTTGCAGATTCCAGCCCCGCGCGATACGCCACGCCACGCCGAGCACGGAAGTGCGGTATGCGCTGGTGGAGAAAAGTGTCTGGTTTTGCAGGTCGTTGCCCACTTCGACATTGCCGTAGGCGGAGAAGCGTCCCAAGTTGGCTTGCGCGAGCCCACGGAAGAAAAGGGAATCCCGCTGGACGCCGGCCGCGATCTGCTGGTATCGCAAAGCGCCGCCCAGGGAGAAATGTTTAGCCTGGAAGCTATCTCCGGCCTCCCATGAGCGCTGCAGTTGCGGACTCGCGGCGGTCTCCAGACGGATGTCGCGCCAGTCGACATGCAGGGTGTGCCGCCGCACCACTTTGGAGACAGTGGCATCGAGCTGCCTGTTATCCGACGTCACCGGACTCTGGCCGCCGCCCTGCTCGGAAAAGCGTACGGTCGAGAGGGTGACGGAGCCTGCCAGATTACCCGGCAAAGAGCCGGACACACCGGCCGAGGTGCCCAGGCTGGTGAAGAATGGCAGGCTGTTATCGTGCTCGAGATTGTTGTGGTATTGGCTGGCGGAACCATAGAATTCGAGCCGTTTTGAGGGACGCCAGCGGCCTTCGGCGAAGGGCCCCTGCCGGTCGCCCACGAAGTACCCCGCCAGCGGAAAATACTGCAAGCCTTGGCGCGTATAGTCGGTCTTAAAGGAGAAGCCTGCGTCTTCCCAGGCAAAACCGCCCAGCAGCGACGTCACCGCGGACGGCGCCGTCTCCAGCGGGCGGGAACCCTCCGCATAGATCTTCAGCCGTTTAACCGGCGTATATAGCGACTGCAAAGCCAGGGTCCGTACCAGTGGGGCGGTGCGGCCCGCGGGGAACAGGTATGGATTGTCCAGAATGGCTTGCGGACTGGCCGAGAATTGCATGGCCCGAGCGCCGATTTGCAGGTGCGGGGCGAGCCGGCGCACGGCGGACGCGCCCATCACGCGCTGGGGCGTCACGATGCGGTAAGCCACGCGCATTCCGGCGGTTAGGGTTTGATCGCCCCAAAAGAAGGTGTACTGGTCGTCGCCGTGGGCGGCCTGCACTTTGGCGCCGCGCCCCTCGATATCGGGAACAAAGATGTTGTTAAAGGGAAACGCGACCAAGGCAGCGGGCGCGCGGAAATCGCCGCCCGTCAGGGTCCAATATTGGCCCATCCACGGGGCGCCGCGGATCTCCAGGTAGTTCTCTCCGGCCTCGAATCGGCTCTGGCTGGCATAGCCTTCAAAGTCGCCGGACAGGAAGCCCAAACCCGGTACTAACTCCTGAAAACGAAAAGTCGTGCCCGTAATATTGAGGAGCGGTTGCGCGGCGCCTCCCAGGTAATAGCCCTGGAAAGCCATTTCACCCTGTCCGCCGGGCAACGCGGCGGGCGGCGGATCCTGGCCGAATATCGCGGCCACGGTGGCCGGCAGCACCGCCAGCCAAATGGACTCGCGGCTACGGATTCGGCCTAGCGGCCACAACACGGGCAGTAGCCTCCTGGATTTCGTTGTCGCCCAGGTCTACCCGCGCCCGCAAAGTGTATTGGCCCTGGCCGCCGGCCAGTTGCAGCGGAAACACGAACCTCTGGTCGCGTTTCGGCAATACGGGCATGGGGACGAAATGGGCGGTTTCCACTACGGCTCCTTCGGCGTTCAATACATCCAGTTCGCCGATGGGCCGAAAGTGCATCATGCTCCAGTTCCGGATGGTCACGACCGCGCGCCATCCCGGAGCCTGGGGATCGGCTAGATACTCCAGCTTCAGGTCCTTAACGGCGCCTTCCACAACCGGGTGCCCGACCACCACGTAAATGGCGGCCACGATCTGCACCGCGGTGCGCAACCCGATGGCTTTCACATCATCGGCCCTGGGCATGGTGGTGAAGCCGATGGCGCAGTGGTAGCTGCGGCCGCCGGCAGCCGCCGGCACGCGCACCGTGTAACGAACGGGAACCTCGGCCTTGCCGTTAAGCTCGATTTCCATGGGGTTGGCAACCAGCCACTGCCGGCAGGAAAACTCCTGTTCCTGGGGATACTCCCGACCGAATTGCGGCGTGGCCGTGGAGTCCAGGTAGAAATCCAACATTTCGGCGGCGATCCGGACCTTTTCCGCGCTGCCGTTGGCCAGCGTGAGAAACCCCGAATGGGTGGCGCCCGGCGCCAGGTTGAGTTCCTCGCGCATGGGCGCAAGCCCGAGGCCGACCTGCGCGGAGGCCCCGCCGGCGAAGGCCATGGCGGCGATGGCGCAGGCCGGCAGAATTAAGGAACGTTGGCGATGTATGAGAGCGAAAGTGAACATGATGGACTCGTTTCTGCAATATATTTCCAGCTGTCGGCCAGAGTGAAATTAATACTCACGGAGTAACTGTAGGTAAGAAAGGCCTGGCTGCCACTGGCCACCGTTTGCGCGGACGTCGATAGGGCGAAGGGCGCGGCGCAGGCTCCCGAACCCCCGATGTTGGTGGAAGCCGAGGCGCAGGACACCGTTACGGCTGAAACGGGGACCGTGGGACAATTGGCGAAGCCCGCCGAAGTGGCCTGGACCGTCAGGCTCCAGTTGCCCTGGTTGAAATCCAGGTTCTCCCAAGTTATCGACGCCGGGGCGCTGCCTGCGTCCATCGGCGCTTGATCCGGGTTTGTCGCGCTGAATGTAATGGTGGCCGGGCTGACGTTGACGGTAAAGCTTGCCGCGGGCCGCACCGACCGCGCGCCGGCCGTGCGCAGGGTGCCGGGCGGTTGGGGGGACGCCGGATGTACAACTCCCGGCGCCCCCGCGGCGGACAACAGAATCATTGAGAGCCAGGCGGCCATCGGCGTTTGCTTAGGCCGCGCTGATTGTAAATGTGGCGGTCGCGGTATAAGTCCCGGTGGCGTAAACCGGGTCGTCGGTCAGGGACCAGGCGACGGAGGCGGAATTGCCGGCCTTGGTCGAATTGGCTGCCGCACCCCAGCTACCTAAGGCGGTAGAAGCGGCGGTGCTTGCGGTCTGCGTACCGGTGCAGGCGGTGCCCGGCGAACTGACCGTGCAGGTGTATGTTAGTGCATCGTTCGTAGAAGGCGGAGTGGTGACAGATGGACCGCCGGTGCCGGCGAAGTCTGTTGTGATTTTCAGCGTGAGTGTGCCGGTTCCGGTCGCCTTGGTGGTCCGGATGAAGTAAGTCAGGTTCGTGGTTCCGGTAAACGGATTGCCGAAGGTTGTGCTGGTGGTGGCCAGCGAGGTGGTGCCGGTGGTGACGGTCAACGCCGCTTCCGGACCCACAACTACGGACAAACTCGTGGTGCCCGTGTTCTGGGCCTGCGCCACACCGGTCAACGCCAGCAGGCAACAGGCAACTATCGTTATGTATCGTCTCATTCTTGCTTTCTTCTCCCTAGGTTAAGTTGCACTTATCGTGAACGTGATTTTTGCCGAATAGGAGCCTGTGGCATAGGCCGGACTATCGGTGAGGGTAAAGGAGAGGTTCACCGAATTCGGATTCTGGCCGCTACAAGCTCCTCCCCCGCCCGTGCATGCCGAAGCCGGCAGGGTCAGCACAGGGGTTTGAACCGTTGTCGATGCTGTTTGAGATCCGCTGCACGCGGTTCCCAGGGTGGCGCCGCCACACGTATAGGAGAGCGTGCCGGCGGCGGCCGAAGGTCCGCCCGAAGGACTGAAATCGCTGGAAACGTTAAGAGTGATGGCGCCCCCGCCAACGGGCGAGGTACGGGCTTTGTAGCTTAGTGTGAGACTGCCCTTGAATGGCTGGAAAGTGGTGGAATCGGTTATCAGGCTGGCCGAAGCGGGGGCGGCAACGCTGCCCACGGGGCCAATCGTAGCGGTCAGGCTCTGACTTCCGGTACCTGTGCTGCCACTGGCTGGAATCAGAGCCAGAGTGAACAGGAGCAGATTCCAACCGCACCTGTCTTTGGCAATCTTCTTAATTACCAAACCGGTATTATATTAAGCACGATATGGTTAAGTAAGAATTTGAGCAAAAATAACTTAGTAATTACCCACAAGATACTAATCCGCGATCACCGAAGATAACCGAACCTGTGGAAGATTGCAACGATTTCCGCGACTCAAGCTTGATTAGAACAATTGGTTTTCCACTAGAATAAAGCATGCGGCTCTTCGCACTTCTGCTGTCCGGCTGCCTGGCTGCCGCCTGCCTGGCCCAGCCGCCCAAGCCGGCTACGATTCGCGGCAAATTGCTGCAAAAGCCCGGGAAGCCGCCGGCCCTGGAGACCGCGGACCACCACATCGTTTCGCTCAATGGGGACGAGCCCACCCTGGGAGTGCTCAACGATCGACGCCTGGCGGGTTTCGACCTGGAAGCCAAGGGCCATTTCACCGCGCCCGACCAATTCCTGGTGGACCCGATCCACACGAAGGCCATGTTCGTTCACAAGGACGGTCACGTGAAAGTGATCACGTATTGGTGCGACGTATGCTCCATCCGCACCTACACACCCGGACCCTGCTGGTGCTGCCAGAAAGAAACGCTGCTCGATCTTCGCGATCCGGATCAGGATCAATAAATGCGCCTGCTCACTGCTTTGCTCTTTCCTCTTATGTCTATCGCCGCCGATTATTCCGCGCAAAAAGCCGTCGTGGACGGCATCGAGGTGGTGCGGCTATCGCACGCCGCGCACGACACCGAAGTGGCCGTCGCGCCCTCTTTCGGCAACCTGGCCTACGAGTTCAAAGTGAACGGCAAGAATGTGCTCTGGCTGCCGTATCGGACCTTGGCCGAATTGAAGGCCAAGCCGCAATTCGGCGGCATTCCGTTCCTGGCGCCGTGGGCCAACCGGCTCAGTGAAGACGCCTTCTTCGCCAATGGCGAGAAGTTCCGGCTGAACCCCGATCTGGGCAACCTCCGCCGCGACCAGAACCAGCACCCCATTCACGGCCTGCTGAATTTCTCCCCGGACTGGGAGGTTACGAAAATCGAGGCGGATAACGATTCGGCACGGGTGACCAGCCGCCTGGAGTTCTGGAAACATCCCGACCTGATGGCGCAGTTTCCGTTCGCGCACACGATCGAGATGACCTACATCTTGTGCGCGGACACGCTGGAGGTGCGCACGGCGATCGAGAATCTCTCCACCGATCCCATGCCGGTGGGCATCGGATTTCATCCTTACTTTCAGCTACACGACGCGCCGCGCGACCAGTGGAAGGTGCATTTGGCCGCGCGCGATCACCTGGCGCTCTCGAAAATGCTGATCCCGACCGGCGAACGTAAGCCGGTGGAATTCCCCGGCCTGTTCCCGCTCGCGGGCGTAGCGCTCGACGATGTGTTCGGCGGCCTGGTGCGCGACGCTTCCGGCCTTGCCACCTTTTCGGTGGAAGGCGCGCATGAAAAGATCTCCGTGCTTTACGGACCGAAGTACACGGTCGCCGTGGTGTACGCGCCTCCCGGCCGCCCGTTCATCTGCTTCGAGCCCATGTCCGCCATCACGGACGGTTTCAACCTGGCACACGCGGGCGTTTATACGGAATTG
>Ga0187871_10002083_pt1 | contig 16594 bp, 18 predicted proteins | sample June2016WEW_16_1_FD_132988 | JGI IMG/M metagenome (GOLD analysis project Ga0187871, IMG submission 132988) | Peatland microbial communities from SPRUCE experiment site at the Marcell Experimental Forest, Minnesota, USA - June2016WEW_16_10 | ecosystem: Environmental > Terrestrial > Soil >...
AATACCCACGCCGTCGGCCAGAAACTGCCAAACGCCTACGGACTCTACGATATGTTGGGAAACGTCTGGGAGTGGGTGGACGACGTTTACCTTCCCGAGCCAAGCAAGCGCGTTCTGCGCGGCGATTCCTTCTACAACCTTCCCGCTCACGTGCGGGTGTCCGACCGGCTGTGGGCAACGCCCGATACCGCACACCGCGATATGGGCGTGCGCTGCGCCGGCGATCGCCTGTAGGGAGACCGGTTTTCTCAACGGGACGCGGCGCGCGTGAGGCGGTCGAGGATTCCGGCCCATGCAGGCGTATCCGGCGGACGCTCGACGGCGATCCAATCCAGCCCCTGCGCGTCCAGGCGATGCAGCACCGCATAGAGCGCCGCGGCGTAGCCGGCAGGTTCCGCGGGCATTTCGCGGCCCAGGCGCAACCACTCTCCGCGGCCCCCAGGTACGGGATGGCCGAGGGTCAGCAACAGCAGCGGAGTGCGCGGCCGGTAATGCCGCGCATGCATCCCGGGCGAAGCGTGCGCGCCCGTCCCAGCGGCTTCGGCAACGCGCACGGGACCGATCAGCGACTCGATCTCGGGCAGCGGAATCACGCCCGGACGCAGCAGCACGGCTTCGGCCCCGGCCAGCGACAATACCGTGGATTCGATGCCCACCGGGGCCGGCCCCCCATCCAGAACCAGGTCCACCGCATCGCCAAGAGATTGGCGGACATGGTCCGCGGTGGTGGGTGAAAGCTCCGTGAAAGGATTGGCGCTGGGCGCCGCGATGGGCACACCCGCCGCGCGGATCAGCGCCAGCGCCAGCGGGTGGTCCGGCACGCGCAGCCCCACGGTGGCGAGGCCGGCCGTCACGATATCGGGAATCGAGGGCTGCTTCGGCAGGACCAGCGTCAGCGGCCCGGGCCAGTAGCGCCGCGCCAGCCGATCGGCGGCATCGGGCCATTCCCGCACCAGCGCACGTGCCATCCCGATAGAATCTATGTGCACGATCAGTGGGCTTTGGCGCGGCCGCCCTTTCGCCGCGAAGATGCGCGCCACCGCCGCGGCATCCAGCGCGTTGGCGCCCAGCCCATAAACCGTCTCGGTTGGAAAGGCGACAATCCCGCCGGAAAGAATCAACTCCGCGGCGCGCGCGAGGGTCGCCTGGTCCGTCACTCCGGCAGATCGTCCTTGCCGTCACCGGCCGTTTTGCCCGTCTTGCGGAACACCAGGTAAGCATGGATCAGCGGTTCCAGATCGCCTTCCAGTACGCGGTCCACGTCGCCGATGGCCAGCTTCGTGCGGTGATCTTTGATCATGCGGTAAGGCGCCAGCACGTAGCTGCGGATCTGGCTGCCGAAATTGATATCCAGCTTGGAGGCCTCGGTCTTGGCCGCTTCCGCGCGCTTCTTATCCATCTCGAACTCATAAAGCCGCGCGCGCAACTGCTTCATGGCGCTATCGCGGTTCTTATGCTGCGACCGCTCGTTCTGGCATTGCACTACTATGTTGGTCGGCAGGTGTACGATGCGCACCGCGGAATCGGTCATGTTCACGTGCTGGCCGCCGGCGCCGCCCGAACGGAATGTGTCGATGCGCAAATCGTCGGGCTTGATATCGATCTTGATTTCGTCGTCCACCTGCGGGTAGACGAAGACGGAAGCGAACGAGGTGTGGCGGCGGGCATTGGCGTCAAATGGTGAGATCCGCACCAGGCGGTGCACGCCGATCTCGGACATGAGCATGCCGTAGGCGTTGTCGCCGTTGATTTCAAAAGTGACCGACTTGATGCCGGCGCCCTCGCCCTCCAGCCGGTCGGTGATAACGGTAGAAAAGCCGTCGCGCTCGGCCCAACGTAGATACATGCGCAGCAGCATCTCGGCCCAGTCCTGGCTTTCCGTGCCGCCGGCCCCGGGATGAATGGTCATGATGGCGCTGCGCTGGTCGTTCTCCCCGGAAAGGAGCATGGCGGTTTCCACGCGCTCGACAAACTGGGAGTAGGACTTGAGATCGCGCTCAATGTCGCCGTTGACATCTTCGCCCTCGCGCGCCAGTTCGAAAAGCGTGTCCAGATCGTCGGTCAGCAAGGCAATGCGCTGCTCGTTGCCGAGACTTTCCTCCAGGCGCTTGCGCTGCTGCATGATCTTCTGGCTCTTCTCCGGCTGGCTCCAGAAATCGGGCGCGGAGGTCTGCTGTTCCGTTTGTTGTAGCTTGGCTTTCAGCGCGGGAGCGTCAAAGATACCTCCGCACGGCCAAAGCCTGTTCGCGGAGGGGAATGTATTGGCGTTCTAAGTCGTCGAGCGGGATCATTTCAGTTCAATTTTAGCAGACGCCGGTTAACGCATGCGCGCATTATCGCTTCGCCGCGGCGGCTTGCGCCGGCTGGCCGGCTTGCATGCAGGGATGCCACTGGCCCACGTGGCCGAAATTCAACACCGCGACGACCCCACAGCGCGTGTCTCCCTTACGCCGGCGATGGACCACCGTGCGTTCGCAGCCGCCCAGTTCCGCGGCGCAGCGATACACGTCGCCACTCAGGCCGGGACGCTTGTAGACCAGGTTGAGTTGTCCGCAGAACGGGCACTTCATGTCGCCGATGGGATGATACTTCATGGGGCACACTCCTTCGCCTTGCGGCATAAAAACATTATGCACTATTCCTGTTTCGGCGTAAAGGACGGCTCGCCGCTGGATTCTGTTAGGATGTCTTCACGCGCACACGAATTGCGGAATCCATGCAAGCTGGCGGCAGGATGTGCCGATGGTTCTATCTGCCGATCGTTCTGATCGCGGTCTGCGGACCCGTGCATGCGCAGCCGCCCGTATTGTTCTTCAGCGATATGGTCAGCGGACCCAACACCGGCGGCGAAAACGGCAACGGCGCGTACGTCACGATTTACGGAAATTATCTCGGCGCGGCGCAAGGGGCTTCCACCGTGACGGCCGGCGGCGGCCCGATGGTCAATTGCAGGATCTGGGGCTCCGCCTGGCTCTGGTATCAGAAGATCGCCTGCCAGCTCGGGCCGCGGGCGGCCGGCGGGAGCCTGATCGTCACCGTCGATGGGCAGTCATCCAACCCGCTGCCGTTCACCGTGGCTGCCGGCAACATTTACTTCGTCTCCACGGCCGGCAGCGACTCCAATGCCGGCACTTTCGCCGCTCCCTGGCAGACTTTGCTGCACGCGCGCAACGCGATGCTCCCGGGAGATATCACTTATGCCATGAACGGCGTGACCCAATCGACCGACGATGGCACGGGATGGGATGCCGCATTCCTGTTGTCCGGCATCAACCAGGGGAATTGGTGTTCCCCAACCGGTTATCCGCGGGCGTTGGCGGCCTACCCCGGAGCCGCGGTCACCATCGGCAATCCCACCGGCGGTTTGCCGGACTACGGCCTGAGAACCAGCGATTGCCAGGGCAACTGGGTGTTCTCAGGAATCAGTTTTCGAGGACAGGCTCCCGCGCAGCCCGGCAGCGGCAGCAACTATCGATTCTCGGGCAGCGATATCACCTGCCCGTATTCGCCAGGTATCGGCGGCGGCGCGTGCTTCCTCACATCCCAGGCGAGCGGCATCGATTTCTACGGCAATCATGTTTACAATGCGGGCGCCGCGAATGCCTCGGCGCTGTTTCAGGCGGTCTATTTCTCGACCGACAGCAACCAGATCGACATGGGATGGAACCTGGTCGAGTATGTACACGGCTGCCGTGGCGTGCAGGTGCACTCGTCGCCGCTAGGAAGCGGCGGCCCGCAGGATCCCACGGGTCACGACCAGTACAACATCTCGATCCACGACAATACCATCCACGACACGCAATGCGACGGCCTGATCGTAGACACCGTCGATCCTTCCCAGGGTCCGGTCACGGTCTATAACAACGTCATATACAACGCCGGGATCGGGCCCGACAATCCGGAAGCCACGGGCGCCTGGAACTGTATCGATGTTCCGGGCGGCACCGAGAATGGACCCGCCGGGAGCGGCACCGTAGAGGTGTTCAACAATACCCTCTTCGCGTGCGGCACTTTCGCCAGTCCTCCATACAGCAACGACAACAGCGCCATTGCGGAAAATGGCGACGAGCCCTCCGGCGCGCCGCCGATCTACGTAGACATGGTCAACAACCTGATCGAATCGGCGAGTTCGGCCCTTTATCCCGGTGGTGTGCCCTATGTAGTCGTCTGGGACCCGCAAAGCGGCAGTCTGTGCAGCGACTCGCAAATCTGCCCGTGGCTCTTCGGAACCAACAACCTGATGTCCGGCGCGGGCGCTCCGGTCACCAACCTGACCGAGATTGTCGCGACAATCGCCGCCGATCCGCTCTTGGTGAGCACATCCGTGCCCGACCTACACCTCACTTCCGCCAGCCCGGCGATTCAGGCTGGAGCGCTCATCGGTTCGATCGGTGTGTTCGGCGCCAACAATACGGGGCGCGACCAGGATGGGCTTCCGCGGGGCGCTACCCCCTCCATCGGCGCCTATGAGTTCGGCAATCCCGGCGGCGCCCAGGGGTTGCTCAGCCCGGCCCCGGGAATCACGTTATCCGGAAGTCTGGCGGATTTCACCTGGGATGAGGTGAGCGGCGCGCCTTCGTATCGACTGACTCTCGGCACCACGGAGGGCTCTGCGAACATCTTCTCCGGCAGCACCGCTGGTACTTCGCAAACGGTGACGGGTATTCCCTGCACCGGTGGGACCGTCTACGTGGAGTTAGCGGCTGAATTGAACGGCAGCCTGCAACCGGCTGCCGATTACAGCTATCAGTGCCGCGCCGGGTTCGTGGATTTCAACGGCGACGGCCACGCCGATGTCATCTGGCAGGATCCTATCACGGGATGGGCCCAGGTCTGGTACCTCGGTGGATCGCAAGGAGTCTCCCTCTTGGGCGCCGCGAACCTGACGCAGGCCAATTCGTGGCAGATTGTCGGAGCCGCCGATTTCGACGGCAACGGCGCGCCGGATGTGGTCTGGCAGGATCCGGTTAGCGGCCGGGTACAGGTCTGGTATCTGGGAGGCCCGGGGGGCACTGCGCTGATGGGATCGCTCGATATCGCAGGCCCAAATCCATGGCGTTTGGCTTCGATTGCGGATTTCAACGGAGATGGTCACCCGGACCTGTTATGGCAGAACCGGAAAACCGGGCTGGCGCAGATCTGGTACATGGGAGGCACGCAAGGCAACGTCATCCTCTCGGCGGCCGATTTGACCGTCGCCAACCCCTGGCTCATCGCCGGCGCCGCGGATTTTAACGGGGACGGGCATCCCGACATTCTATGGCAGGACCCGGTGAGCGGCGCGACCCAGATCTGGTACATGGGTGGCGCACAGGGAAATCAATTTCTGAACGCCGCGAATGCCGGCGGACCGAACCCATGGCGCGTGGTGGCCATCGCCGACTTCAACCTGGATGGCCATCCGGACCTGGTCTGGCAGGACCCGATGTCCGGCGCGAGCGCCATCTGGTTCATGACCGGCGCGCAAGGTACGCTGCTGCAGGGGACTGCCACGTTGAGCGGCCCGAACCCGTGGCGTATTGGCGGGCCGAACTAGCGGCTGTCGCTCTAGTAAGTAGCCCGCCCGCCGCTGGCGTCGTAGCACTGACCGGTTACAAACGCCGCATCCGGGCTGGCCAGGAAGTGCACCACCGCGGCGATTTCCTCCGGCGTGCCGGTGCGCCGCATGGGAATGCGCTCGGTCATGTAATCCACCTGCGCCTGCGTCAACTGTTCGAGAATCTTGGTGCGCACCACCGCCGGCGCCACCGCGTTCACGCAAATGCCTTCGGTGGCCACCTCTTTTCCGGCCGACTTGGTGAAGCCGATCACCGCTGCCTTGGTGGCCGAGTAGCCGCACATGTTGGGGTTGCCTTCCTTCCCCGCGATGGAGGCGATGTTGACGATCCGCCCGTAGCGCCGCGCGCGCATGTGCGGCAGAACGGCCCGGCAGCAGTAGAAGACGCCGGTCATATTCACCGCGATGATCTGTTGCCAGTCCTCGTCCGTAACTTCCCACACGGGCGCCGTACGCCCGGCGATACCGGCATTATTGACCAGGATGTCGATACGGCCGGTGCGCGAGAGCACTTCGGCGGCCGCGGCATTCACCGAATCGGAAAGGGTGATGTCGATGTGCACTGGGAACGCCAGGCCAGCGATCGAGTGGGCCACTTCCGCGGCGCCATCGAAGTTCACGTCGGCGACCGCGACGGCCGCCCCGGCCCGCGCGAGGCGGCGGGCGATGGCTTCGCCGATGCCGGTGGCAGCGCCCGTCACGATGGCTGTCTGGCCCGTCAGATCGAAGAGCATTTGGATACCCGTGGCGCACGCTAAAGCGTGCAGCGGCGAACTTCAGTTCGCCGCGCTAGAATTGCAGGGCTGGTCTGCCCTACTCTTCTTTTACCACCAGTACGGTGACTTCGGCGGTGACGTCTTTGTGCAGCCGCACGGGTACCTTGAACTCCCCAAGCTGCTTGATCGGTTCGTCCATTTGCACCTTGCGGCGGTCGATGGTGAAGTTCTTCTGGGCCAGGGCATCGGCCACATCCTTTGACGTCACAGACCCGGCAGCAGGGCGATGTTGCGCGCCTTCTTGATGGCGTCGGTAAGCCGCCGCTGGTGCGAAAACTTTCTTCCGGCGGAAGTAGGACTTCTTCTGCGTGGCGACGGCCTTGTCGCCTCCGTGGGCGCTGTCCGGCGCTGCCGGGTCCTCTCGAAGTCCTCCAACTTGGTATGTGGTCTATAATGTTGATGGAATGATCCTGCGAGAGGTCAGCCTGAGACGAGGTGCTGAAATCCACCCCGGGTCACTCGTTCGCGCGGGCGAGTCTGCATGTGCGACGGAGGAGGGGATGAATTGAACCAACAAATGCTGGCCTACCTGCCGGTGCTGAGCCCGATCGTAACACTCATCGTCGTTTACATCGGGGTGCTCGCGCAGAATCGGCACGTCGATGTGCGAATGAGCGACTTGCAGCGGTACATGGATCAGCGGTTCACGGACACGGTGGCACGCATCGAAGCGCTGATCCGTGCCGAGACGGGCGACTTGCGGACCCGCATTGAGCGCCTGGAGAATGATCGTCGGGTAATCCGCTGAACGCGGCCGGCCTGCCCAGACCCACCCCCAGGCACTTGGATTGGTCCGTTCGCCACCTCGCCGAAGCGGACCGCCGCTAATTGTTCGTGGCGAACGCGCGGGAATCAATGTCCGACGTCGAGATGTGAAACCCTGCCCCCCTCACCCGGCTGATCGCGTTTCGCGCCTCAACGTCGTCCAGGAAACCTTGGACGCACTCTACGAACGAAGCCGCGATGTCCGGGTAGGACGAATCGGCGGGTAAATCGACGACCGTCGCGAGGCCCCCCTGCAGCTTGCCGCTTTCCGGTATCGGTGCGTACCGCAGATTCAGATCGAGACGGAGATGGTTCAGCAACTTAACATCCGGTTCCATCCTGGGGTCGTGCTTGTAGGCATTAGCAAGGTGTCGTAGCGCTTCGATGACCTGATGATGCGCGCACTGATTCTGATGTAAGCGCCTGCCGATCTCTTCCCACCTGGCATTTTTCAGGTCCGAAAGTTCTTTCATACGAGTTGAGAACTCCTGCCTGGTGGTCGGTCTACCCGCATCCGCGGCGCAAGCAGCGAGAAATGTGAGACGCCGTTCGATATGATGGCGCAGTGCGACGAGGAACACAATGCACAGTTCGTTAACGAACGGGGCGTCATAGAAAAGCCACTGGTCGTACGCCGCGTCTGGATGGTCTGGGAGGAGTTCGGCCCTACGCCGCTCTTCTGTCTTGATGAGGCTCAAATATGCCCTTGCGTCCGTGAGCTCCGTAACCAAATTATTGCATCCAGGTCGTCAACGTATGCATTCCTCATCTGGAGTACTAAGACGAAGCCGCCATCGCCGGAATCCACATGAGCAATGGCGTCGCCAAACCTGACAAACGGCCCACCCGCCCAGATTCCGCGTAAACTGGCCCCCTGTGCCACATGTAAAGCGATCGGCGGTGCGGTCCGCGTCGTCGGGACCGGCTGGTTTTAACGGCGACGCGCTGCACACGGATCTACCCCACGTTGCGCATCGAGCTGGGGGCTCGCCGGAGGAAAAAGTCATCGGGGCAGCAGGGCCGCCCCATGGCCACCCTACGGGCGGCCTTAGCAGGACTTAAAAGTCCCGCCGGCACGCTAAAGCGTACGCCACGGGCGGCGGCCAGCCATCACGATTAGTGGCATACCAAATGGCCCGCAGGACTACTCTTCTTTTACCACCAGTACGGTGACTTCGGCGGTGACGTCTTTGTGCAGCCGCACAGGCACCTTGAACTCCCCGAGCTGCTTGATCGGCTCGTCCATCTGCACCTTGCGGCGGTCGATGGTGAAGTTCTTCTGGGCCAGCGCATCGGCCACATCCTTTGAGGTGACCGACCCGAAAAGCTGGTCGTTCTCGCCGGCCTTCTGGGCGATGGTCACCGTCACTCCGGTGAGCAGCTTCGAGAGATCTTCGGCTTCGCTCTTCTGCTTGGCTTCGCGGCGCAGGTGCGCCTGGCGCTCCTGCTCCACGATCTTGCGGTTGGCGTCCGTGGCGGCCACGGCGAGGCGTTTGGGCAATAGAAAATTGCGGGCATAACCGTCGGCCACTTTCACCACCTGGCCGCGGTTCCCCAGTCGTTCGATATCTTCGCGCAGTATGACTTCCATGATCGGCTCCTAAAACTGCGCCGCGAACGGCAGCAGGGCGATGTTGCGCGCCTTCTTAATGGCGTCGGTAAGCCGCCGCTGATGCGGGGCGCAGACGCCTGAAATACGGCGCGGGACGATTTTGCCGCGCTCCGCCACGAAGGCGTGCAGCAGCTTGGTGTCCTTGTAATTGATGTCGTCGATCTTCTCCACGCAGAAGCGGCAAACTTTCTTCCGGCGGAAATAGGCCTTCTTCTGCGTGGCGACGGCCTTGTCGCCGCCGGTGGGGCGTTGTCCGGCGCTGCCGGGTCTTCCTTTGAATTCTGGCATGGGATCTCCTTACGCCTCCTTGGGCAGGCCGGGCATGGCCGGCGCCGCGGGGCTTTCGCCCATCATCTGTTGCGCCACCGAAGGCGGAGCCACGGCCGGCGCAGCCACCGCTTTACGATGCGCCCGCTTATCGCGGTCTTTCTTACGCTTCTCCAGACGCTTCAGCGTCTCGTCGATGCGCACCGTCAGAAACTTGATCACCAGGTCCGAGACGCGCAGCCGGCGCTCGAATTCCTTGACGGTCTCCGGCCCCGCGGTGAACTGGAACAGGACGTAAGCCCCTTCGCGGTACCGGTCCACTTTATAGGCCAGCTTGCGCTTGCCCCATTTTTCCACTTTGTCCACCGTGCCGCCGGCGTTCGAAACAGTCGTCTTCATCTGCTCGATGAAGGCGTCCACTTCTTCGTCGGGAGCGTCCGGTTTCGCTATAAACAGCTCTTCGTAGATTCGCATGCTTCCTCGTTTTAAGCCTTGGGCGCGACGCGATTGAATCTCGTCATGGCCTTTTCGACGCCTTCGGCGATTATGGAGACAACCGCGTCGGCCCCATCGGCCACCAGTTGCTCCAATTCCTTATGCAGCGAGCGCTTGATCGGCGATAACAGATAATCGACCCCGCTGCTCAATGGGTGGCCGGGATGAATCCCCAAACGCACCCGTACAAATTCCTGTGTGGCCAGACTGCGGATTGTAGAGTCCACTCCATTATGGCCGGCGGACGACCCGCGCGGCTTGATCCGCAAACTGCCCCACGGCAGGGCCAATTCGTCGTAAACCAGAATCAGATCCGCTGCCGTGAGCAAGTGCTTTTCGATCAGCGGCGCCAACGACGTGCCGCTACCGTTCATGTATGTCTGGGGCTTGGCCAGCATCACCTCGTGGCCGGCAATCCGCCCCACTCCCGTAAGCGCCCTCGAATCGTGCCTGGTGACGCGGATTTGATGCATTTCCGCGAGCCGGTCCACCACCTTAAAACCCAGATTGTGGGGGGTGCCGGCATACTCCTCGCCCGGATTTCCCAGGCCAGCAACCAGGAACATGCGGCGCTACTTCTTCTTGGGCTTGGCCTCTTCGGCCGCTTCTTCCTTCTTGCCCTTCTTGATGACTTCCGGTTCGGAGGTGGCCGGCGTGGCGGCGGCTTCGGCGGTGGGCGCGGCTTCGGCAACCGGCTTCACTTCTTCGGCGCGCATCGCGACGATGTGCGCGATCACCGTTTCGGGTGAGCCCAAAAGCTTCATGGAACCGCTCATGGGCAGATCGCTGAAGCGCTTGCTCTGGCCCATCAGCAATTCGGTGACATCCACCACGAAGCTCTCCGGGATCTCGTCCGGCAGACACTCGACTTCGGCCGCGCGCGAGATGATTTCGAGCAGGCCGCCCTGGGTCTTGACGCCCTTGGGCTCGCCCTGGGTGGTCACTGGAATCGAGACGCGCAGACGCTTGCTTAGATCGATCCGCTTCAGGTCCGCGTGCAGTAGCGTGCCGCGGATCGGATCGTTCTGGTGATCCACCACCATCACCGGCGTGTTTTCGCCGCCCTCGATATCCAAATTAAAGATCGTGTTGTAGCCGCTGCCCGAATGCACGATCTGCAAAATCGCCTTGGGACTCACGGCCACCGCCACGGGCTCTTTGTATGCGCCATAAACCACCGCGGGGATCATCCCCGAGCGGCGCGTCCGGCGCGCTTCATTCTTGCCGCGCGATTCACGAGGCTGCGCGGCAACGGTTATCTCTTTTCTCACTGCATTTCTCCTTCAAGGGGCGCAAGACCGATCGGCTTTCGCCTGACGTGGGTTGCGTAGCCCCGATTTTCGCTATACAAACAGACTGCTTACCGAAGTCTCTTCGTGGATCGACTGGATCGCCCTGGCCAGCAGCGGCGCCACCGATAGAGACCTGATCTTGCTCGAATTCTTAGCTTCTTCCAACAAGGGAATCGAATTCGTAAATACCACTTCCTTTAAGGGCGACTCTTCAATGCGCTTGACCGCCGGCCCGGAAAGTACGGCATGCGTAGCACAGGCGCTCACGCTGCGCGCTCCCTGTTTGAGCAGCGCCTCCGCGCCTTTCACCAGGGTACCGGCCGTGTCGATCAAATCGTCCACCATCAAACAATTGCGCCCCTCAACCTCGCCCACCACATTCATCACTTCCGCCACGTTCGGCTTTTCCCGGCGCTTATCGATAATCGCCAGCGGCGCGTTCAGCCGCTTGGCGAACGCCCGGGCCCGCTCCACGCCGCCGGGATCCGGCGACACCACCGTGAGATGCGGCACCTCCAGCGGCTTGAAATATTCGATCATCACCGGCGCCGAAAACAAGTGATCCACCGGAACATCGAAGAACCCCTGAATCTGCGCGGCGTGCAGATCGAGCGCCATGATGCGATCCGCACCAGCGCGTTCCAGCAACGACGCAATCAATTTCGCCGAGATGGGAACGCGCGGCTTGTCCTTGCGGTCCTGCCGGGCGTAACCATAATAGGGTAACACTGCCGTGATGCGGTCTGCTGAGGCGCGCTTGGCGGCGTCGATCATCAGAAACAGTTCCATGAGGTTATGGTCGACCGGACGGCAGGTCGGCTGGATCAGGAACAGATCGGCTCCGCGCACGTTTTCCTGGAACTGCAGGTAGACTTCTCCATCGGAGAACGTCTCCAGCATCAGGTCGCCCAGTTCCATATCCAGCGATGCGCAAATCTCGTGCGCCAGGCAGGGATTGGCTGTGCCCGAGAAAATTTTCAAACGCTCGGGCATCATCGCCCGGATGGGTTTAGCGGCGGCCATAGTTTATCTTCAATATGCGGCTGCAGGGTACGCCACCAGAGACTCCGGTAGCGCCCCCGGCTGACCAGCGAAATCGGGAAAACACGTTCGTCGGCAAATGATTTTGTGGCGCGATTCACTTGTTCCCGGGTACGAAACAAACCGTAGAGCGACGAACCGCTTCCGGTCATCATGGCCGGATTCGCACCCAGCTTCACGAGCCGCTGCTTCAACGCGGCGAGTTGCGGGAACTGCTCGAAAACTACTGTTTCAAAATCGTTAACACCGGATGCAAAGGCTCCGGCCCCAAGTTCGCCCCATGCCCGCGCCTGGAAACTAACTATCTTATTTTGTTGCGATTCGGTTGTCAATCGGGGGGTGAGGGCACGATAAGCGGAGGCGGTCGAGACATGCGCTGCGGGCGCCACCAAAAGGCCCCGGCGCGGCGGCCCATCGGGTAAGGGATAGAGTTCGGTGCCGCGGCCCAATGCCACGGCCGTCCCGCCCAGCAGAAAAAAAGGCACATCGCTGCCCAGTTCGGCGGCTAATCCCATGAGCTGGGGCATTTCCAGGCGGCGCCGTGCGAGCGCGGGCAACGCCAGCAGGACAGCGGCTGCATCCGACGATCCTCCGCCCAAGCCGGCCCCCATCGGAATGCGCTTGCGCAGCCGGAAGCGCACCGCGGCCGTTATCCGCATGGCATCCAGCGCCAGCACGGCGGCCTTCGCAATCAGGTTGTTCGGAATGTCGAGATCGCCGTCGATCTGAATCGAAGTGCCGCGCGCCGGGGTGAAGGCCACGTCGATCGCGTCCGCCAGCGAGATGGTCTGGAACACCGTGCGGATCTCGTGGTAGCCGTCCGCCCGGGCGTGGAGCACGCGCAGATCCAGGTTGATTTTTGCCAGAGCGCGCAGGCTGGCCTGACGGGTCTGGCTCATTTGTCGTACTGCAGGAGCGAAAAGACATCGTAGCCCGCCAGTCTGGCGCGGCCGTTCAAGAAGGTGAGTTCCACGGCGAAAGCCAGCCCGGCGATTTTGCCGCCGGCCTGTTCCACCAGCCGCGACACGGCGGCCGCAGTCCCTCCGGTAGCCAGCAGATCGTCCACGATTAGGACGCGGCTGCCTTCCACCAGGGCGTCCTTGTGCATTTCCAGGCTGTCGGTGCCGTATTCCAGATCGTAGCTCACCCGCAGGCATTCCGACGGCAGTTTCTTCGGCTTGCGCACCGGGACGAACCCGGCGCCGAGCGCATAGGCGAGCGCAGGCGCGAAGATGAAACCACGCGCTTCGATGCCCAGCACCATATCGACCTTCGCATCCCGGTAGTGTTCGCACAGCGCATCGATTACGCCGCGCAGCCCAGCCTTGTCTTTCAGCAGGGTGGTGATGTCGTAAAAGAGGATGCCGGGTTTGGGAAAGTCCGGCACCTCGCGAATCAGCGACTTCAGGTTATCCATTAGACCTCGGTCAGACCTCGATTTGGAAAACGGAATATTGCTTCGGCGCGGCTTCCTGTTCTTCGACGCCGCGCACGTCGGAAAAACGCGGGCCCTTCCGCAGCGCCGCGGCCAGATCCGACAGCTTATCGGGTGGTCCGGCGGCGAAGACTTCCACGCGTCCATCGTCCAGATTGCGCACGTAGCCGGTCAGGCCCAGCGTGGATGCCACGCGCTGCGCATAGTCCCGATAGCCGACGCCTTGTACGCGCCCGCGCACAAGATAGAGGCGCGCGGCTTGGGGATGGCGGGACACGGAAAAACGAGAATAGCATGATGGAAAGTTGCCAATGAAAGCCGGCTCTCCGGTGTCCAACTTCCAGTCCGGAATCGGCAAGGTGCGGCCCAGCCGCGCGAGAATCAACTTCGGGTCTTCTAGTCTTCCCCGCGACGAAGGTTCGTAGCTAAGAAATGCTACCCTAAGACCGGCTCATGAAGATCAGAGACGCCATTAAGCTGGTGGAGCCGGACGGCTGGAGACTGGCGCGCACGCTTGGGAGCCACCGGCAGTATCATCATCCTACCAAGCCGGGGACGGTGACCATCGCCGGCCATCCTTCGTTGGATTTGGACCCAAAGTCAAAGGCGTCTATACTAAGACAGGCAGGCCTGAAATGAGCCAGTACACCGTATTCTTTGCCCAAACCGCTACCGGTTACAGCGCCCATGTCCCCGACCTTCCCGGTTGCGTCGCCGCGGGCGCCACCCTGGAGGAAACCCGGCAGATGATCCGCGAAGCCATCGAATTCCACATCGAAGGCATGCGGCTGCATGGGGAGGTGGTACCGCCGCCGACCACGCTGGTGGAGCAGGTCGAGATTCCAGCCTGAGAGCCCGCGCCGAACTTTTGGCATCGTGATCTCGAACCGCACATCAGCAACCCCCGCTGCGCCGAGTGACCCTGACTAACTCGAACCCCAGCGTGGCGACCGTTCGTCGCCTTTCAATCCGCACCAGCACCGCGACCGCGATCACGCCCCTGACGATTTCAGCGAGCTACAACGGTAAAAAGAAAACAGCTTGACTCACGGTCAAGAAATGGCGGTTCCCGGACCACGCCAAGACTTCAGCCGAGCGCCCGGAAGGCCTCGATGTCACCTTTCAAAAGGTCGTTTACGAGCCGGTCCAACGGGACGCCCTTGCTGGCGGCCCGTTCGATCAAGAATGCCTGTACATCTTGTTCCAAATACACTGGAACATGGAACACCGCGTCCGGCCCGGCATAATGTTTACCGCGCTCGGCGCGGCTGAAATCCTATTCGTGCTTCATCTCGTCATCTGAACCGTTATCCATTATTGCCTCTCCTCGTAGACGGCCCGTTCAGTCGCATTGGCTCTGCGCGCCGAAACGATTCGCACCTGGAGGTTGGCCGCGTCCATCTCTCTCCAGGTGTGCACCACCACAAGCGGCACGCCGTTCGTCGCCAAGCCTCGGGCGACCCAACATTCCTTCGTGTCGCTATGGTCCACGTCGAATATCGTTTGTATCCGCGGGTCACGGAAGATGGTCAGGGCCAGGGTGAACGCCACTCCATGTTTTCGCTCATTCGATAGAGCCTTGGCGCGGTCCCATTCGAAGTGAAGTTCCCGGCTAAGGCTCACACCCACAGTTTTAACCGGATGGCGGTCCGAAGTAAAGGCACACTCATTTATCGCCCGCCGCCCGGGCCGCGCTAGAATAGAAACAGCGGATCTCCACTTGTCTGCCGAGTCCTCTCTATGATTGACGCTATTCTGGCCAAGGTTTTTGGCACCAAAAACAAACGCGAAATCAAGGCCATTCAGCCCCTCATCGCCGCCATCAACGACCTCGAACCGCAAATTCAGCAACTTTCCGATATCGACCTGGCCGCCAAGACCATCGAGTTCAAAGAGAAACTCGCCCAGGGCGCGCCGCTTGACGACCTGCTGATCGAAGCCTTCGCGGTAGTCCGCGAAGCCGGGCGCCGCTTCCTCAACATGCGCCATTTCGACGTGCAGTTGATCGGCGGCATCGTCCTGCACCGCGGCAAAATCGCTGAAATGCGAACCGGTGAAGGTAAGACGCTGGTCGCTACGCTGCCCGCTTACCTAAACGGGCTCGAAGGCAAGGGCGTTCACATCGTCACCGTCAACGATTACCTGGCCCACCGCGACTCCGATTGGATGGGCAAGATCCACCGCGCGCTCGGCCTCACCGTAGGCGTCATCGTCCATGACCTCGACGACCAGGAACGGCAGGACGCCTACAACGCCGATATCACCTACGGCACGAATAACGAATTCGGCTTCGATTACCTGCGCGACAACATGAAATTCCGCCTGGAAGACTGCGTCCAGCGCGGCCATAACTATGCCATCGTCGACGAGGTGGATTCCATCCTCATCGACGAAGCCCGCACGCCGCTGATCATCTCCGGCCCCAGCGAGGAATCCACCGACAAGTATTTCAAAGTGAATCGCATCATTCCCAAGCTGATGCGCGGGGAAGAAATCGAAGGCAAGGAGCCCGGCGAAAAATATACTACCGGCGACTATACGGTGGACGAAAAGCATCGCAGCGCCGCGCTCACCGAAGAGGGTTTCGATAAAGCCGCCCGCCTCCTCGGCTTGCCCAACATCTACGACATCGCCACCATCGAGTGGAAGCACCACGTGGAGCAGGCCGTCAAAGCCCATGCCCTCTACCAGAAGGACCGCGACTACGTAGTGAAGCGCAACGACGCCACCAATCAGGATGAAGTCATCATTGTCGACGAATTCACCGGCCGCCTGATGCCCGGCCGGCGCTGGAGCGACGGATTGCACCAGGCCGTGGAAGCCAAGGAAGGCGTCAAAATCGAGCGCGAGAACCAGACTCTCGCCACCATCACCTTCCAGAACTACTTCCGCATGTACAAGAAACTGGCGGGTATGACCGGCACGGCCGAAACCGAGGCGGCCGAATTCGAGAAGATCTACAAGCTCGACGTCACCGTCATTCCCACCAATCGGGACATGGTCCGCAAAGAATTCCCCGACATGGTGTACCGCACCGAGGAAGAGAAGTTCCGCAACGCGGCCAAAGAGATCAAGGAGCTCCAGGAAAAGGGCCAGCCTGTGCTGGTGGGCACGGTTTCGGTAGAGAAATCCGAGCGGCTGTCCGGCATCCTGAAACGCATGGGCGTCAGGCACGAAGTCCTGAACGCCAAGAATCACGAGCGTGAAGCGCCCATCGTGGCCCAGGCGGGACGCAAGGGCGCCATTACGGTTTCCACCAACATGGCCGGCCGCGGGACCGATATTTTGCTGGGTGGCAACCCGGAATTCATGGCCCGCGAAGCCGCCCGCAAACAGGCGCTCGATCCGGACAAG
>Ga0187871_10002084_pt1 | contig 16588 bp, 10 predicted proteins | sample June2016WEW_16_1_FD_132988 | JGI IMG/M metagenome (GOLD analysis project Ga0187871, IMG submission 132988) | Peatland microbial communities from SPRUCE experiment site at the Marcell Experimental Forest, Minnesota, USA - June2016WEW_16_10 | ecosystem: Environmental > Terrestrial > Soil >...
GATGCCGCCAGCACGAGCCCATACAGAACGTATCCGATATTTCCGCTGAGGATTGTGTCGTCGGTGACCAGTCCCGGGAAGAATGCGATGGCGGGCAGCATCACGACCAACCACTTGCGCTCCCAGGCCTCGGCCATTTGAAAACCCGCCCAGAGTTCCAGCAGAAATCCAGAGAGCACTGCCAACCCGTAGAGTAGCCCGAGCAGCCATCCCGGCACAGCAGCACACAGGCGAAGGAGCGGCAGTGTCATCGGGGAATACACATAAGCATACGGGATGCGATCGGAGGGGCTGGGGTGCGGACGGTTCAGGAAAGCCAGTTGCGCCGCTATGCCGACGGCATAGGGATCTCCGCCGCGGTGGATCGTCTGCACGGCTCTCCAGGAAATCTGCGCGTCCCATCCCGCCGGACCCGTGTACGCCATTGCCGCGACCGCAACGATAGCGGCCACCCAAAACGCTATGACGATTCTCCGGCGAGACAGCCAGCCGAATGAGGATTCTCCCAAACGAGTTCCTATCTGCCATCGGGGTCATGGCCAGTTTCAAGATTTATGCTGCACTGCGAGACCCGAATGACTGGCCGTACACGCTTCTATTCGAAGATGCCTTGAGGCAAATGCAGAGTTGTATGAGCGTGAAATCCTATCACCGTTTTTAGGTTTTGTTTCCGCAGCCTCGTATGAAGAGCGCAAGAGTGCACTCGGCCATCCCCGACCTGCTTGCACAAAAATTGTCAACTGAGGCTAAAAGTCGATGACGCTCGAAACCACGCCTGAGGAGACCCGCGCACGTCACAATCCGCGACCGACCTGGGCGTCACTTCAAAGGCCAACATTACAAAATTGTAATCTCGGCGTCATGCCGCTGTTTCTTTCTCAAAACTAGACTGGGCATCCTTGTCCCTTAAATCCCTGCGCGAAACCCTGTTGGAGTTTCAGGAACACGATGAGAACCGCCAGGAAGTCCCTTCGGCCAACGTTGCGTCACGAACCAAATACAAAGAGGAGAACGGTACATGTCTCGAAAAAATAAGTCTCGAAATAAGTCGAGAACCAGAGCTCGACTCAACCATCTGCGTCCGCTGGCCGGCCTGCTGGCTGCGGGGCTGGGCTGTGCAGGCGTGGCCGCTGGCCAGTCCAAGCCGTACCCGACATATCAGACGGGCCCGCAGAAAAACGGTTCGTGGGTGGTCAGCGATGGCCAGATCATCACCCCGGCCGGCACCCAGGTCGACCTCGGCATCCGAGTCCGCGCGAAAGCGATCGCGCTCAACCCAAGCGCCAAAAGTCACACTGCCGCCGTCCTCACCATGGGCGCGACGGAGGCGGTCGAAATATTCGACACCAACACCGGCACCGTCCTGCAGGACTACGCCACGTTTGGAGAGGATTCGAGCGGCAGTTATAGCGGCATAGCCTATTCGGCGAATGGCAAATACCTGATCTTCAGTCAGGACAGCAGCAACGTCACCCTCGCCAAGGTGACCCCAGAGGGCTTGCTGGAAGACGACGCCCAGATCAGCGTGCCGCCAAACAGTTCTTTCATCAGCTGCTTCCCCAACAGCGCTCTCGGTGCGTACGCCCGGCCCTGCGCCACGTTCTACAATCCGTACACTTCTTATCCTGGCGGCATCGCGTTCTCAAAGGATGGCACCAGCGCTTATGCTCTGCTGAACCAGAACGATACGCTCACCCAGATCGACCTGACCGCGAACCCGCCGGTGCAGGGTACGCAAATCCGCGTCGGCAACGCGCCGCACAGCATCGTGATCGACAAAGCCGGCACCACCGCCTACGTCAGCAACGAGGGCGGACGAGCCGCTACTGAGGCGGATTTCCAGATCTACTCCGCCGGCACTGAAATCGTCGCCGACCCGGTGGTTGGCGCCGCGATCACCGGTACTGTTTCGGTGGTTGATCTGCCCACGATGACGGTCACGGCCACCATCTCGACGGGTCTACACCCGACCGGGATGGCGCTTTACGGAGACAACCTTCTGGTGGCCAATACCTATAGCGACACCATCTCGGTCATCGACACGGTCGCCAACGTAGTGAGGCGGACGATCAATCTAGGGCTACCGATTGGAGTTCCGGGCGCAGGCCAACCGGCTTATGGCGCCGCGCCGAACTCGATTGCCGTCGACGGCAAGAACGGCATTGCCTACGTCGCGCTTTATAACGCCAATGCAATCGCGGTGGTGGACCTCAGCAAGAACGCGACGACCCCCGTCTTAGGCATGATCCCGGTAGCCTATGCACCGGCCTCGGTCGTGTTGGACGAGGTCAACGACACGATCATTGTGGCCAACGACAAGGGCATCGGCGCGCGTCTTTCGTACGAATGCGACCACGGCGTCTGCAGCTACAATACCCACCAGGACAATGGCACCGTCAGCATCGTCCCGGTGCCGAATACCGCGACGTTGGAGGCGATGACGGCGCAGGTATTCACAAACAACCACTGGGATCTGGTGCAAAACATCCAGTCCGCCAGCGGCGGCAGCCCGAAAACCAAGCCGGTCGTAGTCCCGGCCAAAATCGGCGATCCTTCATTGATCAAGCACGTGTTCCTGATCGTCCGTGAGAACCGCACCTACGATCAGATTCTGGGCGACGTGGCCGCCGGCAATGGCGAAGCCTCGTTGGCGGTGTTCGGCGGCAAGGACACCCCGAACGCGCACGCGCTGGTACAGCGCTTCCCGCTCCTCGACAATTTCTACGACCCCAGCCGCCAGTCGGCGGACGGTCACCAATGGATCACCGAGGGCATGGCGCCCTACGCCGACGACATCCAGTCGCCGGACTGGAACCGCAGCTATCCCGGCGGGAACGCCGGCGATGCCCTTGCCTATCAGAACAAGGGCTTCTTATTCTCGGAAGCGGCGGCCGCCGGTTTGTCGGTCAAGATGTACGGCGAATACGTCGAGTTCGATACCTACCTGCAACCCAACGGGTCGACCAGCGAACCGAGCTGGAGCGACTTCTACGCCGACTCGCAGAACTTCGAGGCTGGGCTGGAACCGACGCTGTTCTATCAGAACACGATCCAGGCACACTCTTCCGTCCCGGCTGTGTATCTCCACCTCATCCCGAACTTCCCGATATTCGATCTGGGCATTCCCGACCAGTTCCGCGTCGATCTGTGGGTGCAGGACTTCAATAATGACGTCGCGGCCGGTACGGTGCCCACCTTGAGTATCCTGTGGATTATGGATGACCACACCGGCGGCCCGCCGACTCCGGACGCCGAACAAGCCGATAACGACCTGGCCGTTGGGCGCATCATCGACTACATCACCCATAGCAACGTGTGGTCTACTTCAGCGATCTTCATCGAGGAAGACGACGCACAGAACGGCGTCGACCACATCGACGGTCACCGCAGTCCTGGCTATATCGTCAGCCCATACGCCGTGCAGGGCGGACCCACCGACCACACTTACTACACGCAGGTCAACATGACTCGAACGATGGAGCAAATCCTCGGCCTGCCTACCATGAACCAGTTCGACCTGGTGGCGTCACCGATGAGGACGGATTTCGTGAAGGGCGTGCCGCCCGCGGACAACTTCCTGCCGTGGACACACGTGCCGAACGAGGTTCCGCTGGATGACGGCGTTACCGCAGCCACAGCCGACGCAAAGAGCAACCCCAAGGTCAAGGCCCTGAGGGATGCCTGGCTCAAGAAGAAGGCGCAGATCTTCGCCGGCAAGCTGACCAAGCCTGACTCCGAAGACCCTGACACCGTCAACCATCTGAACTGGTACATGTCGACCGGCTTTACCCGGCCCTATCCGGGCGAGAGCACGGTTCGGCCTCCCAGCGAGTTCAACAAACCGGCGCCCACTACCACAGACTCGGACGACTAAAAAGCGTTCGAACTGCAACAGCCCTCTCCCCTAGAACCGGGGAGAGGGTTTTTTATTGCTGCCTCAAATGAAAAGTCCCACCTAACCTGATGTTTCTAGCGGGAACCCTCATCTCAGTCGTTTTCGTGGTGCACTGCTCGACCGTTCACGACCGGCATCGGGCGCGGCCATGGTGCACGGGGCTGATGGGCGCGATAAGAAATATGAATTGGACTCGATTTAGGCTTGCCGTTACTGTCGGCGGGTCGTTCGAACCTGATTGGCGCCACGTTCGAAGTTTTGGCCGCACGAAGGCCCGGGTGATGAAAACCACGAGCAGCGTATGAAGCAACCTAAACGAGTCTGGGCATCCTTCCTTCGAACCGGACCTGGCTGTCTGCTCATCGGGCTGATCACGTTCGTCTGCTATCGCCTGCAACTGAATCTCACGATCACGGGCTTCCTCTACCTGATTGCGATTGTCTTGCAGTCACTGATAGGGAGCTTCGTGTCCTCCGCCGTGGTTGCCGTGGTTGCCGTTCTATGTCTGGATTTTTTCTTCACGACTCCTTTGTTTTCTCTTGAAGTTACGAGCCCCCTCGACATATTGGCGCTGACTTCGTTCCTGACTACGGGGCTGGTCGTGTCTCGACTCACCACTCGAGTGCGCGAGGAGGCAGCGATCTCAGACCACCAGCGGCGGCAGGTGGACCGGCTGTATCAGCTGGCGCAAATGTTATTGGCGGTGGATCCGGAAAAGACAACGTGCGCAACCTCGATCGAATTGTTTCGGAATGTTTTTGATCTTCAGGCGGTTTGCCTGTTCGATGCGGTGAAAGCAGAAATCTACTGTACGGGAACGATTCCCGGCCTCGCAGATCAGACCAGAGCTGCGTATTCCTCAGGCAGAGACAGTGAGGATGCGGGCTCGGGGAGATTGATTCGATGCTTACGCGCCGGGGGGAACATGATCGGTGCGGTCGGCTTTGCAGGTCTGGGTGATCCGGAGCTGACCGCGGGATCTCTGTCAGCGCTGGCCGCAGCCATGCTGGAAAGGGCACACACTTTTCGCAACGCCAGCCATGCCGCGGCAGCAGCCCAGGCGGAGTCGTTTCGAGGAGCTATTCTCGATGCCCTGGCGCACGAGTTCAAGACGCCGCTGGCCACCATCGTGACGGCGGCCGGGGGTCTCCGCGAACTCGGCCCTCTGTCCGCGGAACAGACGGAGCTGACGGATATTGTAGAAGCAGAGGCTTCGCGTCTCAGTTCGCTGACCTCTCGACTGCTGCGAACTGCGCAGCTGGATCGGGAGGAAGTTAAACCGCAACTGGAATTCACGGATTTATCCGATCTGGTTCGAGTTTTGGCCGACCAGTACGCCACGCAATGGTCTGACCGAAGGCTCTCCATTCAAAACGACACGGAAACCACCGAGGTGATGGCGGACCCTGAATTACTTCAACTGGCGTTGCGGCAGCTGCTGGACAACGCGTGCAAGTATTCCGCCCCAGGTTCGGCAGTTAAGGTCAGCATCGACGGGCAGGATGAGTGGGTGGAGGTTCGGACATCGAACAGTGGAAGTCCGATTCGGCCCGGTGAGCGGTCCAAGATTTTCACGCGCTTCTACCGGGGCGTCGAAACCAGGCATTGGACGCCGGGTTCGGGGCTGGGCTTATATGTCGCTCGGAAAATCGTTCACGCGCACGGTGGGAGTCTGGATCTCGAGGTGGCGACACCCAACGATCAAGCTACCGTGTTCCGCCTGGCGCTGCCCCGTGCACGACAGAATCGTGAAGAGCTGGAGCCCGCGAGCCTGGCACCCATGTTTGTTCAAAGGCCGCAGACAGAAAAGGAGACAAGCTTACGGTGAGCACGGATCGGCTCAACACATTGATTGTCGACGACGAGGCGCCTTTTCGCCGGGTACTACGGACCTCGTTGGCGCAAAGCGGGTTTGCGATCGACGAAGCTCAAAGCGGCGAAGAGGCCGTCGCTATTCTCACCAGGTGTGCGTTTGACCTTGTCCTGCTCGACATGAATATGCCGGGGGTGGGCGGCGTGGAGGCTTGCCGTGAGATTCGCGGACTTGCGCCCAAGATCGGCATCGTGATGGTCACGGTGCAGGATGGCGAGAGCGAAATCGTGAAGGCCCTGGAGGCCGGCGCCGACGACTACATTACCAAGCCGGTCCGGCTCCGCGAACTGGTTGCCCGCCTAAAGGCAGTATTGCGGAGACTGCGCAGCGAGGAGGCCGCGGAGCCGACGTTGTTGCGTGCTGGCGACCTGGAACTCGATGTCAATCGACGTCTGCTTCACCGCCAGGGCAGAGCCATTCATCTCACTCCCACCGAGTTCGATCTGCTCGCGCTGCTGATGCGAAATCAGGGAGCTCCGATTACGCACACCCGGCTGTTGCGATCCATTTGGGGTCCGGAATATGGCGCCGAATTGCATTACCTGCGCTCTTTCGTCAAAACCCTGCGCCAGAAAATTGAAGAAGATCCCGCCAAACCAAAATACATTATGACTGAGCCTTGGCTAGGATACCGGTTCTGTGATCCTCTCGATATGTCCGCTGCCAAGTCCCACGTCGCATAACTCTGAAGTATTTCCGTCGACAGAATTCAGCAACACGACTGCCACTCGCCGGTCGTTCCCTTTGCAGTGAAGGAATTTATTCAAGCTAGTTGAATTATTAATGTCCATCTTCACGACTTCTTCATGCCCTACCCGTTACCTTCTTCATCACATTTGACGTTCTAGTTGCTTGGTGTCGGGTGAAGCGCTTGTGCAACCGCTTTACCTAGCGATCAAGTTTGGCGGGCTTTTCGACGGCAGTCGGACCAATCGGAAGCGCCCGCGTCGGCCATGGCGCGAAACGAAAACCGCAGAACCGGGGCTGCAGAGAAAAGCCGTTCGCTGCAGCGGGCTTTATTCGCTCTTTATGAACTTCTTACTCGATCTTTATGGGTTTTCAGATGTGATGGTGGTTTGAGTACGAACCAAGGCGGCAGGAGATGTGGTCTGTCGATTCAGCCCGACCGATCGACGCGTCATTGAGTAAAGAGAACCGGACTTCGGACCGGAAAGGATTCCAACTTGAAAATCATGAGAACTCCATTGCGTAAGCCCGTAGCGGTATCAGCCTTCGTCCCGATGCTGGTGTTGAGTTTCTGTGTTGCTCAGGGCGCGCGCTGTTACGCGCAGACTCAAACTCAACCGGACAGCCCGACGAAAGTGGCTGTCTTGCGTGAGCCGTTACCCGCCGACACCAGTAGCGCGAAGACCACGACTCCCGCTGCCGCTCAACCCGCCGCCAAGCCTGAGCCGGAAACCTCGGTGGATATTGCCAAGGAACTGGCGATCATGAAGGCGCGCATCGAGCAACTCGAGGCCGAATTGAAGAGCCGCGCGACGGCCGAACCGGCAGCGGCTGCCGCGCCGGAAGCGTCCCCAGCTCCGGCGGCTGCGGCGAAAGCAACCGAAGCTGCACCGTCGCCGGCAGCCGTCGCGCCGCCGACTCAGGAAGCCGCTACCGGCGCGCCCGCCAAGCCTGCGCCGACAGCGCCATTTGCCTATGCTGATTGGACTTGGCTGAACGGCAACGCGCGCAACAAAGACGCGGTCTGGGATTCGAAATTCTTCACCCCGGAAATCAGGTTCGATACAGACTACGTATTTAGTTTCAACCACCCCAAGGATGACAGCTTGGGCGGCTCGACCGAGATCTTCCGCTCGAACGAAATCCAGGTCGAGCAGATCAGCTTCGGGGGGGACTTCCACTGGCAAGATGTTCGCGGCCGGGTCTTGACTCTGGGAGGCATGTTCGGAGTCACTACCCCAAGGAACGACGCCAGCGCCGGACGCGGCCAATGGGACCTGCGTGGCGCTTACAAATATTTTGCCGAAGCCTATGGCGGGTACCACTTCAATGTGAATCACGGGCTTAATGTCGACGCCGGAATCTTCGTGTCGTACATTGGCCTGTTCAGCTACTACAACTTCGACAACTGGGCCTATCAGCCATCGTATGTTTCCTCCAACACGCCGTGGTTTTTTAACGGACTTCGTATCCAGTGGTTTCCCACCGACAAACTGAAAATTGAGCCCTGGATCATTAACGGCTGGCAATCCTACGGGAGGCTTGGAACGAAACCTGGTCTCGGGGGACAGATCCTATGGCGCCCAAAACCGTGGGTATCGATGGTTTTCAATAACTATGGCATGGGCGAGGACACGCTGTGGACTGGGACTGTTCCGTTGGGCCGGTCGCGCATCCATACCGATGACAGCATCGAGATCAAGTATTACGACCAGCCGACCAAGTTCGTGGACAAAATGGCCTTCTCGCTCACCGGTGATCTGGGTTGCGAATACGGCGGTGGCGTGAGTTGTCACAAAAATGAGCCGCTCACTATCGGCCCGAATGGCTTCTCGCCGAAGGGTGGACCCAAACAAAATTTCGCGGGGTGGATGTTGTACGACCGGACGTGGTTCAAAAAGGACCTGTACGCAGTCACGCTCGGTGGTGGTGTGTTGGACAATCCCGGACGCTACCTGACCCTGCTCCCGCCAATCAACGGAGCGGATGCTATCTCCGGATCGGCATACTTTCCGGGATCTCCGGGCTTGCCGTTCAAAGCCTGGGATACTTCTGCAACTTTCATGTGGATGCCCAAGCAGTACATCAGTTTCCTCTGGGAGTTCGGTTATCGGACCGCGCAGCAGCCGTATTACACCGGCCGAGGAGGGATCACTCCGAATGGGGGAAACAATGGAGCTCCGCAATTCTATGCCTGCAACGATGGGAGTTCGACGGGGATTGGGTGGGCGGCTAACCCCAGCAATCCGTTCGACCCGGTCGGCGCCAATCTCGGCGCAGCGCAGACGGCCTGTGGTTCGGGCGGGCACGGCGGCTTGTGGACCCCCGACCTGCGGAAGGATGAGCCCAGTCTGCGAATGGCCATCATGGTCAAGTTCTAGCCGGAGCTCGACGCGACAAAGGAGACGAAGACGACGGCCATGCGCGATATGAACCGGAGCAGCGCTCGACAGTTGGGACCAACTGCAGGGTTGCTCCGTTTTTTCTTTGTGCTCTGTTTGGCTGCGCTGCTGGCGCTAGTTGGCTGCACCGCGCATGCCGACCCGGCGGCGGGGGCGCCGCCACCCGCCAACATCGTGCCGGGAGCGGATCCCGCGCTGTTCACCGTGGATCATCCTGAGCAATTCCCGGTCGTAGCCGCGGTGGAACGTCCTACAACCTCAGAGTTGGTGGTTACGGGCTCGGTTGTGCCGGATATCGCCCGCAACGTGCCCGTAGTCTCACTTGCTTCTGGGCGCGTAGTGGCTATTCATGCGCGACTCGGCGACACGGTGAAAAAAGGCGACGTACTGCTGACCATTCGTAGCGACGACGTAGCGGGCGGCTTCGATGCCTATCGCAAGGCCGTCGCCGATGAACTGCTAGCACGAAAGCAGTTGAATCGAGCCACGGACTTGTATGCTCACGGCGCCATCGCACAACAGGACCTCGAAGTGGCGCAAGACGCCGAGCAAGACGCCAAGACGACCCTCGATACCGCGACCGAACATTTGCGCCTGCTGGGCAACGACCCCGACAAGCCCATGGGCATTGTGGACATCATTGCGCCTACCAGCGGTGTGATCACTGATCAGGAAGTGACCAACGCAGCGACGGTGCAGGCTTATTCATCGCCGAGCCCGTTTACGATTTCGGATCTCTCTACGGTTTGGATTGTTTGCGACGTGTATGAAAATGACCTGCCCGCGGTGCGGATTGGGGATACGGCAGAGATCACCCTGAACGCGTATCCCGGCCACGCCCTGAAGGGGAAGGTCAGCAACATTGGCGCCGTGCTCGATCCCAGTATTCGCACCGCGAAAGTACGCCTTGAAATCGAAAATCCAGGAATGATGCGGCTTGGCATGTTCGCCAGAGCAACGTTCCGCGGTCAAACCGTGGTGATGCATACGATTGTCCCGGCCTCGGCCGTACTGCGCATGCACGATCGCGATTTTGTTTTTGTTCCCGCGCCCGACAACAAATTTCGCCGCGTGGAAGTCGTGAGTGGAGATGTGCTGACCGAGAACACAAATTTGCAGGAAATCAAATCCGGCCTCAAGCCAGGGCAACAAGTCGTTACAAACGCGCTGGTGTTGGACCACGTGCTCGCACAATAAACGGATGACGGCGGCATATCCGGTCTCGCGAGTACGGCTCATGACGGACATTGCGGAGTGGCGGACATCAGGAGCGGTTGAGCCGGTGTATCGGCAAACAAGACAGGACAAGGAATGATTCGGGCCCTCGTAGATTTCGCGCTCAACAACAAATTTGTTGTGCTGGCCATTGCAGTCTTGCTGGCCGGTTGGGGAGCCATTTCGTTTCACAACCTCCCAGTCGAAGCCTATCCTGATATCGCCGACAACTATGTCACGGTCATCACCCAATGGCCGGGCCGCTCTGCAGAGGAGGTGGAACAGCAGGTCACGATCCCGATCGAGATTCAAATGTCCGGCATGCCGCACATGACGTTTCTGCGGTCTGAATCGATTTTCGGGCTGTCGTTCGTGATCATGATTTTTGACGACAGCTCAGTCAACGACTGGAACCGACAAAAAGTGCTGGAGAGGTTAACTCAAGTCGACCTTCCCCCGGGTCAAAATCTGCAGCCGCAGATCGGGACCGACTGGAGCACGACCGGCCAAATCTACTGGTACACGCTGCGCAGCACCAATCCCCGCTACGACCTGATGGAACTCCGGTCGATCGAAGACTGGGTTCTTCTGAAGCAATTCAAGTCAGTTCCGAACGTGGTGGACGTTTCCGATTTTGGCGGCACGGTGCGCGAGTACCAGGTACGCGTCGATCCCAACAAGCTGGTCTCTTACGGATTGAGCATCGGACAGGTAGAGCAGCAGCTTGCCAACAACAACATCAATGCCGGTGGCAGCTTTGTTGAAGTCGGTATGCAGCAGATGAATGTTCGCGCGCTCGGGCTCTTCACGCGCGTAAGCGACATCGAGGACACGGTTTTAAAAACTCAGGCTGGAACCGCCCTGCGAGTCAAAGATATCGCCGAAGTTACACAGGGCCCCAAAATCCGGCTGGGGCACATGGCGCGAGCCAATCACATGGAGGACGGCCGCATCATCGACGAACCCGACGTGATTCAGGGCGCGGTGCTGATGCGGAAGGGCGCCGAGGAGCAGCCCACGCTCGATGCCATTCACAAGAAAGTCGACGAACTGAACAACGGTCTGCTGCCGCCGGGAGTGAAGGTCGTTCCCATGCTTGACCGCAGCGATCTGCTTTACTTCACGCTGCACACGGTCATGCATAACCTGGCCGAGGGCATGATTCTAGTTACCGTCATTCTGATTCTGTTTCTACTGAATGTTCGCGCCGCTCTTATCGTCGCGCTGACGATTCCGTTTTCTCTGCTGTTCGCATCGATCTGGTTGGATCTGAGCCACATTCCGGCGAATCTGCTCTCTCTGGGGGCGCTGGATTTTGGAATGGTGGTGGATGGCGCGGTAGTGATGGTGGAAAACATTGTCCGGCATATGAGCCGGCTGGGTAACGGCTCCGGATCAGGGAATAAGAAAACACCGGCGGAGGCGATTCAAGAGGCCGCGCATGAAGTGCAGCGTCCCGTATTTTATGCAATCGCCATCATCATCACGGCCTATTTGCCGATCTTCACGCTGCAACGCGTGGAAGGCAGATTGTTCCGACCGATGGCCTGGACGGTTGCGCTCGCGCTGCTCGGCGCCATGACCTTTTCAGTCCTGATCGCGCCCGTGCTGGCAGGATTATTCTTCCGCAAGGGCGTCCATGAACGGCGCAACAGGGTCATGGATTATCTGACCGAGCGCTACCGCGAGCGGCTGCGCTGGGCGGTTCAGCATCGTTGGGTGGTGGCCGGGGTTGGCATCGCCGCCCTGGCCGGAACACTCTACCTGGGGTTTGGCGGCGTGATTGGCGCGGAGTTCCTGCCCCACCTCGACGAAGGCGCCATCTGGGCGCGCGGCACTCTGGCCAATAGCACGAGTCTTTCGGAAGGCGAGAAGTTCACCACTAACTGCCGCTATGTATTCGCTTCGTTTCCCGAAGTTAAGACGGTGGTCTCTGAAGTAGGCCGTCCCGATGATGGAACCGACACGGGAGGATTCGGCAACACCGAATATTTCGTCGACTTGAAACCGCACGACGAGTGGCGCCCCGTATTTCACAAAAACAAAGAAGAGCTGATCGCCGCGATGAACCTTGCGCTGGAAAAGTATCCAGGAGCGATCTGGAACTTCTCCCAGCCTATCGAAGACAACGTGGGCGAGACCATGACGGGCACCAAGGGTTCGCTCGCGCTCAAGATTTTCGGAGATGACCTGAAACTTCTCGAGCAGAAGGGTGAGGAAGTCACAGCCGTCATGTCCAACATTCCGGGGATGCATGACGTCAAGTTGCTGCGGGATTTCGGCCAGCCGAATCTTGACTTGACGATCGACCGCCGCCAGGCCGCGCGGTTTGGAATCAACGTGACGGACATTCAGGACGCCGTTCAGACCGCAGTTGGCGGCAACGCGGTGAGCCAGGTGCTGATCGGTGAGCAACGCTACGACGTCGTGGTTCGATACCAAGCTCCTTTCCGCAATACCCAGCAAGCCATCGAGAAAGTTCGGCTGCTCTCGCCCACGGGCGAACGCGTGTCGCTGGCGCAATTAACAACCGTCGAAGTGAAGGACGGCGCCTATGACATTTTCCGCGAGGGCAACACGCGGTACGTCGCTGTGACGTTTAATGTGCGAGGCCGCGACCTGGGTACGACCGTCGAAGACGCGATCAAACAGATTGGCAACAAAGTGAAACTCCCGCGGGGCTACAGTCTTGGCTGGTCCGGCGAGTATGAAAGCGAGAAACGGGCGGAGGCGCGGCTAGCCTTGATCGTTCCGCTGACCATCCTCGTAATCTTCATCATTCTCTACACCATGTTTCGCTCGTACAAATGGGCGCTTCTGATTCTGCTGAATGTGGGTCTGGCGCGCGTCGGCGGCTTCCTCGCCTTGCTCATCACAGGAACTTATCTCAGCGTTTCGTCGGGAGTGGGCATGCTGGCGCTGTTCGGCGTCTCGGTGCAAACCGGCGTCATCATGTTGGAATACATCAACCAGCTGCGCGCGCGAGGGTACTCGATTCAGGACGCCGCGGTCGAAGGCGCGGTTCTGAGGCTTCGCCCCATCATGATGACCATGCTGGTGGCAACTCTGGGACTGTTGCCCGCGGCACTGTCGCATGACATCGGATCGGACTCGCAGCGGCCGTTCGCGATCGTGATCGTGGGCGGATTGATTTCCGATCTGCTCTTGAGCATCGTGCTGCTGCCCACGTTTTATGTTTGGATCGCGAAAGAGGGCGACCAACTTCCGGAAGTGGAGGGCTCTCTTGAATAATCTTGCACGGCTCCGGAAGCCGAGTGCACTTGGAGTCGCGGGCATGATGCTGGTCTGCGCCCTGCTTGGTTCTGCGTCTGGCCAAACCGGACCGAAATCCGTCACGCTCGACGAAGCCATTCAAATGGCGCTGCAGCACAACCACAACATGCTGGCGTTGACGACCACGATCCAGCAGAGTCAATCCGAAGAAATCACGCAGAACTTGCGCCCCAATCCCACACTTTTTGCGGACTGGGAGTACTTGCCTCTCGGCTCACCGGCCAAGCAAAATCCGAATCTCTATTCAGGAGTGTCCACTAACGATTATCTGAAGAACAACACCGAGGGCGACCTCGGGCTCAGCTACCTGATTGAACGCGGGGGGAAACGCCATGATCGACTGCAGGCGCAGAAGGACATCACAGCCCAGACGCGCTCGCTGGTGGCGGATAACGGGCGCGGTCTTACGTTTCAGGTCGCTACGCTGTTTTACAACGTGCAGCTCGCCGAGTCGACGCTCGAACTGGCGCAGAAGGACCTGAAAAGCTTTCAGGAGACCGTGGACATCAGCGAGCATCAGTACAAAGCAGGTGGCATCAGCGAGAACGACTATTTGATGATCAAGCTTCAGTTGCTGCAATTCGAGAGCGACCTGGAGATGGCGCAGTTGGCCAAGGTCCAGTCGCTGTCGGACTTGCGGCAGGTGCTGGGATACGAATCCGTGTCTACGGATTACGATGTCGCCGGCCTGTTCGAGTACCAGCCAGTGAAGGGCAATCTTGAGGACTTGCAGCTGAAAGCCTTGCAGAATCGCCCGGACCTGCGCGCAGCACAGCAAGGCGTGACCGCTGCGAACAGCCAGTTGACACTGCAAAAGGCCATCGGCAAACAGGATGTAACTGTGCAGGGCAGTTACTCGCACGTGAATGGAATCAACGCTGCCACGATCTACGGGAGCATTCCGCTGCCGATTTTTAATCGCAACCAGGGTGAAATCGCTCGGGCGCGCTTCGCCGTTACCCAGGCGCAGGAACTGGAGAAAGGCGCCAACGGTCAGGCGCTCACGGATGTTTACGACGCCTATCAGGGCCTTCGGAGCAATGACAAAGTGGTGTCGCTTTATCTTTCCACGTATTTGGACGTGGCCACGCGGTCGCGCGACATCAGCGAATATGCGTACCGGCACGGAGGCACGAGCCTGCTCACTTTTCTAGATGCTGAGCGCAATTATCGGGCGACGCAGCTTGCCTATCGTCAGGCTCTGGCTTCATACTTGCTCGCCCTGGAGCAGTTGCGGCAGGCGGTGGGCACGAGGGCGCTGCCCTGATTCGACAGTAAAGATTGTGGTCGCTTTGACTTAAAGTTCATATGGCGAAGATTGCACCGGTCGCCCAAGGAGCCGGATCGTTGAACAAGCAAGACATACGCAGCCGGATCGAAGAACTCGGGATTGTTCCCTCCATTCGGGTGTCGAAGACGGAGGATGCGCTTTTCGCGGCGGAGGCCATCGCCCGCGGCGGCATACCCATTCTCGAAGTTACGTTGACCGTGCCCGAAGCAATCAAAGTAATTTCTCATGTCGTGGAACATGCGCCGGATGTGATTGTCGGCGCTGGCAGCGTGCACGATGTCGAGACCGCAAGACGCTGTCTGGACGCCGGAGCCAAGTTTCTTTCGAGCGATGGCCTGGATCCGGATACGGTGAAGTTCGCAGTCGAGCAGAATATCGTCGTGATTCCGGGAACGCTCACGCCGACCGGCGTAGTGACGGCATGGAAACTGAATCCTGATTTCGTCAAGATCGTGCCGTGCGGACACATCGGGGGCGACAGTTACATCAAGGATCTTAAGGCAATGTTTCCTTACGTTCCCATCATCGCCGCTGGCGGAGTAAATCAGCGCAATGCGTTCAGCTTTATCGCGGCCGGCGCAATCGCGTTAGGCGTTGGCGGAGAACTGATTCCGAGGGAGGCTATCCGGCGGCGGCAGCCGGATCGTATTGCGGAACTGGCGCGCAGGTTTCTGGAGTCGGTGAGCAACGCGCGCGACCGTTGAGCGCGCCGGTGGAAAGCGATTGAGGAAGACAAGCCGCAAGAAAACGTCGCTTTGCTCCTCGGGTTACGGCCCGGAAGGATGGGGCCTGCGGTGAATCCATATCTGGCGGTGCTGTCCGCGAGCATAACAACATTCGCCGCCACGAATATCGACGACGCGTTTCTCCTGACTCTGTTCTTTGCCCGTCGGATTCCAACGCGGCGAATCGTAGCAGGTCAGTACGCGGGTTTCGCGGCAATCGTTGGTTTGAGTTTAGTCGGCGTATGGGGCGCTCTGGCAATACCGCACCGGTGGATTCACTTGCTGGGCGCGCTGCCGCTGGCGATAGGAATCAGGCGCTTATTCCAGGCGCGACGAACGCATCCGGAGCAGCCGCTGGCCAGCACAGAGAGCGTCGCGTCCATCGCTCTGCTGACGTTATCGAACGGGACGGACAACATCAGCGTCTACGTGCCTTTCTTCGTCATCGCCCGGTCGAAGCTGTGGCTGATTCTGATGGTGTATGCCACGCTGGTGGCGCTGTGGTGTTTCGTTGGCCGATGGCTCGGGGGGCGCACGCTTATTCTGCGTTCCGTAGATCAGTGGGGTCACTGGGCGGTACCACTGGTGTTCGTTGGGTTGGGAATTTACGTTTTGCGTTCCTGAAATCGGAGTGGAACGACACGCGCACGTACAACTGAGGAGGTTCAGATGAAGCTGGTTAGGTTCGAGGACATCAATGGCAGAGAAACGTTCGTCAACCCGGACCGCGTGAACCATGTTAGCGATTACGGAAGCGGAACGACCGAAATTAACTTTGGCGACAAGGAGGGGAGCGTTTTCGTTGCGACGGAAGTCTCTCGAGTAGCTTCAAACCTGCTGAAGGGAGCGACCGAGTCTTAGGTTTGCCTCCGATCGGGTGTCGGATAGACATCGCGCCTTCAGACACGTGCAGTTACTTCCGGCGTCCCGCAGTTTGATCAAACATGTTTGCGGGCAGATCGAGGCAGGCGGCTTTGAGACGGTCGGCGAACTTTGGCCTGACGCCGGTGGCCGCAAAAACTCCCACGGTTCGGCCATCAGCTGAAACTCCCTGCCTCTCGAACACAAACAGATCCTGCAACGAGATCACATCCGCTTCCATGCCGGTAACTTCGGTGATGTGGGTCAGGCGCCGGGTTCCGTCGCTGAAGCGGGCGACCTGAAGAACGAGGCTCACTGCCGACGTAATCTGTTTTCGAATCGCCC
>Ga0187871_10002086_pt1 | contig 16585 bp, 13 predicted proteins | sample June2016WEW_16_1_FD_132988 | JGI IMG/M metagenome (GOLD analysis project Ga0187871, IMG submission 132988) | Peatland microbial communities from SPRUCE experiment site at the Marcell Experimental Forest, Minnesota, USA - June2016WEW_16_10 | ecosystem: Environmental > Terrestrial > Soil >...
AGTTGGATCGTGAAGACCGATCCCTTGCCCGGCGTACTGTCGAAGGTCAGGGTCCCTCCCATCGCCTCGGTCAGGTTCTTCGATAGGGCGAGGCCGAGCCCGGTACCTTCGATCCCGGTCGCCTCGATGTTCAGCCGATCGAAGGGGATGAAGAGTCGCTCGACCATCTCGGGACTGATTCCGAGGCCGGTGTCGCGCACCGAGATGCGGACCGCGTCCTCGGTGGTGTCCGTCTCGACGATCACGCGACCGTTCGGAAGGTTGTACTTGATCGCGTTGGAAAGGAGGTTGAGGAGGACCTGTCGAAGACGCTGTTGGTCGGCGCGCACGAGCGCGCTGGTGACCTCGCCGACCTCGATGGCGATGTCGTGATCGTTCGCTTGCGGGGCGATGATCCCCACGCAGTCCCGAATCAACTCATCCAGGGCCACGGCGCGCAGGGTCACGATCACACGTCCGGACTCGATACGCGAGATGTCGAGGATCTCGTCGATCAGGTTCAAGAGATGCTGTCCGGAGTTGTTGATGTGTCCGAGCATCCGCAGGACGTCGGGGTCGTCGGACTCCATCTGCAGGAGTTGTGAGAAACCGATCACCGAGTTGAGGGGCGTGCGCAGTTCGTGACTCATGCGCGACATGAACTCGCTCTTGGCGCGGTCGTGGCGTTCCGCTTCGGACCGGGCGATCTCCAACGCGTGTTCCATCGCGACCGATTCCGAGATGTCGCGGGTTATGACGACCGCGGCCACCGGTGGCTCGCCGCCGTTGTCGAGCGCCTGTCCTCGCGACTCCACGGTGACCCAGTGCCCGTCATCGTGACGGACGCGAAAGCGCGCGGTGGTCGCGCGGCCCTCGTCGAAGATCCGGCGGATCGCGGCGACGACGACGGCCTGGTCGTTGTAGTGCACGAACTCGAGCGCCGAGTGGCCGATGCGTTGCGCTTCGGGGATGCCGTACATCTTCTCGCTGGCCGGACTGACCTCCAGCATCACGCCGTTTCGATCGATCACGGTGATCGCGTCGACCGCGGCGTCGATGATCGCGCGCATCTTCGCGACGTTCTCGCTCAGGGCGGCGCGCGTCTCGGACGCGGCCGTGATGTCGCGGGTGATGAAGACGGCGCGCGTCGGCGGGCCGTTGGGGTTGCGGAGCGCCCGTCCCCTCGTCTCGAGTGTGATCTCGTGACCGTCGGCGTGTCGAGCGCGAAAGCTCACCGTCGTGACGTCGTCGATCTCGAAGGTCTTGCGCAGCGCCACCTCGACGTGGGGCCGGTCGAGCGCGTCGATGATGTTGAGACCGGTGTGTCCCCGTCGACCGGTCTCGGGGTAGCCGTAGATCTCCTCGCTCTCGGGGCTCGACTGCACGATGTTGAGGTCCCGGTCGATGATGACGATGGAGTCGGCGGCCGCCGCGAACATGGCCTCGGCGACCGCGAGGCTCTCATTCAGCTTGTACTGCATCTCCTGGCGGTCCGTGACGTCCTGGCCGGTGGCGCAGATCCATCCGTCCTTGCGCAGCGAGCTCCACGAGATCGTTCGGTACGAGCCGTCACGGCATCGTTGGCGGTTCTCGAAGCCCCGCCGTGTCTCGTCCGGGCCGTGCAGTACGAGACGGAACTCGTCCTCGGTCGCCTGGACGTCGTCGGGATGGACGAAGTCCACGAACGGCACGCCGCGCAGTTCCTCGAGCTCCCAGCCGAGCATGTCCTTCCAGGCCGGGTTCACGAGGATCAGTTCGCCGTCCTTCCCGAAGACCGAGAGGAGGTCGGGCGAGCTGTAGAAGAAGTCGCCAATGTCCGGGACCGTCGAACCGTCGTCCTTCACCTACTGCAACCTCCTGCCGGGTCGACTTCAAGGCTGAACAGTCGTCGCTCCGGCGCACGGCATCCCTGAGTGACTCGCTCACCCAGTCTTGAACCTACAGTGCGGGAGAAGGCCGGCGGCGTACTAACAATTCCGTGACACATCGAGCGCGTGACGGCGAGGGACCGGTCTCCGGGGGCCGAAACGGAAGAACATCGCCGGTTACGCGTCGCGACGCGGTCCGGTTGGATAAGTTTCTTGCTACTGACCCAGATTCCTCTGTCGAATCTGTCGCACCCGTTCGACGTAGGGGTGTAGGGCGGAAAAGGTCCGCTCGAGAGGAGAGCCACCATGGCTGAATACGCAATCCTGCTTTACGCGCCGGTCGATGAGCCCGAAGAGGAGTACGACGGCGACGCCGGTGCCGAGCACGACCAGCACTCCAAGGACCTCCAGCGCGACGGCGTGATGATCGGGGCGTTCGCCCTGGAGCCCCACACGATGTCGACGTCAATCCGCGGTGACGTCATCACCGACGGGCCGTTCCTGGAGACGAAGGAAGTCATCTTGGGTCTGTGCATCATCGAGGCGCCCGACCTGGACGCCGCACTCAAGATCGCCGGGACGAACCCGATCTGCCACCAGGGCGGTGGTGTCGAGGTACGACCGGTCCAGGACTGGGTGATTCCGACGCGAGACGGCCACGTCCACTAGGACGTCGAAAGCGGAGCGTCGCTAAGTGAATGACGGTGCGCCGAACGAGGTCGAACGGGCCATAGTTGAGGCGCACCGTCGTGACTGGGCCGTCGTGCTCGCCGCCACCGCGTGCACGACGCACGACCTCGACGTCGCCGAGGAGTGCGTGCAAGAGGCGTACGCGGCGGCGGTCGTGGCGTGGACCCGCGACGGAGTGCCGAACAATCCCGGGGCGTGGCTCACGACAACGGCCAAGCGCCGGGCAGTAGACGTGATCCGCCGAGAGGTGACGTTTCGTTCGAAGATGCCCTTGCTGGTGGAGCCCGAAGAGAACGCAGGAGACGAAGACGTGCGAGGAGAACTCATCAACACCGAGTCGGAGGAGATCGTGGCGGACGAACGACTCCGTCTCATCTTCATGTGCTGTCACCCGGCGCTGGCCCGTGAGGCGCAGATGGCACTGACGCTTCGACTGGTGTGCGGAATGCCCACCGGCGACATCGCTCGACTCTTCTTGGTTTCCGAGACGACGATGGCCGCGCGGATCACGAGAGCAAAACAGAAGATAGCCACGGCGCGCATCCCGTTGCGCGTGCCGGTCGATGTCGAGATGCCCGAGCGCTTACGTGCGGTACTCGGCGTGATCTATCTGCTCTTCACCATGGGCCACACCGCGACGTCCGGTTCGACGCTGATGCGAACGGAACTCGTTGACGAGGCGCTGCACTTGGCCGGCGTCCTGCGAGAACTCATGCCGGATGAACGCGAGGTTCGAGGACTGCTGGCATTGATGTTGGTCACTGACGCCCGTCGTTCCACGCGACTCGGCGCCGACGGTTCGTCGCTGCGACTGGACGAACAAGACCGATCGCAGTGGGATGCCGTCGCGATAGCTCAGGCCGACGAGTTGGTCCGGGCGGGCCTCAAGGCCGGTCGGCCCGGGCGATACATGCTCCAGGCCGCGATCGCGTTGGTGCACGCGAAGTCGCCGTCGTTCGATGAGACGGACTGGAAAGAGATCGTCTGCCTCTACGACGTGTTACTCGTGGCGTGGCCGTCACCGATCGTCGCGTTGAACCGTGCGGTCGCCGTGTCGATGGTCGACGGTCCGGCGGTGGCCCTGGCCCTGGTCGAAGGGCTCGAATCGGACCCGCGGCTCGCTGACTACCACTACCTTCCGGCCTTGAAGGCCGATCTTCTGCGCAAACTCGGCCGCGTCGAAGAGTCACTCGAGGAGAGCAGACGCGCCCTCGAGCTGACGCGTAACGAGGCGGAGCGAGAGTTCCTTGGCGCGCAGATGCGCGACGGCGCCGCGCCCGAGGTGTAGGCGGCGCTCTTCAGTGTTTACTTCGCGCGGCGCGCGCGAACGATCGTCACGCCGGTGATCCCGGCCAAGCCCAGGGCGAGAAGCCCAATGGGGAAGAAGAGCGACGCGTCCGACGTGGCCGAACCTCCGGCGCCCGTCTCCGGAGCGCCGATGGGTGTCGGGAACGTCGACGAGGTCGTGGCGGCCGACGCGGTCAAGCTCGCGATGGTCGTCGTGACACCGGTGCTCGAAGTGGTCGTTGTCGTTCCGACCGCGGTGGTGGAGGTCGTACCTCCGGCGCTCGTCGTAGAGGTCGTACCGACGGCGCTCGTCGTCGTGGTCGTGCCTCCGGCGCTCGTCGTCGTGGTGGCCGCCAGTTGACAGGTCGGTACGTTGATGGTGTTGTCATCCATCGTCACCGCGCCACCGAGCGCGAGGACCCGGCCGTTCACGGTCGCGCCGGTATTCAGGGTGATCGAGGTCGTGGCCAGGATCGTGCCGGCGAAGTTGGTGGTGGTCCCGAGGGTGGCGGAGCTCCCCACCTGCCAGAACACGTTGCAGGCCTGTGCGCCGTTCTCGAGCGCGACGGTGCTCGTCGAAGCGGTGGTGAGCGTCGAACCGGCCTGGAAGATGAAGACCGAGTCCAGGTTTCCACCACCGTTGAGGGTGACGGTCCCGGTCAGACCCATGGACGAGGCGGAGTGGTAGACGCCGGCGACCAGCGTCGTGCCGCCCAGGTCACCGGAGACGGTGGTGAACGGCGTACGCCCGGCGGCGTCGTTGGACGCGGTGATCAAGTCGTTCTCGGCGCCGAGCGCCGCGCCGTTGGCCACGTTCGTGGTGCCAGAGATTTGCTGTCCCGGCGGGAAGCCGGTGATCGAGGTCCCGGGGGAGATCCCGATGTCGCCGCCGACGCTGGTGGCCCCGGTGTTGGTGATCGCGCTGCCCGCGAGTACCGCGTACGCCGAGGAGGTTCCGAGGTTCACGGTCGCGGTCGCGGCCATGGCGGACTGGGTGCCGACGGCGGCCAGTGTGAGGAACGCGACGCTGGTCACCATCAGGGTGCTGAAGGTGACCCGGAGGCTACGCGCCACGGCGCGACGACCAGGGGTGCGAGGTGCCGAGTGTCGCGGCGAAACGGAGAAGTGATTCGAAAGTCGTGCGGTGGTGGACATGTCTGTCCTTCCCAAAGATCGTCATGCTTCATCATTGGGTAGTGACAAAAAACGACAAGCCTCATTGGTACTGCTGCACTCAGCCTACGGGGATGGTTCCTCGCGGCACCCAACTCCTTCACAACATTGACCGGTGCTTGCGTCGCGGTTCACATGCCGGTGCTATGTGTCAATCGTGTAACACCACGTTGAGCGGTGAGTCCCCTCGCTGCAAGCGTGAGATCTGCACGGCGATCAGGCGCGCCATCCGCGGCAACATCGCCGACGTCCGACCACCGACGTGCGGCGAGATGAGCACGTTCGTCATCGCGTAGAGCGGGTGGCCGTCGGGGAGCGGTTCGGGGTCGGTGACGTCCAGGGCGAGTCGGAGTCGCCCCGCGCTCGCGTGCGCCACCAGAGCGTCGGTGTCGGCCACGCGTCCGCGAGAGACGTTCACCAGCAGAGCGCCGTCGCGCATCAGCGACAGGAACTCGTCGTCGATGAGACCGGTCGTCGCCACAGTGAGCGGCACGACGACGACCACGACGTCCGAGACCGGCAAGAGCCGATGAAGGGAGTCGAAGCCGTAGACGATCCCCGACTCGTCCATGCGTTCGGTGCGCGCCAACCGCTCGACGTGAACTTCGAAACCACTCAAACGAGATTCGATCGCCCGGGCGACCCCGCCGTAGCCGACGAGCAGGACCGTGCGGTCGGCGAGGCTCTGGTGCCACCGCGGTGCCCAACGACCTTCGTCGCTCGCGCGGACGAACTCGGGGATCCCGCGTTGGGACGCGAGTATCAGCGCCATCGTGAGCTCGGCGGTCGAGGTTTCGTGGACCGAGGTCGCGTTGGCAAAGATCGGACCGGGCGGCAGCGCTTCGCGAACGCCGTCAAATCCGACCATTTGACTCTGCACGAGTCGGACCTTCACGCCGACGAGTTGACGCAACACCGACGTCGCACTCATGTACGGAGGCACCACGATGTCGATCTCGGGTGCGGGAGACGGGCCCGTCATGTCCCACTCGAGGATCGTGGCCCCCGGTGATAGTGCACGAAGGGCGTCACGCAACTCCGGCGTGGGAACGCTGACGGTGACGGGCGCCACGGATCAGGTCTCGGTACGTCGCTCCCAGTCCAGACCCGAGAGTGACGCGAGAGCGCGGATCAGTGACTGGGTACCGTCGGCGCCACCGCCTTGGGCCTGCAGCGCGACGTAGAGCTGGTGGGCCAACGCGAGTCCGGGCATCGAGAGCTTCATGCGGCCCGCCTCGGCGAGGGCGATGCCCATGTCCTTGACGAAGTGATTGACGTAGAAGCCCGGGGCCATGTTGTTGGCGATCATGCGCGGTGCGAGATTCGAGAGTGACCAACTCCCGGCCGCGCCACCACTGACCGACGCCAGCACGGACTCGAGGTCGAGTCCGGCGCGAGAGGCGTAGAGCAGGGCCTCACAGACGCCGACCATGTTGCTCGCGATGAGCACCTGGTTCATCATCTTGGTGTGCTGGCCCGCGCCGGGACCTCCCTGGAGCACGATCGTGGCGCCCATGACGTCGAGGCACGGGCGCACGGCGTCGAACACGTCTGGAGTGCCGCCCACCATGATCGACAGCGCCGCGTTGCGCGCACCGACGTCGCCCCCCGAGACCGGTGCGTCGAGGGCGTGCACGCCGACGTCGCCGGCGCGTTCGGCGATCTCCACGGCCAACGCCGGTTCACTCGTCGACATGTCCACGAGGACCGCACCGGGTCGCGCCGAGGCCAGAGCGCCCTGTGGGCCGAGGATCACTTCACGCACGTCGGCCGGATATCCCACCATCGTGAAGATGACGTCGCTCTTGGACGCCACGTCACCGGGCGAGTCCGCCCACGTCGCGCCGGCGTCGAGCAGTCCACTGGCCTTGTCGCGCGTGCGCGTCGTGACGGTCGTCCTATAGCCCGCCGTCACGAGGTGGCCGCACATCGATGAGCCCATCACGCCGGTGCCGATCCATCCGATGCGCGTCGTTTCCGGTGAGGCAGTTGTCACGTCGGCCATCCCTCGAATGTACTCACGACCGCCACGACTCCACCGTCGAGTCGTATCTCGCGAGCTCCGCCTCGAGTCGGTCCGGACCCCAGTCGAGCAGCGGCGCCATCGCGATGCCGACCTGACGGGCGGCGCCCGATCCGTGGTCCGAGGTCTCGATCGACACGTGCGTCCGTCGTTCGAGGATGTCGTCGATGTGGAGGGCCCCTTCATGCGTGACGGCGTAGCCGATCTCACCCGTCAGGTACTGAGCATCGCCGAACGGACTGGTCAGGGAGTCGTCGTTCATCACCTCGAGGACCTGTGGGGTCAGCGAGCCGTATCGACCTAGGAGATGTTCGATCCAGTGCACGCTGAGTCCCGATTCGTCGGCCAGGGCACCACGTCGTTGCCAGGTCTCGCTCCAGTCCTCGCCACCGACGATGACGACGTTTCGCGTGTTTGACGCGGGCACCGCTCGTCCGAGTTGGGTGGTCGCGCGGTCGACGGCGTCCTCGGCCATCACGCGATAGGTCGTGAACTTTCCGCCCGCCACGACCACGAGGCCGGGTCGGGGCAGGCTCACCGTGTGCTCGCGCGAGAGTTTGGCGGTGGCGTCGGCACCGCCGTCGACGAGTGGACGCAGTCCCGCGTACACGCCGACGATGTCCTCGCGCGTCAGCGGTGCCACGAGCAGCGTGTTCACGTGTGCCAGGAGGTAGTCGACGTCATCGTCGGTGGCGAGCGGTCGGTCTTTGTCGGCGCTGTAGTCGGTGTCGGTCGTACCGATGATCCAGAAGTCGCCCCAGGGGATGACGAAGAGCACTGAGCGTTCGGTGCGCGTGATCAGTCCCGTTGACAGTTGGAGTCGACCGCGGGGAACGATCAGGTGCACGCCCTTGGAGGCCCGCACCCGCAGGGGGTCCTCGATGTCGGCCATCGTTTGGATCTCGCCGCTCCACACGCCGGTGGCACTGATGACGACCTTGGCACGAACGACGATCGTTCTTCCCGACTCCGTGTCGGTGACGCGAGCACCGGTCACGCGCTCCCCGGAACGCTCGACCGCGATGACGCGAGCTCGGTTGGCGACGAGGGCGCCGTGCGTGGCGGCCGTGCGCGCGAGCATCATCGTGAATCGGGCGTCGTCCACTTGCGCGTCGTAGTACTCGATGGCGCCGATGAGGGCGTCGCGCCGCAGCACCGGGGCGGCGGCCAACGCGGCACGTCGACTCACGTGGCGATGGTGAGGTGCACCGCCCGCTCCGCGGGCGCCCTTCGCCAGTACGTCGTAGAGCGCGATGCCGCTGCCCGCGTAGGCCCGCTCCCACACGCGATGGCGCAGCGGGTAGAGGAAGGGCACGGGCCGCACGAGGTGCGGGGCGAGTCGGTGGAGCAAGAGGTCCCGCTCGCGCAGCGCTTCGCGAACCAAGTGGAAGTCCAGCATCTCGAGATAGCGCAGCCCGCCGTGAATGAGTTTGGAGGACCGCGACGACGTGCCGCTGGCCCAGTCCGCGCCCTCTACGAGCGCGGTCGAGAGACCCCGGGTCGCGGCGTCGAGGGCGGTACCCGCACCGACGACGCCACCGCCGATCACGAGCACGTCGAGCTCGGCGCTCTCCATCGCGGCCAAGGCGTCACGGCGCGACGCGGGCGAGAGTGCGGCGACGTTCACGCCGAGTCGCCGAGTGAGCCGTCGTCACGGTCTCTGCGGAGTCCGATTCGCGAATGCAACGTCACGCCCTCCGATGAACCCGCAGTTCGAAGATGCCGGGCACGTGCCACTCCGAGGAGAACACGATGGGCTGACCGCTCTTGTTGTAGTCGACTTCGATGATCTGTTGCAGGGCGCTGCCCGCCTTGACCTTCAGCAGTTTCACCAGTCGTTCGTCCGCGATGACCGGTGACAGTACGGCGTTGGCGCTGATGACCGGTTCGTCAATGGAAGAGAGCACGTCGTAGAGGGAGCGATCGAAAGCGCGGTCAGAGACATCCGAGATGAATCGCTCCGGAATGATGTCCACCGAGTAGATCACGGGTCGTCCGTTGGCCGTGCGGAGGCGTTCGAGGCGCCGGATGAGTTCGTCGTCGTCGAGGGCGAGCGCCTCGGCCTCGTCGGCACAGGCCTTTCGCGTCTCGACGGAGAGCACGCGCATACCTGGAGTCATGCCCGCCTCGGCGATCATGTGGGTGTAACTGAGCGTCGCGTCGAGCGCGTGGCGGGGCCCCGGCAGACTGACGACGAAGGTCCCACTGCCGTGATGGCGCTCCAGATAGCCGGCGGTGACGAGGGCCGAGACGGCTTCGCGCACGCTCGAACGACTGACGTCGAATCGCGTCGCGAGACCCTGTTCGTTCACCAGCTTCGTGCCCACGCGCAACTTCCCCGTGACGAGGTCTCGCAGCAGTCCCTGGCGAACCTTCTCGATACGGCTGATCCTCTTGGTGGTCGCGGGTGTCATGTGCCAGCCGCGACCTCAAGGACGTGGCGTACCTGCGCGGCGACATCGGGCGCGCCCGCGAAGAGCCCGTCGAAGATCGCCGAACCGATCGTGAAACCCCACGCGCCGGCCGTCGCCAACGTCGAGATCTGGACGTCGTCCACGACCGATCCGGCGGCGATCACGGGGCCACGCGATGACGTCACGACCCGTCTCGTGAGTTCGGCGACGTCGACGGTCGCGTGCCGGTAGGCCAGGAGATCGAGGCCGAACACGCCGGGCGTGGCCGTCAGGGTCGCCGCACTGTCGGCGATCTCATCGATGCTGCCTTCGAGGACGCTCGGGTGTCCGACGACGCGTCCGGGGAATGGGCAGTAGTGCACGCCGGAACCTTCGAGCAGTGGCAGTACCGCGTCGGGATTCGTGCCCCCGAGGACCCAGTCGACGCCCGCGGCGAGCGCGGCCTCCACGGAGGCGACCTCGGCCTCGCGAGAGGTCGAGACGACCTCGAGCATCGTCTCGAAGCCGGCGTCGCGCGCGGCGATGGCGATCGACCTCTGACGTTCCGGCGTCGCGCCCACGTCTTTGAACCCGATGTAGTGAAGACCGGTCGCCGAGAGGACGTCCACGTACTCCAGGGCGTCTTCGATAGTGCTGTCCGAGTGCGTCAGCATGAACACGAAATTGATCATGGTCGCTCCTGTCTGGGGAGTAGTTCGAGCAGGCTTCGAGCGACGTAGTCCGGGTGCACGTCACTGCGGGCCACGTCCTCGAGGCTCGTGACGCCGGTGAGCACGAGCACGCTCGACATGCCGAGTTCGTCGGCCATCGCGATATCGGTGAGAAGTCGATCGCCGACGATCACCGACTCTTCCGGTTCGACGCCGAGACGACTGAGGATCGCGCGACCCATGTGCGCACTGGGCTTACCCACGATCGCCTCCGCGCGAACGCCCGTACAGGTCTCGACGGCCGCCAACATCGCGGCGCAGTCGGGAAGTCCCCCTTCGGGCGTGGGACAGAACGGATCGGGATTGGTGGCGATGATCGCGGCGCCGTGACGCACCGCCTGGTACGCCGCGAGCAACTTCGCGTAGGTGAAGGTTCGGTCGAAGGAGACGACGACGACCCCGGCGTCGAGAGGATTCGTGGTGACCACGTAGCCGGCGTCGCGCAGTACCTGGTCGACGAGTTCTTCGGCGACGCTCAACAGCGGGGCACCTCGATGGTGCTCGTCGAGGTAGTGCACCAGGGAGTCGAGTGGCGTGACGACGTCACGATCGGTCGCGGGGATGCCCAGCCTGGTGAGCTTGTCGGCGTAGGACGCGGCGGTTTCGAGCGGTTTGTTCGTCACGAAGACGACGCGGGCGAAACCGCGCAGCGCGGTCAACGTCACTTGGGCCCCTTCGAGGAGCTCGTCGCCGAGGTAGACGGTGCCGTCGAGGTCCATGGCGTAGCCCTCGAAGACCCGGTCCGGGGCGCCGGCGGTGACGTGCGTCATCGGTCCAGCCCCTGGAGTTCGCCGAGCACGGCCAAGACGTGGTCGAGGGTCCACGCACCCACGAGGTCGGCGAGGTCGATGACACTGAACCGGTCACGCAGCAAGTGACAGTTGCGCAGTGCCCAAACGACCTCGCCGTCGGTCGGCGGCGGGTCCAGCTGGTCGAAGCGCACCGGCGCCTGCGCCTCGCGCAGAGACGCGGCGAGGACATCGACGGGCGAGAGCAACTGGTCGATCACGTTCGAGTGGATCGACCACTCGTCGACGAGGCGTTGGAGCTCGCGCAAGTGTTCACGGATCCACGACGCTTTGCGCTCGTAGAGTCGCCAACATTCGCGCGCCGTCGCTCCCGAGTCGTCGAGGTCGGCGAAGGCCACCAGGACTCGTTCACGCGAGGCGATGTTGGTCTCGATCAGTGTGACGCTTCCCTCGGTGAGTCGGTCGCTCACTCGCCGCCACACGAGAGCCGCCACGATACTGGCCACGCCCACCTGAGAGCCGTGTGACGCGCTTCGTTCGCCGTTGGCGTCGGCGCGCATCTCCAACAGGTGGCTGATCGTGTGTTCGAGTCCCGAGGACGGAGCCGTCCGACCCGCGGCACCCATCGCCACGCCGCCGCGCGTGAGACAGTCCGCGAGGGCGCTGACTGCAGAGGTCTCACCACGCCCGAGCGCCGAGCTGTCGGAGAGTAGGGCGTCGACGCCGCGACGCATCATGGCAACGATGGCCGGCGAGTAACTCGGGTCGAATCCCACGGCACTCGAGAGGTACCAGTCCGCGGCGGCGCTGAACATCGAGAGTTGGTCGCCCAGACCCGAACGCGTCATGTCCAACGGCGCGCGGGCGACGACGATCGAGTCGACGACGAGCGCGTCGGGCCAGTGGCTCGGCGTCGTTCGCTTCGCGCCGTTGATCAGGAGGACTGATTGATCATCGGAGAAGCCGTTCACACTGGCGGCGGTCTGCACCACGACGTGCGTGATCGAGAGTTCCGCCGCCACGACCTTCGCGATGTCCGTGATCGTCCCGGACCCGACACTCACGAGCGCACTCGTTGTCCGTTCACGAACCGCGTCCACCGCACTCGCCACCGTGACCTCATCGGCGATGACCGAGTCCTCGTGCGCCTTTGGCGCGATCACGACCAACTCCACTCGGTAGTCGCGGAGGGCGTCGAGCACGACGTCGAGCGCGTCACCGTCGCCGTAGCGTTTGGGTGTGTCGTCTGAGAGCACGCACAACGACGCACCGTCGGTGACGCCACAGCGTTGCAGGACGTGCGGCAGTTCGCGCACGGCGCCTTCGCCGTGGACGACTTCGCGGAGGCCAATCGGACGGAGCGAGGGCACGTCGTCCAAGACCGAGCGCAGGTCACGGAGGTCGTCGAAGGCTACGGAGTGCAGTTCGCTCACTTCAGGGTTCCTTCGACGGCGTAGTAGTGGTCTCGGTACCGTCCGTACGCCTCGTCGTAGTTCGAACGATTCGCCGGATTGGGAACGAACGGTTCGTCGGCCACGGTGACGGTTCGACGAACGGCGTCGGTCAGATCGGTGAAGGTACCCGCGGCCACGCCCGCGAGTAGCGCGGCGCCGAGCGCGGTGGCCTGTTTGACCAAGACGCGGTAGATCGGGCGATCGGTGACGTCGGCCTTGATCTGCATCCAGGTGTCGCTCGCCGCCCCACCACCGACAACTCGAATCTCGTCGCGTCCGAGTCCGAGCGAGTCGAAGCATTCGACCACGTCGCGCAGGGCGTAGGCGCAGCCCTCGAGGACGGCGCGGGCCATGGTCTTCGAGCTATGGGACATCGCCAGTCCGGTGAAGGCGCCACGCATCCGGGCGTTCCAGGTCGGGGTCATCGCACCCGAGAGGGCGGGAATGAAGAGGACGCCATCCGACGCCGCGGGAGCCTGATCGGCGAGTTCGAAGAACGTCGACTGACTAACCCCGAGGACCTCGTCGGCGAACCACTTCGTGCTCCCGCCCGAGACGAAGCCCGGATTCTCGATCAGGTAGTACCCACTGATGGCGTGGGCGTGCGTTTCGACGAGCATCGAGTGGTCCAGTACCAGGGCGGCGGACGCGACCGTCACCGGTTCGGCGGTACCGGTCACGTCGGTGATCGTTCCCTCGGAGAGCGCTCCGGACCCAATGGACGCGGCGTGCTCGTCTCCCGTTCCAACCAAGACCGCGCAGTTCGTGGAGAGCCCCAGCGACTCGGCCGCGTTGGGGGAGAGCGGGCCGGCGACGTCGCCCGCGTTCAGAATCTCTCCCAACTGACCCGCGTCGAGTGCGAAGGCGTCGAGGAGTTCAGCGGACCACGCTCGGGCACGAATGTCGTAGAGCATGCTGGACGATGCATTCGCGTGGTCGATGGCGAGTCGGTTGGTGAGTCGGTGGAGCAGGTACCCGGCGACCGGCGGGAACGCGGTGGCCGTCCGGTACGTCTCGGGGTCGTTGTCACGCAGCCACAGGATCTTGGGGCCCGAGTGAGAGGCGTCGGGAACGAGACCCGTCACGTCGAAGAGTCGGTCACGGCCGATGCGATCGGCCATCGTCTGGGCCTGGACGTCCGCGCGTCGGTCCAGCCAGATGATCGCCGGACCCAGGGCGTTGCCGGTTGATGACAGGGGCACGACGCCGTCCACTTGGCAGGCCAGCGCGAGGGTCGTGACGTCGTTTCGTGCACGGTGAGACGATGTCAGCAAGTTCGCGATCACCGCGGCGGCACCGCGTTCGAAGTCGCGAGGATCCTGTTCGGCCCAACCGCTGCGCGCGTGGATCATCGTGAGGGCACTCGTCGCCGAGGCGATCTCCCCGCCCTCGACGTCGAGCAGGACTCCCTTGATGCTCTGTGAACCGACGTCGAGACCGATCGCGAGGGTCACGACGCGACCTGGGGAGCGTTCTGAACCACCGAACGGGCGCCGTTCTCATTGACCGTCATCGTCGGTATCGACAACTGCACGTCCTTTCAAGAGCGGCGTCAACCCCGCGTCGACTCGTCGCGGCTTTTACAGTAAGTCATCTGATGACTTCGGTCAATCACGCGGACTCAGTTTGTCGCCAACAGTGGTTGACAAAAGTCATCAGATGACTTACTCTGTTCCAAAATTGGCCGAGGACCGGGGGGATTCTGTGGCAACGGAAGAACAGCAGATACAACAGGAGTTAGGGCTCAAGGAAGATTCCGTAAGTCTCTGGGGTGACTTTGTCGTTTCCGTCGCGAACGTCGCGCCGTCGAGCAGTGTGGCCTACACGCTGGCGCTCCTGCTCACGTTCGCCGGACACGTGTCGCCGTTGGCGGTCCTGGTCGTGGGTCTCGGCATGTCGGCCTGCGCGGTGGGGTACGCGAGCCTGAACCGGTGGCGCGCTCACGCGGGTGCACCGTACGTGTGGGTGGGCGAGGCCGTGACGCCGTCAATCGGCGTCGGCACCGGGCTGCTGAACGTGGCGGTGTCCACGTTCGCCAACGTGGGCAACATCACGCTCGCGGGCGCGTACTTCCTCTTCGTGGTCGCCCCGACCGGTGACACGTTCTCCAATCCCGTTACGTGGCTCGTGGCAACGGCGATCATGGCCGGATTGGTGTACCTGGCCATTCGCGGCATCAAACCAACGGTTCGATTGCAGTGGTTCTTCGTCTTCATCGAATACAGCGCCATGATCTCGTTCGTGATCCTGGCGCTGATTCACGAGTCGGGTCACACCGGCGGAGCGACGCTGCCATCCTTCAGCGCGTTCACGTTCAAGAGCTTCGGACACGGCGTCGGTGGATTCACCGGCCTCGCCAAGGCGGCCGTGCCGTGCGGATTCCTTTACTTGGGCTGGGAGGCGACGGCCGTGCTCGGTGAGGAGTCGACCAATCGCAAGATCAACCCCGGTCGAGCGATGATTATGGGGACACTCTTCCTCACGGTTTGGTACACGTTCTTGATCTGGGTCTTCCAGGGCGTCTCTTCGACGCCGCACATCCTCAACTCCGGGACCGACGTCCTGGCCTTCTCCGGTCAGTTGCTCGTACCGGGATTCTGGGGTCGGGCCCTCCCGCTGGCGGTGCTGGTCGCGGTGATCGGTACCTGTCAGATCCAGATGACCGAACCAAGTCGCGTCCTGTACGCGTTGGCGCGCGACAAACTGATCCCCAAGGTCTTCGGGTTGATCAACAAGGCGCACCAGACACCGTGGGCGGCGCTGCTCATCTTGGCCGCGATTCCGCCGATCCTGCTGATTCCTTACCTGATCAACACGTCGGCGAATCACGCGATCGGAGACATCATCAGTTCCGACGGCATGATCGGACTGTTCATGTACTTCGTGGTCCCGTGTGCGAGCGTGTGGTTCTACCGAGATCACCTTCGCCACAACGCCGAACGGTTCTTCGTACTGGGCGTCATCCCGATCCTTGGTGGGCTCTTCATGTTGGCCGTCTTCCTGTACGGTCTCAAGACCCAGGCCCACATCGTCTCGGTGGTGACCGTCATCATCCTGGTGATCGTGTTCGGGCTCGGATTCCTCATTCGAGCGCTCCGACCCGATTCCGAATACTTCACCTCCATACGGGAGCGTCGCGAGAGCGGGATCAAGGGTTCGGACGAACTGTAGAGCGTTACCCACATAACGTCCGTCACTGGCGGGCCAACGGCACTGTGTTGCCGGTGGCCCGCACGAGGCGGTCGGCGGGGTCGCGAACGCGTTGACCTTCCAACAGGTCAGGAGAGTACGTTCGTGAACGACATTGTCTCCACGCGCTCGCGCGTGATGGCGGAGGAGGTCAGGTGAGCAGATTTGCGGGCAAGACGGCGGTCGTGACGGGTGCCGGGCACGGTATCGGACGAGCGAGCGCGTTGCGTTTGGCATCCGAGGGCGCGAACGTCGCCATCGTCGACATCCGTGAGGTGGAGAGTCGCGTCGTGGCCGACGAATGCAAGAGCGTCGGTCTTACGGGTCGCGCCTACTCAGCGGACGTCTCGGATCCTGAACAGGTCACCGACGTGATCGCCAAGATCGTGGATGACTTTGGCGGGATCGACGTCTTGCACTCACACGCGGGACGACTCCGGGCGGGCACCGTTGGTGAGACCGACCTGGAGGAGTGGAATCGAACGCTCGCGGTCAACGTGACCTCGATGTATCTCGTGGTGCGCGAGGTGGTGCCGGTCATGTTGTCACGCGGCGGCGGCGCCATCGTGACGACCGGATCGATCAGTGGTCTCTTCGGCGAACCGGCCCTCGCGGTCTACACGGCGTCCAAGGCCGCGGTCGTGAATCTCACGCGCAGCCTGGCGATCGACTACGCGCGCAAAGGAATCAGGGTGAACTGTGTCTGCCCGGGCTGGGTCGACACCGGTTTCAACAATCCGCAGTTCGAACATGACGGTTTGAGCGACGAAGAGATCGCCGAGTTGATCGACCGAACCGTGCCGATGGGACGCCAGGGACTACCCGAGGAGATGGCCGCCGCAGTCGCGTTCCTCGCTTCCGAGGACGCGTCGTACATCACGGGCCAAACGTTGGTCGTCGACGGAGGACTGCTCTGTCACGTGTGACTCATCGCCGGTTCCGCGAATTTTTCACACGGTGATGATGACCTTGCCACGAGCGTGACCTTCTTCGACGTACCCCACTGCCGCTGGCGTTTCACTGAGCGCGTACGTCCGGTCAATGAGGGG
>Ga0187871_10002087_pt1 | contig 16569 bp, 18 predicted proteins | sample June2016WEW_16_1_FD_132988 | JGI IMG/M metagenome (GOLD analysis project Ga0187871, IMG submission 132988) | Peatland microbial communities from SPRUCE experiment site at the Marcell Experimental Forest, Minnesota, USA - June2016WEW_16_10 | ecosystem: Environmental > Terrestrial > Soil >...
ATCCCATCCGCAAGAACCTGAACGGTGGGTAGCGACTGACCATTGCTGATTTGATTTGGCACAACCACCGACAAATATGCCATGCCGCCGTAAGGATCTCCCGCTGGTTTGCCCGCCGCGTCCAGGAAATTGGGATCGAAGGCGCCGTTCCGCCCGCCGGCGCTGATCACGTTATACCAGCCCGTCGCGGTCATGTTCTGCCCCGCTTGCCCGGCCGGAATCTGAATCTGGTTCACCAGCACCATCTGCACACCCTGGATTGGGCCCATCCCCAGCAGCACTTCCATGTAGGTCAGGTTGCCGTCATTCCGCGAGAATACGATGGGAGGGTAATACCAGGCTGTTCCGTATAACAGGGGCACAAAGTCGTTATAGACCGCGATGTTGTCTTCCACCGCGGCGTACTGCCATCCGCTGCCGTAACTCCGCACTTGAATCGACGACGGCACAAATTCTAATCCGCCAAACCGGGCCGGATCGGAAAACATGCCGCGCGCCTCGCAATCGACGCGCGTGTACGAGCATGAGGTATAGGGCGCGCCCCCCACCATGGCGCCGGCCCCGCCCGTCTGATCGGGCGAATATCCGCATGCATAGAACAAAGAATAAAGCCCGCTCCCGCCCCCACTGACCGCCTCCTGCCGCTGCTGTGGCGTGGACGGAAACAGCCACGGGCACCGCCGTTGGATCCGAACCGGCGGCAGCAGCACGTTCTGCATGTTCATCCAGTTCACTGCCGACAACTGGAACAGCGATTCCGTGCTCTGCTCGGGCGGGTTGACGATCCCCTGGAACAATACCGCCGCATTCGACGTCGCCGCTCCTTCCAGCAGGTTGTAAAACAAAAACGTCACGGTTAACGTGGCGCCCTTCCACCCCACCGATCGCTCCAATTCCGAGAAGTAAGAATCGGCGTTCGCCATCGATAGTGATACGCGCGGAATCGCATCCACTCCCTGATCCGATGATGTCTGCACCGCAAACACGTTGTGCTTCATCACCCGTGGAGCGTATGTGTTGCCGCTGTATGTCACCTGGTGCGTACTCCAGTACTCCGTCTGGCCGTTCTGCAATACGCACTGGAACAGCAGCAGCGGCGTGTCCGTCACCGCCAGCTCTTTCAGATCATAGATACTCAACATTGACAATATCCAGTTCGCAGGAATGGCGGCTTGGCCCAACCGTCGTGATAGTCAGTACGTCATCTCGAAATCGTGCGTTCGGGTACACGCCGCCCGTCTCAGCGGTCTGTTTATAGAGTGAGGCCGCGATCTGCGCTTCCGCCTGCATCCCGAAGACGTCCACAATGCTTCCTGGCGCCAGCGCAATTCCAAAACTGATGGAATCGGCGGTATCTGGCAGTTGCCCCGCGGAAATCAGTCGCGTCCACTGCGGGCTGATGGCTCGCACGTCGGTCTCTGACCCGCGCACCAGCCACAACGCCGTGCTTTGGTTGCTGCGCGCATAAAGGCTCAGACAGTAGTCCAGCGACGCCGGCGCACTGATCGATTGTTGCAGCGTCAAAGTAGCAGTCGTCGGATTACTCACCTGGTAGGCGGCTGTGCCTCCCATGGGGTCCGCGACGCCTGCAGTCAATGCCAGCAGCGTGCTCGCCTGCCAGACCGGCTGGCTCTGCTGCTCGCTCCACGCCAGCAGGTTATCGGTGGGATCCAGGAAAGTGAATGGTGTCAGACGCCCTTCGGCCGCCTGGAATAGCGCTTCCAGCGCGGCCAGTTCCTGGTCGCTCATTTCCTCGAATGACAAATGCCAATCTGTGATGGCCGCCGCCGCGTCCGCCAGCTTTACTTGGTAACCTTGCCGGCTTTGATTCACCACAGTCCGGTTCTCGCGGCGTCGTGTCATCGGAAACTGGCCGGTTGCGCCCGACGATAATTGCGGAAAATAAATCATCTTAGGTTCTGTTCTCGCAGACGGTAACGGTCGTCTTGCCCCGCATCTCGCCGCTAAGCTGGAAAGCGAAAGTATCTTGCGCAAGGCTGCAATTCGGATACACCGTTCCGTCCCACGGGTCCGTGAACTCGAAGCTGCCGAATCTGCCCTGGTTCGATACGAAGAATTGGTCGAGCGCCGTGAGTTCGGCCTCGTCCAGTAGGTCCAGTGGGATGGTCCATCGATGCAGCACTGAAGGATTGTCGCGGAAGCGTTGCTCCGTGCCATCCAGAAACCGGATGGCGTCGGTGTTGAACTGCAGTGTTCTCTTCGCCGGATACTGCATCACGGCGCCGGTTTTTAGCAGGGGAAACATGGCATTAGAGATTGCTTACCACGTCGTTCAGCGAACTCATGTTCAACATCGCCTGCCGGACGGCCTGCGCGATATCGTCGCTGTGATCGAGAAAGGATTGACTATCCATGGCTTGCACTTGCACCGTGATTTGTTGCATTCCGCTCGAACCGCCGCTTGCCGCACGTGGCAATCCGTTATCGCCCCAAACCACGTCCTGGTTGTTCGTCGTCGACTCCAGGTTCAACGACGGCGGTAGCGAATAAGGTGCAAGGGGACTAGGTTGCTGAGACTGTCCCCCGCCGAATAAACTCGAAAACAGCGATACCAGCGGCATCAGGCTAAGTCCGCCACCCAGTAACCCGCTGGCCGTGCTCAGCACATCGGATACCTCGCCGCCGCTGCTGGAGCTCTTCGTCTGGCTATTCAGCCCAAGGGCGTCGGTGTTGGCCGAAGTCGCCTGCGTCTGCGCATCGATCGATTCCGCGGCTTGCCCCAGCGCGTCTATCAACCCCTGTTCGGTCGAGGAAGACGACCCGCTCGCCGGGTTGCCGGACGCTTGATTGAAAGCGGCAAGCAGCGATTGTTGTGATGCGCTAGCCATTTTTTCCCCTCCCGCCGGCCCGGTTCACTTCGGCGAGTTCGTGTTCCAGGATGAGGAACGCTTCCACCTCGCGTGCCCCTAGTCCGTCGATCCCTCGTTGTCCTAATTTGCGCCGCACCAAATACTCCTCCAGCCATGCCATGCTCTGTGCCGTGATAAATGATTTTGGGCACGCCGTGCTAGCCGCGTTGTTTCTCGCCCACACCACGCGTTCCCGTCTCTCCGGCGGTCCCGGCATCCATCCGCACCTGCGCTTCATTTCCAGGCCGGCGCGACGGCAAGTACCGCACTCCCAACCGGCCTGGTTGGACAATTGAAAATGAAGTGCGGCGATTAGTTTTTTCTTTCGGCCTCTGAAAGACCGCACTGTCGCTTCACCGCGGCCAACGCTTCCCGGAATAGTTCTTCAGGCCCGCTCGCCGCGAGTGACTCTGGAGTTGCCGCTTGCCCATCCAACTCGAGACCTGTCACTTCCAGCAGACCCCACATCAGGTAGATGCGGTCGATCTCCGACGCCAGCAGCGCGGCTTCCATCTTTTCGTTGGGTGTATCGCCGGCCTCGGCGAATTCCTTCCGCCCCGCCAATTCCCGGATACGGCGGGTCAGTTCCACCCGGCGCCCAAATGAAATCTTGGCGACAGTGTATCTTACCCCCGCCGCCGCTAAAGAACTAACCGTTTCCGAGCTCGTATATTCCATCATCCGCCTCAGCTATTGAGAACTGGACAGCCGGCTTTTAGCCGGCCCTGGACTTTGGCCCTTCTCGTGACTACTAGCCGCAGCCCCTGGCGCACGCTTCAGCGTGCTGCGGCGGACTTCAGTCCGCCGTAAGCCGGCCGTAAGCCGGCTTTTAGCCGGCCTTTCGACTACCCGAATGCCACCACGATCTCGTTGTCCGCCGTCCCCTGTGCCTTCGACCCCTGGAATTTCCATTGCAGCCGGTTATCGCCGTCGTCGAACTCCGGCACTACCGGCACCACGCTCATCATGTAGACGCCCATCACTTGACCGGTCTGCTGACCCAGTTGAAACATCAAGCTGACCGGCGACTGGCGCCGCGCCGCCTGGTACAGTCCCTGCGTGGCCGCGTCGTCCAGTTCGTAAAGGCTGAACGCCGCTGTCACTGACCGCGGCCCGGGCGCGATGGCCAGCGGCAGGTTGCTCCCGAACTCCTTCGACCGCATATCCAGGCTGTTGTCTAATTGAAACGTCCCGCTCGTAATCGTGTAGAACTGCCCCGGCGTACTGCCCAGCCACGCCTCGCCCATGTTACCCGGCACGATCGCGTAGTCGAACGCTCCCAGGGCAGGCTCTAGGGGAAAGCTACTCATGCCTCCCATCCCCGCCTCGAAACTGGCATTGTCAAGCAGGTCTTGCGCCATACCTTCGAACTCGAACGTATGAAAATCGCCGTTCACCTTGATCGTCATCTGGTCGACCGCGGCGCCGCACAGGATTCGTTGCAGCGCGGTGTCCGGATCCCAGTAGTCGAACATACTGACACTGGGCAATTCCGTCGCTGGAAAATAGGAGACACTCGGCGCGATCTCCGCACCCGCCGCCGGCGCGCTGGAGAAAGGCGCGTTTACCTGCACGGCCGTCTCGCTCACGATAGCCGTGACAAACCGCATCTCGCCGTTGCACGAAACGCCTTGGCCCACAACCATCCCGTGCGGTGCCGCGAAGACCACCGTACTTGCGCTCGCGCCCGCTGCCGCCGCCCCTCCCCCGTACATCGTCGGCGCGGCGCCCATGCTCGCCTGAAAGAGTGGACCGTACGATGGCCCCGCATTCTGTCCCGCCCAACTCGTCATGTAAGTGGTCAGGTCGAAGCGCGTCGTGCGCCGTAAACCCGCCGGTATTCCTACGAAGGTCCGGCTGCCCGTCTTGTCCCGCCGGTCGGCCTTTTCTAACTGGTTCTTTGGCGTCAGCTTTACCGCCGGAAATCGGTTCCCGGCCGTGATCGCCGGCGTCTGTCCGTAGCTGCTCTCGAGCCCTGTGTAGAAACGGTTCGCATTGGATGAAATATACGATGACATAAGGCTTAGTCGCTCACTCCCACCTCGAAGGTGACCTTTCCGGCTTGAATAAAGTTCTGACCGCCGTTCTTCACTGGCCCAATAACGGCTTCATAACACCCCGCGTAGTACATCCCTTCGCCCCAATCGCCACGGTTTTGGTCCAGCACCTGCGTCACGGCATCCACGTACATCTGAACTTGTTGCTCGATTCCGCCCAGCCGGTCCTGTGAAACTCGCACTTCCACCGCCATCCCCGCTTTGCCCGAGAAGTTCCTGAACTTCTCCTTAAGCTGGTTAACGATCTTCTCGCAGTACACGCTGACCGTCGGATATTGCACGTCGGTACTGCGTTCCGCCAACTCGATCGAAACGTTTTGCGCCAGAAGCTGACTCTCTCCGACCGGCGCCAGGATGGCGTTCGCCGCCTGCGCCAGCGTCGCCACGGAGGCGTTCAAACCTTCCGGCGCGCTAAGAAGCGTCACCACCCGGGCGGTTACTGTGCTCCCAACCCATGCCATTCTCTAACCCCTCTGCATCAATCTCGGTAGCGCCATTAGATAGCTAGGTCCCTGCCCGTTTCCCGGCGATCGCCCCCCGGTGGTTACCGGACCTGTCTGTACCCATACCTGATCCAGCGCCAGTCCCAGCGGATTCTGTAACGCCATCGCCGACGGCGATAGCCCCACGTAGACATTCCATGCCGCCGCATTCGTGGGTTGCTCGACGGGCTGGACTACCAGCGCGTTTCCCGCCGCCACCGTCAGCGTGCTCGGATTGCTGGCTTGGCTTTCTTGCCCCTCCGCGTTCAGCCACGATACGCTCGCACAGTAGGTTGCGGCCTCTTCACCCCCTGCAATCGAAGTGAGTTGCGGCGCGGCCGCCTGCGCAATCGGATTCGTAGCGATGCCCAGTCCGGTCTGAATCAGCTTCTCCATGGCCCACTTCGCGAGTTGCTGGAATTGGTCGCGCTTACCCTTATACCTGTCGTTCAATTGATTGAAATAAGCATCCTGATAGGCCAGCGCCAGCGTCTGGAACACGTGCCAGAATTGCAGCGCCGGCGTCACCACAATATTGTTCAACTGCGGGTTCGGTTGCAGCCGGAACCGCCACCCGCACGCGTGGCTCCGCTCGATGAGCGTGGTCAGTTCGATCCCCAATTGTTCGAGCGCCAGGGCAAGCTTCGTGCCGAGATCGATGTTCTCGGTCTGCGCTGTACCCAGAACGGAACTGTCCTGTGCCGCCAGATCCTGGATGGTCGATACGCCGTCTATGAATAGCGCCATCGATGCCGCCGCCTAGTCCTTACCCGCCTGCGCTCCGCTCTTGAGCCGCCGCAGTTCATTCGGCGAAATTACGGCAAACTGCATGCGCGATGCCGCCGCCAGTTGCTCCGCTTGCCGCTTGCCCTCTACTTTTTGCTCTTGAAACTCCCGCGCCTCATCGGCAGTCGCCAGGCGCGCGCTGCCTTCTACAACCATCCGTGCCGCGATCCGCCGCGGAACTTCGGTGCGCACTCCTTCTCGTCCGCCATCCGGAGTTTCCAGGCTGACCAGCACGATCGCCGGATCTTTGAGGCTTTCCTCCATCGTCCGAATCTTCTTGTAATAGACTTGTAAATCCATCCCTGTTCACCCTTGTGGGGCCGGCCCTCCCGGCCCCCTCTGCGATTCGTCTCGCGCCTGCGTTCCGCACTTCCCCGCTCGCTACGAGTTCACCTGTACGCCGAAGTTGTTCCGGATTACCGCGCACCCGTACAGTACGTCCACCGTGAATTGCTGCGCCAATGTGTTCGGCTGGTAGCTCATCACCACTCGCATGCCGAAGTTGCCCATTTCCGCGTAGTGCGCCACGGCGCCCGTTCCGTACAGAGGCTGCGGCAGCCGTCGTATCACCAGGCCGATCGCCGGTTTCGTGAACGCCAGGTTATGCGTTGTCAGCGGTGAACTGCCCGTATGCGCCACATACTGCGACCGCATCACGAAGAAGTCCTTGATCTTTCCCACTGCTCCGTCGATCAAGGCCCGCAAACCCGCCTCGCCTGCTGTCTGGAATTCGCTGAATCGGTCGATTTGCCTGAGTGCCGAGTAGGTTGCGGCATCCACCACCATGTACTTCGGCTCCGACGGCGGAACCTTGGCCGAGAACAGTGCGCTCTCCGCCTGATCGATCACCGCTTCCACCAGCGGCGTCCCCGGTGTACCCACCGGCGTGTTTGCCGTCAACCCGGCAAACAGGTTCAGCAGGCTCGTCTCGATGCTCTCCGCGATCGCCACCACCGCCGGTTGCATGTAGACCTGGAGTAAGTCCGGAACCGCCAGCACCTTGGTCACGTCCGGAATCTGGAACGTCGCCTCCGCGTGTGTGTTCAAGACAATCTGCGCATTCCCCAGATTCGGATTCTGCGGCTGCACTTGCCCGCCTTCCGCGATGTTGTTGGCTACCAGCACCGGAGGAATCGGGATGTTCACCGTATCCCCGGCCTGCGCCAGGACCGGTTCATAGTCGCGGTTCACCAGGTTACCCATCACCAGGTTCCCGACCAGCGCGGGCAAAGCGTCTGCCGCTACCAGCTTTACGATCGCGCTGGCCACGTTAGCTGAAGTAATTGTCGCCATTTCTTGCCTCTCTCGATTGAAATCAGGCATCCCTGCCTGTCGTTGCCTTTGCTTTACTGCGTAGAATTGCGTGGCGCACGCTTTAGCGTGCCGGCGGGACTTTCAAGTCCCGCCCAACAGTTGTCAAAACTAGATGCCGCGTAAGTTTTGCGAAGCTACCCGTAGAATCTCTTTCCGCACCCGTTCCATCTCTTCCGCGCTCATGCCCGGCCGGATCCGGTCTATATCCACGCTCTCCATGCCTTCCCGTGGCGCCTTGTGTGCCGCCGTGATCCCCGACCCTCCGGATATCCTCGCCGGTAGAAACTCCGGATTCTCACTGACAAAGTTGGTCAGGTATTCCTTCAGCCCCACTTCGCCATCTTCGCCGTGGGCCAGCAGCCGCCCGTCCTCCGTACGATACACACCCTCGTGTACCGCCCGGTAAGCCAGATCCACTTTGGCCACGCCCAGGCGTTGCAGCTCCGCCCGTATGGCCGCGCTCCTGTCGGCTTGTTCCGCCGCCTGCCGGCTCCGCTTGCTCTCTTCTTCTACCTCGTTCAGCCGCCGCTCCAGTTGTTCCCGGCGCTTGCGCTCCTCCACAAGTTCCGTCTTGTAGGCCGGCTCGCTCTTCGCCTGCTGCTCCTGCAAAAACTCCTGTATGGCCTGCTTCACGATCGCTTGCACGTCTGTGTCTTCCATAACGCCCCTTCTCCCCGAGCTGCGATTCAGCTCTGCGCCTCGATCTCTTCCGCAATCTGCGTCTTGATCTCCTGCCGCACGTCCGAAAGAAACTTGAACGCCAGCTTCTTGAAGACCTGCTTCTTCAACGTCTCCGATTGGATTCCCAGGCTTAGTAGCTTCTGCGCGTCGTCCAGTTCATTGCTGAAATCCGCGATGTCGAACTCATCCAGCCCCGAAACATCGATCGCGATGTTGTCCTGGCGCGCCGTCGCAATAGCTCGCAGAATCTGTTTCATGCTTTGCTTCACCGCGTCGCCGTATGCCCGCAGCACTTCCTGCGTAATGCTGAAATCCCGCTGCTTGCTGGCGCCCGATTGGTGCTGCCCGGAAGATTCCGACCCCGCCGCGTGCGTGATCAGGTAGCACACCCTGTATATCTCGTCCTTGAGCTGAATCAGATTATCGGCCGCGATTTGGTATACCTTTCCCTCCGGCTCGGCCCACCCGAATCGGTCCCCCGGCGCCAGTTGGATGAAGTACGATTCCCCCACAATCTGGTTCCACTCCCGCTCGGAATAGATCACCGGCGATGCAAACAGCCCCATCGTCAGCGCCCAGGAAAGCGCATTCGATTTGTTAAAGTGTTCTAACTGCAGGAGCGCCGACTTGTTCATGAGCCATAGCCCCTCTGTCACTCGCAATTCGAAGATCGGTACGCGGCTCTGGCCCGCTAGTCCATGCAGCCCCTCGTCTACCAGTCGGATTTCCTGGTTCTTCAGTTGCTGGTACACTTGATAGCTCTGCCGGTCGTAATAGATCCACCGGTTCTCTCGCGCCCATTCGCTTTCCGTTACCTTCGACTTACGCAGCGACGATGTCCGGATCACCGCCCATTCCAGCCCTCCGTGATCGTCATAGCTCCAGTTGATGACTTCTTCCGGCGAGTAGTCCACCAGGTATGCCCGCGACCGCCCCACGGCGTCTTCTTCCGCCCGGTTACTGACTGAAACCGCCGGCCGCGGAAAATCCACCACGATATAGCTGCGGCCCTGCACCAGCGTTTGCACGATCCGCTGCCGGAAGAACTCTGCGATAGATGTCCCCTTCAGGTCGCAGTCCTCTGCAAATGCGTTGTAAAAACCTTTGGCCGCCTCGTTGCTGCCATCGAAAATCAGTGCCGCTTCGCGCCGCATCAGTGTGGCGGCGTACCAGTCCACAATCGAGCCGATATAGTTCTCATAGAACACTCGGCTCAACCGTTCCGCGAAAATCTCGTGCGGCTCTTTATGACGCCGGACTAAGTACTCAAATGCGTTCTCCCGCATCTGTTCGCCGCCGGCGTAAAGATCCCGGTACTTCTTCCACATCGCCTTCTTGGCGGTGTATTCAGGGTGCTCCCGGTCGATGTTTACCATCTGCTCCTCAGATCAGCCGCTCCCGGCGCTCGCCGATCCCCGGTTGTGGCCTGCATTCCTGCCATAACAGGTAACCCAGCGCGTCCGACAGGTGCGTCCGCCGGCGATCCTTCTCTTTGTCGATTGCGTTGCTATCCGCCTGGTATGTCACCTGCTCGAAATCCTTGATCAACTCCTTGCACGCCGGGTCCACCCGCAGTCGTGCCTCTCCGCTAGCCGAGCGTAGCTTTGCGTTCGTCAGCATGATCCGTTCCCGCACGCTCGGATTTGTCTTCGGCACTTTGTATGTCACTCGGGCGCCGTAGTTCATCCTGAAATAATCGCGTACGATCTGGTAATCCGAGTGTCCGGTACTGTGCTGGCTGTTCCCCGACGCGTCCCCGTAAATCACCACCCCCGCCGCATGGCTGGGAAAGCGTTCTTCGAATCTCTCGCACGCTTCCTGTGTGCTGGCGTGCCGGATGACGATTTCCGCCAGTACACATACCGTTCCGCCCTCGATCTGAATTACAACCGATGACATCGGGTCGACGTTGAAATCGAGCGCCCACAACAGCGGTAGGCTGGGGTCGATCGTCAACCGGGTCACGTGCTCGTCGCGGCGGAATGCGCTGTATACCAGACCCCCTTGCAAGCTTAGGTACTGGCCCAGCGCTTCCTGCTGATAGAATGTGTCGTCGTAGCTCCTCTTCAGCCGCTCGTAGAAATCCGGTACCTTCTCCAGCAGATAACTGTTCTCATGCGGTTTAGCGATAACCGCGCTGTATCCTGCCACTGGATCCGCGATGAACTTCTGGTACACCCAGTCATACCCTTTTGGCGTCCACGCCGCGAACCCACACAGTCTTTTCGCGCGCGGGTCTCGCAGCCGCCCCTCCAGCCGTAGCCATGCACCCTCCGGAGAATAAGTCAGCTCGTCAAGCCCGAACCATGCCAGGTTAGTGCCCCGCAGCCGCTCAAAGTCGTCTACCGGCCGGAAAATGATTCGCGACCCGCTCTCTGGTATCGTGAGCATGTTCTCGGCCTTGTTGTATTGGTACGGAATCTCTTCTTCTTCCAACAGCGAGAACAGCGCCGCCTGCGTGGCATCCCGCAACATCGGATATGTCGGCGCGCCGAGTAGCCCCAGCCCGCCGCGGTTTACGTACGACAGGCAGACCGCCTCAAAACACAATGCTTGGCTCTTACCCGATGCCACGGGTCCCGAGAAGCCCTTAAATCGCGACCTGCAATCGTGAAAGGCCTGTTGTGAAGGAAGCGGAGCGTATTCAAATAACCGATGAAAAGGCCACTCGTGTCCGTTTCTAAGCATCTCACCCCGGCTTCGCGCAAGCCTGTTCCCGATTTGAGACTAACATCCGCCTCGCCATGAATAGACAGCGCTGCCAGCTAACTAATAGATTCGTAACGTGAGGATTAACTTTCTCGCCGTGTGACCGGCGCGGCGGACGAGTCTCTCTCCCTACGCTCCAAGGCTGCGAGTGTGAGGCGCCGGCGACGCCGCGACCTGGTTTATGCACCGCAGGTACAAAATAGCCAACATTCCATAGATGATCCCCGAATATAGTGATAAACAGGACCTTTGTCGGCATAAAAGATCGTAACAGACCCGTTTACCCTTGACTATAAATCTTGGCCTGCATAGAGTGATGCCATGCTGCGCAGCAATGTCTTTCGGCGGCGCCCGTTGCGGCGTACGCCTGCCTGGCGGCCATCTGCTTCATGGCCGCTCCGGCCCTATCGCAAGATCGGGATCAGCCCCATCGGCCCCGCCGGTGAAGCTGTAGAGCACTGTCCCGCTGCCACAGGGACAGGGCTGGTGGCGGCCGTGCGATGACTATGACGCGCATGGCCTCTCCAGAGAAAAGCGCCGCGCCGGCGGACTGAAGAAGTCCGCCGCTGCACGCTAAAGCGCGCGCCACGGGTCTGGTTAGGGCTGCAAGCGATATTCGCGAACCAGTTTGAAAGTCCTGGACCAGCGCGTCTTGGTGAAGAAGTGGGTGGCCACGTCCACTAGGTGATCGATTCCGATGTTCCCGTTAATCAAGTCTTCCGTAGGGGCGTCGAAGGACCAGTAGATCAGAAACGGCGTTCCTACGATGTTCTCGCGGGGGACCAGGCCCCAAAACCGGCTGTCGTCCGAGTTATCGCGATTATCACCCAGGGCGAGGATAGAGCCCGGCGGCACGACCAATTCGCCGTTTAGCACGTCATTTCGGATCATGTCGGCGGCTTGCGGCCGCAGTTGCTCGATGGACGCGTAGGATGGGAAGTTGTCGCGGTAGGCATCCATGCTGCCGTCAACGTGGATCGCGTACGGCTCGTTGAGGGACTTGCCGTTCAGGATCAGTTGTTTGTTTACGAAGTGGATACGATCGCCGGGAATGCCAATGGCGCGCTTCACGAAGTTTTGCTTGATGTCCAAGGGATAGCGGAAGACGATCACATCGCCCCGGCGCACGTCGGTATACGGCAACAGATGGCGGCTGATTGCATCGGGGGGCGCATAGGCAATTTTGTCCACCAGCACGTGATCTCCTATGAGCAGGGTGGCTTCCATCGAGCCGCTGGGGATGACGAAAGCCTGCAATAGAGTCGTGGTACCGAAGAGCAGCAGAATGATGGTCACGGTCCATTCCGAGATGAAGGTGCGATGCACGTCGGCGGATATCTTGCGCATGCGGTTTATGGCGGTGGGCTTCACGGTTCCGATTATACAGCCACGGCGGGTTCTGGAGAACCCGCGCAGGACTGGAGTCCTGCCCCACATCATCGGATGAAGACCAGGTAGATCGTCATGGCGATTCCGGTCACGGCGAGGATCAGGGCGATGACCACCGCCATGGTGACCGGCCGGTCTACCACTTCGGTGCCGCGTTTTACGGCGCTGACGAAGCGGATGTGCTGGAACGCGGAGAACAGGTTAACGGCAACGCCGATGAGGATCAGGGCAGTCCCCACCCAGAGTGTGAATCTGGCGGAATGCAGACTCAGCGGGTGCTGGCTGAATTCGATTTCACGCAAGAACAGGCCGAAGCGCGCCACCACGAAGCCGAAGCCCATCAACGAAAGGCCGGTCCGGATCCAGGCGAGGAAGGTACGCTCGGCGGCCAGGTAGACACGCGGGTCCTGGGAATCGGCAGAAGGCATGTAGCTTAGTCCAGGGGGCCGGCGGGCAGCCCGCGCAGGGAACCCTCGGCAAGGTCGATCCAGTAATTGCCGCGCAGATTGCGCACGAAGACGGCGGTGGAGGCGCGAAACCGGCGCCGCCCGGGGAATTCGCTCCAGCGGCGGTCCGCCAGGGCGAGCAGCGGATCGACCTGATGAGCGGCGATCTCCTGGGCCAGAGTCACGTGCGGGTGATAAGCAAACGGCTCCGCGAAAGAGAGGGCGCCGCGATTCAAACTGCGATGCATCTCACGTAATTCGCGGTTGCCATCCTCGACGGCGATGTAGATGACGTCGGTGGCAGCGAACTTCTCAATCCGTCCCAGACCGATCTCAAAAGGCGCGAAGCCGGCCACGATTTGCCGCGCCTCTTCGATGGCGGCGTCGGGCGCCACGGGCAAAGGCCGCGGCGGGAGCACGCTGACATGCGCGTGGGGACTGCAGCCGGGCACCATTTCGAGGCGCAGATCGTCCAGAAAAGCTCCGAGCGGGTGCGGGAGGTAGATCACCAGGGCGTAGAGGCTCTGCGGAGACGTGCCGTCTGATTCTGAACCCATCGTGTGCGGCTGCACTGTAGATTATGCCACAGGCGCGAGTACCGGGGTCACGGGCCCCCGAACAGGGTACGCGTTTTCCTGCTAATCTCTAGTTGGAAATGTCCGAAATAGAGAGCCCAAATCCCCTATTGAATCTGTGTTTTAGAATACCCTTCGATCGCATTCGGGCGGAGCACGTGCAACCGGCGATCGGAGAGCTTCTGAGGGATGCGCGTGGACGCATCGACGCGCTGGCGGCAGACCCGGAGCCGCGCACCTTCGACAACACCTTAACGTTGCTGGATGCGATCACGGAGCCGCTGGATGAGGCTATGGCGGTGGTGCGCCATCTGGAGTCCGTGGCGACGTATGCGGAGCTGCGCGAAGCGTACAATGCGGTGCAGCCGGAGGTGAGCGCGTTCTATTCGGGAATTCCGCTGCATGCGGGACTATGGCGCGCCATCCGATCGTTCGCCGAAACGGACGAGGCGCGCGCGGCGAAGGGCACACGGCGCCGTTTTCTGACCAAGACCCTCGACAATTTCCGGCGGCACGGGGCGGATCTCGATGCGGAGGGCAAGGCGCGCCTGGAGGCAATCGACATCGAACTGGCCACCGTTACCACGAAGTTCTCGCAGAACGTACTGGATGCGACCAATGCGTTCGAACTGGTGATTGCGGATGAAGGCGGGCTGGCCGGATTGCCGCCGTCGGCGGTGGCCGCGGCGCGCGCCAGCGCGGTACAGAAGGGTCTGGCAGGATGGCGATTCACCTTGCAAGCGCCCAGCTATACGCCGGTGATGATGTACCTGGACGATGCGGGCATACGGCAGAAGATGTATCGCGCCTACGCAGTGCGCGCCAGCCGGGGCGATTACGACAACCGCGGGCTGCTGAGCCGCATTCTGGAACTACGCCGGGCGAAAGCGGAACTGCTCGGTTTCCGCAACTTCGCCGACCTGGTGCTGCACGATCGCATGGCACACACAGGTGAGCGAGCCGAGGAGTTTCTGCAAGACCTGAAGGGCAAGACCGAGGCGCAGTTCGCGCGCGAGAACCGCGATCTGCTGGAATTCCGGCGCGGGCTGGAGGGTCCGGACGCGCCGGAGCTACAGCCCTGGGACGTGGCTTATTACGCGGAGAAACAACGGGCCGCGCTTTACGATTTCGACGAAGAGCAACTGCGTCCGTATTTCCCGCTGGATCGCGTCGTGGACGGACTCTTCGAGACGGTGCGCAGGCTTTATGGCATCCGCGTGAGCGAGGAGCCGGGCGTACCGGTGTGGGATGCGCAGGCGCGCTATTACGCGGTACACGACTGGGACGGCACTTTCATCGGCGGGTTCTATGCGGACTGGTATCCGCGGGAGAACAAACGCGGCGGGGCGTGGATGGACGCCCTGATCACGGGATATCCGGCGGCGGATGGTTTCAAGCCGCATTTAGGGTTGATCTGCGGGAACCTGACGCCGCCGCTGGCGGACCGGCCGGCGCTGCTGACGCACTACGAGGTGACGACCATCTTCCACGAATTCGGGCACCTGCTGCATCATCTATTGAGCCGGGTGGAGGTGCGCAGTCTGGCGGGCACCAGCGTGGCGTGGGATTTCGTGGAACTGCCCTCGCAGATCATGGAGAACTGGACTTGGGAGCGGGAACCGCTGGACCTGTTCGCACGCCACTACCAGACGGGCGAGCCGATTCCGGACGGGCTGTTCCAGAAGATGCTGAGAGCGCGCAATTTCCGGAGCGCGAATACGCAAATGCGGCAGTTGGGGTTCGGGTTCGTGGACCTGGCGCTGCACATCGACTACGATCCCGCGCGGGATGGCGATGTGATCGAGTACACGCGCGGAATCCTGCAGCAGTATTCGCCGGCGCCTCTGCCCGCGGACCACGCCATGGTGGCGGCATTCACGCACCTTTTCGCCAGCCCCGTCGGGTACGGCGCCGGATATTATTCCTACAAGTGGTCGGAGGTGCTCGATGCGGATGCCTTCACGCGCTTTCGCACGAACGGGATCTTCAGCCCGGAGACGGGGGCGGAGTTTCGCGACACGATCCTGTCGCGCGGCGACAGCGAGGATCCGGCCGAACTGTACCGCAAGTTTATGGGCCGGGACCCTGACCCGAACGCTTTGTTGATGCGGTCGGGGCTGCTGACATCGGCTTGAACTGTGAGCCGGACTTAAAAGTCCCGCCGGCACGCTGAAGCGTGCGCCACCCGCTGCCTGGACCAATGCGAGGAATCGTGATGTTAGATATCGAGAATGCGCCGCATGAAGCCTGGCCACTCACTTCTATCGGAGAGCCGTCACCGGAATGGTGAACGCGACCGTGTTCACGATTCCCTGCCGTTGAAACTGGATCCATACGCGATAGACCGCTTCGCGCGGAAAGAAGATATTGAACTGCATATCCGGCCCGCCGTCCGCAATAAATGGATGATCGTGAATCGTGTCCACCAGGTCGCCGCTCACCGCGAGTAAGTGCGCCCACGCGCCGATGTATGGCTGCAAACCCTCCGCGGGAGTCAGGTGTACGAACATCATCGTCTTCTTACCGGCGATCGGCTGCGGCGGATCCAGTTTCAACTCGGCGACCAGATTCTCGCCATGTTGCGGCGCAAGATCCGGCGCGAGCCGTGGAATGCCGGCTTCAAGCGGCGCCGTGTATCCCGCCGTGGTGAGGGTCTTGGGCACGAGTTGCGGCGTGCCTCCGGTAGGATAGAAATCCGCCAGCAGGCGGTAAGTGCCCGGCTTGGGCAGCGTAGTATCCAGGCGGAAAACGCCGTCAGCGCCCAGTTGCGGGTGCACATGCGCGAAGTATTTGAGGTCCTGGCCGACGATGAACAGATGAAATAGTTTCTCGTGGACGATTTCAAACTGCTTCACCGGCGCGCCCGTCCGCGGGTCGGCGACGCGAAATTCAAGCTGCATCGGCCGCGCACTCGGGACCCGCGGCGGACTAACCCGCAGATCCATCGGATACTCGACGGGTTCCGGTAAATTCGCCACTAGCGCCATCCCGCAGCGTGGGCATTTTCCGGGCAATGGAGACCTGACGTCGCGATCCATCGGGCAGGTGAACTCGACGGCCTGCTGCGCGCAGAGCACCGCCGCCAGCAACAAGCCGCCCAGCAACCGGTGCACGTCAACCCTCCGGCTCAAAGGGCCAGACCGCCGTGGTCGTGTAGCCGCCGTCCACCGCGACGATCTGTCCGGTGATGTAATCCGCCCCGCGGCCCGCCAGAAAAACGGCCAGCGGCGCGATATCGCCGGGTGCGCCCAGCCGCGGAT
>Ga0187871_10002089_pt1 | contig 16558 bp, 17 predicted proteins | sample June2016WEW_16_1_FD_132988 | JGI IMG/M metagenome (GOLD analysis project Ga0187871, IMG submission 132988) | Peatland microbial communities from SPRUCE experiment site at the Marcell Experimental Forest, Minnesota, USA - June2016WEW_16_10 | ecosystem: Environmental > Terrestrial > Soil >...
CTCATGAAGATCAACAAGAGGACGCGGAAATGGCTTCTGACCTGCAACTACGTCTGGGTGGAGTTAAGGGGACTCGAACCCCTGACCCCCTGCTTGCAAACAACAGGCAGCACGTCCACCGACATCCGTACCCGCAGGTCACCGTCCCCGGACGTCCTTCCGCGTCCCTCCGGATCCGCTCCTGTTGCGGTACTTCTGTGCTGTACTTTGCGGCCGTCCACCAGCATCCGTGCCCGTCGCGGCACTCCGACCGTCAGCCGGAACTGGACGTTGTGCGTGAGGCGGATGGCACATCGCGGGACGCCACGCAAGGCCGGCTCGGCGATCCGCGAGTCACGAACTTCTGGTGCGTCAGGAGAACTCTCACCACGAGTGCGCCTATGACTCACGGCCTACGGATGCCTCATACAGTAAGACCCGCTTCCGACGCGTCCGGCGATCACCGCGGTATTTTTAGGTCCGCCGCCGCGACCTCCTAGCGCATTTCCTGTCAGTTCACACCAGACTCCGCCGACCCGCCCTGCGGACTCCGGAAAGGTGCCTCCGAGGCGATTAGTGCGACCTCGTGCGCCTCGAGCGGGCTACCGATGTTCGCGGCGAAGTCGCCTGGCCGTACCAGTGGCGGCGTCCTGAGCGTGATCACGATCCCGCTCGTCGGGGCCCGCACGTCTTCGGCCGGAGCGCTCAGGTCCTCGAGAGGACGCACCCGTCCCACGACCTCACCCGCGTTGACCTCGTCACCCAGCCCGACCCGCGGTTCCAGCAATCCGTGCGAGCAGACCACGGCCCCGGAGCCTGCTGCGAGGTGGAGGAACTGCGTCGCGCCGGTCGGCGGCTGCTCAGTTTGCGCATCAGCGGCCAGCAGCCCCCAGTGCACTAGCAGGCGGCGAACCCCAAGTCCGGCCCGGCGCAGCACCTCAAGGTCTACCCGTCCTGCACCCCCGAGTTCGGTCGCCATCATGACCACGTCCTGTCGATCCGCTGCGGCCGAAAAGGTCCTGGCCTCTCCCCGGGCATCCACCACGATGCTGTGAGGGAGTCCGAGGGCGATGGCCGCCGCCACCTTCTCCCCGGTCCTTCGAGAGTCCTCATCAATGCGCAGGAACGCACTTGCCCGGTACTCCGACGCACTCCCACCTGAATGGAGGTCGATTGCGTAGTCGCACAGCGGCAGCAGGTGCGCCTCAACGTAGTCGGCCAGCATCTTCGTCGGACCGCCGTCGCGGTCACCGGGAAAGGCTCGGTTGAGATTCTCCTCGTCGATGGGCGAGCACCTACTCGCCGCACGAACCGCGGGGAGATTGAGCGATGGAAGCACGATGATCCTGCCGGTGAGCTTGGCTGGCGCTACCTGCTCGAGAATCTGACGTGCGATGAGCTGCCCCTCCCACTCGTCGCCATGGGTACCAGCGGCCAGCAGGACGGTTGGCCCTGGAGTGCCTGACAACACCGCCACAGGAACGGGAATGACGCTGTATGCGTGATCATTATCGGAATAGGACACCATCAGGTGCCCATAGGACTGACCGGGTGCATTGAGATCGATAGTGGCGGCAATGCGGCTCATCGCAGCCCGGTCACCGCTCGGCATCCGGCACTCGCCGAGGGGAGGCCTGCGTCACGCTGACCGGCTGGGGACCTGCGCGATGCGCCCTCGACGTGGCGGATCCCAGCTTCGGCACGTCCTCGAGCAGTTGGATCGTGTACGCATCGCTCGGGCGCTCGAGCACCTTCTCTACAGATCCCGTCTCCACGACGACACCATTGGCGAGCACTACGACGTCCTGGGCGATGCTCCGGACCAGAGCCAGGTTGTGAGTGATGAAGAGCACGGCCAGGCCCCGCTCTGCCTGCAGGCGTCGCAGCAGTTCGACGATGGCCGCTTGCACTGAAACATCGAGCGCCGCCGTCACTTCGTCGCAGATGAGCAGCACGGGCTCCACGACGAGGGCGCGCGCGATGGCAACACGCTGACGCTCCCCGCCCGATAGCTGATCGGGATAGCGGTTGAGGAACTCTGACGACAGGGCCGCATCCTCAAGCGCCCCCACCACCCTCGCCTCACGCTCACTGCGGGACCATTCGCCGAAGTGCTCGAGCGGCCGCGCGATGATCTGGCCCACAGTGCGGCGCGGGTTCAGGGAGGTGTAGGGGTTCTGGAAGACGAATTGGATGCCCCGCTGCGCCTGCTCGGTGCGACGCCGATAGCCCATCGGGAGGCGCTCATCGCCGAAGTGAAGCTGGCCGGAGCAATTCGCGTGCAGGCCCACGACGCAGCGCGCGAGCGTAGTTTTGCCGGATCCGGACTCGCCCACCAATGCGACGCACCGCCGCGGCGGGACGACGAGGTCCACGCTATGCAGCACCTCGGTGCTGCCGTAGGCAGCCACCAGTCCCTCGACCCGTAGCGCGCTGATCTCCCCGGTGCCGCTGTCTTGCTGAACGAGTGCCTCGACGCTCGGGGCCGGCAACTCAGCCTCGCCGGCGCGCAGGCAGCGCACGCGTCGGCCGTCTGCCAGCTCGACGGCGGGGGGAGGCTCCTCGTTGCAGGCTGGGAGCACCAACGGGCAGCGCGGAGCGAACGAGCAACCGGGGGGACGCCGTCCCGGCCTGGGGGGGCTGCCCTCGATGCCTTGCAGGGCCTCGGCCCGCCCCGTCAACGGAACGGCGCGAAGCAGACGCCGGGAGTAGGGATGCGCGGGAGAGAAAAAGACGTCCTGCACGCCGCCAAACTCGACGATCCTCCCTGCGTACATGACGGCGACCGAGCTCACAAGCTCGGCGACGACCGCTAGGTCGTGACTGACGTAGACAGCGGCTACTCCGTAGGAGCGGCACAGCGTGCGCATGGTCTCAAGCACGTGGCGCTGGGTCGTGACGTCAAGCCCGGTGGTCGGCTCATCGAGCACGATGAGCACCGGCCGGCAGGCGAAGGCCATCGCCAGCGTGACGCGCTGCTGCTGACCACCCGAGAGCTGGTGGGGGTAGCAGCGCAGGAGCTCTCGGGTCGAGTCAAGCCGGACCTCGGCGAGCACTTCCCTCAGCCGGCTCGCCGCCCCTTCGCGCTTGTCGCCGTGCACCCGGAGCGCCTCGGCCAGCTGAACACCGACCCTGCGCGCGGGGTCGAGCGCGCTCGACGGGTCCTGGGGCACGTAGGCGATCTGCCGCCCGCGCACGTGGCGGAGTTCGCTGGCGGAGAGCTTGAGCACGTCACGGTCGTCAAGCAGCACCCGGCCACCGGCAATGGAAAGGCCCCTGCGGGCGTGGCCGGCCAACGCGAGCGCAACCGTCGTCTTGCCCGAGCCAGTCTCGCCGACGAGGCCGAAGACCTCCCCGGGCCCAATCGTGAAGGACACCTCGTCGACGATGTCGTGGCCGGTCCGCTTTACGACCACGCGCAGGTCCTCCACGACCAGGCGGCGAGGATCGGCCATGCTGGCTTGCGAGTCCGGCGTCATTTGAGCGCATCCGTCGGGAGCAGGTTGTACACGACGGCTTCCTCGACGCGGTCCACGCCGAGCGACACCCGAGCGACGGCGTCGGTGAACGTGTTCAATCCGACCGTGAGGATGGCGATCAGGATCGCGGGGGCCAGCACTCCCCAGGGATTCTCTGTCAGGCCGACGCGGTTCTCGTTGATCATCGTCCCCCAATTCGGCGCCGGGGGCTGAAGCCCGAAACCCAGGAACGAGAGTCCGGCGAGAATCGAAATCGAATAGGTGAGACGGATGCCCGCCTCCACCATGAGCGGAGTCGTCAAGTTCGGCAGGATGTCCCTCACCATCACCCGCCAGGGACGGACTCCGATTATCTCCGCCGCGTGAACATAGTCCCGCTCGGAGATGTCTAGCGTCTTCGAGCGGACGACACGTGCGACCTGCGGAGCATGAGCCAGCCCGATGGCGACGACCAGCAGCCAGAGTTTCGATCCGAGAATGCTGACGAGCATGAGGGCGAAGATGAGCTGCGGGAAGGCAAGGAGCACGTCGACGCATCGCATGATGAGCCCGTCGGAGAAGCCTCGCCGGTAGGCCGCCGCCATGCCGGCGATCGTGCCTGCGACAAGCCCGAGCAGTGTCGACGCCAGCGCGAGCATAAGGAGCAGCCATCCGCCCGCGAGTACCCGCGACAGCACGTCTCGACCCAGCTCGTCACCGCCGAGGAGATTCTGGCGTGAAGGCGCGGCGAACGCGGACGTGACGAACGCTGTAGGAGAGTATGGGGCGACTTCGGGCCCGATTACCGCCACTAGAACCACGAACAGGATGAGGATGAGGCCGACACGGCCGCGTGGCCTCTTCGCCGCCCCGCTCAGTACGAAGAGCCATTCCCGGCGCCGATGAGCCGGTGCCTGCCCCGCATGTGCCTGCCCCGCCGGAGCCTGCGCGGATGATCGGTCGGAGTCCATGTCTGCCTCGGGGTCCATGTCTACCGCGGGATCCTGCGTCGGGGCGTGGCGACCAGCGCAATGATGTCGCACGCGATGTTGACGACGACGTAGAAGGCGCCCAGCAAGATGACGATGAGCTGGATCACCGGGATGTCGCGGTCGGTCACTGCGTTCACGAGCCCTTGGCCGACGCCCGGGTAGTCGAAGATGTCCTCAACGATCACGATCCCTCCGGCTAGGTAGAGGAAGCTCAGCCCGATCACCTGGATGGTGGGCGCGATGGCGTTCGGCAAGGCGTGGCTCAGCACGATCCTCCACATCGGCACGCCCTTCAGCTGTGCCATCTCCACGTAGTCGCTCTCGAGTGCTTCGATCATGGAGGCCCGCATCATCCGGAAGATGTACGGAACGATCGCGATCACCAGAGCGGCCACCGGCAGGACGAGCAAGCGCGGCTCGCTCCAGGCGGCTACTCCGGGCTGGATCACCGAGACGGCCGGCAGCACATGAGTGATATTCGCCGCGAAGACGATGATGAGGCCCACCGCGACGACGAACTCGGGGAGCGAGGTGATCGCCAGCGCTACGACGGAGGAGACCTCGTCGAAGATCCCGCCTCGGCGGACCGCTGCAATCGAGCCGAGGATGACCGCGATGGTGGTGCCGATCACGCCTGACAGCAGCACGAGCACGGCCGAGTTCGCGATGCGCGGGCCAACGAGCGATGACACCGGTACCCCATCCGCGAGTGAGACGCCGAAGTGGCCGGTGAGAACACCCGTCAGCCAATCCCAGTACTGCACCACGGCGGGCCGGTTCAGATGGAGCTGGGCCTCGACGGCGCGTACCCGGGCCTCTGTGGCGTAGTGCCCGAGCACGGCATAGGCGGCGTCGCCCGGCAGCACCTGGGTAGCGGCGAAGACCACGATAGACACGATCAAGATCGTCACGAGGCCCAGCCCGGTGCGTACCAGCGTCAAGCGCAAGATCGGATGGTTCGCCAGGCGCGGGGCGCGTGCGCCTGTGGAGCTCGCTGCCGTGCGCGTCGCAGCAGGAGCGCTCCCCGCGGATGCACCGGAATCGCTCACCTCTATGTCTCCCGGCCGCGTCCTAGTCCAGCCAATAGCCGGACACATCAAAGTTGTTGAACGATATCCCCGATGCGCAGGGCTTCACTCCGTGGACCCGCTTCGCATACCCGTCAATCAGGGTTTCGAAGAACGGAATGATCAGTCCACCCTCGGTATAGTCGATCATCTGCATCTCGTGGCAGAGTGGAATCCGATCCGCCTCCGACACCTTGCGGATTGCCTCGTTGAACAGCGAGTTATACCGAGGGTTGTTGAAGTGCGTCTCGTTTTCGGCCCCCGGCCCAGGAATCGTCGCCAAGCTCGCCTGCAGCAGGTAACTGTGCGTGTTCCAGCCGTCCTGGGCGAACGTCCAGGACAGATAGTTGGGGCCGTAGAACGCGGCGCTCGTGACGTTGTTCAGGTTTACCTTTACGCCGGCCGCGGACGCTTGTTGCGCGAACACTGTCGCCTGCTGGGTCGTCGTCGGGCCGATATTGGAGGTAACCAGGGTGACGGTCAGCCCCTCGTGACCTGCCGCCTTCAGGAGCGACTTGGCCTGATCGATGTCCTGCGCTCGCTGGGGAATGCTGTGGTCATAGGCGGGGTCGTATGGCGAGAAGATGTCGTTGCCGATCGCGCCCAGGCCCTTTTGGCAGACCTTGTTCATCTCGACGCGGTCAACGAGCAGGCGCATGGCCTGCCGCACCCGGACGTCGTTGAAGGGCGCTTGGTCCACGCGCATCGTGAACGGGTACCAGCTCCCGGTCTTCGATACCACGACGGCACCGAGACTGCTCGACTGGACTTCGGCCATGACGTCAGTCGAGAGGAAATTCACCAGATCCACGTTGCCGGCGAGCAGCGCGTTCACCTGGCTTGTCTCGGATGCGTAGTCGGTGATCACGTACTCGTCGACGTAGGGGCGCCCTCCCCAGTAGTTCTTGTTGGCGACAAAGACGCTCTCCACACCGGGCGTGAAGCTCTTGTACTTGAACGGGCCCGTGCCGTTCGGAGGTGACTTCGGAGTCCAGCCCTCCGGGACGACGTAGAAGATGTTCCCCGCCAGGAAGTCCGGGAGGACCGACAGTGGGCTCTTCATCGGGATCTGCACGGTCAGCGGGTCGAGCTTCCGTAGGCCGGCGATGTCGACGAGGGTGACCTGGGCCGCGCCGATCGAGGACGTCTTCGGATTCGCCATGTACTGAAGGCTGTAGATGACGTCGTCGGCCGTCAGGCTCTTGCCGTCATGGAACTCGATCCCCGAGTGCAGTCGCAGCGTCCACATCGTTGCATCGGCGTTAGACGTGAACTCTTTCGCCAGTTTGAAGGCGTCGACTCCAGCCGCGTTTGTGTACGTCAGGGGCTCGTAGAGCGCGAAGCAACGGGCTATGTCCGGGCTCGTATCTATCAGGAATGGATTGAGGGAATCGGTACTCCCTCCGCCGGTCACGCCCGCCCGAAGCGTACCGCCGTATTTTGGCTTTCCGGCCGCTTGCGTGCTCGCGGTGGTACTAGGAGAGGAACCGCACCCCGCTAGGCCCGCACCGGTCCCGAGTAGCGCGGCACCGAAGCCAACTGCCTTCAGGAAGTCTCGCCGGTTCGAGCCGCCGACGCCCCTGCGTGCACTGCCGTTCTGCTCGTCCGTCATTGTGACGACGCTCCTAACCCATTGTTGTACACCATCGACCCTACGCATCTCTGCGCGGCACCGGCCGACGTCGGCGAAAGCTAAGCCTCGTCGAGGCTGTCTTTTCGAGGCTGTTCAGGAAGGTCTCATTTACTTCGGGCGCATGTACTCATAGCGCGCCGTTCGTCGGGCATCGGAAATGCTCGGCGAGTCTAGCGGGACGGCCCCAGGTAGCGGGTGCCGTCACTCGATGATCGTGAAGGCCTCCTCGGGGCACAGCAGCTCGGCGGTCCGCGCCTCGTCGGCAAAGGCCGGGTCGATCTGCTCGTGCAGCACGCGGGACTTGCCGTCCTCATTCAGCTCGACGACGTTCGGCGCGGCCAGCACACATTGGGCGTGGCCCTTGCATCGGGTCGGGTCAACTATCAAGCGCATGGTCAGACTCTCCGTGCGGTGCTAGATCCAGGTGGACCGGCAGGGCGAGCGGCCGAGCCGATGACTCGATTCCGGAGCGGCCGTAGGAGCCGGTCAGTCCCCAGTCCTGAACACGCTCGCCCAGGGCGATCAGCCCCTCGCCGATGGCGGCCCGGGCCAGGATCGCGCCGACGCAAGCATGCAGGCCGAAGCCGAACGTCAGATGCGCGGTGGACTTGCGGTCGATGCGGAACACGTGCGGGTCAGGGACCAGCCGCGGGTCCCGGTTCACGCCCTTCTTGCTGACAAAGAGCAGCGTGTCGGCCGGCAGCTCGATCCCGTACAGGTTCTTAGCCGCGAGCAGCCGATGCTGGATGTCGTCGCCGGCGGGGAAGTAGCGCAAGCCCTCCTCCACAACGGCCGGCGCCTGGGAGAGATCCGCCTTGAACGCCGCCCACTGCTCAGGGTTCAGCAGCAGCGCCTCGATGGTGGACGCCAGCTGCGCCCGGACATTGTCGATGCTTGCGTTGACCACCGCCATCGCCAGGCTCAGTAGGTCGTCCTCGGTCATCTCAGGGTCAGCATCGGCTCCCTCGGTGAGGTCGCTGATGATGTCGCTGTGCGGGTGCGCCCTGCGCTCCGCGATCAACCCGGCCAGATAGTCTTCCATCGACTGCCACGCGGCCTCGATCGCCGGAATGCGGTGATCGTACTGGGAATGGTTGCCCATCTCGTTGATGGTGGTGGCCCACTCGTCAAGCTCTACTGTGTCCGAGAACGGGACTCCCATCAGCGGGCTCATCACCAGGCCGGGATACGGGCCGGCGAACTCGGCCACCAAGTCAGCGTGGCCTGGGTCGACGATCCGGTCTAGCAGCATGTGCGCGATCGCCGACATGCCTTCCCGGTAAACGGCAACCTGGCGCGGCCGGAGCGCCTGAACGACGATCTTCCGTAGCTTGACCAGCCGTGGGCCGCTCTGGCTTGACATATTCTCCGCTGCCTTCTGATGAAGCAGCGGGCTGAGGCCGGGGTCCACGGCGTCGAAGATACGCACGATGTCGGAGTCACGCTTGATCTCCCGCGCCTCTGGATAACCGATGACCGTGTATCCGAGGGGCGACCGCACGAGCCAGCTCTGCGCCCGGAGGCGGTCAAGCACGTCGTACGGGTCCCGCTGAAATTCCACTCCCTTGACGTCGAGAAAAGGCAGGCCTGCGGCCTCGACAGCGATCCCTGATGATGAGGTGACGGACACCGTAACGGCCCTTCAGTGATGAGTTCGCCGGCCGACTCACTCACTGGGGCGCGCCCCGTCTCGGCAGGCCTACCTGTGAGCAGCCCTGAACACGCTCCGTGAGGATGACCGTCGTAAGAGGTCACGGGGCACGTCCTCGTAACCAGCGACCCAGGACACAAGCATGCTTCAGTATGCAAAGGGCGCATGTTCTAGTCAATAACTATAATACCTATTTTAAAACTCGGGATACCTCAACGGCTCCTGTGGCCTAGGTACATGCGCGTAGACAACGAGTGGGTGCTCACGCTCGACGTCGATGTAGAGGCGGCCGGCCGCAGCCAGGGCGCCTGCGGCAACCCCGGTGCGCAGGGGCCACCGGGCGACGGCCACGCCGCTGTTGCCACCGCGGCGGGCGCGGCGCCTCTCAGCGAACGACGCTGATCGGGTCGCGGCTGGCTAGCCCGAGTGAGCGCATGGCCTTGCGATAGGCGACCGCCACCGCGTCGAACTTCAGGTGCAGTTCAGCCGCGAGGTCGAACGGCACCTGTTCAGGCCGCTGCGATTCCACCACCCGCTGGTCTTGGCCGAATATCGTGTCCTCGAACTCCTGCAGCACGCGATCGCTCTGGTCCAGGTTGTAATTCCGGCCAATCACCACATACCCGGCGCACAGGTCGGCTGACTCCGGCTGGGAGGCGAAGAAGTACACCATGCCCCGTTCGCCCCCCCAGCCCAGCCGCAGCGCGATCGTGTACGGCAGGTGCAGCTCATAGTTGCTGCGCCGTTCCGGGGGGCCGGCCTCCTCGTTGCCGAAGACCGGGAACTCGTCGCTGTTGGGCGCCTCTGGCCGGACGATCTGATAGCGGAGCACGTTGTCATCGGTGCTGACCTTGTAAGGCGGGACCACCGGCCGGTCCGGGTCACCGAGCAGGCCCGGGTGCACCCACGGGAAGTGCCCGAAGTCGGTGAAGTTTTCTACCTGGCGTGCCGCATCGCACTGCCATCGGTACGGCCCGGCGGTCAGCACGGTCCAACTCTCGTTCTCCAGTTCCGGAACCTCGGGCAGCGGCCAGCGCGGTTCCTCCAGGGCCACCCAGATCAGGCCGTACCGTTCCTGGCAGCGGAAGACCGGGATCCGGGCCTTGGCCGGAACTCGGCCGGGGTCTTCCAGCTGCGGAATGGCCGTACAGCTGCCGTCGGCGCGGTACCGCCATCCGTGATACGGGCAGACCAGCTCATCGCCGTTGACCCAGCCAAGCGACAGCGCGGTGCCGCGGTGCACGCACAGGTCCTGGCTGGCCCGGGCCTGGCCATCGGTGCCGCGCCACAGGACCAGCGGCTGGCCGAGCAGGTCGGAGTGGGCCGGACGGTCGGCCAGCTCATGGCTGAACGCCACGGGATGCCAGCAGGCCCGTAGCGCCTGGAGGTCGGCGAAGGCTCCGGGTGCAGTCAACGTGCGGCCCTCTGCCATGGCAGCCTCCCACCAGCGGTCAGCGATTCACGAATCGAGGATCAGCGGCTTCGGGCTGCGGCTGAAGATCCTCTGGACCATTGGCTCAAAGAACTCCACCGGGCGGTTGGCGTACGACGGGTCGATCGCGTTCTGGTCGTAATGCCGGACGAACGTGTGCGTCCAGGCCGCGTTCGGATGGTCCCTCCAGCGATGCCAGGGGAGTTCCCGGTCCGGCTCGTCAACATCGGCTGGAACGAAAGTCGCGAACGCCTGATGATGGCGCAGCATCCAGTAGTTCTCGTCCGACACATAGCCGCCGAGCAACTCCGCAGCGAAGGCACCGTGCCGGTCCGGGCAGGCCAGGAAGCCGACGTCGTGCAGCAGCCCGACCACGATGGTCTCCTCGTCGTAGCCATCTGCATGCAGCATCGTCGCGGCCTGCAGGCAGTGCTGGTAGTTGTTGACCTGGTAGCCGAAGGTCGGCTCGTGCTCCCCGGCGCTGAGCAGCGCCAGGACCGCAGCGGCCTGGCGCTCGGCGTCATAGACGACGCGCTGCGCCAGGAGCGCGTCATAGTCCGCGCGGGTGAACTGCAGCAGGTCGGTCTTCTCTATGTAGTTCCAGTCCTCACGGTAGAGCGGGGACCGGCCCGCCTGCGCCGGCGGAGTCTGGCGTATCGGCTCGGACGCCGTCATGACCGGTCCTCCCCCTTCGTACTGCGCTGCTCGCGATAGCGAGTCAGGGCGTTGCGCAACGGACCCGGGTCCAGCCACTCTCTCACATCTACCGGGTGCGGGATGAACCCGCGCTCGTACAGGAAGTCGCTTCTGTTCTGGAGCGTGTCCAGCAGGTCATCGGCGATCTGCGGACGCAGGTCGGCCACCGTCTGGCGCGCGTAGGCAGCCTGCGCCCATTCCTCGGCCACCCCGACCTCTGCGGCGATGATGCGCCACGCGGAACTGGGTCGCGCCGCAGCCGAGGCGGATGCCCGCAGCAGCCCGTAGATGTAACGGGCCACCAGGTCCGTGCGCGTCTGTGCCAGCTGGGTGCTCACGGTGAGGATCCGCAAGTGGCTGGGCGAGCCGGCATGCTGATCAGCGTTCGTTGCCGACCCGGCCAGCGGAACAGCGTCGATCAGCGCCGCCGTGGCCAGCGCATGCGGCCCCACCGCATATATGGCGTCTACCTCGCCTCGTACCAGCGCAAGCACCTCGGCGGTATAGAGCCGGACGTTCTCGCGCGCGGTGTACAGGCTGGCTCCGGAACTCCCAGCCTCGTGGCTAATGAAGTCTTCGTCCCAAGGGACGTCGACCAGGGTGACGTCAGCCTCCTGGCAGCCGGCCACCGCCAGGACAGTCTGGATGCCGTGCCAGCTGATGGCCCGGGAGAAGTCGATGTGCCGCCCAGGCCGGGCCGGCAGGGCGATCCTGGCCCTGCGAAGATCGCCAGACTCAGCCAGCCGGCTGCCGCGCAGGGCCACGAGCCCCTGGAACTGGTCGACCCTGGCCAGGCCGATAAGGACGTTGGACTGAGCCACCGAGCGAGCCCACAGCGGCGGGACGACGCCACCCTCGCGGAACAGGGCGGGGTGGGCGTGAGTGTAGTGGGCATCCCGGAGGGCTGGTTCCGGGCTTTCGGCCAGCGAGCGGACCGCAATCTGATCTGCCTCGAACTCGCGGTCAAGCCAGCCCCCGGTGATCGCCACGCTCGACGCGGTCGGGACCGGGCACCGGGTGTAGCAGATGCTGGAGACCCCGACCTGGTCGAGCGGTTGGCGGGCCGTGTCCGTGGTGGTGCTCATGGCGATCTCCGCGGCTGGTTGACAGAAGCTCGGCGCACGGTACTCGTCTTCCTGAGTTACGCGGCAGTGATGTTGCGGGTCCAGATGTGGTCATCGATATAGCTGAGTGTAGTGGGACATGGCCAGATGGCCGATTATCGGGCCATGAGGAACTCGCGGCGCAGCTCAGCGAGCAAATCGGCGGCGTGCTCGGTCTTGGTCCAGTACCGGAGACACAGCGGGTGGTGCACCGGCGGTGTAGTAGCCGGCGGCGGGCGTACCAGATGATGCGGACAGGAACCGGCATCCCTCTGACTCGCTTGATCGGGCAGGGAGATGGCGAGAGTGGACACCCATCTCCGCTAAGTCCTTTCCGCCGAAAACCGCTAGCGCTCGTTGCGGTGGGTCCCCACGAGAGGGCACCGTCGTCACGCCGTTGGACCTGGCGTTCTTCGCGCACGTCTCGGGATGTCGACTCGTCTACGTGGCCAGAAAGCGGGCGGGACCCAGAAAGGCGACTGGCTCGGGTGTCTCCCCTGTCACTGCAAGATCTGCCGCCACCTTGCCGAACAGCGGCGCGAGCTTGAAGCCGTGGCCGGAGAGCCCGGCGACAATTACGAGGCTCGGATGATCTGGGTGCAGACCGACGAGGCCATCGCCGTCGGGTGTGAAGCCGTCAGCGAACATGGACACCCGCACGGGGTCGGGCACGAGCCCTGGCAGGTACTCACGCACGATCTCCCTCAACCGCTCAAGGACATCGCAAGGCATGACCGGATCCAGGTGATCGGGGTCGACGATGCCTGGCGGTTCGAACTGCACAAAGGAGACTTTCACGGAGCGACCGTCGATGACGGGCGCTCCGTAGACGAAGAGGTCGTCGACTGTGCGGCCGAACGCCGGGAAAACCTTCGAGGAAAAGCTGGCTGGGTCGAGTGCCGGGAACCAGGTCAGGGAGAGCCGCCGCGGCTGAACGACACCGTTAAGTTCGGGAAGCAGCCGGCTCGTCCAGGAGCCCACGGTTACCACGGCTCTGCGGAAGCGCCACTGCCGCGACGCCGTCCGAACCGTCACACCGTCGGGGTCGGGCACGATGCACTCGACCGGAGTGTGGCGGAGCACCCGAGCGCCGAGCGACTCGGCGAGCCTGGTTGCTCTCACGATGGAGTACTCGGGCCTGAGGGTGCCCCCGAGAGGGTCGAGCAGGGCGACGTCATCGTCGCGATACCGGTGCTGGGGGAAGCGGTCGCGGGCCGACTCCGCGGCCAGCACCTCGTGGCCGAGCCCGTACTCGGCGAGGCTGGCCACCGAGCTCGCGAAGCCTTCGTCATCGCTCTTCGCGATCTCGAGGTAGCCGCAGCGGTCGAGGAGCTCGGCGGGAGCTGCTTCTTCCAGCTGGCCCCACGCGTCCCTAGCGGCGAGCAGCAGCGGCACGTAGTTGGTTCCCTCGTGGTATGCGATCCGAAAAACACGGCTCTCGCCACCGGCGGCCGCCCGGTCATGGCCGGGCGTGAATTGCTCAAAGCCGAGTACAGAAACCCCTCGCCTCGCCAATTGCCAGAGCGCCATGGAACCGGTGCTCCCGATGCCGATCACCCCAACCTCGGCGTCGAACCGGCCGTCGAAGATCGGTCCCTTGCTTCCTGCATCGGCACGTCCAGATGCCAACGCCATCATCTCCCTAGTTCACGAGCACAACACGGAAATGGGCGCCCAGAACGGCGGCTATTCGCGCGCAACCGCTGCCCCCCGTCTCATTGCCAGGAAAGAATCAGCGCCTTGAGCCCGGGCACGCCTACCCCGGCCGGGGGTACGAACGCGGACAGGACCAGCGCCCCAACGGCTCCCGGCGATGGCCCCCCAGACGATCTTTGCAGAGATCAACATCGCTCTGACCTGCCAAGCTCAGGGGACCTGCGGGACTCCTCAGCTGTGCCACTTACGGGCCTCCACCCGTCGCGCGAAGAGTGCGAGTGGGTCCCGCGTCTGCAGGATAGCTGCGAGGCCCGGTGCGTGCCACCTATTTGATCTTCCTCTTCTGCTGAGAAGAATATGTTCCTACATTCGGGGAACGATCATTCCAAGCACAGCGGGAGTTCTGTCCACGCCTGGGTTACTCTACATCTCCAAAAGACAGCGCCGATTCGGCAATGCCCATCGCGGATTTAGGAAGTGCCACGAGAAATATCTCCCTCGGTGAGGGAAAAGCCTGCCATTCGATGACCCTCTGCATGAGCGGCAAGAACCGGCCCTGAAACGGCACATTCAGCACGTTCCCGGCTGGGACGCCAGGCAGGGGAGCTGGACCCAAAGATGGCGTTCTTCCTGCTCAGTAGCCCCGATCTCGGCTCAGGACCTGGGATCGGTGTACTGCAGGCCGCAGCCACCCGCGACAAGCAAGCCCGGCTCGAACGCATGTGCGGCAACTCATGCGATCCCGGTTGCGGTACTTTGCTGCTGTACAACCGCCCCCGGCTGTTCGAATTATTCCTCTGACCAGTCAGGTGTTCACGTTTGGGCCTGAGCTGGGCTTTTGCGGGCTGGCCAGAGCTTCATTCACAGGTTAAGCGGGCGGTGCCCACGGGGTTTTGCCTGGTTTAGGTGTCATTGTCCTGGTCCGGGCTGGACTCGATGATCTCGAGGGTGAGGTCCTGGAGTTCGGCGAGCAGGGCCCGGATTTTCTTCGCGTTGTCGAACAGCGGCTGCCAGGCGGTGAGCTCGGCCTCGGTGAGGCGGCGGGTGACGGTCTTGCCGCCGATTTTGCGGGTCCATTCGGCGTAGGGGCCGTGCAGGCGGGGCGGGTCGGCGTGGCAGCGGCAGTTCTGCTTGCCGCAGGCGTAGGCGCGGATGATCAGGGTGCCGGGCAGGGCGAAGCCGGCGGCGGCAAGCCCGGCGGCAATCCGGTCGCGGGCCGCCTGCTGGGCGGGGCTGACGTCCATGCGACACACCGTCTCAGATCCCCGGTTATCTGACATTTCCACAGTATTTTACTGCGGACGGGTCAGGAGGATAGCGGGTGACTGAGACCGGGATAGCCGGCTACATCGCCGGCTGGCGGCCATCGTCGGTGTCCCCGCAGGCCGCGGGCTTCGCCCGGGCCGTGGTGACCGGGGCAGGACCGGGCGGGCAGGAGCGGGCGAAGAACCTGCTGTGGGCCGCGGGCAGGCTGGCTGACTGGGCGATCGGGCTGGGCCTGGACCCGGTGCCGGAGGTGCTGCTGCACTCCTCGGTGACCGGGCGGTTCACTGCGCACGCGCCCGGGCTGACGGGGGTGACCCGGCGGACGCTGCGGACGAACCTGCGGTTCCTGGCCCGGCGGGTTGTCCCGGCCCTGGCGCCGGCGGACAGGCCGCTGCCCCGCGAGCGGGCCAAGGCCCCGTATGCCCCGGCGGAGATCGACGGCTATCTCGCGCTCGCCGCCGCGCAGCCGACAGCGGCGCGGCGGATGCGCGCCGCCGGGCTGGTCTGCCTCGGGCGGGCGCCGGGCTGATCCGCGCCGGCCTGCGGACGGTCCGCGGCAGCGACATCATCTGCCGGTCCCGCGGCGTCATCGTGGCGGTGAACGGGAACCGGCCGCGGGCCGTGCCGGTGCTGGCCCGCTACCACGAGCCGCTGCTGGCCTCCGCAGCGTTCGCCGGGACCGGCCTGGTCACCGGCGGGACTGACCCGGCCCGCCGCAACGTGACCACACCGCTCATCACCGCGCTGGCCGGCGGGACCGGCCTGCCCCGGCTGGACACCAGCCGGCTGCGCGCCACCTGGCTGGCTGACTGCGGCGGCCAGATCGGGCTGGCCACGTTCATGCACGCCGCCGGGATCACCTGCAGCCAGCGCCTCGGCGACCTGATCGCCACCCTGCCCCCCGGCAGCGAGGCCGAGGCGGTCGCGCTGCTGGGCGGGCAGCAGTGAACATCCCGCTGCCCCGGATCGAGGACATCATCGGGGCCTCCGGGATCGCGCCGCGGATCGAGGCGCTGCTCCCGGCCGGCGTGCGTCACCGCCAGCTGAGGGTCGCCACCTTAATCCTGGGCATGATGCTCACCCAGGCCGACCGCCGCCCCGCCCACCTGACCGCGGTGCACGCCGCGCTGACCGCGCTGCCCGCCGCAGACCAGCGGCGGCTGGGGGTGACCGAGGACTGGCGCAGCGGCCCGCACCAGCTCACCTACCGCCAGACCGAGCACACCTTCGGCCTCATCACCAAGGCTCTGGCCAAAGACACCCCGGACGGCATCCCCTCCGCCGCCCTTGCCACCGTGCTGGATGACCTGCTCGAAGCCAGCATCCCGGGCGAGTTGAAGGACGCCTCGGCGTCGCTGGCCGCCGACTGGACCGACGTGGAGTCCTTCTCCCGCCCCCCGCGGCACGGCAGCAGCGACTGCGCCGACCCCGAAGCGTCCTGGGGGCACCGCAACTCCAATCTCCCCGGCCCCAAAGGCGAGCTGTTCTTCGGGTACTACCTCGTGCGCCACGAGGCGCCGCTTAACCGAATGGGGGTGAAAGACCCTTGTCGTCAGGTCGTCGCAGCGGCCTGAGTGAAGCTGAGGGCAGCCTGATCCGGGGAACGCCGGGGAGGGCGGGAGCAG
>Ga0187871_10002090_pt1 | contig 16547 bp, 13 predicted proteins | sample June2016WEW_16_1_FD_132988 | JGI IMG/M metagenome (GOLD analysis project Ga0187871, IMG submission 132988) | Peatland microbial communities from SPRUCE experiment site at the Marcell Experimental Forest, Minnesota, USA - June2016WEW_16_10 | ecosystem: Environmental > Terrestrial > Soil >...
ACCCGTCAACTTAACCGGCTGCTGAACAACCTTCTGGTGCTCGCGCAGACGGAATCGGAATCGCTGAAGCCCTTGCAGATCGACGAGGTTCTTTTTTCAGCTCTTCAGGATGTCAAACAGCGGTATGCCGGGAGAAAGGTGGACCTTCAATTCGAAGTCACTCCCGACCAGGAGAAATACCTAGTCGTCGCCGGTAATGAGGAACTTTTGAAAATAGCAATAATCAACGTGCTTGAAAATGCCCTGAAGTTTTCCGATGGGCGGTCCACGGTAATGATCTCGGTCGAGATACACAAGGGGGAGCGGGTTATTTTGAGAATTAAAGACGCCGGGATCGGCATTTCACCTGAAGATCTGCCCATGGTTTTTCAACCTTTTTTCCGTTCGACGCCTTCGAATGAAGTGCCGGGAAACGGCATCGGGCTTACCCTGGTGAAAGCGATCATGGATCGGCACAACGGCAGCGTCACCATAGAGAGCGTGCAGGGCAAGGGGGCGGTCGTTCAGTTGAACATTCCCGCGATTACCACGTAAGAACCGACACTCTCCCAGGCGTATCCCGCACCGCTGCTGCGTAACCGCCCCTTCATGCAAGCATCATAAAATCCCGCTTCAAAATTCGATTCCCCCTGCGCCCTTGATATTTAATTCGCAATTAATCCGCTATTAATGCCTGCGTTGTATGTTACAACAAAATGCAAAACGACCGCCGCAATTCATCATATCTATTTCGAGGACGTCGCATGAACAACTCGCGTTTGATTTCGACGATAGTTCTGATAGTCATAGTCGGCTTCACTTTTCAGGAATGCAATCGCCCGCAGGGAGCTAAAACGGCTGCTGAACCCGACATGACGCAACCGCAGGTGATGAACGGAGGCACCGAAATAAAATTTGCTCCTCGCTCCCTGCAGCTGCAGCAGTTCACCATCGATACGATCCGGAAGACCTTCATGAGTCTTTCCATCTCAGCGCCGGCGCATAACCTGCTCAGCGTCGTTAAATCGGAACTCGGGGAAGGGAAATTATATCTCTTCGAAACGCAGGATATCACGGATTTGTGGTCGAGTTACGTCACCAGCGTGGCGAACCTTGAACACTCCACACTTGCCTTGAAGCGCACCCAGGATCTTTTCGACCACGATATTGCCGCTGCCAGTGATTTGCAGGACGCAAAACAGGATTATGCAACGCAGCAATCAGCGTTAGCCGATAATGTGGGCCATTTGCGGGCCGGGGGAATTGACCCGACCGAATTGAGCGCGACACCCGCCGGCACCATCTGGACGGTCGCCGAAGTGCCGGAAGCCCAGATCGGATTGATTAAAATTAACGGCAGCGCGACGGTGGAGTTCAACTCTTATCCTGGCAGGGAATTTACCGCGCGCATCAGCGCGATCAGCGCCGTAATCGATCCTGCCGTTCGCACCGTGAGAGTGCGTCTTATTCTGCCGAATCCTGTTGGTGAACTCCGCCCGTCGATGTACGGAACCGCGCATTTTATTATGAGTCGGCAGGAGGTAGTAACGGTGCCCACCACCGGCGTGGTCCGAGAGGGCGACAATACGATGACGGCCTGGGTGACGTCAGACGGATTTGATTTCCTGCATAGGACGGTGAGACTTGGCATGGAAAAGGATGGCAGTTATCAGGTTATCGATGGTCTCCAACCCGGGGAACTGGTGGTTACCAGGGGCGGTGTATTCATCAGCAACATGGTGGATGCGCCGTCGGCCGACTAAGGAGAGAACCAAGCGATGCTCAGGTCAATTGTCGCATTCTGTCTCAGCCGCCGGGCGATCATCGTCGTCGGGTTGTTGCTGTTTGCCGGCGCGGGATTCGTTGCCTATGAGAATCTCAACATCGAGACCTATCCTAATCCGACGCCGGTCATTCTGGAAATCACCGCTCAGGCGGCGGGCCTCTCGGCCGAAGAGATGGAGCGTTACTACACGCGCCCGATCGAGATTGGACTTTACACGACGCCCGGCATTGATGTCATCCGCTCCACGTCGTTCTACGGGTTGTCCTTCGTGCGCGTCGTTTTCAAGTATGGCATTGACTACAACTTTGCCTACGCCCAGGCGGCGATCGCCCTGCAACAAAACGTCACGCTGCCCGGCAATCAGACGCCGTCGATCCAACAGAACAGTTCGACGGGGGAGATCTTTCGTTACCAGGTGGTCGGTCCGAAACATTTTGGAGTGACCAATCTCCGTACCGTTCAGGATTGGGTGGTGGCGCGGCGGCTTCTGACCATTCCGGGGATCGTTGATGTCAACAGTTGGGGCGGCCCGACAAAGGAATTCGACGTTGAGGTCGATCCTCAAAAACTTTCGGCGTACAACATCACGGTGCCGCAGGTGCTGACCGCCCTTGGTAACGCGAACCTCAACGTTGGCGGGCGCGAAATTCAGATCGGCCAGCAGTCCGTTAACATCCGGGGCATCGGCCTGATAGACGATGGCGGAAACGATGACCTGACACAGGGCTTCAAAACCGATGACATCGAAAAGGTGGTCCTCAGCCAGGCGAATGGAGTCCCGGTGCTGGTGAAGGATGTCGGGAAGGTGTCGGTGGGCTTTGTCCCGAGGCTGGGGATATGGGGTCACGATTATGAGGACGATGCGGTGGCGGCAATCGTGGTGATGAACCGCACGGAGCACGCTCACGATATGTTGCCGAAAGTCAGGGCCGAAATTGAGAAGATGAATCATGACGGAAGCCTGCCACGAGGAGTCAGGATCGTTCCCTTTTATGATCGCGGATCGCTCATCGATATCACTACCCGCACGGTTTTACACAACCTCATTTTCGGCTGTCTTCTGGTCTTTCTGATTCAATGGATTTTTCTCGGCAATCTCCGCAGCGCGCTTATCGTCGGAGTGAACATCCCGATTGCGCTGTTCTTCAGCATCATTCTCCTCAGAATTCGGGGCGAAAGCGCGAACCTGCTCTCAATCGGCGCGGTTGATTTCGGGATCATCGTGGATTCAGCGGTTATCCTCGTTGAGAACATCTTCCGGAATTTCCAAAGGCGACCGGAAGATAGACAGAGTCTCCTGGAGCGCCTTGCAGGGGGGAGCTGGGGGCCGGATCCCACAAGAATTCCGTTTCATGCTACGCCGGTCCACGGATGGACGGACCGTTTGCGCCTGCTGCTCATCAGTGCTTTGCAGGTGGATAAGGCGATTTTATTCTCCGGTTTGATCACCGTGGCCGCTTTCGTGCCGCTCTTCACCATGCAGGGAGTCGAAGGGGCCATCTTCGGTCCCATGGCGCGCACGTATGCGTATGCGCTGGCGGGCGCCCTGCTTGCCACGTTCACGGTCACCCCGGTCCTGGCCTCCTTCCTGCTGCCCGAAAAGGTGGCCGAATCCGAGACCATCGTCGTGCGCGGCCTGCACCGCCTTTACAATCCCGCGCTGCGTTTTGCGCTTGCTCACCGCGCGGTTATGGTGGTGATCGGTATAGGATTTATGGCGCTGGCGGGATTCCTGATACCGAGGCTGGGAAGCGAATTCCTTCCGGCTCTTGAAGAGGGCAACTTCTGGATTCGCGCCTCGATGCCGACGACGCTCTCGCTTGCAGAGGGGGAGGCGGCGACGCGGAAAATGCGCCTGATTCTCATGAAATATCCGGAGGTCATTACCGTGACCTCCCAGCATGGCCGGCCCGACGATGGCAGCGATGCTTCACCCTTTTCCAACGTCGAGTTATTTGTACCGCTCAAGCCGCCGGGAAAGTGGCCCAAAGGCGTTACCAAAGAAAAATTAACCGAACAAATTAACACTGACCTGCAACAGGCGTTGCCGGGGGTCGTATTCAACTTCTCGCAATATATCCAGGATAATATAGAAGAGGCAATCTCGGGCGTGAAAGGCGTCAATTCGGTCAAGATCATCGGACCGAATCTCGATACGCTGACGAAGTTTGCCAAACAGGTCCAGAACGAAATGGGCGCAATCCGGGGAATCACCGACCTCGGCATCTTTCCGGTCATCGGCCAGCCGAACCTCAATATCCGCGTGGACCGTGCCAAAGCCGCGCGCTACGGCCTTAATACGGGTGACATCAACGCGGTCATTCAGGCGGCGATAGGGGGGGCGACGGCGACCGCGGTTTTAGAGGGAGAACGCCAGTTTAACCTCGTCGTCCGCTACTCGCCCGAATACCGCGGCACCATCGAGAAGATCCGCGCCATTAAAGTAGGTTATCAAACGAGTACCGGTGCGAATGCCTACATACCACTCAGCGAGCTGGCGACGATCACGATGGATATGGGCGCATCGTGGATTTATCACGAAGTCAACGAGCGGATGATCCCGATCAAATTCAGCGTGCGGGGACGCGATCTGGGCAGTACCGTGACCGAGGCTCAGGAACGCATTGCAAAGAAGGTCTCGCTTCCGAGCGGCTATCGCTTTATGTGGTCGGGAGAATTCGGCGAGCTTCAGGCTGCAAAGGAGCGTCTGGCGTTCATCGTGCCGATCAGCCTCCTGCTTATCCTTGGGTTGCTCTATGCATCGTTCAATTCACTGAGGGACAGCCTTCTGACCTTGACCGGCATCCCCTTCGCCGTCGCGGGGGGCGTGCTTGCACTCTCTATTTCCGGACTTACGTTCAGCATCTCGGCCGCTATCGGATTCGTTTCGTTGTTCGGCGTGTCGGTCATGAACGGCATTCTGTTGATGACCTATTACAATCAGGCAAGGCTTCATGGAGGGAACCCCAGAGAGGCAATGTTTCATGCGGCATCCACCCGCATGCGCCCCCTGCTCATGACGGCGCTGTCGGCGTGCATCGGTCTCCTGCCCGCGGCGATTTCCACCGGCATTGGCAGCCAGGTGCAGCGGCCGCTTGCCACGGTGATCGTGGGCGGCATGCTCGTGGGTCCCATCATGCTGCTCATCGTCGTACCGGCGCTGACAATGATCTTTCTGGGTCGGGACGATGAGTCCGCAGCGAAGGCGGAATCAAAACAGGAACTGCATAAATAAGGCTACCCCACGATGAAACGACTCATGAAAATTTATACGATTGGTTTTTCGCTTTCCATACTGCTGTCATCGCACCTGCTCTTCGCGCAACTGGAAAAAAGCAATTCCGCGAATGGTCCCGGACTGGCGGCGGATTCGCCCGACCGGACGCGCGCGCTCGATTCCCTGTTACATTTACCCGCATCGGATACCCTTTTTACGTCGCGCCCCATCGGTTTCCGGGAGTTTCTGACGAGAGTTGCAGAGAGCAATCTCGATTATGCCGTGCAGAAGTACAACATATCCATTGCCCAGGCGCAGGTAACCGTTGCGAAACTCTATCCCGACCCGTCGCTTTCCGCCGGTTTAACCGGGGACGTATCGGACGTTCCGGCAAATCAGAGATTCGGCGACGTATGGAACTTCGGCGCTTCTCAAACCATTCTGCTCGGCGGCAAAATCGGCGCGCTCGTCGGTGTTGCGAATGAAAACGTCTCCGTGGCACAGGCGCAGGTGGAGGATTTCTTCCGTAATCTGCGCGCAACGGCCGCCCAGGGATATATCAATGCGCTCATCGCCGATTCGACATACAGCGCAAACGAGCGCAATTACCTCAATCTCGCTGAACTCGCGCGAATCAACGAACATCGGGTCGCGGCGGGCGATCTGGGAAAAACCGACTTCCTGCAATCGCGCGTCGACGCCATCCAGGCGCACGGGGCGGTTTTACAAGCGGATGCGGCGCGCCGGCAGGCGTTCATCCAGCTCGGGCAATTGATGGGAAGGCACAATGCGGATACGCTCTATCGTCCAAGCGGAAATCTCGCCTTTAGGGCGCGTTCATTCAATCTCGATACGCTGATACGCCGGGCGAAAGAGACCCGCACGGATGTCATTGCCGCCCGTCGCGCGCTCGAATCGGCGCGGCTTGGCGTCGATCTTGCCCATGCGGAACGGTGGCCCGACCTGACCCTCGGCGTGGGCTACACCCTCAGCGAATTGCCGAGTTCAAATTCGCCCGACGATGTGGCGCCCTTTCCGGGACAAAAAGAACTGGGCATCAACCTCTCCATCCCGCTGCCGCTCTCAAATGTCTATAATAAAGGGACCATCCGGGTGGCGGAGTTCACCTATGGACAGGCGAAAAAATCCCTGGACGTCGCGGAACTGCAGGCTGAAACAGACGTGCGGCAAGGATATGCGCAATTCCAGCTGGCGGAGCAGCAATTTACGCAGTACTCGACTGATATGCTTGCCGATGCGGAGAAAGTTCGGGAGGCCCGGCTCTACAGCTACAAAGCGGGAAGCGCCTCGCTCCTGGACGTTTTGGCGGCGGAGAACACCCTTGTAAGCGTTTACCTTGCCTACTACGGCGCCATCGCCGGGTACGCCAATGCCCTCGTCGTTCTGGAGCAGGCCGGCGACATCTGGGACCTGGAATTCTGAAGGAAGCCGGAATGAAAATACTCCTCGTGGAGGATGACCGGAAGATCGCGCTGTTTATCAGGAAGGGCTTGACGGAAAAGTCCTACGATGTTGACATAGCTGAGGATGGAGAGAAGGGCGAGCGGCTCGCCGAAGAAAATAGTTACCATGCCATCCTGATCGATATCATGATTCCGCGGAAAAGCGGCTTCTCTCTCTGCAAATGCATTCGCACATTCAACCCGACGGTGCCGATAATGATGCTGACCGCGTTGGATTCCACCGAAGACAAGCTGCGGGGGTTTGACGCCGGGGCTGATGATTATCTTGTAAAGCCATTCGAATTTCAGGAACTGCTCGCCCGGATTCGCGCCCTGCTTCGACGCCGGGGAAATCAGGATTCCCCGAAAATTCTTCGTTTTGCCGATGTCGAAATGGATCTTTCTCAGCATTCCGTAAAAAGGGCGGGCAGGGTAATCGAATGTTCGACACGGGAATTTGCCCTGCTCGAATATATGCTCCGGCATAGAAACAGAGTAATTACCCGCACCGAGATTGCGGAACATGTCTGGGGCGCCAGTTTTGACACGGGGACCAATGTCATCGATGTTTACGTCAGCTTCCTCAGAAAGAAAATCGACGTCGATTCCCTCCCCCGGCTTATCCATACCGTTGTCGGGATCGGGTACATCCTTAAAGAAGAAAAAGGTTGAACCCGGATTAATCATAACATTGCAGGCACTCTTTATTTTCCCGCATACCATGGCGCGTTCGACGGATTCAGGCGTATGTCGGGCGGCGGGCGGTAACGAGTCGAACAACGGTTGGCACGGGAATTGAAGTAAATTTCAAGAGATAGTCATGGTGCAATGAATGGATGTCCGGCGCTGTTCACCTGTCAACAGAAAGGACCAGGGTATGCTTAAGCTTCGTTTTTTCCTGGCGATTATGGTGTTGCTGGCGTGTCTGGCGGTTCCCTCCGCGGGCCAGCAGATGCAAGACACCGTTTACCAGAAAGACGGCGAAATCATCGCGGGAAGTATTATCGAGGATAATCCCGCTTTCCCCGAGGCAAACCTGAAAATCAGGGTGGGTTCCCACACCGTCTGGGTTCTTTATTACAGCAACATCGCGAAAATTAAAGGCGCCACGCAAGGCGGTCAATCGGCAAGCGACAATCTGAAAAAAATGAAAGAGTGACCATAATTAATCCGTTCCGGAATCGCTGCTCCCTCATCACCGGAGGCGGGGGTGGTTGCCATGAGAAAGAGACATTGTATCGGCATGCTGACGATGGTCGTTGTGATCGGGGTATGGGGTCAAAGAACCGAAACCGGGATGCGCGCCGGCGCGCCTATAGGGCCCGGCATGGTGCGTATTAAGGGAGGGACCTTTCTTATGGGATCGAAGGAGCATGAAAAGCCGGTCCATGCGGTCAGGATATCCGGTTTTTATATGGATTCGACCGATGTTACGCAGGGCGAATTCAGCGCGCTCATGGGTTTCAATCCCTCCCATTACAGCGGTGATAGCATGCGTCCGGTGGAGATGGTAACCTGGTTTGACGCGGCGCTCTACTGCAATGCGCGGAGCAGGGCTGATGGGTTTGATTCCGTCTACTCATACGCTTCCAGAAAGATTGACGACCATAAAAGTTATTCCGATCTGGGAGGGGTTGAAGTTGCTTTTAAGAAGCACGGCTACCGGTTGCCGACCGAAGCGGAGTGGGAATACGCCTGCCGGGCGGGAAGCGCCACGGATTATTACTGGGGCGGAAGTTTTCCTCTACGCACGGCGGACGATACTGCCGCAATGGATGCCAATGCCTGGTGGCATCATAATGCGGGGAACGCCACGCATCCGGTAGCCGGTAGGAAACCGAATGCGTGGGGATTGTATGATATGAGCGGGAATGTATGGCAATGGTGCAACGACCGGTATGACACCACCACGCTGGGCAGCCAGAGCGATCCGACCGGACCGTCAACGGGCGCGTACCGAGTGCTGCGCGGCGGTTCCTGGTACAGCGCCGATCACATTTACATCCTGTGTTCCGCATACCGCGAATACGCCGATCCCGCGGGAAGATACCGCCGCGACGGGTTTCGTTGCGTTCGGCGATAGGGTCAAGAGGGATCTTGAAAAATTGCGAATTGCGTTCCTCTGGTATTTAATCCTCCTTTTAATCTTTCTTTAATCCGTCTTTAATCTCAGCGTTGTATGTTATAACGGATTTCAACTAACCGTCGCGGGCGCGCGCGACACGAAGGGATTGTCATGAAGTCCGGGGCCGTTTTTCACGCTACGATGGCATTTGTTGCCGCGTTTACGCTTGTCGTTAGCGCTCTGCGCGCTCCCGCGGCCGCCGATCCGTCCGCCGCGCCCCGCATCGTGACCCTGCGGCAGGCTCTCGAAATTGCGACTTCGAAAAACCCGCAGGTGCGTCAACAGCAGTTCGCGGTTTCGGCTTCCGCCGGAGACAGCGTTACCGCCGCTCTGCACCCCAACCCCCAGCTTCAGTTGAACGGCGACGCGCTGGACTTTGAAAACAATCAGTTCGTCAACGGCCAGACCAAGCAATACGGCGCATCCCTGGCGATTCCCCTCGAACTCGGCGGGAAACGCGCCCGCCGCATCGCTTCCGCATCGCTCTCCGTGGATTCAAACGTCATCGCGGTTCACGAAACGCGGCGTCAGGTGGCGCTTCAGGCGGCGGGAGCATGGCTCGACGCGCTCTCCGCCCGGCTTGCGCTGGACCTGGCAGCAAAAGCGAAAATTATCGCCGATTCCACGGTGCGCGTCAATGAATTCCGGTTGGAACGCCAGGATATCTCGGCCACGGAACTGACGCGCACGAAAATTTCCGCGCAACAGTATGACCTCCAGCTTGCCGACGCGGAGCGTCAGGTAGCGAGCAGCGAACGCGCGCTCGCGACCCTGCTGAACATTACGGACAGCGTCGAGGTGAATGAAAGCGACGACTGGGCGTGGACGCCGCCGCCGTTCGATTCCGCGCTGGCTTTTGCCGAAAGTCAGCGAAGCGACGCCCGGCTCTCCAGGGCGGCCATTGCCGCCGCCGATGCGGGCATAGCGTTGCAGAAGGCCAATGCGGCGCCGGGCATGAGCATTTCGGGAGACTACATGATGTCCCAGGGAGTGCCGCTCTACGGGGTATCCCTTGACGTGGAGCTGCCCCTGTTTTCCCGTAACCAGGGCGAAATCCGCAAGGCGTACGTGCAAAAAGATCTGGCGGTGTTCTCCGACTCGGCGCTTCGCATTCAGCTCCGCAATGAGCTGACCGCCGCGTTCAACGAGTACGAAACCAAGAAAGCCAGCCTCGATAAGTCAAGAACGATTATTGAAATGTCCGAACAGGTCCTGAATACCGTCGAATACTCCTACCGGTCGGGCAACACCACGATTCTCGATCTGTTCGACGCGCAGAATACCTGGTACGGCGCCCGGCAGTCCTACAACGAGGCGCTCGTCGATTTCAAGCGCGCCGCGGTTCAGCTTTGCATCGCGATCGGCGATATTCGACCGATGACCAATAACCCGCAGTGAGGCGCATCCATGGATCAGCAATCGCTATTCGCATATTTTTCTAAAGCAAAGGTGAAATTGACGGGCAACCTTGTCGTGTGCATGCTCCTTGCCGCCGGCCTGCCGCAGTGCCGGTCGAGTGACGGACGGCCGCAGTCGGTGGAGCAACCCCGCGTTTCGGAAGATGGCGCGCGCATCACGATTCCCCCGGGAGCGGACTCCTCCCTGTTCAAGACCGCGGAAGTGCGCCGTGGCCCGGTTCACGAGGAGATCATTGCTCCGGCAAAAGTCGTCCTCTGTTCAAGCCGGTCGGAGAACACGCCGGAGTACCCGCTCTTTCTTTTCGATTCGCCGGACAACACGTCGCTCTACTCATCCTACCGGCAGAACTCGGCTGCCTATGAGCTGGCGAAGAAAACCCGTGATCGCGTCAAAGACCTCTTCTCGCATCTGTCTGCCTCGGGCAAGGATGTGGAAAGCGCCGAGTCGGACCTTGCCACGGCTGCCGCCACGCTCGCGGAAACGGAAGGGAAGCTGCGCGCCACGGGCCTCGATCCGGCCCTGTTTCGCGGCGCCCGATCCGGGAAGGCGTGGATCATAGCCGACGTGCCCGAGGCCCAGTTGTACGAAATCAAAAAAGGCGAGAGCGCCGCCGTCGCCTTCTCCTCCTATCCGGGAGACACCTTTACCGCTGCAATCGAGGCGATCGGCGAGGTGATCGATGACGCCAGCCGGACGGTCAAGGTCAGGCTCGGCGTCGGGAACAGCGGCGGGCGTTTCAAGCCGGGGATGTACGCGATGGTCAATTTCGGGCAGAGCCGTTCGAGCGCGCTGGCCGTTTCGCAGGACGCGCTTGTCACCGTACAGGGGAGGAGCTACGTCTTTGTCCGGTCGGACGAGGGGCGCTTTGATCGACGGGACATCGACGTGGGCGAAAAATTCGGCGACAGCGCGATCGTGCTCCACGGGATTGCGGATGGGGAGCGGGTCGTGGTGACCGGGGCAATGCTGCTCAAGGGCCTGAGTTTCGGCTATTGATGGAGGGAAAAATGGCGGACGGCGAAAAGTTCCTTGCGATGCATATTTTTTTCGACGAGAGCGATGAGTACGAGGGGAAACCGCTCGGCGAATTCCTTCTTCATTTCCTTCTGCAGCGCCGGATCGGCGGGGCGACGCTGCTGCGGGCCGAGATGGGATTCGGTTCCCGCCGCCACATTCACCATCCCAAGCACGTGGGGACGCTTGACGAAGTGCCCATGGTGCTCATGGTGGTCGAGCGCGAAGAGCTTCTGCGTCCCCTGCTTCCCGAAATTCGGAACTGCATCGGGGACCATACGGCGAATGTCGGCGCGGTGGAACGGTTTTAGCGATTTAGGCGAACGAGACCCATGGTACGCAACCTGCTCAGCTTTGTGCTTCACCATCGCCCCCTCACCTTCATTATCATGGCAGCCATCGCCGGTTTCGGCATCTGGTCGTTTACCCGTCTTAAAATCGACGCCTACCCGGATGTCGGCGATACCGAGGTCGAGGTAGCCACGAAATACGACGGCAGGGCGGCCGAAGAGGTCGAGAAGCAGGTGACCATCCCTCTCGAACGCGAGCTCAACAGCACCCCGAATGTCATCGACCGGAGATCGAAGACGATTTTCGGGCTGTCGGTCATCGACCTTACCTTCAAGGATGGAACGAGCGATTACTTCGCGCGCCAGCAGGTGGAGGAAAAAATTCACGACGCCGACCTGCCCGACGGGGTCACGCCGCAGCTCCAGCCGATCTGGACGCCGATTGCGGAGATCGTGCGCTACGCGGTCGAGGGCAACGGACAGTATTCGCCCATGGATCTGCGGACCCTGGAGGATTGGGTGGTCTATCCCGCCTTCAAGGAGATCCCCGGCGTGATCGACGTGACGCCCTTCGGCGGCGCGGTAAAGCAGTTCCATATCCTTACCTCGCCGCCGAAACTCATGAAATATTCGCTGACGCTTCAGAACGTCATCGACGCGGTACAGGCGAATAATTTGAACGACGGCGGCGGGATCATCACCGGCGGGTGCCAGGGGTATGCGGTGCGGGGCCTGGGCTCCTTCAAGGACGAACACGATATCGAAAACGTCGTCGTCGCCGCAACCAACGGCATTCCCGTCTATGTCAAGGATGTCGCGAGCATCGAAATCGCGCCGCCCCAGCCCAGCGGCATCATGTCGTATGCGATACCGGACGAGAAGCTCGATGTTACATCGGGCGTCCAGGGGCTCATCGTCATGCGGCGGGGCGAAAACCCCTCCGAAGTGCTGAAGGAAATTCACGCGAAGATCGAAGAGCTCGACGCGACCCGGCTGCCGCCGGGCGTTCACATTCGCGTCTTCAACGACCGGACCGACCTGGTCAACCACACCATGAATACGGTGTCGCACACCGTGCTCGAAGGCATCGCCATCGTGTTTCTCGTGCTGCTGTTTTTTTTCGGCAGCATCCGCGCGGCATTCGCGGTCGCCCTCACGATCCCGCTCTCCCTGCTCTTCGCCTTCGGGCTCATGAACCTTACCGGGATTCCGGCAAACCTCCTCTCCCTCGGCGCGATCGACTTCGGCATCATCGTGGACGGGGCGGTGGTCATGGCCGGCTACATCTACGGCAGGTATGCCGAGGCGTCGGACGAGGAGAAAAAACGCGGCATACGATGGGTGACGACCGGCGCGGCGCAGGTCGTGGGACGCGACATTTTCTTCTCGGTCGGCATCATCATCCTGGCGTATCTTCCGATCTTCACCCTGCAGCGCGTCGAGGGCAGGCTTTTTTCCCCGATGGCGTACACCCTCGCCTGCGCGGTATTCGGTTCCCTGCTTATCGCGCTGACGCTCATCCCGGTGCTCATGTCCATACTGTTCCGGAAAGTCTGGACAAAGGGCAACGCATCCCCCTTGAAGCAGCGGCGCAATCCCGTGCTCGAACGGCTGCAGCGGGGGTATGGAACCGTGTTGCGCCGCCTGCTGCATCGCTGCGCGGCCGTCAGCCTGATCGGCATTCTGTTAGTGGTCGTCGGCATCGTCGCCGCCCGGTTTGTCGGAACGGAATTCCTGCCCGAACTTGACGAAGGATCGATCAATATCCGCTGCTTCCTGCCCACGGCCATTTCGATCGAGGAAGCCAACCGGATTCCGCCCATCATCCGCCGGATCGTCGGCAGCCATACCGAAATCGCGAGCGTCGTGCCGCAACTGGGCCGGAACGACGACGGCTGGGACCCCTACGGCCCCAACAGGATAGAAATTTACGTCGGCCTGAAGGAGTACGCGCTCTGGACGCATCAGAAATCGAAGAAACAGCTCATGAATGAGATCCGCGCGGAGCTGCAGCAGGCCATACCGAGCGCCGAATTCTCGTTTTCGCAACCCATCCTGGATAACCTGGAGGAGGCGGTGACCGGCAGCGTCGCCGATCTCGCGGTGGTGGTTTCGGGAAAGGACCTCGGCATTCTCCGCTCGATCGCGGAAAAAATCACCGGCATTGTCAAGAACGTGCGCGGGGCGAGCGAATGGGGCATTGAGCAGGAGGGCGACCAGGCGCAGGTGCGGGTCGACATAAACCGCGAGCGCCTCGCCCGCTACGGCATCAACGTCGCCGACGTGCAGAACATGATCGAAGCCGCCGTCGGCGGCAAGGTCATCGGGCAACTTGTCGACGGGGAGCGCCATTTCGATATCGTCGTCCGGTACACCTCCCGGTACCGCAACTCGGTTGACGCCTTGCGGAAGCTTCAGGTGTCGGCCCCTTCGGGCGCCCGGATCCCGCTTGCCGAACTCGCGGCCATCACCGTCGTCGACGGGCCCACCATCATCCAGCGCGGCGCGGCCGGCGACCGTGAAATCTGCGTGCGCACGAACATCCACGACCGCGACCAGGGCGGATTCGTGGCCGAGGCACAGAAACTCGTCGCCGGCGCGATCGATCTTCCCAAGGGGTACTCGATCGAATGGGGCGGCCAGTTCGAGAATCTCGCGCGGGCGCGCAACCGTCTGCTGCTGGTCATTCCCTGCACCATCTTCATCATCTTCGTGGTTCTCTTTATCCTGTATAAAAACGCGCGGGACGCGGCCCTCGTGCTCATGAACGTCCCTTTTGCGCTGGCGGGCGGCATAGGCGCCCTCCTTCTTCGCGGGTATCATTTCAACGTCTCTGCCGGGGTCGGCTTCGTCTCGCTCTTCGGCGTATCGGTCATGGCCGGCGTGCTGCTGATCTCCTGCATCAACCGGATCAGGGAGCAGGAAGGAACGCTGACCGCGCAGATGGTCCACGGGGCCGCGCTCACCCAGTTCAGGCCGATCATCGCCGTCATGCTCCCCGCGATGCTCGGGCTCCTTCCGGCGGCGCTGGCAACGGGCATCGGCTCGGACATCCAGCGGCCAATGGCGACCGTAATCGTCGGAGGGCTTGCGTCGTCGCTTCTCCTCACCCTTTTCGTCCTGCCGTCGTTTTATCTCTTCCTGTCGAAGAATATTTCCGGGAAAAAAGAGATATAACAAATAGATATTCTGGAGGGGGTGCCGCGAAGCGCTTACCCATTTTGCCCGAAAGGCAAAATGGACGGATTATTATAGTTCGGATTGCACCAGCCCTCGTTTCAGCGAAAATGGTCGACCTCACCCCGGCCCCGAGGGCCGGACCTCTCCCACCGGAGAGGTATTATAACCGCAAGAAAAAGATCGTATGCCGGACGCTCCCACTCCTGCAACGCCATCTCTGTGGAATAATAAACTTCCACAAAAAGGAATAAATAAAAAGGGCGGGGGAGAGGCAGAAATAAGGTGATTTGCGGGAAGGATTTATTTATATTGAATAATTATTATCTCTTCACCGCAAAGGGGATGTTATGAACTGGAAACTCATCCTTCAGTTGTCTCTTTTCGGCCTTGCCATGGCAATAGCCACCGTTTTTATTATCCTGTCAAAAATCGAACCGTTTTTCTGGCTGGCGATTTTCGCCTTGTGCGCCTACGTCATCGCGCGGCAAGCCCCAGATCGTTATTTCCTCCATGGGTTTTCCGTCAGCATTGTCAATTGCGTCTGGATAACCGCCATGCACGTCATTTTCTTCAAGGCCTACCTCCTGCATCATCCGCAGGAAGCCGCGATGATCGCAACGATGCACTCCCCGCGTTTGATGATGCTCATGGCGGGCCCGGTCATCGGGATAGCGTCGGGAGTAGTCCTGGGGCTGTTCTCGATTATTGCCAGTAAAATAGTCAGGAAAAAATAACCATGCCGATTGCGCGCCCCTCTGTATCTATGCTGTCAATACGGACATATTCACCTGTTTTACTTGTAATCACGATGATTTTATTGACGTCGTTGGCTTGCGGCAAGAGTAAAAAACATGTTCCCGCAAAGCAGCCGGTAACCGACACGGTGGTTCAAGGGGAGAGCGCCCAAACGACAAGGGCAACGTATGAACGCAAGGGGGAATATGATTCCGCGACCGCGCAACCCCAAAGCGTCGCAACGGTAGATTCCAATTCGGCATCCGCGCCGAGAGCGGAACAGGATGCGCAGGAGTTGGCGGTTATTATTGAAAGCCATAATGGCGATCTTGCAGAAGGCGAAGCCTGCGCTGAGGCGGGTTTTACCGAAGAACGCTGTAAAGCAGCCAACCTCATTCTTGCGAAGCGTCTGGCGAATAGGGATAGGAAGGATGGGAAGAAGGGATGCAAGTGAAATCGTTTAGTGCGTTCTGGCGGAAAATGGATGTAATAAAGGCGGAGGGGGAGATTTGCCGGGAAGGATCTTTTCAGCATGGTTATTTAAGGAAGTGGGAAGAAATGACAGTACGATATAAGGAAATGAAATAATATACGTCACAATAGGATATTATATGGAAAAGGTAGTTTATTTTTTAGGCGCAGGATTTTCAGCTCCTTTAGGCATTCCTACAATGGCAAATTTCCTTGAGTACGCTAAAGATATGTGTGCTGGTAATGCAGAACGCTATTCAAAATATGATGCGGTTTTCCAAGCAATCAACCAACTATCTTATACAAAAAATTATTATAATGCAGACCTTTTCAATATAGAAGAAATACTTTCTATTCTTGAAATGCAGATAACCTTTGATGGGTTAAACCTGAGAAAAGAATTTGATGAATTTGTTTGTTCAGTAATTAGTCATTATACTCCTTCATTCTCACGCATAACGCAAATGCCAAGAAATTGGCAATCATGGATATTTGATAGTGCCCCGGGTAGTACTCAATCAAAATGGACTAGATATGGGTATTTTGTTGCTAGCATCTTTGGCGTGCTATTTACACTCAGCGAGATAGGTAGAATTGAACCTAATTACCGTATAGGAATAAAAAAACAATTAGATAAAATTCCAACATATTCTCTTATCACTACAAATTATGATATGATTCTTGAAAATATTTGCATGTTTATTAATGATAGTTATTCTACGCATACACGAACAGAAACAATTGTCTTTGCACAACAGCTTTCATTAGATCATGCCATTGGCTATACCCCAATAACTTCTTCGGTTGAATTGGGAGTTTTTGCGTTAAAATGAATTCTAAATTCCTCCGGTGTTTTCCCTTTTAGCGA
>Ga0187871_10002091_pt1 | contig 16539 bp, 10 predicted proteins | sample June2016WEW_16_1_FD_132988 | JGI IMG/M metagenome (GOLD analysis project Ga0187871, IMG submission 132988) | Peatland microbial communities from SPRUCE experiment site at the Marcell Experimental Forest, Minnesota, USA - June2016WEW_16_10 | ecosystem: Environmental > Terrestrial > Soil >...
GAATGGCTCGGGAAGCGAGCGGGGCAGGAAAGCCTAACGGTTGGCTCGTGGCGCCCACCTAATTCAGAGGTTCACGGCCTAGTTTCCCACGGCTAAGCAGTCCGCTCCATTTTTGTGTTCCGCATTCGGTTTATAGTCTCAAGTTCCGCATGCGTATACTTTTCATCGGAGACATTGTGGGTTCGCCAGGCCGCCAGATCGTTCGCGACCGCCTGGCGGACATCGTGGCGCAGCGCCAGATCGACCTGGTGATCGCCAACGGGGAGAACTCCGCCTCCGGCTTCGGAATCACCCCCAAAATTGCCGACGACTTGCTGCAGAACGGCATCGACGTCCTGACCGGCGGGAACCATAGTTGGGATCGCAAGGAAGTACTGGAGTACATGCCGCACCAACCGCGGCTGCTGCGTCCGGGAAATTTTCCGGAGGGTAGCCCGGGGAGCGGCTTGTACATCGGCGCCGCGAAGAACGGGGTGAAGTACGCCATCCTGAACCTGCAGGGCCGCATATTTCTGCCCGCGATCGACGATCCGTTTCGCAAGGCTGACGCGGAACTCGCCAAGCTTCCGGCGGACGTCGCGTTCGTGCTGGTGGACATGCACGCGGAAACCACCAGCGAGAAGATCGCTCTGGGCTGGTATCTCGACGGCCGGGTAACCGCCGTGGTTGGCACGCACACGCATGTGACTACGGCGGATGAGCAGGTGCTGACGCAAGGCACGGCGTTCATCACCGACGTCGGAATGACTGGTCCGCACGATGGCGTGATCGGCATGGACCGGCAGGGCATCATCAAGCGCTTCCTCGATGGTCTGCCTGCGCGGTTCGACGTGGCGTCGGGGGACGTACAGATGAATTGTGTTCTGATCGAAACCGACGACAGCGGGCCACGAAATTCCGCTGGGCGCCTGCGAGCGCGGTCGATCGAGCGGCTGCGATTGCGCAGCGATTAGGCGATTGCAACGCGGAGCAACCCTGACACGTCCGAAGTAATCTGAGGACTCATGCAACAAATGAAGGTCCAGCCGTCTCGAGTTGCGGTGCTTTTGTGTCTGTTGTTGTGCCTCGCCGCGCGGAGTGCGTTTGCTCAAGACGAAGGCGAGCTGATCGCGAAAAAGCGCCTTTTCCCCGGCATCGGGCCAGGGCTGCGCGCTGTCAAGCGCGGGGCAGACGGTCGAACCTACGTGCTTGCGTCGCCGTCGCCGGGCCTGGTCATTTTCGACAAGCAAGGCAACCGCTTGCTGGTGATCGCGGAGACCGCTGCTGCGCCCGATGCTAAGTCCAACAATGCCGCGATCCGTTTTGGCGAAGACTGTGACGTGGATCCGGATGGCCGCATTTACGTGGCGGACCGTGGCGTGAATGCCATCCAGGTTCTGTCCTCCGACGGAACGTTGCAGCGCTCGATTCCCGTGCCGGCGCCGATTTCCGTCGCGGCGCTGGGAGAAGGCGAAGTCGCGGTCACCACGTTGAGCGAGCCGCATCTCGTCATCGTTTTCGATAAGAGCGGCCGGGAGGCCCGGGAGTTCGGCGATCCCGAGCAGATTTCCGTGCGCGAGGATCTGAACCGATTTCTGAACACCGGTCAACTGATCGCCGACGCACAAGGGCATCTGTATTATGGTTTTGCGTATATGCCGGAGCCGACGGTTCGGCAGTACGACCGTAACGGCTACGGCGCGGGCCCGGACGTTCAGTATCTGGCGGTGGAGGCAGCTCCCGCCGCGCAAGCCATTCGCCGCGAAATTGTGCGGCAGGAGAAGCGCCAGAAGTCGCCCTCGTTCAAGCGTGTGCTTACCGGCGTGGGCATTGACCGGGCGAACGGAGAGATCTGGATGGCGGTGGGCGACAACCTTTTGCATTTCGACAAAGACGGAAACCGGCGCGCCAGCTATCAAATTTATACGCCGGAAGGCGCGAGGCTCGAAGCGAATACAATATGGATCGAACCTGATCGCATGATCATCGGCGGCGACCCGATCGGCGTCTATGAGTTCGACCGCCCCGGAAAAAAAACTACGCCGTAGCGTGAGTTTTCCTCAGGTATTTTTTGGCGATAAACGAGCAAAGAAGGTTCCGTTTGCAAAATATTCGTAAAATTCCCTTTCGAATCATGGCGAGAACGTCGTGTGCGCGTATTTTCATGCTTGTGGAAAAACTGTGCACGAGGTGTGAACACTCCGGCGCGCCACTTCAGGCCTTCGCGCACTTTTCGCTTGCCTGCCACGTTCCAATCAGAGACAATCCCGCGCTGTCTAATAGCGACCATGAAGTTGCCTGTACGCATGGCCGGGTCGCTCAGGGACAACAGGGGCACGGCAGCACATTCCAGCGAGGGTTGAACCCCGAAGTCTACAGAAAGATGCAGATGGTCCTGCTTTCCACAGCTTTTTCACATCTGTGGAAATAGCGCGGGATGAGTATTCTCTTTGCGATGACAACAGCCACTCAGACTGGGCGTGAACGCGAGACGGTTAATTCCTGGGACAAATTCCTGGAGCGCGTGAAGTCCCGGGTTAGCATCAACACCTTCACTACTTGGTTTCAGCCCACGCGGCTCAATCGCGCCGAGGGCGAGACCTTGTTCGTCCAGATTCCCAGCGCTGTTTTCCGCCAGGTCCTCACCCGTACCTACGGCGAAATTGTTAAGGCCGTTTTCCACGAAATCGGCGTGCCCAATACGCGCGTGCAGTACGTCTGCACGGAGGAAGAGCCGGTCGCCGCGGCGCCTGTCGTGGTAGCTCCGGTGAAGCAATCGAAACTCGATTTCGAGAGCAGCGACCACCAGTTGAATCTGCGCTATACCTTCGATTCCTTCGTGGTTGGCAAGTCCAACGAGTTTGCACACGCTGCTTCCCGCGCGGTTGCCGAGCAGCCCTCCAAAGCCTACAACCCGCTGTTTTTGTATGGCGGTGTGGGCATGGGCAAAACGCACTTGATGCACGCCATCGGTCACACCATCAAGAAGCGCAATCCCGCGATGCGTTTGAGCTATGTCAGCGCGGAGAAATTCACTATCGAAGTCATCAATTCGCTGCGCTTCGACCGCATGATCAGCTTCCGCGATCGCTTCCACACCGTGGACGTACTTCTCGTCGACGACATCCAGTTCATCGCCGGCAAAGAGCGCACGCAGGAAGAGTTCTTCCACACCTTCAATGCACTCTACGAGCAACAGAAGCAGATCGTGATTTCTTCTGACTGCTTGCCGAAGGATATCAACTCGATCGAAGAACGATTGCGCTCACGATTTGAGTGGGGATTGATCGCGGACATCCAGCCGCCCGATCTGGAGACCAAGATCGCGATTCTGCAGAAAAAGGCAGAGAACGATCGTTTCCCGCTGCCCGATGACGTTGCGGAATATATCGCGCGAGCGATCAAGTCCAACGTGCGCGAGCTCGAGGGTGCGTTGACCCGCTTGATGGCCTATGCCTCGCTCACCGGAGCCACGGTTTCGCTGGGTACAGCACAGCAAGTGCTACGGAATATTATTGCCTCGCAGGAAAAGCGCGTTACGATCGACCTGATCCAGAAACGCGTGAGCGAGCACTTTAATTTGCGCGAGCAAGACCTGAAGGTTCGCAGCAACACCCGCGCCATCGCCTTCCCACGGCAAGTAGCGATGTATATCGTCAAGCAGCTCACCACCGCATCGCTTCCCGAAATCGGCCGTCAGTTCGGCGGCAAGCACCACACCACGGTGCTGCACTCGATCCACAAGATCGAAGAGATGCGGCGGTCGGACAAAGACCTGAACCGCACCATCACGCGATTGATGGACGCGCTGCAATAGCGAACCGGACTCTCCCACCCACAATTTGGTTTGCTTATCCAGGACACACCCTCCAGAGTGCCTGCCCGTTGAGCTCGTTTGCGCGATTCGTCTCTCAGCGCAAATACATGGCGCCAACACGCCTCAGCACTCCCGTAGATGACCTGTGCAGAACGCTTGTGTAACGTGCGGATTTCGTGTGCACGTTTGTGCACAAAAATCTGTCGCGACGTGTGGGCTCCATCAAACACACCGAGATTTCCTCTATTCTCACAATTCGCCACTTGGGATCGATGCTTGCTCTACCACCAATCTAACCGACCCTTTGCACTTTTCCACGTTTCCACAGCGTTCATCACAACAACAAGCTTTATAGGCTCTTCAAATCAACCCCCAATCTTGTTATGACAGGTCTTATTCTTTGCTGTGAAAAAGTCGGCCACCCGCGATGCCCGCGTCACCCCGCAAATCGCCGCATTTCCACAGCACAAATGCCTTGATGGGCCTCGTTGGGCTTTATACTTTGCGCAAAAGCGAGTACAGTACGGCAGCGGTAAAATTTCAGTGAGGGAGGCGGCTGACCGTCCCAGGTCGCACAAAAAATGACCGCACCTGTAACTGCACGCGAGGATCATCAAGCGATGGAATTCAGCGTATCCAAGACAGCGCTGTTGAACGAACTGAGCACCACGCAGGGCGTTGTGGAACGAAAAACCACGATCCCCATTCTGTCGAACTTGCTCGTTGAGGCTAAGGGCAGCACGCTCACGATTACAGCCACCGATCTGGAGTTGAGCATTCGCACCTCTTGCGAAGCGAAAGTGAAAAAGGAAGGCGCTGGCACCATCCCCGCGAAGAAACTTCTTGAGCTGGTGCGCTTGCTTCCGGAAGGTGAAATCAAGTTCAGACTACTGGAAAATCACTGGGTCGAGATCGTCAGCGACAGGAAAAAGTACAAGCTTGTGGGAATGGCCAAGGAAAATTTCCCGGCGTTGCCCGCCATGCCGCACACGATGGTAAAAATCTCCGCGCCAGTGATGGAAAGCTTGATCGGAAAGACAAAATTCGCGATCTCTATGGAAGAGTCGCGATACACGTTGAATGGCGGCCTGCTGATTTTGAAGCCCGACACGCTAGCCATGGTCGCCACCGACGGCCACCGCCTGGCGCTGGCCGAAACCGATCAGAAGCTCGCCGGCCTGAACGGCGAAATGAAAGTGCTAATCCCGAAAAAAGCCATGGACGAAGTGGAAAAACTCGCCAGTGCCGGGGGCCCCGACGCCCAAATCGATTTCGCCAAAGACGAAAGCCATCTGTTTTTCCAGGTTGGCCACCGGCTTCTGATCTCACGCATTCTCACCGGCCAATTCCCGAACTACGAAGCGGTTCTGCCTCGCGACAACAACAAAACAGTGACTCTCGAGCGCACTGAGTTAAGCGATGCCGTGCGCCGCGTCTCCCAGCTCGCCGATCAACGCTCGCACGCCGTAAAGCTGGCCGTCTCTAAAGAAGGCATCGAAATTTCGGCGTCAAGCCCCGAGTACGGCGAAGCCAAAGAAAACATCGAGAAGGAATACAAAGGCGAGCCGATCTCCATCGGTTTCAACTCAAGCTACATGCTGGATTTCCTGGCCGCCGCGGCCGACGGTCCCGTCAGCATCGAGCTGAAAGACGAACAATCCGCCGGCCAGATGCGCCCCCTCGCAGACGAAAGCTATCGCTACCGCTATATCATCATGCCCATGCGCATCTGACAATAGTCGCATTCGTCTGTTAATTGATATATACTAATAAGCATGAGTAAGCACATGCGCCAGGACCTCGTTCGCGTTGCGACGGTATCTGCGAGGATTCACCTCTGCCGCGACCTTCGCGTGATGTTGGATTCGGACATCGCGGTCTTGTACCGAATCAGTACCTCCAATTTAAATAAGGCTGTGGGCCGTAATCGCGACCGATTTCCGGGAGACTTCATGTTTCGGTTGACGGCACGAGAGCGCAACGCTTTGATATTCCAGTCTGGAATATCAAAATCCCGCGGACGAGGCGGCAGCAGACATCTGCCGTATGCGTTCACAGAGCAAGGTGTGGCGATGCTTTCCAGCGTTCTCCGCAGCGAGCGGGCCGTGCAAGTGAATATTGCGATTATGCGTGCGTTTGTGCAAATACGGCGTGCGGCGGCCACACATGAAGAGTTGCGAAAAAAGATCGAGCAAATGGAACGGCGCTACGATGCAAAATTCGAGGTCGTTTTCAGCGCTATCAAACAAATGCTGGAGCCGCCCGCGACACCCAAGCCGGGAATCGGGTTTCACGCCGTGCCAAAACAAGCGAAAAACCGACTTCTGAATTGCTAGCCGCTGTCGGGAGCAAGATTTGTCGATGCGATTGATATTCCAGTTTGGAATATCAAATATGTGAAAACACAAGGCCCGCCGGACCCGAAACGCGACCGAATCCAACCGCGGGCCGCTCTCTGTAAAGTGCTCGTAACTTACTGTAAATTAAGCAACTTAATTCTATATCTACGTCGGTTTTCTCTTTGGATTCTTGCGCCATTCAGGTACAATATTCTTGGTGTTTTGGTTTCTTCCAATCGGCCCGCCCTGAGTGATCGGGGCACGTCCGCCAAGTGATGCTGTTCTGCAATTCGCCCTGCGCCAGGGGCTTTGAACGGCGCGCTTGGAAATGGACCTCGGGGGATTTTCCCTCGGGGTAACAAGTCTTCGCCACGTCTCGCTGCGCGGGACGGGATGGAGCAGGGACCCTACGAGTTCCGGTCGCTCGCGATCGGGGCCAAAGGGTAAGGCGACGTACGGATAAGTCCGCATCAGCCTTTCCTCGCTTCGCAGAGTTTTTGAATCGCTGTTTTTAGCGGCAGCGGCTACCGCGCGTCTCGCGGTTCGTTTTGCGCTGCACGTTTTCGCGAGCTAACGCCGCGTCACGGTAATGCAGATGGGGAGATGGAATGGGCGATCGAGAAGAGATTCGAGAAAAAGATAACGACGCCGTCAAAGCTGCGGCCGGGCACAAGTACGATGCGAAGTCGATCCGAGTGCTCGGTGGCCTCGAAGCGGTTCGCTTGCGTCCAGCGATGTACATCGGCTCGACCGGTGAGATGGGCTTGCACCACCTGGTTTGGGAAGTGGTGGACAACTCGGTGGACGAAGCGATGGCCGGGTTCGCCGATGAAATCAATGTCACCGTTCACGCCGATGATTCCGTGACCGTCGTCGACAACGGCCGCGGGATCCCCGTCGACATGCACGCCACCGAGAAGCGGCCCGCCGCTGAAGTCGTGCTCACCGTGCTGCATGCCGGCGGAAAATTCGATAGCGACACCTACAAGGTTTCCGGCGGCTTGCACGGCGTCGGTGTCTCCGTCGTCAACGCGCTCTCCGATTGGCTGGAGCTGGAGATTTCGCGCGACGGGGCTGTGTGGGAGCAAACCTACGAAAAAGGCAAGCCCACTTCAAAATTGAAGCAAACCGGTAAGACCCGCAAAACCGGAACAAAGGTCACCTTTCATCCCGATCCGACTATTTTTGACAAGAGCGTATACAGCTTCGATACGTTGTCGCAACGCCTGCGCGAACTGGCCTTCCTGAACAAAGGCCTGAAAATCACGCTAACCGACGAGCGCACGGAGAAAACCGCGGAATTCCGCTTCACCGGCGGCATCGCTGAATTCGTGAAACATTTGAATCGCGGCAAGTCCACGCTGCACGATTCGCCGATTTACATCGAGGGCAAGCGCGGCAGCGTCGAAATCGAAATCGCGCTGCAATACAACGACAGCTACGGCGAAAACGTTTTTGCCTTCGCGAACACCATCAACACCGTCGATGGCGGCACACACCTTTCCGGCTTTCGCTCGTCCCTGACGCGCACCATCAACAATTTCGCGTCTTCGGCGGGGATGCTGAAAGAGCAGAAAGACGAAGTCACTATCACTGGCGACGACGTGCGCGAAGGCCTTGTCGCGGTGGTCAGCGTACGTTTGCCGCAGCCTCAGTTTGAAGGCCAGACCAAGGGAAAACTCAATAGCGATATCAAGGGCGACGTCGAGCAGCTCGTCAACGAACGCCTTGGCGAATGGTTTGACAAACATTCCACCGTAGCCCGCCGCATCATCGGCAAGTGCATTGAAGCCGCGCGCGCCCGCGAAGCAGCCCGCAAGGCACGCGAGTTGACGCGTCGCAAATCCGCGATGGACTCCAGCGGCCTCCCCGGAAAATTGGCCGATTGCCAGGAGCGGGACCCTTCGCGCTGCGAATTGTTCATCGTCGAAGGAGAGTCGGCCGGAGGCTCGGCAAAAATGGGCCGCGATCGAAAATCCCAGGCCATCCTGCCGCTCAAAGGCAAAATTCTCAACGTCGAGAAAGCCCGCTACGACAAGATGCTGGGCCACGAAGAAATTCGCGCCATCATCACCGCGCTCGGCACCGGCATCGGCAAAGATGATTTCGACGCCGGCAAGCTGCGCTATCACAAAATTATTCTGATGACCGACGCCGACGTGGACGGCAGCCACATCCGCACCCTGCTGCTCACCTTTTTCTTCCGGCACATGAAGGAATTGATCGAGCGCGGCCACGTCTACATCGCGCAACCGCCGCTGTACCGCGTGAAGCGTGGCAAGAGCGAGCGCTATATCCGTGACGAAAGTGATTTCGCGCACGAGCTGATGAAGCGCGCCACCGAAGACCACACCGTGAAGCCCAAGGAAGGCGCGGCGCTCGAAGGCGCAAGCCTGACGAAGTTCCTGTTGAACGTTCAGGAATTTGAGGCGGCGGGCGCGAAGCTGAGCCGCCGCTTGCGCGACCCCCGCTTGGTGGAATTGCTGGTCGAGAGCGGTCTCGAAAAGAAAACCGATTTCGAGGACAAGAAAGCGATCGAGAAGCTTCTGAAGGAAGTGGACAAAGCCAAGTTAAAGCTGGAAGGAAAAGTTGTCTTCGACGAGGAGCACAGCTTGTACGAAATTCAGTTTGGTCCGCCGCACGGGCAGAAAATCAATTGGGCGCTCGCTTCCACCGCGGAATACAAGCGCCTGCGCGGCTTGGCGAAGTTGATCGACGAATTCAACAAGCCGCCCTTCGTCATCACCAACAACGGCACGAAGATCACGAAAGAAAAAGCCCAGGACGTTTTGAACTACGTGGTCGAAGACGCCAAGAAAGATTTCACGATCACGCGGTTCAAAGGCTTGGGTGAAATGAACGCCGAGCAGCTGTGGGAAACCACCATGAACGCGGACACGCGCACGCTCCTCCAGGTGAAACTGGAAGACGCCGTAGCGGCCGAAGATATCTTCACCACGCTGATGGGCGAAAACGTCGAAGCGCGCCGCAAGTTCATTGAGGACAACGCTCTCGACGTCCAAAACCTGGATATTTGATCGTCATCGATGATGTATCAACTCGGATGGGCGACATTGCCGGGGCTGCGCGGATTGAGCTGCAGCGAGTTTCGCGCCACGCCCACCAATTCGCCCGATAGTGAGCGTGGCGTAGCGGTCGAGTTTGCAAATGAAGTGGAACGAGACGAATTTTTACGCGTGGCCGAAGAGTATTTTGCCGCGCGACGATTCACAAACGCAGCCGATGCCTTCGATACGGTGAAGGCATATGTGCTCGGCCAAGTCTCAAGATAGCGATTGATAGTGAGCGATTTTATTAGTCACCAGTAACGAGGAAAAATGGCGGACGAGAAAAACACATCGATACTCCTTCCGATTGATATCGAAGCAGAGATGCGCAAGTCGTATCTCGACTATGCGATGAGCGTGATCATCGCGCGCGCGCTTCCCGACGTGCGCGACGGCTTGAAGCCGGTGCAGCGGCGCATCCTGGTGGCCATGAACGATCTAGGCCTCGCGTCAAATCGCGGCTTCCGCAAGTGTGCGAAAATATGCGGCGATACCTCCGGCAACTATCACCCCCACGGCGAAGCGGTGATTTATCCTGCTTTGGTTCGACTCGCACAGGATTTCAATCTGCGCTACATGCTCATCGACGGCCAGGGAAATTTTGGTTCGGTGGACGGCGATCCTCCAGCGGCGATGCGGTACACGGAAGCGCGTCTGGCGAAAATTTCGGAAGACATTCTCGCCGACCTCGAAAAAGAGACCGTCGATTTCATCTCCAACTTCGACCAAACTCGTGAAGAGCCGGTGGTGCTGCCGTCGCGCATCCCGAACCTTTTGGTCAATGGCGCGAGCGGCATCGCTGTGGGCATGGCCACCAACATCCCGCCCCACAATTTGCGCGAAATCATCGACGCGGCGATTTTGCTGATCGAAAAACCCGACACTCCACTGAAAGAAATAATGAAGCTGGTGCCCGGCCCGGATTTTCCGACCGGCGCGTACATTGCCGGCCGCGAAGGTATCGAGGCGGCCTACCGGACCGGCCGCGGCAGCTTCGTGATGCGCGCCAAAGCCGCCATCGAAGAAGTCGGCAAGGACCGCGAAAACATCGTCATCACCGAAATTCCCTATCAGGTCAACAAAGCGCGGCTGATCGAGCGCATCGCTGAGTTAGTGCAAACGAAAAAGATCGAAGGCATCGCCGACGTTCGCGACGAATCCTCCCGCGAAGGCATGCGCATCGTCATCGAAATCAAGCGCGGCGAAGAGTCGCAGCTGATCCTCAACAATCTTTTCAAGCACACCCAGATGCAGGAATCCTTCGGCATGATCCTGCTCTCGATCGTCGCGGGACAGCCGCGCGAACTTGGCTTGATCCCCATGATCAAGCTGTTTATCGATCACCGCGTCGAAGTCGTGCGCCGGCGTTCCGCGTACGAATTGCGCAAAGCTCGCGAGCGCGAACACATTTTGGTCGGCTATCAGATCGCCCTCGATCATCTGGATGACGTGATCCGCATCATCCGCGGATCCGCGGGCCGCGCGCAAGCGAAGGAAAATTTGCTCGCCTATTTCACGGAGCAGGACGTCACGATCACCGAGAACGGAAAGCCGCGTAAGGTCGCGGGCGTCAAGCTGGATGGCCGCAAGTACAAAGTCGGGCCGCTCGAAGGCGAGGCAGTGGCAGCCCGTGGCGGCGTAATCGGCCTCACGCCGGTGCAGGTGGATGCGATCCTGGAATTGCAACTCCACCGCCTCACGCAGCTCTCGGTCGACGAAATCCTGAAGGAGTTGAAGTCGATCCGCGAGACGATCGCCGAACTCGAGGAAATTCTTTCCAGCGAAAGAAAGCTGAAGCAAGTCATCACGGGCGAGCTCAAGGAAGTCCAGAAGGCCTACGGTGACGAGCGCCGCACGCAGATTGTCGACAAGGTCGATGAGATCAAGCTCGAAGACCTGATCGCCGACACCGAGATGCTGATCACCGTCAGCCATGCCGGCTACATCAAGCGCACCGCGGCGGAAACGTATCGCCACCAATCGCGCGGCGGCAAGGGCCGCATCGGCGCGCGCACCAAAGAAGAGGACTTCGTCGAGCACATGTTCATCGCCTCGGCGCACAGCTATATTTTGCTGTTCACGTCGAAGGGTCGCGTCTATTGGCTCAAGGTGTACGAATTGCCGGAAGCCGCGGCAGCCACTCGCGGCAAGGCCATCTCGAGCCTGGTGAAATTTCAGGAAGACGAAAAGCTGACCGCGCTGGTCGCCTCGCGCAACCTCGAAGAAGAAGGTCGCTTCGTCTTCATGGCCACCAAGAGCGGCACGGTAAAAAAATCGACGCTGATGGAATTCTCGAACCCCCGCTCGACGGGCATCATCGCCATCAACCTGGACGGCAAGGACGAGCTGATCGGCGCTAAGCTCACCGACGGCAAGCAGATGATTTTCCTCGCCAGCCACGAAGGCCAGGCCATTTTGTTCCGCGAGACTGAAGTGCGCCCAATGGGACGCAACGCCGGCGGCGTGAACGGCATGGACCTCGACAAGGACGACTACGTCGTCAGCATGGACGCGGTGCAGCCGGACTTCGACATCATCGTGAAGGAACACAAGCAGGAATCGCGAAACCTGGAAGAGCTCGAGAACGAGCACATCAAGGATTCGTTGACCACGTTGATGCTCACCGTGGCGGAAAAGGGCTACGGCAAGCGCACCCCGCTCGCGGAATATCGCATCACGTCACGCGGCGGCAAGGGCGTCGTCAACATGAAGACGACCGACCGAAACGGCTACGTCGTGGCCACTCTCCAAGTGACCGAAGAGTCCGACGTGATGATCATCACCCACAACGGCAAAGTGATTCGCGTTCACGCGAACGAAATCCGCGAGGCGGGGCGCTCCACGCAGGGCGTGCGGTTGTTGCGGCTCGACGATGACGACTCCGTAGCCGCAGCCGCCGTGCTCCAGGAAGAAAACGAAGAGGACAAGAAGTAGCTCCGCGCCAAATCGGCAACCTCACCTTGGTTAGCGAATCGGGTCAGGAAGTGTTTCCTGGCCCGATTCTTGTTTTTAGACCCGCTCGCATGTCTGCGCGCGACACGCATGGTGTTACAATCCTCGGGCCATGAAAATTTCACGACGTGTATTTGGCCTTTCGCTCCTTCTCGCTGCTGCCGCATTTTTCTTTTCGCCGCCAGCTTGGGCGCAAAAAAACAGTTCGCCTTATTTAGTTTACGTCGGCACGTACACTACGAAGCAGACCAGCAAGGGCATCTACGCTTACCGATTTGATTCCACGACGGGACAGCTCACTTCGATCGGGTTGGCGGCCGAATCGACCGATCCATCGTTCGTTGCGGTGCACCCGAACGGAAAATATTTGTACGCAGTGAACGAGGTTGGCGATTTCAACGGGATGAAAAGCGGCGCGGTGAGTTCGTTTGCGATCGATCGCAAGAGCGGCACGTTGAAACAGCTCAATCAGGTATCGACGCATGGAGCGGGCCCATGTTTCGTTTCGCTGGACAAGACCGGAAGATTTGTTCTGGTGGCGAACTACGATGGCGGCAGCGTCGCCACGTTTGCGATCCAGGACGACGGAAGTCTGAGCCTCGTCAAAGGGTTCGTGCAGCATTCGGGATCGGGCGTGGACAAAGAGCGGCAAGAGGGGCCACACGCCCACTGGATTGGAGTCTCCCCTGACAATCGTTTCGCTCTCGTGGCGGACCTAGGCCTCGACGATGTGATGGTCTACAAATTCGATGAGGTTCACGGTGGGCTGACACCGAACACTCCGCCTTACGCGGAAGTAAAACCCGGGACCGGGCCGCGGCATCTCGCGTTTCATCCCAACGGGAAGTTTGTGTATTTGCTTACTGAAATGGGTTCGTCGGTAACCACATTCGCGTATTCGGCGCAAAAAGGTTCACTGTCCGCGCTGCAAACCGTCCCCGCACTGCCCAAGGATTACTCGGGCGTCAGGGAAGCGGCGGAGATCGTGCTGCATCCTTCGGGCAAGTTTGTCTACGCATCGAATCGCGGAACGGCCAACAGCATTGCCGCCTACAAGGTCGATGCGAGCAAAGGGACGCTGACGCCGGCGGGAATATTTTCCACAAAGGGCCAGATTCCTCGAAATTTCACCATCGATCCCACCGGCCAGTTTCTGCTCGCTGCGAATGAAGATTCCGGCAACATCGTCGTATTCAAGATTGATGCCGCGACCGGAGCTCTGACCCCAACTGGGCAGGTGGAAGAAGTCCCCTCGCCGGTGTGTATAACATTCGTGCCCGCGGAATAGCGTGCCGCGCTAGAATGCGCCTCCGGGGGTGACCTATGGTGCGATTCGTTCTGGCCGTTGGGGCGTCGGGAGTGGCGACGTCATTTACAGACTGGCTCTTCATGGGGAAGCTGTTTCACCGAAAATATTTCGAGACGCCGGAAATCTGGCGCATCAAACCCGGACAGAGCGATACGCGGAGCATCGTGGCCTCCTCATTACTCGGGGTGTTGAGCTGCGCGGCTTTCATTTGGCTGGCCAGGTGGACCGACGCCATGACGGTACGCAGCGAACTGCACATGGCGGAGCTCGTCTGGGTTGCGGGGCCGCTGCCGGTCATTTTCAGCAACATTGTGTGGATCAAGATGAATCCGCTTCTCGGCATCTCGCATTCGCTTGGCTGGTTCGCGCGCTTTGCGATCAGCGGGTTGATCGGCGGCTGGCTTCTGAAATAGCGCAAGCATGCGCGCGTGCACACGTGGGCCTGCTACAATCACGCATTCACGTTCAACAAATCACTAGGAGAAACGAATGATTCACGGCGGCAGGGTCTGGATGCGTGCGGTCTGCGGATGGATCGTGGTTTTCGTTTTGGCTACGGCGGTTGGCGTGGCCCGGGCGGGAGATGGGGAAACAGCGCCGGCGCGCGATCCCAAGCAGCCCGTGGATGAGGCGTATACCGCGAAGATGAAGAAGTACACGACGGCGCCCTACTTCACTTCGCCGCTGGTGGACTATTTGCCGGCTTCGAAGAACGTGCCGACGCCGGAAGTGGTCCTGGGCGATGTGTCGGGCGCGCCGGGAATTTTGCCGTACGCGGAGGACGTCTACAAATACATGCGGCTGCTCGAGAAGGCCACGCCGCGCGTGAAGGTGTATTCGATCGGCACGACCGAAGAAGGTCGCGAGATGATCGCGGTGGCCGTGTCGTCGGAAGAAAACCTGAAACATTTGGAGGAAAACAGGACGCGGCTGGCAAAGCTTGCCGACCCGCGCACGATCCAGCTGAATGACGCCGAGGCCGACAAGATCGTGGCGCAGGCCACTCCGATTTATTACATCACCGGGACGATTCACTCGCCGGAAACGGGCGCGCCGACGGCGCTGATGGAATTGGCCTACCGGCTGGCGGTGGACGACAGCCCGTACGTGCGCGAAATTCGAGAAGGCACAATCACGCTGATCACGCCGGTTGTTGAAGTCGATGGGCGCGACCGGATGGTCGACATCTACAAATGGCATTTGTCGCACCCCAAGGATTTTTATCCGCCGCTGATGTATTGGGGCAAGTACGTGGCCCACGACAATAATCGCGACGCGATGGGCGTGACCCTGAAGCTGACCGAAAACGTGTTGAAGACCTATACCGGATGGAAGGCCCAGGTGCTGCACGACCTGCACGAGTCGGTGCCGTATTTGTACGACAACACCGTGGGCGACGGGCCGTACAACGCGTGGATCGATCCGATCCTCGCGGACGAATGGCAGATGATCGGCGCGCGCAACGTGGCGGACATGACCAAGTTCGGAATGCCGGGCGTATTCACGCACGGAGATTTCGATACGTGGTCGCCGGGCTATCTGATGTTTATTGCGGCGATGCACAACGGAATCAGCCGGCTGTACGAGACATTCGGAAACGGCGGAGCGGACACCAAGGAACGCACTCTCGACCCGGAGGAGTACGCGCGCACGTGGTACAGGCAGAATCCGCCGCTGCCGAAGGCGCTGTGGTCGCAGCGCGACAATAACAATTACGAAGAGACCGGCCTTTTGACTTCGCTGCACTATTTCAACGAAAACAAACGAATGTTTCTGAAGAATTTTTATTTGAAGGCGAAGCGATCGGTGCTGAAGCCGGGCGCGGAAGGGCCGGCGGCTTACGTTTTGTCCGCGGACGATCCGCGCGCGGAACTGCAGGCGGAGTTGATTCAGGTGCTGCAGAAGCAGGAGGTGGAGATTTCTCGGGCGACGGCGTCATTTACCGTGACTCTGCCGGCGAAGAAGGCCAAGAAGCCCTCGAAGGGCGATGCGTCGAAGGACAAGGACACGGATAAAGACAAAGAGAAAGATGCCGATACCGAGCCGACGACACGCGAGTTTCCCGCCGGCAGCTACATCGTGCGCATGGATCAGCCCTATTCGCGCATCGCCGACGCGCTGCTCGATTATCAATATTGGAGTCCGGACGATCCGCAGAAAACTCCGTACGACGATACCGGGTGGACGTTTGGGGAATTATTCGGCGTGCAAGTAACGCGCGTCACCGATGCGAAAGTACTGAGTGCGGCGATGGAGCGCGTCAAGGACGTACGCGCGCCGGGCGGCGTGAAAGGCGATGGTTCTGTTTTTGCGATCAACAACTCGGCCGAGCCGACGCTGGCGACGCTGCGCTACAAATTGAAGGGTGCGGCGATGGACGCGGCCGAGGAACCCTTTGACTCGGGCGGAACGAAGTTCAATCGTGGCTCAATCATCATTCACGGAGTGAGCCGCGCCGATCTCGACAAGGCCGCAGGCGAAGTGGGACTGCAGGCCGTCGCGTTGGAAGCCGCGCCGAGCGTGAAGACACATCCGGTGCGAGCGGCGCGCGTGGCATTCGTGCACACGTGGCTGAGCACTCAGATGGAGGGCTGGTGGCGGCTGGCGCTGGACGATCTGAAAATTCCCTACGATTACATCAGCACCCAGACGGTGACGAAGATCGGTGACCTCAACGCGAAGTACGACGTGATCTTGTTCCCGCCGGTCGGGTACAACGCGCCCACGGCGGCGATCGTCAACGGCTTGCCGACTTCCTGGGGAAATCCGCTGCCGTGGAAAAACACGCCGGAAACGCCGAACCTGGTGGGGAAGAACGATGCGACGGACGATATGCGCCCGGGGCTCGGCTGGGAAGGAGTCGCGCACCTGCAATCGTTCGTGGCTAAAGGCGGAGTGCTGTTGACCGCGACCGATACCTCGAACTTCGCCCTCTCCATTGGACTCGGCGATGGCGTCAGTGTTGCCCCTTCGCAAAAGATGAATATCGTCGGGTCGGTGCTGGGCGCGCGGCTGGTGGATTCGACCAGTCCGATTGCTTACGGTTATAGCGAGAAGGTCTCGGTGTATTGCGAC
>Ga0187871_10002095_pt1 | contig 16518 bp, 18 predicted proteins | sample June2016WEW_16_1_FD_132988 | JGI IMG/M metagenome (GOLD analysis project Ga0187871, IMG submission 132988) | Peatland microbial communities from SPRUCE experiment site at the Marcell Experimental Forest, Minnesota, USA - June2016WEW_16_10 | ecosystem: Environmental > Terrestrial > Soil >...
CAAAATGTTGGCCGCTTCCCGCGGCGCCAGCAGCCTCTGCACGATTGCACCTCAAGCGAGGCAGCAGGATAGCGCGCCCCGAGCCGCTAGTTCAATACGTTTTTATACGCTTCTATACGGACCGAGGCGCGGAAGCATGTTCAGGCGAAATCCATGCTGCAAGCTAATTTCGCAGCGGCTTGCCTGTTTTCAGCGTGTGCGCGATGCGCGCCTGGGTCTTCTTCTCACCGCACAAGGAAACGAATGCTTCGCGCTCTAAATCGAGCACGTACTGCTCGCTGACCAGTTGCGGCGCGCTGAGCGGGCCGCCCGCCAGGATGTTCGCAAGCTTGCGGGCGACGTGAGCATCGTGTTCGGAGGCATAGCCGCCGCGCAGGAGCATGTGAATCGCCATTTTTGCGCCGGCAAGGAACTGTTCGCCGAGCACCTTGATCTGCGTCGTCTGCGCGCCTTCCTGCCAACTCGCAGCCGGTGGATTGTATCCGTTGCGCACCAGGGATAAGGCGACTTCTTTGGCGTCGGCTACCAAGCGGTCGCGATTCATCGACACGCCGTCATCGCGGCGTAAAAATCCCAAATCGCGGCACTCTTCGGCGCTGGTGCCAACTTTCGCCATGGCCAGCGCCTCAAACACGGGCTTCAGCGCGTGGAATAAATCTAAATCTTCCAAGCCGGCAGCGTGTTCATTTGCGCGAATCAACATTTCTTTGGAGCCGCCGCCGCCGGGAATCAATCCTACACCGGCCTCGACGAGCCCCATGTAGGACTCTGCCGCGGCCTGAATCCTGGCCGCGTGCAAGCTGACCTCGCATCCTCCTCCTAGCGCCATGCCCTGCGGCGCAACGACCACCGGTTTGGGTGCGTACTTGATCGCCAGATTCGCGTTCTGAAATTGTTTTACCGCGAGATGCAGCTCATCCCACTCCTGCTCTTGCGCGGCCACCAGTACCAGCATCAGGTTCGCGCCGACCGAGAAATTCACGGCTTGGTTGGCGATCACCATGGCATCGAAATCGGCATCCAGGCGCTTCAAACCTTTGTGAATCATGGCGATCAGGTCCGCACCAATCGCGTTCATCTTGGAGTGAAATTCGCAGCAAATCACGCCGTCGCCGAGATCGATCAGGCTCGCGCCGGAGTTGCGCTCCACTTCGCGTCCCGCATCCTTTAGCGATTTGAGAATTAGGACGCCTTTCGGCTCTTCGACTCTTTCTGCCGCGCCGCTGGCGATATCGAAGACCGTCGTGGCGCCCTTCTCCGACTCATAAAAACTCTTCCGGCCGCTCGCCAACAACTTTTCCACCACCGGCGGCAGCGTCCGGCCTTCCTTCTGCACGCCGGCGGCGAACGCTTTTACGCCGATCGCATCCATCAACTCGAACGGGCCAAGCTCCCAGCCAAATCCCCAACGCATCGCGCGGTCAACGTCCACGACATGGTCCGAAATCTCCGGCACCCGCCGAGCCGCGTAAAGGCACGTCTCCGAAAGCGAGCCCCACAGAAACTGCTGGGCCTTGTCGCCTTTCTGTCCCTCCAGCACGGGACCAATCAACGTCCGCAAACGTTCCGTCGTATCCTCAATCGTCTTCGCCGTCTCCAGCGAGACGAATCGCGACTTTTGCCGCGGGCGGTACTCCAAAGTGTTCACGTCGAGCGTGAGAATCTCTCGTTCGCCCTCGCCTTTTACGCGCTTGTAAAAGCCCTGGCCGGTTTTGTCGCCGAGCCAGCCGCGCCGCGCCATCTCTTCGACCAAGGCCGGAACGCGATACATCTCCCGCGACTCATCGTGGGGCACCGTTTCGTAAATATTCTTCACCACGTGCAGCAAGACGTCGAGCCCAACGATGTCCGCGGTGCGAAAGGTAGCGGACTTCGGCTGCCCGATCACCGGCCCGGTGCACGCGTCCACTTCCTCGACGGTCATTCCCAAAGCGCCCATCAAGCGCAGCGCATTCAGCATGGAGAAGGTACCGATCCGATTCGCGATAAAATTCGGCGTGTCTTTGGCGACGACCACGCCCTTGCCCAGCCGGCGATCGCAGAATTCGCTCAGTGTCTCAACAACTTCCGGCAAAGTCTTCGGCCCGGGAATCAGCTCCACCAATTTCAAATAGCGCGGCGGATTGAAAAAGTGTGTCCCGGCCCAGTGCTGCTGAAATTCCTCGCTCGTTCCTTCAGCGATTAAATGCACTGGCAATCCCGAGGTATTCGTGGTGACGATAGCGCCGGGCTTGCGGAACTGCGCCACCCGCGCCAGCAGATTTTTCTTGATCTCCAGATTCTCCGCCACGACTTCGATAATCCAGTCGGCTTCCGCGCAACGCGCAAGATCATCGTCAAAATTTCCGATGGCAATTCGCTCCGCCAGCGACGCCGTGAAGAAAGCCGCTGGCTTGGCTTTCTTCGCCGCGTCCAGTCCCGCTCGAACGATCTTGTTGCGAGCCTCCGCCGGCGCCCCTTGTGGCAGACCAGGGGGTACAATATCCAGCAAGATGCAAGGCAGTCCGGCATTCGCGAAATGCGCGGCAATGCGCGCGCCCATGGTTCCTGCGCCCAACACGACGGCTTTCTCGATGCGACGCTTCATGGGGAGCCTCTTCGGAGGATTAGCACGGTAGGACAGGTTACAAAACCGGCATGCAACGGTCAAACAAGGTCCTGCGAAGCGCGAGTAGCACTAAACTAGAAGCAAGATGCTCGACGACAAAGTAGTCAGCGCGGTGGACTGGCTGAAAAACGCCACGGACAAGATTCGCGCCCTGGCCAGCGGCGAAGTGCGCCCCGCGGGCGAACGACCTCGCGTAGGTCTCGCTCTGGCCGGCGGCTTTGCCAGAGGCATCGCCCACATCGGCGTGATTCGGGCGCTAAAAAACGCCGGGGTCCCGATCGACGTCGTCGCCGGAACCAGCGTCGGCGCGTTGATCGGCGCATGCTATTGCGCCGGAGTGCCGCTCAACGACATGCAGCGCATCGCCACCGACACCACATTCGCGGACTTCGGGCGCTGGACGCCCTCCTGGCTAGGCCTCGCCAACAATCTTCGCCTGGAACGATATCTCCAGCGATTCACGCCCAAGAAGACGTTCGAGGAACTCACCACGCCGCTGGCCATCGCCACAAGCGACATCACCGAGGGCATTTCGGTCTACTACACGCGTGGACCGCTCGGCCCGCCGTTGCGGGGATCCTGCGCGTATCCCGGCCTATTCGTGCCCATACAATTTGAAGGCCGCACCCTGGTCGATGGCTTCCTCACCGCGCCGGTTCCTGTCGAAGGCACGCTACTCCTCGGCGCGGAGATCACCATCGCCGTCTACCTGGAAGCAGGCAGCTTCACAGCCCCACGCACCGCCGCCGACGTGATCAGCCGATCGTTTTCCATCATCCAGCGTCACGCCGACATCGCCTGGCGCCAGCAAGCCGACGTCATCATCGAGCCGGACGTGAAGCCGTTCGTGTGGGACGATTTCACGCGCACCAACGAACTCGTCGCGGTCGGAGAAGCCGCCGCGCAAGCCGCACTCCCTCAAGTTCTCAAGGCCCTCGGCGGCGAAAAACGCGAGCCGGCCGCCTGAACCGCGAGCGTGACACCTCGTTTGCCAAATTCCGACACGATTTCCCGGGTCCCTTCAGGCCGGTGTCACTTCCACCTTCAACGCCTGCCCTTCCCCTTTTCCGCGCTGCGTCAACCACGCTCCCAAGCCTTCCGCAAACCTTTGCGGCGTCACGCGAAAGCTGGCCTCGACCTTTCCCTCTTCAACCGGCAGCGTATCGTCAAATTCCGCCGCGTTCGTAAAATTTCGCATGCAGAATTGATCCAGCCACTCCAGCGGGCAAGCGCGCCGTTCCCCGCGAATCACTACGTCCACTTTAAATTTCTGCGAGTACATTCCGAGACTATAACACCGCTAACTCCGCCCGCAGAATCGCGCGAATCTGCAGCCCAATCAACGAAGTAGATCGATCCCGTCGAAATCCCTCCGCAATTCGAGTTTTCCTCGCCGCAACTAAACCACAGCTATACGTTTACTTTGCGTTGACTTCTCGCAAGCCCCTGCTTAAGATGCCGCTCATTCAGGTTCTCCATGATTTCTTTCTCGTGGATCTCTATTCATAAAACGTGAGCCAACGGCTTGACAAGCCGTCGGGCGTGTCCCGACACCAGCTTCCGCGAAACACCCATCATGCGGAACGGCATGCGCACTATTTCCCGTTGCAGGTTACGTTCGGGAGGCTGCTTCCATGCCCAAGAAACGCACCCAGGATTCTCAACTCCTTTTGCAGCTCGACCTCCTACGAAACGAAGTCGAAATGCGCAAAGCGCGCCTCTGGTGGAACGATAAATTCTGGCCGAAAAATGCTGCCGGCTATCTGAAGATCGAAATGGCGCACGGCACCGAGGAAAGTGCCTGGTTGCGCCAAGTGGCCACGTACTGGGGATTGGCAGCGTCCTTCGTGCTGGACGGCACCTTAAAGGAAAAAGCTTTCTTCGAACCCGCGTTTTCCCAGGAATTATTCACTGTCTTCTCGAAGGTCCATCCGTTCCTCAAAGAGCTCCGTCGGCGCACACACAACCCCGATTACCTGGCGAACGTGGAAAAAGTCATCCTCAAGTCAAAGAGCGCCCGCAAGCGCCTCCAACTGGAAGCAAAGCGTCTGGCAAGCCTCCGCAGAAATTGCGCTTGAACTGTCTGAGATTTTGTCGTGCTGACTTCTGCCACATCCAGCGGGGCGCGTGCGCGACCCGTCAGTTCGGCGATCGCCATTTGCCCGCGGCCGCAAACAGCTGCAGCCCGACGGCGAACTGCTCATCGTCCACGGGCACGCAGTAAACCACCCGCGCCCTCGAGCGAAAGTTCCCCAGCAGCGATCGCACGTTCAGACGTTCATTCGGCTTCCACGGTTTGCGGGTCAACACTCGCGCTCCCCGTGGGCTGATGTTTTCCGTGATCCCCTCCTGTGCGGGCATCCGAACGTCCAGGCTGGACAGATCCACGGTCACCTTCATGGCTGTGCGACTCTCGGTGCGCTTCGAAGCGGGATCCATAGGGCGCTATACCTTCGGCTAAACCATCCGTTGCCAAACACAAAACGCAGGCGCGCCCCAGCTCGCACGCAGCAGGAAAGCGCGACCCAAATGGAGAGTGTCGAGGCGGGGCAGCGACGGCGTGAATGATACCCCTGTTCCCGCCCGCCTCGTCAAGGTTTCCTCTTTGGGATCGTTTTTGCGTCATGAGTGTCCGGCAATGCGACATCTCCATCCCACGAGCGGACAGTCACAATCCCAGCCCGCTCCAAAAATCCCGCGGAAGCCTTTATTTTTCAATTAGTTTCACTCTCCGCGAGGTCGGCAGCCAAATTGCCCAACTCCCCAAGGGGCTGTTTGTCTCTCCGCAACGAAGGATCCTCCGCCAGGAGATGCTCATGAAGAAAACGGAATGGACGCGCGAAATCCTCACCACATGGCCGAGTTACGAATATGTGAAGCATAAGGAAAGCGCCGGCTGGCGCCTCGCGGCCGTGGAGTGGCAACGCGAGACCGAAGCCGAGCCCCAACGTGAAGCTCCCGAAGGTTCGCGTTTCGGTGAAGAAATCCCCTTTGGCACCCGCATCGCCAACGATTGCCTCCATCTTGAGGAAAACCCCTCCGAAATGGAGATCCTGAATTGCCTGGCAGAAATGATCGTCCTCGATCTCTCCTACCCTCGCATGGCCGACGCCCTGAACCGCCGCGAGTTTCGCACCCGCGAAGGAAAGCCGTGGACCCCGCTCGCGGTCTTTAAGTTGACTCCGCGCCTGATCGAGGTGGCTCCGCGCATTCTGTCCGGCGCGGAATGGGAAACCCGCAAGAAGCAACTTTCCCGTGTTGCCTGGAATTCCTGATTCGCGTACGCAAAAACAAACTTGTCATTCTGAGGGCATCCGACGAGGATGCCCGATCTGGGATTCCGGCCCGGCCGGAAAGAATCTCAACCGTCGGAGTTCTAGAAGAATCCACCGCGCTCGGTTTTCCTCATGGACCTAACTCCGCCGGTCTACTCGTTCAAGACATTCGCAAGCGAGTCGTACACCGTCAGCCCGCCGTTGTAGTGAATGTACCCAAGCTTCCGGAACTTGTTCATGAAGAAATTCACGCGCGACCTCGTCGTTCCCACCATTTCCGCCAGCGTGTCCTGTCCGATTTTCTCCAGGATCGGCGCGACCTTATCGCCCTGCCGGTTGCGCGCCAGCAACAACAGCGTTCGCGCCAGCCTCTTCTCGCTGAAATTGAACATGCGATCGATCAAATCCTGCTCGATGCGGCGATTCCGCATCACCAGGTAGTTGATGAAGTGCGTCGATATGGCTGGATCTTCTTCCACCATCCTCAGCATCGTCTTGCCCTTGATCACGTTGACCATGCTGGGCACTAACGCAATCGCCGATGTGGAGTAGACGGCATCGCCCGTGATGCATGCTTCTCCAAAAAAGTCTCCTTCGCCGAGGATTCCCAGCACCGCTCCCTTGCCCCGATTCGAAACCAGCGTTAGTTTCACCACACCCTTTTCGATGTAGTGCACGTCCGTGCAATCCTCCCCTTGGGAGATGATCGTCTCACCCGCCTTGAATTCCTTGATTTTCTTCGATGGGAGCGCCTTACCAAAAAAGCCAGGTGTTCCGGAAACGCTCCGACGCCTTGATTCCATTGCCCCCTCTTCTAACGTGGCCATAGTCGTGCCAATAGCTTCATCACCAGGACTTCCCAACGAAGCGTGATTGGTTGCCGACTTTCCCCTGATTACCGTTGCCCCTCCTTCTACCTTTCGCTTGAAAGCTCGTCTGTTCAATATTGAACAGACTTTGTTAGGCCCTCCCGCTAACCTTCGCCTCAATCTGTCCCAATTTATGTGCGGAGCGTCCCTCTTTTTTAAGGCGAAGAGCTTGAGTTACGCAGTTGCCACGCGCCAGAACACATGAAGCTGGGCTTCGACATTTTCAGGCGTCTTGACGACGGCAGCCCGTTGTGGGTCGCTCAGGCAAACTCCATTGCCGAAGTTCGCGCAAGGCTCGTAGCTCTGCGACAGTTTGCTCCAGGCCACTATTTCGTCCGCGACGCGGGAACCGGCCAATCGATTGGGGCTGAGTTGGACGAAAACCCCGAGGGAGGTCCACAAGAAACCTAGAAAATGAGCCAAGAAGACAGGCCCCAAGACTATCGATCGAATATCATCCTAAAACAATCCTGAACACTGCTGGAATTCCGCAATAACCCTAACACCGCCGCTAAGATCTTGTAGAAAAACCCGATCCCATACACGGTTCCCGCGCCTTCCGTCAGGGCACGGCTTTAGCCGTGTCACTGCCGACGCTGCAGAGAAAAATTGTCATCCCGGGGGCATTCGACGAGGTGCCCGATCCCGGATTCCGGCCCGGCCGGAAGGAATTTCAACCACGGGAGATCGAGAAAATCCTTCGCGGACTTTTTCCAGCGCCTCCCGGCCAAACTCCATCGTCCCGAACAATCATTCACAATTGACTAGTTCAAACCCCGCACCTAGCATGCTGCCAGCACAAGCTGCCCGGCGCTTTCCGGCCGCAAATCACAAGAGCCGCCGGGCGAGGCCTGCGTTTGCAAGATTTCCAGTAACACGCGAGGTTGAAATGCAACCTGGATTTATTCGTTCGATCGTGCTTTGCATATTCTGCGCACCATTCTTTTGTGCGCTCGCCCTTCCCGCATTTGCCGCAGACTCCCCGGTTCATGGTCTCTGGGTGTGGAAGAGCCCCACGGTGCTGGAAGCATCCCGAGCCGCCGAGGCCTTGCGGGATTTCTGCCAGTCCGAAGGCATTAACGAAGTCTATGTATCGGTCTCGGCGCGAACCGAGGCAGCCGAAGAAAGCCAGCTGGTTCAGCTCATCACCCTGCTTCATCGCTCTAACGTTCGAGTCGAGGCACTCTTGTCGAGTGCGGACGCAGACGAACCCGGCAAGCACCGCGAAAAATTGCTCGGTCACGTCCGCGAAATCCTGCGATTCAACCGGCAGCATTCTGGGGATCGTTTTGACGGCATTCACCTCGATATCGAACCGCAACAACGACCGGAAAACAAAGGTCCGGGCAATCTTCGATTTCTGCCGGGCCTTACGGACGCTTTCCGCGAGGTTCGTGCGCTGACGGACCGAAATCGGTTGACGGTGAACGCGGATATTCAGAACAAGCTTCTCAAGGGGGACCTCAACGAGCGCAAGATGCTTCTGTCCGCTCTTCCGCGCCTGACCTTAATGTTGTATGAGTTGAGCAGTCCCGCCGATGGCGAAACCTTCGAAAAACAGGCCGACAAGCTTCGACACTCCGCCCAAAAATTTCTCGACATGGCTTACGACGGTCTGGACGGTCGAAACCTCGCGAAGATGAGCATCGCGCTACGCACTCCGGATTACGCCGGCCGCCTTCCCGCCATGCTCAAGGCGCTCGACGCCTCATTTCAAGACAACTCGCACTATCTAGGATGGGCCCGCCATTCCTACAACGATTTTCTGAAGACCCCCAATTAGGCGGTATTGCGCCAGCGCCACACCGGGAACTCGCGACAATTGTCATGCCGACGTGATGCGCCAACCGCCAATTGTCATCAACCCCACCGTAGCTCCAAAGCCCGTCCGACGAACTCCCCATGCGGCGACGGTAAGGCGCTCGAAGGAAAACCACTCTCTTACTTCATCAGCCCCAGCTTCCGCGCATGCTTTGCACACAAGAACAAATTCAAATACGGATCGAGCCGCGAACTCCAATCCTTCCATCGGCTTTCCCAATCCGGGCGCCGGCAGTCGCACATGCATTCACTCAACACCTTGATTGGACGCGAACCATTTCCTCGGGTTCGTGTATCGAAAATGAACTCCGCGCGGCAATTGAGGCTGGCTACTTCGGCGTTTTGGGTTTTGACCATGGGTTGGACCTGGGCTTTTTTTCGTCACGTACATCTGAAATTACGGCAACTCCAAAATTGGAGAACACAACGCCGTTCCCCGCATGAAATTCCACGTTGTGCCGGGCCGCGGTCGTGTGGAAACATCGCAGTGAAAACTCCCAGTCAGCGAAGCGCTGTCCTCAACTCGCCTTCCGCTTGCCCTCGGCGCTGATCCTCGTCACGCATCACGCCCTGGAATCAGGCAGTTCACTGTATGTAAGGTGAGATCGACCAGTTGAATGGTCACTTCGGTCGGCTTGGTGGCGTTAGGGCCGATCGCCAAGTCGACTTCGAGTTTCGTGAAATGCGGCTTAACGTAGGAGCGCTTCATGCTGCAGCCGCAGAAGCATGTCGGACTGCCCCTGTCTAGTTCTTTGTCGAGCATTCGAAACTGGATTTTCTGTCCGCAAGCGCCGCTTGTGCATTCCCACCACTCTTCGTTTCTGTTCACAAACGTGTGCCTCCGTCCATTCTTGGCGTACGCCGAGTCCCCTTTCCGCCGCGCGCGCTGCGCCTCCGGACCGCCTCGCGTCAAAAATCGGCGCCGCCTGCCGGGAGAAGCAAAGAACGTACCGCTCACAATTTGAAACCGTTGGAATTTTTGCACAAGAGGAAAAAGCCTTCGCTTGCTATTGCAACCGCTGCGTTTTGTCGGTCCTTCACTGACACTTTAGTTTCTCCGGACGAATGTCTGAGATCTGGAATCTGCACGCCCGGGTGACGAAATTTCGCCTGCACGCGACCCATTCAAGGGCATTCTCAGCTTCTAACCTTTATTTTCGCGTTCTTACGCGTGTTTAATCCTCGGCGCTCCGCTTGGCTGGAATGTCTGCACCGCAACGTCGTCAGGTCAGACTGAGGATCGCTCTTCGCCAGCGTCGTGTCGCCAGCGTCTTAAAATTGCCTCCGCTTTAGTTCGCTGCCTCTGCTTTCTGGTTGGAATTCCGACCACGATTCCGCTCTATTCGGTTCTTTCCTCGTTCTCTTTTAGGCTTCCCGCACTCGCGTGCTGGTCGTCGCGAGTTTATTTCCAGGTTCCAAATCTCTTTGAGGAGGATTAATGCGCTCGATCAAGATTGTTTTTTCGCTTTGCGTAGTGCTGTTGCTGGCAGGTTTGCTGTTACATTCAGGCATCCTGACTGCCGATGGTGGCAAACCACTTCCTGATCCCTGGTCGCTGGTTGCCGACGGTGGCAAGCCACTTCCCGATCCTTGGATCATTGCCGATGGCGGCAAGCCGCTTCCTGATCCTTGGTTCATCGCCGATGGTGGTAAGCCACTTCCTGATCCTTGGGCTGGTATCGCGTCCTAGAAAACCAGCGAGCACCGGGGAGAGATGCTCTGCATTTTTCCCCGGACTCGTGTTAGCATTTGATTCCGCGAAGTCGCTCGAACCGAGTCCGGAGGAGCATGCTCAGCCAGCTGGTTTCATGGAGCTGCATTGCGCTGGAATCAGTCCTGCTCTTTCGAGGACTTCGTTCAAAGCTCGGTTCTCGTTATCCCGCCTTCTACACCTATATCTCTTTCGTTCTATTTCAGGACCTTCTTTGTTATTTCGCTTTTCGCTGGGCTCCTCACCTTCTCTATACCTATATCTACTGGATAACTGAATTTCTATGCATCCTCTTGAGTTGCGGCATCGTTTTGGAGGTCTATCGCGTAGGCCTCTCTGCTTATCCCGGTACCGCGCGCATCACCCGCAAGGTTCTCGGCCTTGTGTTCGTCGTGGCATTAGCGAAAGCCCTCGTCAGCGCTGCAAATGACCCCCGCTGGTGGTTGGAAGCAACTGCCAAAGACGTCGCGGGAACCTTGCGAGCAGTTCAGGGCGTCGCGATTGTCGCGCTGGTCTCCTTATTTTTGTTTTACGCAATTCCCTTCGGAAGGAACCTACGTGGCATCCTTGTGGGATATGGGCTCTTCGTTTGCTGGACGGTAATTTGCCTGACGCTCTCTTCGTCCGTAAACGACAACGTCCACGCAGTCTTGAAGAACCTATATCAATCTTCTTATCCGGTCTTCCTGATCTTCTGGCTAGTGCACCTGTGGTCCTATCAAACCAACCCGGCTTCCGAAGTTGAGGTACCTCTTGAACGGGAATACGAACGTATAGCCGCTGCGACTCGCCGGCGCCTTCAGGATGCTCGCGGCCAGCTGGCGAAAGTGGTGGGTTCGTGATTGGAATCCCCACGGCCTTGCTGCTCGGCACGATTTTGCTGCTTTTGCTTCTTTTTGTAGCGGCGCGTGGCTCCATGGACGCGCGGGAATCGTCGTCGCGGTCAGACGTTCCGCTGCTCGACGATGAAGCTGTGATTGATCCGTGCCCGCCCGAATTTGTCGCCAGAATTTTTTCTCCTCGGGATTGGGAATTCGTCTCCGAAACCAAGTCGCCTCAATTGGAGAAACTATTCCGCCGGGAACGCAAGCTCGTTGCCTTGGCTTGGGTTCATCAAACCTCCTTGGCTGTTCGACGCATCATGCGCGAACACACCCAAGCTGCACGCCACAGCCACGACCTGCAGTTCGCGACCGAATCGAAACTTGTCTTGCTGTACGCCGAGCTGATGTTCCTCTGCGGCATGCTTTTTCTGGCGATCCAGTCGGCCGGACCGGAGCGCGTGCGCGGCTTGGCCGTCTATGCGGGTACCCTGTCACAACGCCTGGCGCAAGCTCAGCACGACTTGAAGGCAATTACCGCCGGTAGGGAGTTTCACAGCGCCAGCTAGTCCTGATCCCAAAGCTGCGTAAGGCCCACAGTCACCGAACACCATGAACGCCGCCGTCAAACTCGTGCCAGTGCAAGCCGCCTACGACGATCTCCTGCAACGATCGCTATCCAAAATCTCCTGCGACCTGGCCCGGCTGATCTATCTCGCGTCTACGCGCGACTACAATTCGGGCAACTACCATCACGACGGGCTCGCGGTACGCTTTCGGCCGGACGTCGCCGGCAAAGCCCTGGAAATCGCCCACCGGCAGGTTTTTTACCAGCTCTCCGCGTATTCGCTGGAGGAATTGGTCGAGCAGCTGAGAATTTACTTAGATAATTCGCACGAAAGCGCGGCGGATGTTCTGCGCATCTGGCAAAAGCTGGAGCCTTATCGGGTTGCGATTCCGGTGGAGGTCAATCCTGCGGTAGCACGCTTATTTCTCTCGAACGTCAGACTCGCTTTGGCAATTTGGCGGTTCCGTCAGGAGCAGGCTCCGAAAAATCCGTAAGGCGCATCGCGACCGCGGTTACCTGCCCCACGATCTCCGCTTCCGTGCCGTAATTCAGCCGGCGCACGCTGCGCGCCGACAGGGGATGCGGGAGCAGCAGCAAGTGTCCATCCTGCATTTCGCACCACGAACACGCATAGCCGTCACGCAACTCCACAAAGTAAATCGGGCGGTCAAATTCCGTTCGCCACCGCAGGGGCTGGATTTTTCGCACGTGCGGATCGATCTGCACGAACGAGCCGGGACGAAGCAGCGGCGACAGGGTGTTGTCCTGCAGCCCGATGTACCCGTACAAGCTGTGCCGGATATCCAGATGCTGAATCAACGCGATGGGAACTTCGCCCCAGATCTCCACCATGCGAGACAATAGATTCGTGTTGTCCACATCGAACGAGCGGTCAAAGCGCACCGGGAACGACAGCGTCTTCTCTGTGTCGTAAACCTCCAGCGTGGTCAGGTGCGTGTTCGGAAGAGGCGCGGCCATCTGGTGCTTGGTCAAGTTCTGCAAATCGACACCGTAAAGCAGCAGGATGTCGCTGAACTTGATCCGATAGATCGAACTCAAGCTATAAAGCTTGAAAATGCTCGGGACGGAGTCCGAATTCTCAATCTGGGTCAGCCAGGCGTTGGAAATATGGTATTCCGGGTTGTCTTCGGCTACGGCAATCTTCTGGCTGAATTCGGCGACGTCGCGCGTGGTAATCCCAAGGCGGTTACGAATGTCCTTGAGCTGTTCGCTGGGAGGGAGAGCCAGAGCCATGCAGCATTCTACAACACCCGCCAATTGAACTGCCAATCCGTCCCTTCGACGCTACGTCTTTAATTCATTAAATATTCAACACTTGTTCAACATATGTTTCACTTTTCCGTCCTGCAAGTCTTGCGTTCTTTCCTGCCAGTCTTGCGCCTCACCTGCAAGTGTTACGCCTCTTTGGTACACTCACTCTCGCTTTTGCGAGGAGAACCTGCTTCCATGAACTCGATGAATTCGCCGCGATCGTCTTCCCGAAATTTAGCGCCTAGAAAGTTCTTCTCCATTGCCGCTGTGGCGATTACCGCGGGCCTGGCGATCCTCGGCGCGCGCGCTCAATCGCCCGCACCACCATCCGACACCCCCAAGCTCGCTGAACAGCAATTCAAGAACATCAAGGTCTTGAACGGCATCCCCGCTGAGCAAGTGATCCCCGCGATGCAATTCATCAGCGCCTCTCTGGGCGTGGAGTGCAACTATTGCCACGTCCCCAAGGATCACGTGGCCGGGTTGGATTTCGAGAAGGACGACAAGAAGCCGAAACTCATCGCCCGCAAGATGATCCAGATGATGTTCGCCATCAACAAAGACAATTTCGACGGCAAGCGCGAAGTGACGTGCTATTCCTGCCATCGCGGCGCGGCGGAACCCGTTGGCATTCCCCTTGTGGCCACCGAGGAGCTGCCTGCGGATGCGGGAGCGGAGAAAAAGCCCGGGGCGACGCCCGCCGCCTTGCCCACTGCGGATCAGCTTTTCGACAAATATCTGGCCGCGTCGGGCGGCGCCGATGCGGTGCAGAAAATCACCAGCCGCGTCGAGAAAGGAACGCTGACCGCCTTCGGAGGACAGCATTTCCCGGTCGACATCTACGCGAAAGCTCCCGACAAGCGCCTTTCCGTCATGCACATACCGGGCGGCGACAGTATCACCGCGTTCGACGGGCACTCTGGATGGCTCAGCGTTCCCGGCCGGCCGCCGCACATCATGAACGCCGACGAAAACTCCGGCGCCAGCATCGACGCCGACCTGCACTTTCCGGTTGACGTCAAGACCATGAGCCAGAAGTGGACCGTTAAACCTGGCGAAAAAATCGATGGCCACGAGACGACTCTCGTCACCGGACAAGGCGAAAGCGGGCCGCGATTGCGGCTCTACTTTGATACAGAGGCCGGCCTGCTGCTCCGCCTCATCCGTTACAACGAAACGCCGCTTGGCCGCTTGCCTACACAGATCGATTACAGCGATTACCGGGATGCCGACGGCGTCAAGGCGGCTTATCACTGGACGCTTGCGCGGCCAGGCAACCGGTTCACGATTCAAGTCGATGAACTGCGCCAGAATGTGCCGGTTGACGATGCCAAGTTCGTGGCGCCTCCTCCGCCGCCAGACCAAAAACCTCCGGCGCACTGAGGACGGCTTCCTGGCTCCCTTGTTCGTTTCGCTCGACAACCTTTGACTGACTTCTCTGGGGATCTGCCTCCTCTCGCCTGCCCAGGGGTCCATTTCTAGGAGCGACTTCTAGTTAACAATTTACCCCCTCCCCCCGCCTTTTTTCGGATCTGCGGATTCTAAAGGACTTTAAGTCCTTTGTTTTTGGATCTGCGGATTCTAAACGAGTTACGCGGCTATTTCTTGGAAGTGCGGATTGTAAAGGAGTTAGCCAATAGTGAGTAGTGGGTGGTGAGTAGTGAGTAGTGGGTGGTGAGTAGTGAGTAGTGGAGGAACTGGCCGGGGTCAGCTGTTCTAAGGCGAACCTCTCGGGGCTAGGTTTGGTTGCCGAGCAGGGGCACACCCTTCGCGACTCATGGTAAAGCCGTGTGCCCCTATAAGGTTTGAGGTTCTTCAGCGGCCGCATGGACTTTCTGACCGGTCCAATGATTCAACGAAGTAATGACGCAAAGATAGAAGGAAAAACTCTGCGAGCGAGTTGGACCAGGGGGGAACCTTCCTGTTTCTTCCCCGAACTTCCTATAGAAAACAAAATAATTATACACGAAACTGGAAAGAAGTCAAGGGAATAATTGTACCGAATGGTTATTCGAACAATCGGGGGCCGGAGTGGAGGCGCGGACGTGCCATTTTGGGAAAGTTCTTGAGAAAAAGCCGTCCTTGCCAAGATAGCGGGGATGGGACACGCTGCCGATGGGCGGCCGAGCCAAGCAAGAAACGGAGTGAAGAAATGAAGTTCACGCTGAACCATTCGCGAGCATTGAGCGGCAACGATATTTCGGTGGCTTTGGAGGCAGAAGGGGAGGAGTCAATTCAGAGGGTAGAGACGAAGCTGGACGGATTTTCACTGGGGGCCGATGTATTGGAAGACTCCAGCGATTCGTATCAGCGGGTTTTTTCGGGTGTGGGCGATGCCGGGCCGGGAACCGATCACACGCTAGTCGTTTCGGTGGAGCAGGGCGATGGGAAGACTCATAGCGCGACCTGTATGTGGACGGATCCGGTCTAGAGGCGCCCGGAAAACGAGGAATAAGACGGCGGGACGGTCGGACTAACCGCATTCCCGCTGCTTCGTCTCAGTCTCGTACGCACTCTTACTGTTTGGAGGTAGCCATGAAACTATGGATCGTCGTCCTTTTTCTTGGTTGGTTGTTTGTCCCAGGGTACGCAGGTGGACAGGAAACCTGCATTGCCGTGGCGAAGGGCGATCCCAGGTGGCAACAACTCGATGGCCAATACGCGCGGATAGAACGGGCAACGATAGCCAAGAACCCCAAGCAGTTATTTGCAGTTTATGCTCCAGACTTTGAAGCTCACATGCTGAACGGCGAAGTATGGTCGTTCAAGGAATCCGCCAACTATTCCACCTCAGGGTTCGACCAGGTAAAAGAGAACCTCTCCATCAGCAACACTTTGCTGGACCTGAGGACGTGCGGGCCGACCGTGCTGAAAGTCACCGTTCTGCAACAATGGTCAAGACGACGGATGTCGTTTGGCAAATTGCGCCTCTTTCAAACTGTCACAGTTCAAGATGAGACCTGGATCTCGATTGAAGGAGAATGGAAACGGAAGCTTGTCGATAACCTGCGGCCGGGCGCTTGGCTGGTGGATCTCAGAAGAGTCGATCCGACAAAGTCTTATGACCCGGAGGCCGCCCGTTTCGATCCACACGGGTTAAATGGATCAAACTAAGGACTGAAATGCCGCGCTCCACGCAATCTTTCGGCAGATTGCCAGGCGTTCGAACTGGAATGGATCCTTTGAGCAACCGGACAGCTGTCCCGAACCGATGGAGTGTTGCGTCAGGGTTTTGCGGCTAGTTTTGCTGCGGCGAGCTTTTGAGCGGTTGAAAGGGCGTCGGCTGCAGGGACTTTTGTCCCGCCTCAGCTGGAAATGGAGAAAGCGTTCATCTCGGTACACGCGCGGCGGTGGAAGGTTCCCCTAGCGTTCGGCAAAGCGCGGCTCACTGATAGGCGCGCCGGCCGGTGATGCTTGTTTTGCCGGGAGGAGTGCAAGCAGCGCGACTCCAATCGCGACAAAGATCACACTGTCCTGGGGACTATCCTGCCTGTGCATCCCGTGCGCCGCGGCCTCCGCCGATTGGATTGTCATCGTGAACCCATGGGCAAGGCTTGACCACGCCCCATAGGC
>Ga0187871_10002098_pt1 | contig 16512 bp, 17 predicted proteins | sample June2016WEW_16_1_FD_132988 | JGI IMG/M metagenome (GOLD analysis project Ga0187871, IMG submission 132988) | Peatland microbial communities from SPRUCE experiment site at the Marcell Experimental Forest, Minnesota, USA - June2016WEW_16_10 | ecosystem: Environmental > Terrestrial > Soil >...
CTTTCGAATAAACTGGTGCACCGAGATCGCGCATGTTATGACAGAAGACCCGATAGAACCCATCCAGAGAATCCGAGCCGTTGAACTCCGCGGTTAACCCATAAGTCATCGACTTTCGCACAATGTTGCGTGTCTTACCGTCAAGCGAGTTCCACATTCGTTCCTGATCTTGCTGGACTGGAAGAACAAAGACCACCTTGTCGGTTCGGGCAGGCATATTAAAGTCGTGGTCAGCACGCTGTCTGAGCTCGATATGATCCACATCAGTCTGGTGCGCCAGCTGTTTAGCGCCTTCCAACAACAATTTCTCCATCTCCGAATCGTCCGCCACAATGCCGGCCTCGCGAACATGAGGCAAAGAGCAGAGGGACTTTCGAAATAAGTAGTCTTCTTGCCTGACAAGCGGGAGAATACCGCGGATGCGACTTGCGTCCTCGGCAACAAGGTAGAACGTATTCCACCCAAAAGTGTTTTCGAACACCCGCTTCCAGTTCCACCTGTGATAGCCGGAACAGCCCGGATGTGTGGACACAAACTCCCCCCATCTTTCGGCGTCGGCGCCACTAGTAGCAAGGTGAACCTGCACTGCCGACTTGGGGAGTGTAGAAATTGCTGAGTTCATCTTAGTTTCCTGTAAACACCAAAGATAAGTTGGATGCAGCGAAAGACCATTTACGATGGAAGATGTCTCACAACAGTTGGTCCTAGCCAGTTTGCAATCGTGAGAGGTAGCTTTTGCCAGGCCCGGATTGCGAATCGGAACTTAGCATCGTTCCGGTCAACGGCAACAGAGCGGCCGATTGTCGGGGCCCAGTAGCACCAGTAGAGAGGAAAGGTCTCAGATCCCCACTGGGCTTTGTAGTTATGTGTTCCGGACCCTACCGATGAACGGCCAAAATCGAGAACACGATAACCCTTGCGAGCTGCAAAGCATACCACGTTCCAGTGCAAGAACTGGTTTGGCTTTAATTTCAAAGATTCGCGAATTGAAGATGCCCAGGCGGACTCGATTGCATCACGGTAACCGATCAGGAATGCAGAAGCGACTGGCTTGATTCCGTCGCGAACCACGCAGATGTGGACATTCGGCGCCAGGCTCGCAATAACATTTTCGAAAAAGCTTTTTGCGTAAACGGGAGTTCCGAGATCCCGCATGTTGCGGGCAAACACGAAGTAGAACTCGTCGAGAAGGTTTCGACCTCCAAACTCGGCCACAAGGCCAGCGTTGCTGCCTTTTCGTATGCTGGTACGCAACCTGGAATCGAGCGACCTAAACATTCGTTCCGTATCTTCGTCAATTGCCAGCACGTCTCGGATTTTGTCTTTTCGCATCGGCAGACCCAGTTTCGGATCAGACTGGTAACGCAATTCGAGGTATTTCGCGCCGGAACGTTGCGAGATGTCGATGGCGTACTGGAGTAACGCCTCCGCGGCCTCCGGATCATTTGCTAGGACCCCACCGCCTTGCAACAGTGGCATTGATGAAGCAGATTTACCCAGCAACCAGCTATCTTGCAGGACGATAGGCAAGATTCCCTGCACGGTTCCGAGCTCTGAAGCCATGAGGTAAAATGTCGCCCAACCAAAGCTATTCTCAACAACCTCCTTCCACTCCCAGCGGTGGTACCCTGTGGCCTGGACGTGATTGTTGACAAAGTTGCGCCAGGACCGCTCCTGCTCTTTGGTAGAACACACCTCTATTTTCATAACTTCAGTCTGTCGTGCTACACAGGCCGTAGCTCGCCTGAACCCTCTTGACCTCGCGAGACCTTGGCAATTGTCCACACGCTATATTGTGTCCCGACGCAGGTATCAAGCACACCCATGAGCGCAGCAATCAGGGCCAAGAAAAAGTGGAAAGGCGGACCAACCACACGGCCGACCTGTGAGCGTCGGAGGCGCGAACTGCAGCCGAGCAAAGCTGAAGTGCAGAAGACCGCCTCCACTACCGCGACTAGTTCGAAGGGCCCACCCCGTTTCATCATTAATGTTGACGATACACACAGGGCAACAAACGGTAAAAGAGTGAACCACCGCAGCACTTTGCGTGATGCAAATTGCCACATGCGCAAACCGTGTAAGGCTGGGCGAAGCCGCCAAAGTCCGAGCAATCCTTGAGCACAGATCCTTCGCCTTCGGCGAAACTCTTCCCGAGCTGAAGAAGTACACCGCTCAACGGAGCGGGTATTCGAATCGTACAAGATCCAATGACCGGCATACCCAATCCGAATCGGCAGCTCCAGGTCGTTCGCCAGTTCTGGACTCAACTCCTGAAATAGCGTCCGTCTCACGCAGAATATGGACCCGTCGCATACCAACACAGAGCCGATCTTGCTTTCCAGTTGATTGATGAGCGATTCGTAACCCAAATAGGTGGCCGTTCCCACCGAAAGAGCTGGCTCGTTATCGTCGGCCAGTACGCTTTCTACGCCTGTAACACATCCCACTCGAGGATCCGCAAAATATGTTCCCAGGCGTTTTATGCATCCCGCCGGCACGTCGGAATTTGCATCTGTAAAGAACAAGATATCGTTGGTCGCTAACTTAGATAATTCGTTCAGTGCCGAGTTCTTGCCGACTTGCGTTTCCATACGAACAAAGGTGACGCGCTGATCATGAAATGACTTGATGACTTCATCGGTCGTGTCAACGGAAGCGTCCGACGCAACCAGAACTTGAAGCTTGTCCTTTGGGTAATCCCACGCCAATGTCTGCTTCAGTTTCCAGGCGATATCCTTCTCTTCATTTCTGGCAGAGATCAAGACGCTGACTGTGGGTATGTAAGTCTCGTTTACTCTAGGCTGCACTTGTTGGAATAATCCTAGAATCCACACAACCATTGCATAGCCAGCGTACACATATGTGAGCCATGCAACGGCTATCCAGAACACGTATGTCATGGTCTTTTGTGAAGCTACTCGGCTGATGAGTAGAGTGCAGATTGTCGAGGACTACTCATAGACCTATATAGATGCAAGGCGCCGGTTTACGATGGCGAGTTGGAGCGATTCGTCGCTAGCGATACCTGTAAAGCGGAACGGCTGTTGGCTTTTCGCAGATGGTGTTCCCAGATTCTTGAGTAAAACTCTTGGGTTCGCGCGATCAGTTTGTCGATACTAAAGTTTTCCAATACGTTGCGCTGCCCCGCTAGAGCGGTGCGCTGGGCGAATTCTCGGTCTCTAAGCATCAGGCAAATGGCGCGCCCGAGTTGGACTGAATCCCCCGATGGAACCAAGATTCCAGTTTCGCCATTGCGGATGACCTCGGGGGTTCCATCCACCGCGGTCGCAACGATCGGGCAACCTTCTGCAAGTGATTCCAAGGCGGTCATCGGCAAGCCTTCGTAGAACGAAGGCAGAATACTGAGATCTGCGGCCGCGAACCAATCGCGAACGTTTCGCTGATAGCCAGCGAATCGGATATTAGCGCTCAATTGCTTGCTCTGTACCAGTTGTTCCAACTGGCAGCTTAGGCTGCCCTCTCCCAGGAAGACCAGCTGAGCCCGCGGGAATTCTTTCAAGACGGCTACCATCGATTCGATGGCTACCCAATGACCTTTCTGTGGTTCGAGCCTCCCCGCGAGCACAATGAGCGGATCGATTCCGGAAACGCCCAAGGAACATTTTCTCTCTGCCGCCGAACCGCCCTTTACCGCGGGTGTGGCAATGGCGGGCGCGGTGGGAATGACAGTGATTTTATTCTTAGCGATGCGCTTACACTCAATCAAATAACGAGCGATCGCATTCGAAACCGCAATCGTACGGTCTACGCATTTCGAGGCAACTCGATCTACCAGGAAGCTAGCCTTCCAACCCTTTCGCCACACTTCGCGAACGTGTGCGGTTTCCACGATCACGGGAACTCGGTTGATCCGCCCAATGGGCGAGGCGAACAAACTCGCGCGAAACATATGAGAGTGCAGGATGTGGATCCGATGTTTGCGCAGGAAGGCGCTCAACCTCAAAGCGCCACGGAGATCGGCCGGTCCGTCCAGAAGCAACTTGCACACTTGGACATCTTTCGGCAAGTCTGATCCCAGCAACCGGGCCAATTCCGGTGTGCATGCTAGAGATGGCCGAAACTGCTTGCGGTCGAGACCTGTCAATAGCTGCAGGATGTGTTCCTCTGCCCCTCCACGCACCGGAGTATTGGAAAACATCAGCACCGAGATGGGTTGAGGATTCATAGCCCGTCTGTTACAGGCTGCCTGCCGGACAGACATTCTTGAGGGAGTTTGGCGGAAAGGCGCAACATTCGTGCCTGAAAGTCAGTCTTGAACTGCGGCGAGTTCGGGTAGGAATGTCTCGCACTTAGCCTTCATACAGCCGTACACATCGGCCACTCCGTTAACTTGCAGAAGCGGGCTCTCTCTGGCCAGGAAAATACCATCCGAGTACTTATCATCAGGATGGTAGCCGTGCATACCAACCGGCTTCCATCCCTGGCCATTGAAATTGCTGCGGGAAAACAGCCAACCCGGATGCAAGAGGAAAATCAGCTCGCCGTAACGCTGATCCGGGAAGAAGATCCCCAATTCCTGCAGCTCGAGCTTTGACAATATGCGCCCGCAGTTCAGGTCCTGTAGCAAGAGCGTCACTTGCTCCCGGGCGTTCGAGTCGAAAAACCAGAAACGGGCCATCGTGGAATCGTATACTGCGAGGTAATCGTCGGGCATTGTGAAGGGCATCGCCTCAACCTTGCTCACGAGATCAAAATGATTTCGGACTGGTGTCATTCCGTGATCCGAAAAAACGGTGAGGGTGGCATTTGGATCCACCTTCTGAGCAGTTCGGAATATTTTTCGTAATCCCGAATCGTACCACTTCAGGCGCTCCCTGAGCTTCACTGGATCCGCGAGGCAATTGTGCAACACCATATCCAGTTCGCAGAGGTACAGAAAGAACAATCCTGAATCTTGCGCCGCAATGTCCCGCTCTGCTTCCTGCAAGATTTCCGCATCGCTGGCGTGATGGTACGAATAAGTGCGGCATGGAATGTTGTTGTCTGCCACGTAATCGAAAACGGAAGGTGCTCCGCAGATACCACCCCGTTCGTAAATATTCTTCTTCTCAACCCAGTTAAACCAGGGCAGCAGAGAGGGATCAACACAGCACTCAAACAAAGGTCCTAACCCTAGGAAGCGTCGCCCCGCCTCTTTCAAAAGTTTGCAGGTGTAGCGATTGTTCAGAGCCCGATCGGGGAGAAAGCGAAACCGCCTCAGCCATCGAAACGGCGAGTTCTTCGGATCATAGTAAAACAGGTTCCAGTGTCCATTTTGCGAAGGTGGAACCCCAGTCAAAATTGTTGGAATCGCGCCGGAGCTGAAGCCAAGTACGGTTCGGAGCGGCCGTCTATAAGGAAGGATGTCGTTCAAAAACTCCCGGTTTTGGACAACTTCCCAACCCAAGGCGTCGATCAGAACAAAGATGTGAATGTGTGGCTGTTTCATAGACAAACACTTTTATGACGCACCGGCGAATATCGGCAAACCTACCTACCTCCGCGGCCCAGCAACAAAATCTTGATTGTCTTGAACAGGATAAAGAGATCCAAGCCGACGGAGATGTGCTTGATATAGAAGAGGTCGTAGGCAGTCTTCTCAAGGTTGTCGGCGAGGGTTGCACAATAACCGTAGTTGATTTGTGCCCAGCCGGTCGCGCCAGGCTTCACCGTCCAGCGCTGACTGTAGAATGGGATGGTGCGCGCATATTCATCTTCCTGGTCGGGAACAAAGGGTCTGGGTCCGACAAAATCCATGTCCCCGCGAAGAATGTTGTAGAGCTGGGGCAGTTCGTCGATGCGCGCACGCCGCAGCCACCGCCCAATTCTGGTGAACCGTTCGTCCATTTCTGCGGCCGGACGGTGATTTCCATTAGCGTCCGCTCCATCGACCATGGTGCGGAATTTGTACAAGTGGAATAGCTTCCCATCCTTGCCGACCCGACTTTGCCGGTAAATGGCCGGACCCTTGGAATCCAGCTTGATGGCGATGGCGACGACCGCCAGCAGCGGCAAGAAAGTCGTGAGGCAAATCAGGGAGACCAATAGGGACAAGCAGCGTTTGCAGACCAGCAGGCTGGGGGAGACGCGAAAGCCTGGGGAGAATAACAGCCACGCGGGACGCAATGCATCCAATTGAATCTTGCCCGTAATGCTCTCGTAGAGATCGGCGGCGTCCTGCACAACCAGACCTCTGGTCTTCAGCGAAAGTAATTGTTCAAGCGGAAGCCTGCCCCTGCGCTCCTCCATAGCCACAATGACTAGACCGATGCCGTAGCGACGGATCAGATCCGGCAGTTCATCGAGCGTACCTATGAAACGCAGGCCGCTGACTGTGGATCCCTCATCGGACGAATCGACGTAGCCAACCGTTTCCAGTCCCAGTTCGCGACGAGTTTGTATCTCGCGATTCAGCTTGAGCGCCAGAGGACCGTGGCCGATAATCGCGGTCTTTTCGCACAGCTGGAACGAGTTCAGCACCCACAGGAATATCTCTCTCCACAGCACGAGGAAGGGTAAGGCGAGCCCCAGTCCTAGGATCAGTATGCTTCTCCCCAGTTGCGCATCAGGATAGAAGTAATAAATGATGGCCAGGATCACTCCACCCAAGCCGACCACCTGGATCAGACGGGTGAGAATCTCGTGGCGGTTGCGGAGCACCTTACTGTCGTACAGGTCCAGGTAATACATCGACAGCAGGTAGATGCACGCGACCAGTGCAATTTTGTAAAGTCCATGCTCATCCTCCAGCACCAAATCGGCATCTCGCCCAAAGCGAGCAACCACAGCCATGGTGAAGGCCACGCAGACGAGTGCTACTTCGGAGACTCCCAACAGCACAGTCCGCGCGGGAAAATAAACGTTCAACAGACGAATCACCGCGCGACCTCTCTCCCGGATCCGTTCTCAGTTTTATCGACACTGCCTTGCTGGGCATAATACTGGTCGCAATCCCCAGGTTCTATCGCCTGGGCGTCGTTAAAGACCACTCCCAGCACCTTTGCCTCATCCAGTCCACTCAGACCCTTAGCCAGGGCTTTTTTGGGAGCTTTTCCCTGGCGTACCACCAGCACCAGGCCGTCCGCAAGCGCAGCCAAAACGTGCACGTCTGCCAGAGGCATCAACGGAGGGGCATCGATGACGATCCAGTCAAACGCGGGGGCCAGGTCATTTACCCCTTCAGTGAACCTTGCCGATTGCAGTATCTTCAACGGATCGACGACGGACGCGCCGGCCGGCAGGAACCACAACCTGAGTCCCTCAACGCGGTAAACGAAGCGGCTCAGCGAATCCTTGTTCTCGCACCATTCGGTGATGCCGCGTGGATCGCGCAGCCCGAATTGGCTAGCTAGGGCCGGGTGGCGGAGATCTCCTTCCAACAACAGAACTCGCTGGCTCGTATTCCGCGCCAGACTTACAGCCAGGTTCGAAGCAACCATTGTTTTGCCCTCGCCAGCAGAGGCACTCGTGATTAGCACGGTTTTCAGTTCTTCCTTCTGTTGTAGATGGCGAAGGCGGGTCTTCAAAACCCGGAATTTTTCAGCCGCCAGGCTGTTGTGCTCCGCGATGGTAACGAGCCGACTCTCGGGACGTGGAACGGGGCGGAGCAGAGTAGCGTCATCCAGCCAGGACGCCTCCGTACTCACCATCTCGAAGAGTTCCCCATGCAGTTCTGCAGTTTGCTGCTTTGTGGTTCGTGCCTCGTTTTCTAGTTCTGCCTGTTGCAATGCACTGTAAACACGGCTCATAAATTGGAATTTCCTAGTGAGATAACTGGCTTATGCTTGAGGGGTTACAACCTTGGAAATGTCGGCAGGCGCTGTTTGGTAAGTCTTCGACACTTGCCCCCCATTGCCGTGGCTGGCAGCTTTCAGAGACTCGACTGCCGGCAGTGAAAACCTTGCTGCCCCAATCGGTTCGCTTACCATCGCCGTGTCGGACGGCTGCGCCCAGCGGCCCAGGCGAAATTCCTCGGAGATCTCCTCCACCATTTCAGCAGATACCGTCCGACTCCGTTGGGCACAGGCCACAATCAGCGAGTTCTCACAAAGTGTGTTCACCAGTCGGGGAATGCCTTTTGAATAGTGGTAAATGACCTCCAGTGCTGCTGGCGAGAACACCGCTTCGGGATTCGCAGTCAGGCCTGCCAGAGTTAACCGCCGGACAATATAGTCGTGGATCTCATCTTTCTGCAAAGCCTCTAGGAGACACCGCAGGACGATCCGTTGCTTTAATTGTCTGAGGCTGGAACAGTCCAACTTTCGATCTAGCTCTGGCTGACCTACCAGCAAAATCTGCAGCAACTTCTGCTTCGCTGTCTCCAGGTTGGTCAGCAACCTGATCTCCTCTAGAACATCTGGATGAAGATTCTGCGCCTCATCCACGATGAGGACCGTTGTGAGCCCCTTACGATGTCTTGTGATCAAGAAATTATTCAACTCGATCAGCAGCGTGCTCTTGGATGGGTCGGTGAGCGTGACTCCTAGATCGCTTGCGACGTAGCGCAAGAAGTCAGTGGCGGAAAATAGCGGATTAAACACATTCGCGAACACCACCTGTTGGCGGGTGAGCAAATCCAGCAGACAGCGCACCAACAGAGTCTTGCCGGTTCCCACTTCCCCGGTCATCAATACAAAACCTTTGCGACGGCAGATTCCGTAATAAATGGAAGCTAATGCTTCCTTGTGCCGGTCCGTGAGGAACAGAAAATAAGGATCCGGGGCGATTTCGAACGGACTCCGCTTTAGACCGAAGAATTTCTTGTACATGGGCTATCCGCGATAGTAGGTAACCAGGAACTCGGCGGTAACCAGGACAACCATCAGGACTCCCCCCAGCCATTCCAGCCTCAGGCGGCGCTTGCCCCGGATTGTCTCCAAGGGAGTGAGAACCGGAGGGATTTCGGTCAAGACCTGGGCCGAAACAAACTCCTCTAGTTCTTTCTCATCCCGTATGCGGTCGTCGAGCAACTCGCTGGTTGCGGCTCCAGCGGAGGCGATGAAGGCTCCACCGAGCAGTCCAAAGATGCTAAACAGCAGGCGGTTCGGCTGATAGGGCTTGGTGGGCAGACTGGGCGGATCGATAATCCGGAACTGCTCACCCTGCTGGCGCTTTTCGAGATTGGTAGCCAACTCCGACTGATTTCGCTTGGCGAGGAGCGAGTCATAGTTGGCGCGCGTTTGTTCGTAGTCGCGGGTCAGATCGGCGAGTTGTTGCTCCCGCACAGGAGTTTCATTGATCCGATCTTGATACTGCTTGATGTCGGATTCCAGTTCGACAATCTGCTTCTGCCGATTGTTGATTTCCAGCTTGTTTGCCTTGAGCTGGCTTTCCAGTTCTAGCATCGGCGACATCTCTCTCATTTCGGCAAGGTCGGTGGGATGGAGGTCCGAGTCCCTATTTTCGCCGTCCCCTGGAACAGGATTGTTCGAAGCCGTCAGCTGTTCCTTCATCTTTTCGACTTTCGCAATTTGTTGCTTGAGCTTGCGATAGTCCGGATGGCGCTCTGTGTAGTGCGCCTGCACATCGGCCAGCTGAGTTTTTAATCTCCCGAGTTCCTGATCCAGCGTCGGAAGCAAGTCTTTAGTTATTCCCTTTTGCATGCCTTCTCGCATCGACCGGTACTGGCTAACCTGCGACTCAAGGTAGAGGTTTTGCTGTTTCGACTGATTGAGGGCTTCGAGTTCGCTTTGCAAGCGTGCCTGCAGGCCGGAGAGAATCTGAACGCTGCTCTGCATCTGCCCGGGAAGCTCGCCCAGGTAGCGGCTCTTGAATTCTCGTACACGCTGTTCCTGCGCAGCCAGAGCCTTGCGCGCATCCTCCATCTGGTTTTCCAGAAAACTCGTGGTGCTCTCCGATTGCTGTTGACGTGCTTTGAGGTTTTCGTCGATGAACAGAGATGTCAGCTGGTTCGTGACCTGCTGCGAAAGCCGCGCGTCTGTGGAACTGTAGCTTATTTTGAAGGCCGTCAAGTCCTCCCGGCGGCCGGGCGCCTGAACTAGGTCAATCAAGATGTCCTGGCGCATCTTGTCCACGATCTCGTCCGGACTCAGGCGTGTTCGCTGGTCGGCATACAGGTGAAACTCGTCAATGATGCGCAAGAGGCGAGTGCGACTGAGAATCTGCTGGGTCATGCTCTGCAGCCGGTCCTGAATGTCCGTGGCCACATTGGACACGACGTATTGTTCCGGAACCTTCTGCTGTTCGACTAGGATGAGGGTTTCCGACCGGTAGTAGGCAGGCAAGAACCAGCTGATTCCCCATGCCGCCGTGCCCACCACGAATACAGGCAGCATCAGCCACCAGCGGCGACGCTGCAGGAGCACCCAATAGTATCCCAGCTCCCGCAGGCGATACGGCTTGTCTTCGATTTCGTCAAACACGTTTACCTTCCCAAAGAATGTGAAAGATGGTAAGCCAAGGTGGTTGTAATTTGCCGAGGAACTCGATGGCTCGCAATTCCAACGCGTTATCGTCCTACGTACTGGACAGCGTCAATCCACCCGAGAACAGGTCATTCCTGTTCAAACCTTATGTTGCCGATTCGCCGTGATGCAGGAATGGTGTAATCTGGCTGGCCGACACGCGGGTAATCCTGTGCTGGTGAATTTTATAGAGCAGGCCGCGGTAGCTGATATGAAGTAATCGTGCCGCTCTCTTTCGATTCCAGTTAGTCTCCGCTAGAGCCTTGGTGATTGCCTGGATCTCAGTTTCATCCTTGAGGTTGCGAACCAGGAACTTCAGGTCGCGGGCGCGTTCCTCTGGGCTCAAAACTGAATCCCTGGCAGGCGGGGCAGGCTGTAGGGCCGGGTCGGAAACGGTATCGACCATAACCAGCTTGCGACGATGGTCAGCCTGCAACTCACCGATTGCCATACTTTCGTCACCCATCACCAAATATCTCTTCACGAAGTTTTGCAGTTCCCGGAGATTGCCTGGCCAGGCATAGTGCAGGCACGCATCCATCAATCGCGCGGAGAAGGGCAGCGCCGCGCGGGAATATTGGACTGCGATTCGTTGCATGAAGTGGCGGAGCAGCACTGGAATTTCTTCTTGGCGCTCGCGCAAGGGCGGCAGGAAGATAGTGAAGGCGCTCAGGCGGTAGTAGAGGTCCTCGCGGAATCGGCGCTCGGCCATAGCTTGCTGAATGTCAACATTCGTAGCTGCGAGAATGCGAACATCGACTTCGATGGTGGCTTCGCCGCCTAGGTGGAAAAATTGCTTGTCCTGCAGGACGTGAAGCAGCTTGGCCTGAAGATTGCCGGGCATCTCTGCCACTTCGTCCAGCAAGATAGTGCCCTTGTCGCACAGCTCGAATTTGCCGGCCTTCGTCCGCGTGGCCCCCGTGAACGCACCGCGCTCATAGCCGAATAGTTCGCTTTCGAGAAGCTCGCCCGGCAAGGCGGCACAGTTGACTTTCAGGAGCCGCCGCCCCGACCGCGCCGACAGCTTATGGATGAGGTGAGCCGCTACTTCCTTTCCCGTACCACTTTCGCCCAGGATCAGGACAGGTACGTCGATGTTGGCTAGAAGCTCGGCCTGTAGGCGAACCTTCTGCATGAGCGGACTTGCGGATAGGAAAAAGTGGTCGCCTCCCACTTCCTCAACGCTTTCCTTCGTATGGCTGTCAGCTTCCCACTCGGCGTTCACATGCCGTTTAAGCAACTGGAGCAGATCGAACTCGCGAAGCGGAAAGGTGATGTAGTCATGAGCCCCAATGCGAATCGCCTCCACGACTTGGCGGCTGTCACCGACCTTCGACAACATAATCACCTTCAGATCAGGCCGCAGTTGGAGAAATCGCTGTAGCGTCTGGAGACCTTCGCTGTGGCCGTTACCCAGCTCCATCAGGACTAGGTCGGGCATGGGATTGCGGTAAATTCTTGCTACGGCCGGCGCGCCGAACGCAACGGCTTCGGCGTGATACGAATTCCCTTCCAGAAGAGAATTAAGCGAATGCACAGTAGTGGGCTCGCTGCCTACGACGAGTATGTGTGGAGCAGCCATATAGCGGACCTTTAGGAGTGGCTTAGTGTGTGTTCTGGGAGATTGAAGTCTCGACCCTAGGAGCGAGCGAAACGCGAATTAAACGGGTCGATGAAATAGCCATCGATTCGGATTGCTAATCAGCTCAGCCGAAATCACGAGAGTATTGCATCCATCCGAACAACGAGAATTCGCAGGCTAGATCGCTTCCACCTGGTACTGGTCAATTCGGACTGCAATTGAGCGCTGAATGGGTTCGACGGAAATCACGAGCGTGCGCTCCCCGTTGCGTGCGATCAGGAGACCTTCAACGCCCTCCAGAGCGCCACCACGAATTCGCACGCGTTGACCGACTTGCAGAAACGGACAAAGGACGTATGGAATATCACTCGACAAAAATGCCCGCAGATTCTCGATCTGGCTCTCGGGGATTGGAATGCCTTCGCCGCGGCACCCTACAAATCTGAGCACGCCATTAGTCTGCATCACCTGGTACCAGAGTTCAGGCAAAAGGTGCATGTGTACGAACGCATAGCAAGAGAACAGTGGCAGTTGAACTACCTTCTGCCGATCGCTCCAGCGGTGGACTTCGCTAATCAACGGCAGAAAAGTCTTGATGCCCCGCTGCTCAAGCTGATTGACCACGAACTTTTCATGCTGCGAGCGGGTGTGAATAGCGTACCACTGCGCCCCGGCTGGCATAACAGACGGCTGCGGTTCGGACGATGGCAGACAAATCGAGTTTATTACGCCCACAACTCTTCCCTCAGAGTCACATACGCCTTTTGCACAGGATGAAATCACAAGGCGGACGTGTACTTCGGCAGAGCACAAATCTGCGGTCGCCCAGAAACCTTCCGAGCGGGAGATTGGCTGAGCCTTCAACTTCTAATTGTTAACGTGTTGCAAGATCGTGCCAGAACGCAAAGACTAGACACAATCGCAATTCCTTGCAAGATTCGGGAATTCTCCGGGAATGGCATACTAATCGCTGGTATCGAGCGGCGTAAACTATCTTAATCCATGTAGTCCGAATTTCTCTGGTAGCACTGTACTGCGCTCCGAATAGCCGCGGTAACGGTTTGCTTTAGCACAGTGCGCTGCACAAGCAGGTGGCTGGTAGAAGACGGGACAGGGCGGGCTGGATGATTTACCAAAGTGAAATGTTGCCCAGCCCGTGATTGGTCGTGTCTCGTTAACTATCGCGTGGCCTTTCGCATTCAACACGTCTAACCTCCATTGGTAAGGCCAAGGACTAGTTTCGATTTTCCTTGATTTCAGAACGTCTCACGCGTAGACTCCGGCAAATTCAGATCGAGTTTTTTATTGGTGTGAGTATGTCCCAAGCCAGCGGCGCATACGCAACGGTTCTTATCGCGGATGCGCGTCGAATGGATTGCCAGTTGTTAGCGAACTCGATTCAACGCAATAGCCAGATGCGGGTGATCGGGTCTGCCACCAGTTGCGCCGAGGTCATTTCAGCAGTTCGCGAGAATCAGCCTCATGTATCTGTTGTCAGCACAAGACTTCAGGACGGTGATTTTGCCGGCTTCCTGGCATTGCAGGAGTTGCGTGCGTCGGAGCCCCAATCCCACGTGATTATGCTGCTCGACGAAGATAAAGCTGAATTGGTTGTTGAAGCATTTCGCCACGGCGCCCGGGGCATTTTCTGCCGCACGGGAGCACCTGCCGAGCTGCGCAAGTGTGTACACGCAGTCCGTGATGGTCAGATCTGGGCAAACAACAGCCAGTTGGAGCACATCGTCGGAGCAGTGATGCAGGTCCCAGCGTCCAAGTTCAGCAAGACCGTGCTTTTGACGAAGCGAGAAGAAGAGGTCACGCGCCTGGTTGCCGCTGGCCTGTCGAATCGTGAAGTATCCGAAGAGCTGGGGCTCAGTCCTCACACCGTAAAAAATTATCTCTCGCACGTTTTCAAACAGCTGGGCATCTCTAATCGTACAGAGTTGGTGCTTTACGTTTTGAGCCAGACCAAACCACCCCAGGCCGAGAACAATCAGATTTCGACGGCGTACAAAGCAACCGCGTAGCTTCAACGCAAGGCTCCGCAAACTTTTGTCCCATCTGCAAGACTTTGCTCAATATGCAACTTTTTTGCTATGACGACGAGTCAGTTTCGTTCAACGAGACGCGACGCTAACGTGTGCGAGCAGGGAATTAATAGTTCATGCAAGGCGAATGGAGCGTTCACAGCAAAGCCGCTACCTCCTACTCCACTTTCCACGCGCCTCACCGTGCCGGTGGCCTTCAAATACAGGGGCTGCAAGCTGTTTCTCTCAAATGGTGGAAGTGTGACTTCAAGAGTCACGCTAGCGCCGACTGGTGGTAGGGCGTCGCAGATCACGAACGCACCTGCAGTGCTAATATCACGGGTTAGGCCGACACTTGTCCGGTTTTCCCAGCGAAAAATGACAGGGAGCGGCGACCGGAAGCGGATAGTCCTTCTCTGCTCCACAGACCCTCCAAATGAACGTGAGTTCGCAGGATTCGCAGATTTACTCTAGGCAAGTTGTAGGCCACTTCGGTCAAGGGATGATTAATCCGTGGGAGCAAAATGGATCTTGCTAAATTGAAACAGTGGATGGGGTTTACTGCGTCCTATAGGACTGTTGGGTTTCGCAAACTCCAACAATGTGAAAAAGTGGGCGAGATCAATCTTAAGCCGACCGTCGAGCCGACGGCCGCTGGCTGATCGCATATTTCACGACTTCCACTCGACTGGACATGCCCAGCTTATTGAAAATTCGGAATATATAATTCTTGATCGTGTTCTCGCTCAGCTTCAGTTCGCGAGCGATCTCGTTGTTGGTGTGGCCTTCGACTAGCCAGCGAACCACTTCCTGCTCCCGATGGGAGAGTAACGCGACACTTTCACTATTCATTAACCGGATCGCTGGGGCTGTCGCCAACGTTTCCAGGAGGAACTCAAGCTGAGGGCCGCTCACCCAAAGCTGGCCCTCGTGCACTCTATGAACACAGCGGACGAGCATTTTAAGCGGATCGTTGCGGCAGAAGACTCCCCGAGCTCCGCTTCGAAAAGCTTCTACAACCAGCTTGCGCTCGCCGGAATCCAGTAGCATGACGGTGCGGGTTTTGGGAACTGCTGCCCGCAGCTCCTTTAGTAGTTCAAAACCGCTGCCCTGCATACCTCCCAGGCTTTCGCTGATGATAGCGATATCAGGCATCAGGGATGCCGCCGTTGGGAGGACGGAGCTTCCGCTAGCATCGGTGACCGCGAGTCTGCGGTCTCGCCTCAACACATCAGCGATCAGCCGTCCCGTCAACGACGTGCTGTCGGCCACCAGCACGCGGACACTTCCATTTCCTTTCATCAAACACTTGGTCTGGGCCATAATGACTACCAATGCGAAAATTCCGTATCAGGAACCCAAGTTCTGAAACGACTACCCTCACTACCCCCACTCATTTGCGAATAGCCCATCCGCGACCGGGCCTGTCATTCTTGTGGTATGGCGATCAATTTGCCTAAATCGAGTGTGTCAGCCTCGACATCCTAGATTACTGCCGAGCGAGACGGGAGAAGGAAAGCTGCTCATTGTTGTGTAGTTACTGGCTTTTGGGACAGACAGGCTATGGTTGTCAAGAAAAGGAAGACCATGTCTTTTCATGTTTCGTCTCCTTCGGCCAGAAGACTTCTCAGCCTCGTACGAAGGACAAATGACGAGGTGGCTCATGTTGTGATACCGGAATGCATCCAGAGAATTTCTGGTGCTAAGGATAGCACAATGCACTGCCAGCACAGACACGGATTTTCAGCTCCAGCCCATCAATTGTTTTTCTCTGAGGTCGCGGACGCAACGAAGAGACTGCACTCGCCTAACGGGATCGCCACACCCGTTATCCGCATGGGGCCACGGGTGAGGGAATTCAGAGTCCCTCGTCAGCTTCCGCAAAAGAGGAACCGCACACGTTGTAAAAGGGCGGGCGTGAGGGTCGGAAAGTCGCCAACCTGGCCGACACGAACCCATGCCTGCCCCAGGACTGTCACTGTCCGCGTTCTCACGGGACAGCGGCGTTAAAACAGAAGGCAGGGTAGCGCTCCCACAATGGTGTGTCTGTTCAAAATTGATCACTTCCTCAGATTCTTGGAAAACAGCATCTCAACTCTCCAACGTCGACGGTGCCATCGCAAACGACGCAGATCTTGAGTTCTATTTTTTCTATATGCTGCGGTGCGAGGCAATTAGTTCGATCCCATAGCGACTGAGTTCCTCGTCCAGTTTGTCAGCGTCGTAAGCGTTGTCGCCGATTAGATTCCGAGGGGCTTCTGGAGTCACCATCTGGACTAGAACCGGTCTCATTCTCAAAACTTCAAAGCCAAGCTCAGCTGCAAAAGCCTCTGCGACGTTGCACTGGTAATCGCCGCGAGAGGGGAACCGTTGGTCCAAGTCAGGTTCGGCTGACCCCAGCTGGGATGGTTGAATACGTTGAAAGCCTCCAATTGAAATTGAAGACCCACGGACTCGCGCAGAGCAAAATTCTTGGCCA